>Ga0364918_10030_pt1 | contig 68984 bp, 60 predicted proteins | sample SorcelJu500001C6_2_FD_206957 | JGI IMG/M metagenome (GOLD analysis project Ga0364918, IMG submission 206957) | Enriched cells from Trout Bog Lake Hypolimnion, Wisconsin, USA - BchlTB.June20.5000.01.C6 | ecosystem: Environmental > Aquatic > Freshwater > Lake > Hypolimnion/Profundal zone | place... | reverse complement strand
GCTCATCAAGGAGCAGTACTCTTGGATTCACGGCTAAAGCCCTGGCCAAAGCAACACGCTGACGCTGTCCTCCCGAAAGTTGCGAAGGGTAGCGTTTCAGCGCCCAATCCATCTGTACCAGTATCAGAAGATGCTCAACCCTGTCACGGATTTCCCTGCGAGAAGGCCTTTCCCTGAAAGGGAGGACATTAAGCCCGAATGCAACATTTTCGAAAACGTTAAGTCGTCGGAACAGAGCATAATGCTGAAAAACGAAGCCAACATTTTTTTCTCTTGGAGGAAGGTTTGTTGTGTCCTTGTTTTCTAAAATTATTTTTCCGGAGTCGGCCAGTTCCAGACCGGCAATAATACGTAGAAGGGTGGTTTTTCCGCATCCTGAAGGACCCAGAAGGGCAATAAGATCTCCTGATGGAATATTCAGACTGAGATTATCAATCGCCTTGTAATCGCCAAATGTTTTGTTAATGTTCTGCAGTTCGATACCCATATCAGATCCTAAAGATAAAAGCTGTTTTTCTGAAATTGTTTTTCTATTCCATTCTTGATAACTACCGTAAGAAGAGCCAGAAAGACAAGAAGTGATGCAACGGCAAACGATGCTGTAAAGTTGTATTCGCTGTACAGAATTTCAACATGCAGTGGAATGGTATTGGTCTGGCCACGGATATGACCCGAAACAACAGACACAGCGCCAAACTCCCCGATGGAGCGCGCTCCGCAAAGAATCATTCCGTATATAAGCCCCCATCGTATGTTTGGAAGGGTGATTTTTCCGAAAATCTGCCATCCCTTTGCGCCAAGTGTCAGAGCTGCTTCCTCTTCATCTCTTCCCTGAGCTTCCATCAAAGGAATCAGCTCGCGGGCAATAAACGGAAATGTTACAAAAATGGTGGCAATGACGATCCCCGGAGTTGAAAAGATAATTTTGATACCATGTTCACCAAGCCATGAACCAAAAGTTGTCCGGCTGCCGACAAGGAGGACAAAGATAAGACCTGCAATAACAGGTGAGACTGCAAACGGAAGGTCAAGAAGGCTTTTAAGTGTAGTCTTGCCCTTGAAGTTGAATTTTGTTATGGCCCAGGCAGCTGAAACGCCGAAAACACAATTCACAGGCACAACAATTGCGGCAGTCAGCAGCGTCAGTTTTACTGATTCGATGGCGTATGGTTCACTTATAGATTCAAGATAGAAGCTCCATCCTTTTCCGAAAGCCTGTGCGAAGACCAGGCCAAGCGGCAAAAAGATAAATCCAATAAAAAAAAGATAGGTAAGACCGACCAGCAAAATTTGAATTGAACGAGGATCCGAGATTCTTTTTTTTACAACAGGCGTTTTGCTTTTTGATGTTTTTGGTAGTGGCATGGGTTATGAACGGTATTCTTTATGTTGCCACTCCTGCACTGCATTCAGCAGCAGAAGCATGGAAAATGAAATACAGAGAAGGAGCAGTGCAACGGCTGATGCGCCTGCATAATCAAACTGATCAAGTTTTGACATGATCATCAGAGGCGCGATTTCAGTTTTCATGGGCAGATTACCTGCGATGAAAATCACTGATCCATACTCTCCGATGCCACGCGCAAAAGCAAGAGTAACTCCGGTAAGCAGGGCAGGAAAAAGATGAGGAAGCAGAATTTTCCTGAAGGTCTGCCACCGTGTTGCTCCCAGACAGTGCGCAGCTTCTTCAATCGCCTCTTCAACTTCTTCAAGTACAGGCTGAATTGTCCGAACCACAAACGGAAACCCGATAAATATCAGCGCGATCACAATTCCAATTGGAGAATTGATTACTTGCACGTTCCAAGGTGTAAGAAGTTGTCCAAGCCAGCCAATTGGAGAATAGAGCGTAGCAAAGCAGATGCCTGCAACAGCAGTCGGGAGTGCAAAAGGCAGATCGACAAGAGCATCAAGCAGATCCTTGCCGGGGAAACGATAACGCACCAGTACCCATGCAGTCAGGAGGCCTGCAAAGGCATCAAATATCGCAGCAAAGAAAGCTGTAGAAAAACTCAGTCTGTAAGATGCAAGAACACGAGGTGCTGTTACAGCATTCACAAATGGTTCCCATCCCATAGGAATGGTATGAAAGAATATCATGCTCAGTGGCACAATGACAATTGCCGAAAGGTAGAAGACCGTGTACCCCATCGACAGTCCGAAACCTGGTAGAATGTTGCGTCTTTTTGTCTGAAACAATGCCATTGGTAATGTTTTGGTACGAACTGCAGAGGAAAACAGAAATGGGGGTGTATCCTGTTTTCCTAAAAATTGTTCAGCAGCTCAATGGTTTATAACCCGCGTCAGGGGGTATAGATCTGATCGAAAACGCCGCCGTCGTTAAAATGGGTTTTCTGTGCAGTGCGCCAGTTTCCGAACACTTCGCCCAGTGTAAAGAGCTTGATGTTAGGAAAGTTTGCAGCATATTTTTTCAAAGCGGCAGGATTGCGTGGGCGGTAAAAGTTTTCTGCTACGATGTCCTGTGCTTGTGGTGTATAGAGGAAGTTCAGGTAGGCTTCTGCAAGTTTACGGGTACCGTGCTTCGCAACATTTTTATCCACAACAGCTACTGGTGGTTCAGCCAGGATGCTTACAGCCGGAGAGACAATTTCATACTTGTCAGAACCGAACTCTTTAAGAATCAGGTGAGCTTCATTTTCCCAGGCAATAAGCACATCGCCCAGTCCGCGCTGAGCAAAGCTCAAGGTCGAGCCACGGGCACCGGTATCAAGCACAGGTACATTCTTGTATAATGCCTTGATGAAATTTTTTGCCTGTTCAGGAGAGCCGGTCTGTTTTTGCTTGTAACCCCATGCCGCCAGGTAGTTCCAGCGAGCACCACCTGAAGTTTTCGGGTTTGGAGTGATTACTGATACACCCGGTTTAATAAGGTCATCCCAGTTTTTGATCTGCTTTGGATTTCCTTTTCTGACAACAAAGACGATGGTGGAGGTATAAGGAGTGCTGTTGTTGGCCAGTCTCTTCTGCCAGTTGATATCGAGAAGTTTACTGTCAGCAATCGCATCGATATCATAAGCAAGAGCAAGAGTTACCACATCAGCTTCCAGTCCGTCAATGACAGCACGAGCCTGCTTTCCTGATCCACCGTGCGACTGGTTGATTACAACAGTCTGACCGCTTTTCTTTTGCCAATACTGAATAAAAGCATTGTTTTCGCTTTGATAGAGCTCCCGCGTAGGGTCATACGAAACATTAAGCAGTGTGGCACTTCCCGCCGCTTGAGCTATTGTTCCGGTTATCCCCGAGGCCAGAATAATCGTTGCCGCAAGCGTTATTTTTTTTATTCCTTGAAGATTCATGCTCTTCTCCTTGTAATATGTTAAAATGTTCAAAAAAATTATGGCAAAAAAAAAGCCGGTTCTCTGCATTATCAGGAACCGGCCGTGGCAAAAGTGCAAACTGGCACTATCTACACGAACCGGATTTCCAAAAGGCTGCATACTCCATTATTTGACAGCAGCAACTGCTGGAGCAGAGGAAATTTCTTTCAGATGCAATGCTCATAGTCTCAAAGTTTGATTCACGATTGTTAATAAAACCCAATCTTTTCAACCTCTCCAAGCATATACCATAAAAATACCATAAATATGGTATGACTCTTCAAAGCTCTGATTCACAAATTATGACTGGTTGAGTACCGGTTTTTTAAAGCCACGAACCAATTTTTCTGGCAGCGGTGAAACTGCTCCACGCAAGAGCTGAGATCAATATGTCGTCACCGGGGAAGTGCTCTGAAAAAGCTCGAACAGTTTTTTCATCAACCCTGTGGGGGGCAAATGCCGTGAGGAATGCTAATGTTCCTGCTATCTTGTCTGCTCCCGGAAGATGAGCGATTTCGTTTTCATACCATCCATCATTCATGCCCGGGTTACTGCCATCCCAGTTCAGTGCCGATGTGCTGACTGTTGCCCGGACCGCTTCCGAGAGAGACGATACACCAGCCTGTTCTACTGCGTTCGCAAATCGGGCAAAAGCACCTGCTATCGGCAGAGAGGCTTTTGTCCAAGACAGATCGTCAGGCAATGTAGCTTCCGCCAGGAGATCAAGCGATGCTCCAGGGGCCTTCACGAGGCGGATAGCACCCCCGAAAAACCATGCGGCAAGATGCAGTGAAACCTTTTTAGGAAGCCCGCTGGAAAATGGCAGGGGAGAATTGCCAAGCAGAATCGTGACTATGCGGTTGATGTAGTGGAAAAAGACGGCGGTTCCTATAAATGCCGGGGCTTCAACGTCAGAAAAGGGAGGTGAATGCAGAATCGCTGAACCAGGTGTGAGTGTGGCTGATGCCCATGTGGCAATTGCGTTCAATTTAGGATCTGCAAGCGCTTCCGGATAATCATGTCCTGAAGCTTCCATCAGCATGATGCTGTGCGCATCGATGCAGTAAGGGCAGCGGTTGATGGTTGATACGGCGGTGGCAACAAGCTCTTTGGCATCACGATCTCCGTTGCCGGCGAGCAGTGTCTCCCTGCATGCCATCCAGGCTCCCGCTAAAAGTTCCGGTACCGGTCTGTGCAGGGTTAACGGCTCAACCTCCGCTCCAAACTCTTTCCGTACCTGAGAGAGCACTTTTCCTGATAAGCTGTCAACAGCAACAGGATGAAAGGATTTGATATATCGTATGCTCATAACTCAACTACTGAACCATGCAGATCAAAGGCAGTAGTGTCCGTAATTGTTGCCATGTAGAATAAACCGAGGGTGACCGGTATATCGCCAAACGCAAGGATACATTCATTATCAACCTCAGGAGCATCATATTCCGTTCTGCCGAAAGCATTTTCTCCCTCGATCTGGTCGATCAGCACTTTTACCACTGTTCCATCGAATAACCGGTTCTTCTCTTCCGAAACTTCTTCCTGCAGTTCCATGATCTCAGCGGCACGTTCCTGTTTTTCTTCAGTGCTGAGTGTTTCCGTTAAAGCATAAGCCGGCGCATGCTCTTCATGGAAGTAAGGGAAGCAGCCCAGTCTGTCAAACCTGCTTGTTTCAACGAACCCCAGCAGTTCTTCAAACTCCTCCCGTGTTTCACCCGGATAACCGGTGATCAAAGTAGTTCGGAGCCGGATGTCCGGGTTTCTCTCGCGGATGTTCTCAATGAGTCGGATTGTCTCATTTTTATTGATGCCGCGGTTCATCGATTGCAGGATGCGGCTATTGCAATGCTGCAGTGGAATATCGAGGTAGTTGCAGATATTCTCACGCTCACGCATGGTATCAATCACCTCAAGCGGGAAGTTGACAGGGTAAGCATAGAGCAACCTGATCCAGTCAAACCCAATGTCTGAAAGGCGCAGCACAAGATCGTTCAGCAATGTTTTCCCTGCAAGGTCATACCCATAAAGGCTTATATCCTGAGCAATCACATTCAGTTCCTTGACGCCCGAGGCCTGCAGCAGAGCAGCTTCTCTCAGCAGCTGTTCAATGGGCTGGCTTTTGTATCTCCCCCTGATTTTCGGGATAGAGCAGAACGAACAGGTACGGTTGCATCCTTCAGCAATTTTGAGATAAGAATAATGGGGAGGTGTAAGCAGAGTGCGATGATCGTAGAGCTCTTCACGATACTCAGCCCCTAGAGCGGTAAGCACTTCGAAGAGTTCTCTTGTGCCAAAAAAACCGTCGACCTCAGGCATCTCTTCTTGAAGTTCCTGTCTGTGAAGTTCAGTGAGGCATCCCATTACATAAACCCGTTTAATGACACCCTCAGCTTTTTTATCGATAGCGGCAAGAGTTTCGTTGATGGATTCCTCTTTAGCATCAGCAATAAAGCCGCAGGAATTGATGAGAATGGTCTCTGCATCATCTGCCTGCTCGGTAAAAATGATGCCCGAAGCTTCAGCCTGAGCCATCAGACGCTCCGAATCGACCGTGTTTTTTGAGCAGCCAAGACTCAGAAGAAATACTTTATGCTTTTTCATTGCTGTTGAATCTTTCGAGAAAATCTGTTTTCCACTCTATGAAAGAACCGTTTTGTATCTGTGTTCGTGCCGTTGCCGTAAGCCACATGAAAAATGAAATATTCTGCAGTGTGCATAGTTTCAGACCGAGAATTTCACCAACGTTCAGAAGGTGGCGGATATAAGCGCGCGAAAAGTTTCGGCAGACATGGTTGTCGAACCCTTCATCGATTGAGGTAAAATCAGCAGCATAGCGTGCCGAGCGCAAATTCATCTTTCCATGGCGGGTATAGACCCTTCCGTTTCTTCCTTCACGGGTAGGGATAACGCAGTCAAACATATCGACGCCGCGTTCGATAGCGTTCAGGATGTTTTCCGGAGTGCCAACCCCCATGAGGTAGCGTGGTTTCTCTTCGGGAAGAAGTGTATGAGATAATTCAATGATACGGTACATTTCCAGAGCAGGCTCTCCGACAGCCATTCCTCCTATTGCATATGCGTCAAAATCAAGATCGACCAGAGCTTTTGTCGAAATTGTGCGCAGATCTTCATGGGTGCCGCCTTGTGTGATCCCAAAAAGGTATTGTTCGTGACCGTAAAGGGGAGAAGTAGCTGAAAAATGTTGTCTGGCACGTTCTGCCCAGCGGATAGTGAGTTCCCCTGATCGACGGATATACTCCTTTTCAGCTGTTGATGGAGGGCACTCATCAAGTGGCATCATGATGTCGCTGCCGATAATACGCTGGGTTTCAATAACATTTTCAGGGGTGAAATGCTGTCTCGAACCATCAAGATGCGATTTGAACATGACTCCCTCCTCCGTGATCTTGCGCAGCAGAGAGAGCGAGTAGACCTGGTATCCGCCGCTGTCCGTCAAGAGTGGCCCATCCCAGTTCATAAACCGGTGCACACCCCCAGCTTTCAAAAGAATGTCATTTCCGGGTTTCAGGTAGAGATGATAGGTATTGGCCAGAATGATGAGAACGTTGATCTCTTTCAGTTCCCGGGGTTCAATCGACTTGACGCTTGCGCGCGTACCAACAGGCATAAAGACCGGAGTAGTGACAATCCCATGGGCGGTTTGAAAAACTCCACATCGGGCGGAAGAGTGAGGATCTGTGCTGATGATGCTGAATTTCATAGTGACAAGGTAGACAATGACCAGCATAAAAAAAAGTTTGGAACAGGGCTATTGTCCGCTTTTCATGTCGATAATGTCCAATCGGAAAATATGTCATGAGTGTGTGTAATTTTGAAAATAATATATTTATAATACGTTTATTGACGTATTATAAATTAAATAATGCTACATTGATCATGTTAAAACGTAGTTTATACTTTTTTTAGCAGCCGAACACTTGCCTCTATACTGATATCCAGCACGTTACCTATGATGGACTTAGAGCTGCACGGGACCTTTATTCTATTCTTTTTCCCCAAGGATTTGGACTTTTAGAATTTAACCCCATACCCATGCAGAAAACCAGGTGCAGTAAAAGAACAGACATGCATACCGTCAGCCGGAAACATTTCGGATCGGATATGCAGGTGGCAAGCAATGGCATTTCAGAGGTTGTTCTCCATTCCGTTTTCGTTATTGATACCAAAGGGTATTTTGTCAGTTGGAGTGACTCTTTCCCACAAAAAGCAGCAGTCAAACTTCGCAGAAGGAAAGATCGTATTAATGTCATTGACAAGATGATTTATCATGCTGATCAGCCGCTGATAAAAGAAAAATTGGTGAGTGTCCTTACAAACGGCTGCGGAGAAACTGCAGAAGCAAGGGTTCTTTTTCAGGGAGAGCAGGAATTACGCTGGTTCATGATGACGGGCAGGAGGATAATGATAGAGGGTAACCCTTTCGTTATTTGTATGATACTCGATATCACCGCTCGTAAACGCGAGGAAGATAATCTGATTCAGACAGCAGACAAGTTTCGTTCCATTGCTGAGCACCTTGATGGGGTTGCTTTTACCGTTGATGCCAACTCTATATTGAGTTATGTTTCGCCGGATTCTGAAAACATGTTTGGGTTTATGCCGGATGAAATGACAGGGAAATCGTTTGCCGGATTTCTTGAAGATGAAAATGAAATTTCCGGAACTCTTGACGCCATAAGAAACACCGGCACTAATCACCTTCCGGCTCCGATTCTCGAATTGCACTTTCGCAGAAAAAATGGATCCCTTTTTTGGGGGGAGTTGCATTTACAATATGTTGCAGGCAAGGGAAATCCCATCATAATAGGCTTGCTCCATGATGTCACAGCGCGCAAAGGCTTAGAATTTCATTCTCTATTTCGCAACAGCCTTTTTGACCAGGCTGATTCCTGTTCAATTGAAGAACTGCTTCAGGTTACGCTGCATGAGGCTGAACGCCTTACCGAAAGTGCGATCGGATTTTGCTACTTTCTCAATGATGATATGGGTGAACATGCCCTGCAGGTTGTGTCCGGCAATTTGGACAAGCAGATGGGTGATGAGGAAGGAGATGGCGCACCAGGCTTATTAAACCAGGTGGAGCTATTTGTCGAAGCATTACGAGCGCAGAGCAGCGTGATTCATAATGAATGCAGTTGCGTCGAGAGTATCATCAATAGACCGGATATTCATTCGAAATTCAGGCGTACATTGGTTGTGCCCATCTTCAAAGGTGAGATGGTTACAGCGATTATAGGGGTTGGGGGTAAATCTTCAAATTATGATAAGTACGATGAATGTGTGGTGAAAAGTTTTGCGGATCTTGCCAGAGATCTTGTTATCCGCAAGCGTGCGGAGAAGTCTGAAAAGAACGTTCTCGCATCGTTGATTCAGGCTCAGAAAATGGCATTTGTAGGAAGTTTTATCAAAAGAATGGGTTGTAATTACAGTCATATGCTCGATAGCATTCTTGTTAACGTCAAGATGGCGCTGGAACACCAACCCTTAAGTACCTCGCTTGTAAATAACTTGAAGGATATTCTGGAAAGTACTTGCAGTTATGCCGATATGATGGGTCAACTCTTGACTTTTGCTCGCAGTGGTGCTGTAATGCCAATCGTTCTCGAGTTGAACATCCTTGTTGAAGATAAGCTGAGTGCGCTGAGAGAGCTTATCGGCCAAAATATTTCGCTTGTCTGGATACCTGACAGACAAAATACTCTGGTAAAAATTGATCCCTCGCAAATTGATCAGCTTCTTGCCATTCTCTGTTTCAATGCCCGTGATGCAATAGCCGGAAACGGTCAGATCACCATTGGAAGCAGCCGGATTTCAATTGATCAACAAGATTGTGCAGCCGATCACCCGTTTCTCCTTCCCGGCAGCTATGTTTCGCTTGCTGTGACCGATAATGGCATCGGGATTGAAAAAAAGAATCTTCCCCATATTTTCGAACCTTTTTTTTCTGCCCGTGATGCCGGAAAAGCCATGGGTCTTGGTTTGTCGATTGCCTATGGCATTGCCAAACAGAACCAGGGATATATCGATTGCCAGACTGAGTGGGGCAAGGGAAGCACCTTTACTCTCTATTTGCCGAAATATATAGGGGACAGCTATTTCTCTGAAGACCCGCTGCTTTCCCCCAGCCTGGAGTTGAAAGAAACGATACTGCTGGTCGAAGATGAACCGGATACCCTGAATCTTTATAAGCGTATGCTTGAAAAAACAGGATATACTGTACATGCGTTTGATACATCCGATGAAGCTGTCAGGTTTGCAAATGAATACCAGGGTACTATTGATCTTCTTCTTGTCGATACAGTCCTGGCGGAAATGAACGGCTGCGATCTTTCAAAACAACTTATGGCGATCTTTCCCAAGTTAAAAACCCTGTTTATGTCAGGTTCTGATAGCATTATAACTGCTCGAAACGGGCTTTTGGGTCAGGAATTCGGAGTGAGCATTATCCGGAAGCCCTTTTTGAGTAATGAGTTGTCAGTAAAAATCAATGCACTCTTAAGTTCCGCGGCTGTTGTTCATTAGGCATTGACTTTCAATGAACCCCCGGCATGTATCTGCCATGTCGGGGCCGGGTAATCTGTTCACTTGCCATGTTATTCCATTGAGCTGACTTTGACCGATACGCTCAGAGTTTCCAGTCCATTGCCTTTATAGGTGCCGCGTACTGGCGGAACGTCATCATAGTCTCTTCCAGAACCGATTTTGATATACCGGTCATCAGCAAAGAGAGTACTGTGTGTCGGATCCATCCCGATCCACCCTTTCTCTTTACCGCAATAAACTTCACACCATGCGTGGGTTGCTTCATCCCGTCCATCTGGAGTGCTTCCTCCAAAAAGGTAACCGCTGACGTATCGGGCGGGCACGCCGAGATACCTGCAGGCAGCAAGCATGATATGGGCAAAATCCTGGCAGACTCCACGTCCGAGTGCCATGACGACAGCACTGGTACTGTGAACGTCCGTCACTCCAGGCTCGTAGATGAATGATTCATTGATGTGCCTGCATATCGACTCGGCAAGCTGAAAACTGTCGGTATTGGCGGGAAAACGGGATGAAAAATCGCGTATTGCCTGATCAAAATGCACATAGCGACTCTGGCAGGTAAAGTCGATGAGAAAAATATCATCATTCTCCGAGGCTGCGCTGTGGCCAATACCGGTTTCAACCACAGAAGTTGCAACGATTTTCACCTGTTTATGACTCTGGAGCAGGTTAAAATGATTGACAATGTTTCCGTAGAAATCAGTGTATTCAAAAATAGTAGCTGGGGGATCGACCATAAGTTTGAAGCTGGCACACCGCTGCGGAGCCGCATGATTGTTATCGGGGTGCAGTCTTACTTCGGTAGCTGTTTCATAGATCGGATTATCATATTCAAACAGGGTGGAATGTTCAACTTTTACAATCATACTCTCATCATTAAGTGTGTCTGGTTATTGCTGCTGCTGATGTTGCTGTGCCTGGCTCCAGTTAGGACGTCCTCCTGCTATTCCGGTAAAAGGAAGTGCTTCAGCAATATCCGATGATTCGATTTCAGGGGTATGATAGGCAAAATAGGTAAGGTGTACCTGTTCGCCCACTTTAACCAGACGTTGTTCAAGATCTTCAAGATACGCGTGTAATCCTTTCGAATAGATATCTTCAATTGCGGTATAACTGAGCTCCGCCTCCATTTTTCCAATAAGACGATCCGCATTGTTCACATACCGGTGCCGTGAGCTGCCCGATATGCGCCATAGGGCATCTTCCGCTGCGCAGACAGAAAAATTAATGCTGCGCGGAAATGTTCTGTCAAGAATGAGAAAGCGGAGGATGTTGTCAGGATCGATTTTTGACAGGTAGACTTTACGGAAAGCCTCCAGAGCGCTGCAGCTCTTCAGCACTGCCATCCATTGAATGATATCCTCCGAACCCTCAACAATCTCAGCCTGGCTTTGTGCCTCTGATAGCAGCATGTGATACTTGACATCAATAAGCCGGGCTATATTGTCGCTGCGTTCAAGATACTTGGCAATCTGAATGAAGTCCCATCCTTCATTGCGGGAAAAGGTGTTATCCGTAATACCCTGGAAAAGATGTGATGCGTTTTTGATCTCCTTGTAAAATCCGTAGGGGTCATTGTGTACGAAGTGCGGTGTAACGCTCTGCAGATAGTGGTAGAGGTTGTTGACCTGTTCCCACATTTCACTTGATATGCTTTCGATTATGCTTCGCGCATTTTCTCTTGCCAGACCGATACAGGACGTTATGGAGTTCGGATTATTTTTGTTGAACACCAGATAATCGGTAACGCTATGCGCACTGTACTCGCTGTAAAGGTTGTTGAAGCGTTCCTTGTCGCTGGTGACAAGAATGAGAGCTATCCAGTAGTTCGGATTCTCTATATGAGTAATTTTATTGAGGTCGAGCAGCAGGTTGAAATTGACGTCAAGGAACCTGGCTGTGTTTTCAGCCCGTTCAAAATAACGACTCATCCAGAACAGGGATTCAGCAACACGGCTTAACATGATAATCAGAAATTAGTGTTTATTCATCGACGACCCAGGTGTCCTTGCTGCCTCCGCCCTGAGAGGAGTTGACAACCAGTGAGCCACGTTTGAGGGCAACTCTTGTCAGTCCTCCCGGAACTATAGTAACAGTTTTACCGTACAAAACATAGGGGCGCAGGTCAATATGACATCCCCAAATGTCTGCATCATTGAAAAAGCTGGGGTGCCGCGACAGAGAAATGGTTGGCTGGGCGATGTAGTTGCGTGGATTGGCAACAATCATTTCGGCAAAATTCTCCTGCTGTTCAATCGTTGATTCAGGCCCTATCAGCATTCCGTATCCTCCTGATTCATTAGCAGCCTTTACAACAAGCGAACTGAGGTTTTCAAGGATATATTTAAGATCGGAAGGTTTGCTTGCAAGCCAGGTTGGTACATTCTGCAGTATCGGATCCTCGCCGAGATAGTATTTGATGATTTCAGGGACAAAACTGTAGATGACCTTGTCATCGGCAACACCTGTGCCAATGGCATTGGCAAGCGTAACATTTCCTTTGCGGTAGGCATTAACCAGACCGGCAACACCAAGCTTCGAGTCAGGGCGGAATACAAGAGGATCAAGAAAGGCATCATCAACTCTCCTGTAGATCACATCAACCCGCTCAAGACCACGGGTAGTTCTTGTATAGACCTTATTGTTGTTCACAACCAAATCTTTTCCTTCTGTCAGTTCAACGCCCATCTGACGGGCAAGGAAACTGTGTTCAAAATAGGCGGAGTTGTAGATGCCGGGGGTAAGAACCACGACGTTTGGTTCGCGACGGGAATTCGGGCTGATCTCCTGCAGGGTGCGCAGAAGTTCCTGCGGATAATTTTCTATCGGTCGGATCTTGTATTTGTCAAAGAGCACAGGGAACGCACGTTTCATAGCCTGCCGGTTTTGCAGCATATAAGAGACTCCGCTAGGGGTTCGCAGGTTGTCTTCAAGGACCAGGTATTTTCCCTCTCCGTTGCGGATGATATCGCTTCCGGTAACATGAATATAAACACCGAGAGGAGGGTTTACCCCGACAAATTCCCGTCTGAAATGCTGGCTTCCGAGAATCAGTTCCGGAGGGATTATTTTGTCTTTGAGAATTTTCTGAGTGTGATAGATATCATTCAGAAACTCATTGAGCGCTGTAATTCTCTGTACGAGACCTTTTTCGATCGTCTGCCATTCATGAGCCGGCACAACTCTCGGAATAAGATCGAACGGAAAAATTCGTTCGACACCCTCCTCCTCGCCGTACACGGTAAAAGTGATACCCTGATTCCGAAAAAAAATGTTGACAATTTCTCGGCGGGCTTTTATATCGTCAATCGAAAACTGACCGAAGCGGTGAAGCAACTTATCATAGTGAGGCCGGGGGCTTCCATCCTTTGAGATAACTTCATCAAAAAACCGGCTGGCATCTGCTTCATATCGCTCAAAAAAGCGACTCATACGGATATTTCTTCTTGGTTTATGGAGAATCAGCTTTTGTTTATTTTTCGTATCCCTTATATACTTAAATAATTTCGGATATTGATAATAAAAGCCTAAATAAGTTGCTCTTTGAAAAAGAGCGCAATTTTTTTTGGGATTTCACTTTATTCCTGTTGAGCCTATACATCTTTTTGTCTTGTCAGGTCGGTGAATTGTTTTTATCATACAAGGTTAAGATCTACAATAATACATCATTAACATTTTAACGATTCCCCCATAATGCATATAATGGTGACTGGTGCTGCCGGATTCATAGGATTTCATGTCTCCAGGCAGCTGCTTGAGCGCGGTGATCGGGTCACTGGCATTGATAATATGAATGACTATTACGATGTCACGCTCAAGGAGGCACGGCTTTCAATGCTTTTACCTTACGAGGGGTTCAACTTTATAAAAGCCGATATTGCCGATCGCGAAGCTATTGAAGAGCTTTTTCGCACAACGCGTTTTGAACGGGTAATCAATCTTGCGGCCCAGGCAGGCGTGCGTTACTCCCTTATCAATCCACATGCCTATATCAACAGCAACATTCTTGGTTTCCTGAATATTCTCGAAGGGTGTCGGCATCATGGGGTAAAGCATCTGGTTTATGCCTCCTCAAGTTCGGTGTACGGCGCCAATGAGACCATGCCTTTTTCGGTGCACGACAATGTCGATCATCCACTTTCCCTTTATGCCGCAAGCAAGAAAGCCAATGAACTGATGGCACATACCTACAGTCACCTCTATAATCTCCCGACAACCGGTCTTCGTTTTTTTACCGTCTATGGTCCTTGGGGAAGGCCTGATATGGCTCTCTTTCTTTTTACCGATGCCATTGTGAACAACAAGCCTGTTCAGGTTTTCAATTACGGCAGACATCGTCGCGATTTTACCTTTATCGATGATATTACTGAAGGAGTTCTAAGGACGCTTGATCATGTTGCAGAGCCCAACGATGACTGGTCAGGTATTACCCCTGATCCAGGTTCGAGCCGTGCACCCTGGAGAGTCTATAATATCGGTAACAGCAGTCCGGTCGATCTCATGGACTACATAAAAGCTCTTGAACAAGAGCTTGGCAGAACCGCCGTAAAAGAGTTTCTTCCCATGCAGCCCGGCGATGTCCCCGACACCTATGCCGATGTCGATCAGCTCATGCATGACGTCCACTACAAACCGGAAACCACCGTCAAGGAAGGCATTCGCCGTTTTGTAACCTGGTACCGCAGCTACTACAACCTGTAAATCATTTACATTCCAAACCAGGCAAGCGCGCCAAAAACAACGCCGATGCCGGCACACGTTAAACTCGCATACTCAAGCCATCTGCGTCGGGTAAGGATGGTAATGGCTGCAAGTGAAATGGCAATCTGAAGCATCGTTACTCCAGTAGCCCAGCGATGGTGGGAATGCAAAAACTTTTCTGAGTTTTCATCAGCCTCAAGAGAGAGTTTCTCTGTTTTTTCGGCTTTCTTTTTAATCTCTGTTTTTTCTGCACTGTACCGTTCAACATCATTTTTTTTGTTTTGTTGCTCCTGGCTTGTAGTCACTTTTATTGCAAGCTCCGCTATATTTTGCTTACTGCTTTTAGCTTGATAATAATTCCATAGATTTGCAGCTTCTGTTTTCTTGATAGCCGCTTCATTTTTCATCATTATGGCCTCACTCAGCGTAAAACTGGCTTCGTAAGAAAGTAAAGCTCCCAGAGTGGCCATAATCGCAGTCATGACTGCAATTTGGTTATTGAACCCTTTACCTCCATCGCCACCTTCCAAGACCTCCTCGTGTGGCCCTTTCACTTCAAATTCCTCACCCATGATAGACTCCTTTTCTTGTGGTTCATGTCAGTAAAGAAAATAATGACAGAACGGTAATAGTGAAACATCAGGTATCCGGAAACCTCATCACTGTTATCGATTGTAATATGAAATAAGAGATGCCTTGGCTATCGTATTCTGATTCAGCATAAATCCAACCATAGCAGGTGGTGTTTTTTCATCAACGTCCAGTTTTGCCACGCTGAGAGCATAGACCGTAAAAATGTACCGATGAGGTTTGTCGCCCACCGGAGGGCATGCTCCGCCAAATCCAGCCTTTCCATAATCCGTAATGCTTTGTATGCTGCCTTTGGGTGCCACTGCTTTTTGGGGATTACCCGCATCTTTTTTAAGCTCATTCGAGCTTGCTGGAATGTTGACAATAATCCAATGCCACCATCCGCTTCCTGTCGGTGCATCGGGGTCATAAACAGTTACGGCGAAGCTCTTTGTGGTCTGAGGTGCATTGACCCATTTCAGGGAGGGCGAAATATTTTTCCCTGTGCAACCAAATCCTGAAAATACCTGTTCCTCTGTAAGCTGTCCCTTTAAGTCTTCACTTTTCAACGTGAATTGTTCACCATAAGCTTTGCTCACTCCAAAACACGCAAGCATAAAAATAATCAAAACCAGCTTTTTCATTCTTTTTTCTCCCTTGTCTTTTTTGATTATTGTTCGGAAAAGCTTTTTCATAATCTCTTGATGCTCAAGGTTAGCAACATACTCATAATGCCGTAAAATGAACAAGCACCTTTTTATTTATTATCAAAAGACAGATATAGGCCGTGTTGGTATAGCAGAATGCGGAGGTTATATATCCAGTCTTCTCTTTGAATCAAGTGCTCCGCTGCCCGATGCCGAACTCCTTGAAACAGAACTTATTGCCGAAGCGTTTCGGCAATTGAACAACTATCTGTCCGGAATACTCAAAGAATTTTCATTACCGCTCGACCCTTACGGCACACCATTCATGCAGCAGGTCTGGAAAACCCTTTGTACGATTCCCTATGGAACGACGGTGACATACAAAGCTATCGCAACAGCTGTCGGAAACCCCCTTGCCGTTCGTGCGGTGGGAATGGCGAACCACAGAAATTCTATACCAGTGTTTATTCCCTGTCACCGGGTAATCGGCAGTGACGGACATCTTACCGGATATCGAGGTGGTCTGGCTTTGAAAAAGCAGCTCCTTGAACTTGAACAAAGCTTCAGCCAACCACTGCTGCCATAAAGCCCTGCCAATTCCCCCGCAACATTCACAGAACCCCGGACTTCTCACCCAAACTCACAGCTTGTCACCTGCCCCCCCGCTTGTCAACAACCCCACCCCGCTTGTCACTAACAACGCCACCGTTTGTCACCCCGAACTCCCGTGAGGGGTCTATCTTCCCAGCCCACTGCCCACTGTCCCCCTGTTTATGGTATGCTGATATGCCCTGTTAACGGTATTTGCAAGCTGATATTAATTGCTGAATTTAATCACAAAAAGTAAATGGGTAGAATAACCGATATGATCTCGAATTTTTTATCAAAATTCTTATGTTGTTGTTAATTACAGATAAATGTTGACAATAAAGTTTTTGTGCCGAAAGAGTACTTGATTATTTCGACAAGTTAATAAAGAAGCCGATTCTTCCTTTCAAAGGATCGGCTTTTGGTGTTTTTTTGATATCGGTTGATTTTCGGAGCCATATGTTCCGAATTATCTGAGAAAGATGAGTTGAACAGTTTGTCAGCGGATAAATTAAAAAGATCAATGAATAAAAAACTGAGAAACAGGGTTGTAAGGATGTCGGTGGTTATTGGAATGTGCTTGCCGGTACTCTTTTATGGTTGCGGGCCTGGAAACGATGGCAAAGATGCAGTGATGAATCGTAAACCTGCGCTGCCGGTTATGACGGTTAATCTTTCAGATGCGACAGTTACAACATTTTATTCAGCTCTTCTCGAAGGAAAAGTCAATGTTGAAATTCGTCCGCAGGTTGATGGGACTCTCCAGACAATCCATGTTGATGAAGGTTCCTTTGTTAAAACTGGCCAGCCACTGTTTACAATCGACGATCGGGTTTATCGCGAACAGTACAACAGTGCATTGGCTTCTCAGCATGCAGCTGAAGCCAGACTTGTCGTTTCAAAACTTGACGAGGAAAAACTTGTTCCGCTGGTGCAGAACAAGGTCATCTCTGAAATTCAGCTGAAAACAGCTGCAGCCGGCACTCATGCAGCTCAGGCTGCAGTAGAGCAGGCGAAAGCTGCCACCCGTTCTGCAAAGGTAAATCTTGATTATACCGTTATTAAAGCGCCAGTAAGCGGTTATATCGGAAAAATTCCGTTACGTCTTGGCTCTCTTGTCAGCAAAAACCAGAATGAATGGCTGACTCTTCTCAGTGATGTCAGTGATGTTTACGCCTATTTCAGCATGAGTGAAAATGACTTTATGCGTTTTCGCCAGCAGTACGCCGGTGCATCCATACAGGAAAAGCTGCGCCAGCTTCCTTCGGTCTCTTTGGTTCTGTCGGACGGTACCCGCTACAGTGAAAAAGGTGTCATCGGTGCCATAAGCGGGCAGTTTGATCAAACAACTGCATCGGTACGAATAAGGGCGGTTTTTCCCAATCCACACGGTTTTCTGCGATCAGGGAACACAGGAAAGGTTGTAATGGAGTCACAGTTCCATAATGCACTTCTTGTCCCGCAGGCCGCGACGGTTGAGTTGCAGGACAAAATTTTCGTTTTTTTTCTTGATAAAGGCAATAAGGTGAGGCAGCAGGTTGTAACGGTTTCCGGAAAGAGCGGCAATAATTATATCGTGAGTGCCGGTCTGAAACCCGGTGACACTATTGTTACTGCCGGCATAGAGAAATTAAAGGATGGTATGGTTATAAACCCGCAGAAGAGTGCGCCGGAACAGGCAAACTCCAGAGCAATGAGCAATGAATGATCAGGAGAAATGAGGCATGTTTTGTACAACGATTTGGCAGAGTTAAACGCACATATTCATGTTTGAACGATTTATTTCAAGACCGGTTCTGGCGACGGTCATCTCGGTGATTCTGGTCATCCTCGGTATGGTTGGCATATACCAGCTGCCGATTACCCGATTTCCGGATATTGCTCCACCAAGCGTCGTTGTATCAGCAAGTTATCCCGGTGCCAGTGCGGAAACTGTTGGCCGTTCAGTAGCCCCTCCGCTCGAAGAGGCGATCAACGGAGTTGAAAACATGACCTACATGACCTCAACCTCAGCTAATGATGGTTCCCTCTCTATAACGGTTTTTTTTAAGCAGGGAACAAACGCCGACCAGGCATCTGTCAATGTTCAGAACAGGGTGGCCCAGGCTGCAAGCCAGCTGCCGGCAGAGGTCAACCAGATAGGAATATCGACCGTCAAGCGCCAGAACAGCCAGATAATGCTCATCAATTTAGTGAGCGATGTCAAGGAGCATGATCAGATTTTCCTGCAGAACTATGCTAAAATCAATATTGTTGACGATCTCTCCAGGGTTCCCGGCGTTGGCCAGGTTTCGGTATTCGGCAATCTGGATTACTCCATGCGCATATGGCTGAGGCCACAGCAGATGGCGGCCTATAAAGTAACACCGCAGGAGGTATCGAAAGCCATTCAGAGTCAGAACCTTGAGGCCGCGCCAGGGTCATTCGGTGAGAACAGCTCCGAGGCCATGCAGTACGTCATGAAGTATAAGGGAAAGAATCCATATCCCGGCGATTATGAACAGATTGTAATCAGGGCTAATCCGGATGGAACCGTGCTCAAGCTCGGTGATATTGCCCGAATTGAGTTCGGTGCCTACCGCTACACAGTCGATACCAAAGCAAACGCTCAGGATGCTGTTGTGCTTGCTGTCTATCAGTCTCCCGGATCTAATGCCAACGAGGTTGAAACGGGGCTTCGTAAAGCTCTTGACAAAGCCTCGGCTTCATTTCCTGCAGGGGTTAAATACTCAGTGCCATTCAGTTCCAAGAAGGTCGTAGACCAATCGATTGAGCAGGTTCAACACACTCTTATAGAGGCATTTCTTCTGGTTTTTCTTGTGGTGTTCATTTTTCTGCAGGACCTTCGTTCAACCCTCATTCCTGCAACTGCTGTTCCTGTAGCGATTATCGGGACATTCTTTTTCATGAACCTCTTCGGCTTTTCCATTAATGTACTGACTCTGTTCGGACTTGTACTGGCTATCGGTATTGTTGTCGATGATGCCATAGTTGTTGTCGAGGCGGTTCATGCCAAAATAGAGCAAAAGCACTACCAGGCCAAAGTCGCTACAGTTTCGGCTATGCGTGAGATTACCAAAGCCATCGTGACTATTACCCTTGTTATGTCATCGGTGTTTCTTCCTGTCGGTTTTCTGCAAGGCTCGACAGGAGTATTCTACCGCCAGTTCGCATTTACCCTTGCAATAGCTATTCTGATCTCAGCGGTTAATGCCCTGACGCTCAGTCCTGCTCTTTGTGCCCTTTTTCTCCACGATCTTCATCAAGCCAGTAGTTCAGGGAAACATGAAAAGCTGAAAAAATTCGGATCATTTGGGCATCGTTTTTTTGTAGCGTTCAATACGGGATTTGAAGCGTTGAAAAAAAAATATCTGGGTAGTCTGGTTTTTTTGATTCGCAACAAACGTTTTTCCTTTACTCTCCTTGCTCTGATAATCGGACTTTCATTCTGGCTTTTTAAAACACTGCCGACAGGATTTATACCTGACGAGGATAACGGGTTTGTAATTGTCTCTGTCACGCTTCCGCCCGGTGCTTCCTTTGCCCGTACCAAAGCCAGCATGGATCGTGCAGCAGTCACCCTGCGCAGCACCATGCCTGCACTGAAAAAGGTTATATCTGTTGCAGGTATTAACATTCTCTCCCGGAGTTCCTCACCCTCTTCCGGTCTTCTTTTTATTCAGCTGAAAGACCATAAGGATCGTGGTCCTGATGGTGACATCAAGAAGATTCTTGCAGCGATAACGAAAAATCTCAGTAACAGGGAGGGATCGTTTTTTGCCCTTGCGCAGCCTACTGTTCCAGGTTTCAGCGCTGTTGGTGGTCTTGAATTTGTCCTGCAGGACCGCACCGGCGGGCGTCTTGACAAGTTCGGCAATGTTGCGGAGGGTTTTATCGGTGAATTGATGAAACGTCCTGAAATAGGATTTGCGTTCACAACGTTCAAGGCAACATTTCCCCAGTATGAACTTCAGGTCGATAATATCAAGGCAGCCCAGCTTGGGGTTAACGTCAGCGATCTTCTGACGGTATTGCAGGCCTACTATGGCAGTATGCAGGCATCGGACTTCAACCGGTTCGGCAAGTACTATCGTGTTATCATGCAGTCTGAATCTATTGACCGTGCTGAACCGGCCTCCATGAGGGGGATCTTTGTAAAAAACAACCGGGGCGAAATGGTGCCCGTCAGTTCAGTGATTACCTTGAAAAGGGTCTATGGTACTGAAGCGGTTGACCATTTTAATCTTTTTAATGCAATTTCAGTCAATGCAGTAGTCAAGCCGGGTTTCAGTACAGGTCAGGCCATCAAAGCTGTCGAAGAGGTCTCGAAAACCCATCTTCCCCTAGGGTACAGCTATGACTGGAAAGGCCAGAGTCGCGAAGAACTTGAAGCAAGCGGAGGCCTGATCCTTATCTTCATGCTCTCAGTGGTCTTTGTCTATTTTCTTCTTTCCGGGCTCTTCGAAAGTTACCTGCTTCCTCTTGCCGTGATGCTTTCAATTCCAACAGGGTTGCTTGGTGTTTTCTTTGGTGTAAAACTTGCAGGTATTGCTAATAACATCTATGTCCAGGTTGCTGTGATCATGCTGATTGGTCTTCTTGCCAAAAATGCAATTCTGATTGTCGAGTTTGCACTTCAGCGAAGGGTTGAAGGCCTTTCACTTTCTGCATCAGCAATTTCAGGTGCAAAGGCAAGGTTGAGGCCCATACTTATGACTTCACTTGCCTTTATTGCCGGTCTTCTGCCGCTTCTCTTTGTTTCTGGGCCGACCGCTCAGGGCAACCACTCCATTGGTGCGGCAGCCATCGGTGGAATGTTTATGGGTATGGTTCTTGGCATTTTTGTTGTACCACTTCTTTTTATTGTATTCCAGCATCTCCAGGAGCGTATTACCGGTCCGGCATCTCCGATAGTGGAAGCTGGAAATCTTCTTGATGAAGTTTTGCATAAGGAAAAAGATCGATCTGTAAAAGTGTCATGAAGAGTAATTTTGTATCAAGAGTTTCCCTATGAGAAAACAGACAAACGGGTTGTTATTCGCCTGCGTTCGGTTTCTGGTGTTCAGCTCTCTCTGGGCATGCGGTGTCACCCATGAGTACAAGAAGCCTGATGTGGCATTCCCGGCAGCTTATCGTGAAGGTGTGCCAGTTGAAGCAGCAACTCAAGCGGATACGGTGATGGCACTATTGCCATATCGAAGTTTTTTTGCAGACGCCACACTGCAGGCATTGATTGACAGTGCTTTAGTAAACAATATTGACCTGCAGGTGGGCCTGAAAAATATCGATATTGCCCAGCAGACTCTTAAGTCGGCAAAGCTTGGAAATCTTCCTGCTTTCAATATCGGAGTGCAGGACACGCGAACCTACCCGTCTGTCCATGGAGTTCAAACAACACCACAAGACTACACAGCTTCTGCATCAGCTTCATGGGAAGCGGATATCTGGGGAAAAATAAGAAGTAAGAAAAAATCGGCCCTTGCCGCTTACCTCAAGACGCAGGACGCGACCAAAGCAGTCCGGACCAGGCTGGTTGCCGATGTAGCGTCAGGGTATTACAATCTTCTTATGCTGGATGAGCAGCTGGATATTTCACGAAAAAATCTTGCACTTGCCGACACAACGCTGAAGATGATCGGGTTTCAGTATACCGCTGGTCAGGTAACCTTGCTCGCTGTTCAGCAGCAGGAGGCCTCAAGGCAGTCGATAGCCTTGTCAATACCGGTGATTGAGCAGAAAATATCGATACAGGAAAATGCTCTCAGCACTCTTTGCGGCAGAATGCCCGGCCCGATTCATCGTGAAAGAGCTTTATTCAGTATAAAGGTCGCTGATGATCTTCCATCCGGTATTCCAGCAGAACTGCTCAAGAACCGTCCTGACGTCCGTGCCGCAGAGATGGCCGTCAGAGTTGCTCATGCCGATATGGGTGAAGCAAAAGCAAACCTCTATCCCTTATTTACGGTGACTGCTTCAGGGGGTTTGGATGCTTTGCAATCAAGCAACTGGTTTACAACTCCCGGTTCTCTTTTCAGCTATCTGCAGGGAGGATTTCTTCAACCGGTTTTTCAACGAGGCCAGTTAAAAGCAAAGTATGAACAGTCAAAAATAAAACGTGAGCAGTCGGAACTTGAATTCAAACAGTCGGTGCTTAAAGCAGTAGAGGAAGTATCCAATGCTCTTGTGCAGCTCGAAAAGATACAATCCCAGGAAGTTATTGCTGAAGAACGGTCAGCTACCCTTCAGAAGGCGGTTGCGAATGCAGGAATGCTCTTCCAGAGTGGCATGGCCACCTATCTTGAAATCATTGTTGCCGAGACCAATGTGCTCCAGGCAGAACTCAATCTTGCCGATATCCGGCGCCAGCATCTTTCGATCAAGGCCGAGCTTTACCGATCATTAGGCGGGGGATGGCGGTGAAGAAGCGGTCACCATTCGATCTCGATATCATACGTCGTCAATAAACCAGTAACCCCCGGTATTGAGAATCGGGCATTTCTGATACGGTTTATTTCCGGATTGATTGAGTAATGAGCGGCCGATCGGAAATCTGCTTTTTCGATATTTGTATGCATAAATGTTGCTTGCAGCAAATCGCAATTTTCAAATGCTGCTCCTGCAAAGTCAGCTTCGGAAAAATCAGCTTCCTGCAGATTGCAGTTTTTAAAGATTGTATTTTTTAGCTTAAGTTTGTAAAAAACAGAGAGTTTTAACAGGCAGTTTTCAAAATAAAGACGCATCAGAAATTTATTGCACTGGTTGAACTGTACACCAAGAAGCTTGCAGTTCAAAAACCGCACATCCTGCAGGATGGTCTCTTTGAGGGTAGTCAGGCTCCAGTCGCAGTTATTGAACGTGCATGTTCTGAAAGTAATTCCAGACAAATCAGCACTGTTAAAATTACAGCTATTGAACGTGCATTCTTCATAGACTCCTCTTTCCAGGATATTTTCACTAAGGGAAATTTTCTCAAAAATCTTTTTTTCAGTGAGCGTTGTGTTCATGGCTTTGAAATGGATGAACGGTTATCGTGACAGGCATGTTCATGTATATAAAGCTTTAAAGTATTAAAATAAGTATCAGGAAAAAGAAGCCCAATCGTATGGATACGTTGCACTATAATGCAGAGGTTATCGAAAAAATCATGATCAATCCCGACCTCATGATCATAAAGGTAAACACCGATGAACCAAAAAATAAGTTTGAAGCCGGTCAGCATACTTTGCTGGGTCTTTTTGGTTTTGAGAAGCGTTCTTACAATTCAGCAATTGAGTCTGATCCCGTGGACGTTGACAAGCTGATCAAAAGGCCTTACTCGATTGCTTCGGCAACGAGTGAGACCCGGCATCTTGAGTTTTACATTTCACAGGTTAAATCCGGTCAATTGACTCCGCGGTTGTTTAATCTCAATATTGGAGACAGGGTATATGTAGGCACAAAGATCAGCGGTATTTTCAGACTTGATGACACACCTGACGGCACCGATATCATTATGGTTGCCACAGGAACAGGAATCGCACCATATATCAGTTTTCTGCGTTCCAGTATCGTTGAACGTCCCGAAAGCAAAATGATTGTGATCCAGGGTGCTGCCCATCACAGGGATCTTGGTTATTACAGTGAATTGACACTTCTTGCAGAAACCTATGCCAATTTTTTTTATGTGCCGACACTGACCAATCCAGATGGTCACTGGGACGGTTATCAGTCATCTATCGAGGATCTTCTGAAAAAAGATACTCTGCAGAATCAGTTTAACATAACGCCTGACCCTGAACGGACGCGTTTTTTTGTTAGTGGAAAGCCCGACATGGTTGAGCATGTGTCAGACTGGCTGCAAGATTTCGGTTATACCAGGCATCATCCTGAAGACCCGGGAGAAATGTATGTCGAGGAATTTTGATGCGGATCCGGGGTTTCCGTTCATCCATTCCATTATTCTGAAACCGAGTTGAAAGTCATCAGCACTACTGAAAGATGAAGAGCAGTAACTGTATGTACAATAAGCAGGTGGACAATAGTGGATTCGAACCGCTGACCTTTCGCGTGTGAAGCGAGCGCTCTAACCAGCTGAGCTAATTGTCCTTACAGGGTCACCGTTTATGTATCAAAGAGGGTAGATGGTAGAATTTTTTTGTATCGGCATGCATATGGTATTTTTTAAAAAAATATAGTTATTTTTTAAAATAAAGTTCTGAAATATCAAGGTTCACCATAATCCTGAAAATATGATTCCAAATCCAGTCAAAATAGCTGCCCCTGCGATTCTTCTTGCTCCGGTTGCAGTGCCTATTCTTCAAGGTCTTACAGGCATTGCCGTTGTTGGTCTTGGTCTGTTTGCAGCAGGCACTATAGTCAGCAAGACGGTAAAAGCATTTACAGGCAGTCAGCAGCCCCTGATAAGGAAAGACGAATACCCGGCAGACTGACTTTTCTGTTGCTGTAAAGTATCTATCATTGAGAAGGCCATCCTTACGCTGGTTGTTATAGTGATGTTATGCGCCATTGTATCTGTCGTGCGAATATCTCTGTCATGATGTTGTTGTTTTGTCTCATTTTCAGTGATGCTGCAACAGCAGAAGATGGCATTGAGACTGCGGGCAGCGTTATACAGTTTGTTTTACCTGCCAGTGCGGCCGGTCTGATCCTTGCCAATCATGATCAGAAAGGTTTCGTTCAGCTTGCCGAATCAGGAATTCTGACGTTCGGTATCACGTACGGATTGAAGTATACAATTTCCGAGACCCGTCCGAATGGAGGCCGGCACTCGTTTCCGTCAGGTCATAGTTCCACCTCTTTTGCCTCTGCAGAGTTTATCCGCGAACGTTACGGATGGAGTTGCGGAATCCCTGCTTATCTTGCTGCATCATTTGTCGGTTACAGCCGGGTTGAATCCAAAGAGCACTTCACGCGCGATGTCATAGCTGGAGCCCTCATTGGCATCGGGAGCAGCTGCCTGTTTACTTCACCGGGCAATACATGGAACGCTCGTCCTCTAGTTGGCAGCTCATTCTATGGTGTTGGTCTGACTCGTAATTGGTAGGCAGCTTCTGCAACCTTCTGTCATCACTCCTTGTTATACTGTGGTATATAACAGCCACTATAACTAAGAGCAGGAACGATGCAGTTCAGCGGAAAGCAGAGTATCGTCAAAATTCAAGGGATAATCGCAGTGGGCTTACTTCTGGCTCAACTTGTTTTTTTATCATCTCGTACACGTCATAATCTCTCTTTCCCTGCAGGTACGCCTCGTTTGATTGCTTAAAAGGAGAACAGAACTATGTCGTATAATAAGTTGTCTGCCGATGAAGAGCGGGTGATTGTGAATAAAGGAACTGAACAGCCTTTCAGTGGTAAATACTATTTAAATAAGGAGCAGGGAAGTTATCTCTGCAAACGTTGTGATGCTCCTCTTTTTAGGTCATCCGACAAGTTCGAGTCGGGCACTGGATGGCCAAGCTTTGATGATGCAATCCAGGGTGCCGTCAAGCATATTCCTGATATCGATGGCCGGCGAACTGAAATAGTATGCGCACAATGCGGTGCACATCTTGGCCATGTTTTTTTCAGTGAGGGGTTTACGGTAAAAAATGTTCGTCATTGTGTCAATTCTGTTTCCCTGAATTTTCTGCCGGAAGCAGATGCAGCGACAGAAACGCAAAAGGCAATTTTTGCTGGTGGATGCTTCTGGGGTGTTGAGTATCATTTCAGTAAAATAAAGGGCGTGCTCTCCGTCAAATCAGGGTATACAGGCGGTATGCTCGATCACCCTTCCTACAAGCAGGTCTGTACTGGTAAAACAGGACATGCCGAAGCTATCGAGGTTGAGTTTGATCCGTCGCAGGTCAGCTATGAAACCCTTGCAAAACTCTTTTTCGAAATTCACGATCCGACCCAGTTGAATCGTCAGGGTCCTGATATCGGAACGCAATACAGGTCAGCAGTATTTTATACTAATGAAGAGCAGAAGAAGTTGGCTGATAAACTAATTGAAGTGTTAAAGTCTAAAGGATACAATGTGGTAACGAGCGTCGAAAAAGCCGGAACATTCTGGGAAGCAGAAGCCTATCACCAGGACTATTACCAGAAGAACGGTCACCAACCCTACTGCCACATCTATGAAAAAAGGTTCTAGGTATTCGAGTCAAACCTTATAAGTCCTATAGGTCTCATAAGTCCTATAGGACCTATTATTTCTACTCCTTCAAACACTCCTTGATTTTCTCAATAAGATCATCAAGGTGAGCAAAGCCGTCAATCTCCTTTTTTGAAAGAAGAATCTCTATCTCCCCATTTTGACGAAGAATCACAGGGTAATCGAATGTGCTGCTGTATATTTTCTCAAACTCATCGCGGTGCAGGAACTCCATTTCGACCGGAGAGCTTTCCCTGAAGGCTCTCCATGCCTGCTTTTCAGTGAATGTATCGAAAGTGAGTTTGCAGAGACCGCAGGAATAGGTATCCGGTCTGATGATTTTATGACCGATATCAAAAAGACCACTGATGGGGCCGCTGTCAGCGTTGTAGACAAAGATAAGTTTCATAATTGTATCGTATTTTTTTGGATAGCCACGAACATCTTTCTTATGCAACACTCTTTTCTTCCATGAGGTTCCTTGACTGGTTGGAACATATATTCTGTCGTAATCTTACTGGTTCAGCGACTGCAGCACCTCAAGCACTTCCTGAACAGTATTGCAGATCGAGTAATAAGTTCCATGTTCCTCTGTGATCATACGTTGCTCTGCAATACGGTTAAAAAAAAGGAGCAGGGGATTCCAGAATCCGTTAATATTAAGCAGGATAATCGGTTTGCGATGGTGACCCAGATGTTTCCAGGTGATAACTTCAATCAGTTCATCAAGGGTACCGAACCCGCCGGGCAGAACAAGATAGGCATCTCCCCATTCAGCAAGTTTCATTTTGCGTTCGTGCATGGTTTCAACCACATGCAGCTCACTCAGTCCGTAATGGGCAGCCTCCCGTTCTTCAAGAAACCTTGGTATGATGCCTCTGACCGTTCCGCCCTGTTCAATCACAGCATCGGCAATGCAGCCCATCAAGCCAACCCGGCCTCCGCCGAAGACCAGACCGATATTCAGCCTTGCAAGTTCACGACCGAGATCTGCAGCAGCGGCAAAGTACTCTCTGGGCGCAAGATTGCTTGAACTGCAGTAAACGGTTATGGATGTGATCATGGCGAGCTAATAATTAATGGTGATACTGTCTTCAGCACGCCGGTAGACATAAGTTTTCGGATCTTCTATCTTTTTAACTGAAAACTGTGATGCAGCTCTTTCCCACAGGTCGGCATCCTCAGCATATTCAAGGTCTCTAAACCCCTCAAGAGCAAAAAAGATCTCTCTTTTTCCGAAAAAAGTGCCACCAAGAGTGCACTCCCGGATGTGAATAAGCTTGCCGGTATTTTTGCAGTCTTTGACCCGGATGTTTTCATCGCAGAGAAATCCACCGGAAAGCAGTGAAACGTTCTCATATTCATTGAGAATGTCCATTCTTGTTTCGAGATGATCGCCAAGATAATGGTCATCACTGTCAAGAAAGGTGATATAGCGGCCGAAAGAAGCCTGAATACCCGCATTCCGCGAAAGCGCGGGTTTCCGGTTCCTATGCTTCAGGTAGCGGATATTTGAAAATCTGCAGATATAAGGGTCAAGCGCTTCAAACGTATTATCAGAGCTGCCGTCATCGACAATGATAAGCTCCCAGTTGTCGACGGATTGAGCAATAACACTTTGCACGGCATTTTCAAGATAAGTGCCCCTGTTGAAGGTGGGCAGAATCACCGAAATTTCCGGAGTGTAGTTGAATCTCATAGTCTTGCTGTTTTTATGGCAAATGCACAGAGCAGCATACCTGCAACAAGAAAGTTTTGTGCAATGGCGTTATATCGCACATCCATGGTGTCTGGTGAGCGGATAAGAGAAAACTGCAGAATAAACTGAGGAATGATAAGCAAGCTGACAATGATGCCATAGATTGTCTGACCCATGATGAGCATATAGGCTGAGGCCAGAATCTGTCCAGTATTGATGAGCACTGCAGCTATGAGAGCTGCAGTGGTTTCTCCATAAACCACAGGGAGTGTTCTGATTCCGATTTGCCGATCTCCTTCAATTGATTTGAAGTCGTTGATGGTCATGGTGCCTGTGCTCGAAAGAGTAAAAAGCCCCGCTATGATAAGTGATGGCTGAAGCGAAGAGAACGTAAAGGCAGGGGCATAAGCAATTTCGCCAGCTATCCAGGGTATGATAAGGTATGAAACCGCAACGATGATATTTCCCGACCAGAGTCGTTTTTTGAGTTTGATGGGATTGGCACTGTAGAGATGAGCATTAATAATGCCAATGACGACGTATAATCCTATAAGAGGATGAATCAGATAACCGGTAATAACTGAAAGTACCGACCAGATGGCAATTAATATTGTAGCATTTTTCAACGACATGGCTCCGCCGGGTATCGGACGATTCGGCTCATTGATTTCATCGAGATCACGATCAAAATAGTCGTTCAGCATCTGGCAGGTGCCGCTTGCCAGGGGACCTGTAAGCAGCATGCCAAGCAGAAATTTCATACCGACAATCTCATGCCATCCGAAAGCACCGCTTGCAACAGCACCGCAGAGAAAGCTCCACATGACCGGAATCCAGGTAATCGGCTTGAGAAACCGTATAATCAGAGCAAGCTTTGAAATGTTGTCGACAGGCATTGACCTTGCATGAAACAGCTTTCTGACCTCCAGTGGCGTTTCAAACTCTCCGTTATCTGTCCGCCCACGACGTACAGAATTTTTCATGGACTGAAAATCACTCACCATTACTGACTTAGGTTGGAGAAATACTGACGGTAGGAAAATAACATGTTAAACTAAAGAAAGGAATCAGAGAGTCGTAAAACAGCTAAGTTTATGTTTAATAAACTGAAATATCATGAGGAATTTTTTTAAACTGTATGAACAGACTCAATTACCTCTTGTAATGCTTGGTGACTGTTGGTTAATTTTCAGACAATCATAAACAAAGGAGATACACTCCATGCCAGGTTCAGGTTTGCTTAAGGATATGCAAAAGACTTTTCTGTTTCACGCCATTGCAGCTCATTTCAGCAATGGGCTGATTCCGGTTGCCGTACTCTACCTTATGTTGACCCTGTCAACAGGGAATACCTATTTTGAGCACACCGTCGAACATCTTATTCTCATTGTGGTCATGGCCATTCCGGTCTCTTTTTTGTCAGGCATCCGCGACTGGAAAACAAAATATCGGGGAGCTAAAGCACCTATCTTTATAAAAAAAATTAGACTTTCCGCTCTGCTCTTTATTTTTTGTATTTCTGCGGTGAGTATTCGACTTTGCATTCCTGATGTGATGAGTCGCCAAGGCATAGAACATTGGATGTATCTCGTTCTCCTTTTTTCCATGCTTCCCGTTGTGACTCTCCTTGGTCATTATGGAGGCAAACTTTCTTCACTCCCTAAACCACCACACAAGTCCCCGCAAAAACCTTGAGTTACCGGATGCTTTTTTTATAAGTCCTATTTGTCCTATAGCACAAATATGTCTTCCGTAAAGCCTTTTCATAAACAAAATTTATATGATTAGCTTAAATCTTCAGATAATAAGAGCCCGACAAGCTATAAATTTTATTTATTCTTAAAAAACGCTTAAAAAAATATTTGCTGGTTATCATGACAATTATTAAGTTTTCGTTAATTGAATAAAGTTATTCGTAACGCAGAGAGACAACTCTGCTTCTCTTTTACGAAGATTGTTCTTTTTTCGCAAATCAGTAACTTTGATTTTTCCTTACTTCCTCGCATTCATGTATTCCTTATGTTGATCTGTGTTTGTAGCGTAATTGTCAGGCGATTGATCTTAGAGTGTAATCCTTTTTATCTATGATTGCTGTTTTGTTTGATATGCAGTTATAAATATTTTAGCGTATTTTTCTTCTTTAGCTTGTGTTCCTTTCAGTAATATTCTGTTTATAGTTTTTTTTGTGCAGACGCTGATTCATCATAGGTGATTTTTTTAAGGCTTATAATGCAGGCGCTTGATGCGCTCTAGGCAGTTGTCCGCTTTTTTTAGTCGATTGAGGCATCGTTTTTTCATGGAGCGCATAACTTTTTACAGGTATGCTATTATTACTATCAATCATGTAAACGGAGAGAGTATGGCAAAGAATGTCAGGCCGGATTCGGCCATCAGAAATAAAAAAAGGTGCAGATTTATCTTCCTCTTGAGTAGTATGGTATCTCTTATTGTTTTATCGGCACAGGAGAGTTTTGCTTTGCCGGTATTTGCACGAAAATACCATACAGCATGCTCCACCTGCCATATAGCCTTCCCTGCCCGAAACGGTTTTGGCGAAGCCTTCCGCAATAATGGATACCGCTTTCCGGATGGCACCGACGAGGATATGGTAAAGGAAGAGCCTATCAAGCTTGGTCAGGACGCCTACAAAGATGTCTTTCCTGATGCGATCTGGCCTTCCGATCTGCCAAATATGCCCTCTCTTGGTTTCCTTGCCAAAACAAGTTCTGCGAACTATAGAGACCCTTCTGTAAACGGGGTAAAGGGAAAATATAGGTCAGCTATCAATGAGGAAGTAGATATTTTCCTTGCCGGCACCATAACCAAACAGCTCAGCTATATCGGTGACTTTTCCATTGATGGCGGCGCCTATGCCAGTGATGCCGCACCAACAGTATTGGGCAGACTGGTCATGAAGTGGACGTTTACCCCTGGAGTAATCCTTGCGTGGGGAAGTGTCAACTTTCCGGAACAGTTTGATTTGATCTCCGCAACAGCCGGTGACGATCGTAATGGTTATGCTGCGAATCTGCCATATCCAAACAGGGGTGCTGAGCTGAATCTTGCTGGAAATACAGGGGCTACCGGTGGATATTCACTGATTTTAGGAGTCGGTCGTAATTCCCAGGCAGGCAGTTCAACGTTTACTACCAATGACCAGCCAGATGGTGCCAATGAAAATTTTGCAGATACCCGTTATGTCAGGGCGACCTACAAGATCGGTGGAAACGGATTGCTGAGCGGGATAGGCGGCTCTTACGGTGTTCAGGCAATAGGTATGGACAACTCTATAACTTTTGGAGTAAGTTACCTGAACTCCGGTCAGGGTTCGAGCTTGAATAATGCTGATCAGATTCTGGGGTTAAGCAAAAACGTCATTGGAGGAGATGTCAGGGTATTTTGCGGTCCTCTGCGTGCAGTTGCCCAGTACACCCGTTCTAATGAGGTGATTTATGACCCATACCAGTTTGGTCCGACTGCTACAGGTTATGTAGCTAGCGACAGGGTCCCGGCAGCAACTCCAGGTCAGAATTTTGGCAAAAGAGATGCACTCTCTCTTGAAGGAGATTATTGGGTCTATCCATGGCTTTTTGGTCTTTTCCGTTATGAGCATTTACAGGATAACCTTAATGGCCGGATAAATAGGTTTATCCCCGGTATAGGCGCCCTGCTCAGACCTAATGTCAAGATTGGTGTGGAATGGGTTACCGTTACGAATGATGCTCTTGCTATCGCAAATGGAAGCCAGGCTGTAAATTCGATAAACTTCTATTCTCAGGTAGGTTTTTAACTCTTTGTTTTTGCTTGTTCATGTTCTTTGTTAGTTGTGTGTTACGTATTGTGTGGAAAAGGCGCGCTTTCAATGTCGGGATATCCTCTGACATTCGGGGTACGCCTTTTTTTTGTTTCAAACGTTATCCGAAACAGCAAACTTATTGTACTTTCAGTTATAATCTTAACGAAAACGACATGTTTACATGATCGACAAAAACGTTTTTCTGGCATTTTTTACCACATCTGTCATTCTTGCTCTCTCTCCTGGCCCCGATAACCTTTTTGTCATGGCACAATCTGCCCGGAAGGGTCGCATGACAGGTTTGTTTGTAACTCTCGGTCTTGCTACAGGACTTCTTGGGCATACGGTTGCGGTAGCATTCGGTCTTGCTGCTCTTCTTCGAGCCTCGACGATTTGGTTCTCTATCCTGAAATTTATCGGTGCAGCCTACCTTTTTTTTCTTGCCTGGCAGGCTTTCAGGGCAGGTGTTTCAACAGCAGCAAAAGAAGAGGTTCAGGCCATTTCCAAGGAAAATCTTTATCGGCGAGGGATTATCATGAACCTGACCAACCCTAAGGTTTCCCTCTTTTTCATGGCTTTTCTGCCGCAGTTTGCCGATCCACGGCACGGTTCCATGATGCTGCAGTTTTTTCAGCTTGGCGGCATATTCATTATGGCGACCATGCTTGTTTTTGGTGTTATAAGTTTCGTTGCGGGTGGACTTGGAGAAAGGTTCAGCAACTCCGCCATTGCACAGAAAGTCGTTAACAGAACAGCTGCTGCTGTGTTTATCGGGCTTGCCGTGAAACTGGCGCTATCAGAACGCTGAAAAAGATATAATCATGCAATACATTCCTCTTATTCACCTCTCGGACCTTCCGGAAAACACCCATAAATCAGTAAAAAACGGCAGCAAAACAATTGCGCTTTTTCATTACGGAGGAATTATATCTGCCCTGGACCATGCCTGTATCCACAAGGGGGGAGATCTGGGGGAGGGTTTCATTCAGATGCTTGATGACCAGGAGCGTTATGTTGTCTGTCCCTGGCATGGATGGCAGTACAACCTGAAAACCGGTAAAGCTCCGTATGGCTACCTGGACAGGCAGGCACTCTATGATGTCATTGTGGAGAATGGCATGATTTGCGTGTCGGAAAAACCGGTGGCCGATGCGTTCAGGGCCGAACACGAATCTGATCCCCTTGCCGACTTGAGGAGCCTCAGCTATCAAACCACAGCCTCCTCTCTCAATATCCTTGGAATTTCAGCTACAAATATGAATCGCGATCTCCCGAGGCCTTCAACGTCAGAGACGGCATTGCAGCACGCTCTTGATATAGCGGTTTCAAAATTTGGTGCTCAAACGAAAATGATCAAACTCCGTGAGTTGAACTTTCGTCATTGTGAAGGCTACTACAGCCGTCATGAGGAAGCCTGCACATGGCCGTGTTCAATTTCAGAAATGGATGCAGATGACGGCATGAATGAAATTTACCGTTCAATGGTGTTGTGGGCAGACGCCGTTATCCTTGCAACCCCCATCAGATGGGGGAATGCATCGTCGCTTTATTACAAGATGGCAGAACGGCTCAATACCGTCCAGAACCAGATTACTACTCACGATAAGGTACTTATAAAAAACAAAGTGGTTTCGTTTATTATAACCGGTGGTCAGGACAATGTTCAGGGTGTTGCAGGGCAGCTTAACTCATTTTTTACTGATCTTGGTTTTACGTTTCCACCCTTCAACTTTCTGGGCTGGAGCAGAGGATGGATAGCCGAAGATATGGAAAACAATTACACCCGTTTTTTTAAAAACCGCTATGTCAGGCGTTCAGTCATTGATCTGGTTACCAACACGGTCAAACTGGTACAGCAAATCAAGCATATGGATGCCTCTCAACTTCAAGCCCCGAAACCGAAAATATCTGAAGCAGGAAGTCTGTCTGAATAAAGAGTGTTGATGGATGCTGGCAGCCGAGCTTGATGCTTGTTTTTTATGACAGAAATAAGTACAATTAAAAGTACATAAAACAAGACGTATCTGGTGTTAGTATGGGCAGTATCAATCTTCAGGAAGATATAAAGCCGTTGTCGGAATTTCGAGCCAACACGGCATCATTGGTTAAACAGGTTAAGAAGACCGGGCGTCCTATTGTGCTGACGCAGCACGGGAAAAGCACGGTAGTGCTTCTTGATGTCGGGCACTATCAGTCAATGCTGTCAAGTATTGAACTTTTCAATGATAGTAATTGCGCCCCGATACAGAATCTTAACAGTACCGGTTTGAACCCCTGTTTGAATCCCGGTTTGAACCTTAAATGCTAACCAGAACACCTTTGAACAGCCAAAATCCGACACCCTCGCTTTTCCATTCACGGAAACAGGCGACAGGTAACCAGGAGAAAATCATTTCTGGTTGCCTGCCATCCTTAAAAGTTTTTGTTGCTTTTTTCCTCTTCTCGGTCATAATGCTGCCACTGTCGTTGCGTGCCCAGACGGAAGGCGATTCCTTGATGTTTCAGATGCCGATAAGCTCCTATATCCTTAAGGAGACAGGTGCATCGACAGTCCTGATGTCCAAGGATACAGACAGGCCGGTTTCGCCAGCTAGCCTGACAAAAATACTGACCTGTACTTTGGCCATTGAAAGTGGCAGACTTGATCAGGATGTGTTTATTACAAAAGAATCGACGATCGTCGAGCCCTCAAAAGCCGGATTCAAGCCTGGCGAAAAAATCAAGCTTATTGATCTGGTTAAGGCTGCCATGGTCAATTCAAGCAATGACGCCGCATTTGCCATAGCGATATATCTTTCCGGCAATGTTGAATCCTTTGTTGCTGCCATGAATTCAAAGGCAAAAATGATTGGAATGAAAAACTCCAGGTTTACCAACCCTGCCGGTTTTGATAAAGGCATCTATACCGGTAATACATCAACCGCCGGTGACCTGATGCGCCTTACGGAATACGCGGTAAAGAACCCTGTTTTCAACGACATAGCGCGTCTTGAGAAAGCTGTTTTTTCCGAGGAGACAACCCACAGGATCTACAGTCTGAAAACCCACAACAAGCTTCTCGATAAATACCCTTATGCTGTTGGTATCAAAACCGGTTTTACCACCAAAGCTGGATGCTGTCTCATAGCCAGGGCAATCAAGAATAACAGGGATGTGATTTTGGTGATGCTGAACGCTAAAACAGACCGATGGCATGTTGCCGCCAACATGTTTGACATGGCTTTTTTAGGCAACAGACCAGACCCCGCATGGATAGTTCAAACATCCCGCCGTGATTCAGGTCGTGCCGACACCCTCTCTCCGGTAAAGTCCGGTCGGAGAAAATACCGTATGTCCAAGGCGTCTTTGAGGTTGAAGAGAAATATGGCATCACTTTCAAAATCCAGCTATAAGTCAAAGAGAAGTCCACTTGCGCATTCAGGCAGGAAATTCAAGAAGCATGATCTTGCTTTTTCAAAACAGGTCAGAAAAAATAAAAAGAAAATAACTTTTTCTTGAGCAGAAAAGCTCTTCCTAATAATACATATAGAGAATGATCAGGCATATAGTAATGTGGCGGCTCAGGGATAGTGCACATGGTAATGATCGGCAGACCAATGCATATTTAGTTAAGGAAAAGCTTGAGGCCCTTCGGGGAAAAATGCCGGGAATGACAGCTCTTGAGGTTGGAATTGATTGCAGCAGGACTGAAAGTTCAGGTGATGTTGTGTTATTCAGTGAATTTGTGGACATTGACGCTCTAAAAGCCTATCAGGCACATCCTGAACACTTGGCATTGATCCCTTTTATCGGTGATGCGACTATAGAACGAAGAATAGTTGATTACGAAGCTTAATCATTTGCTCCTTGGAAACCCGAGTTTAGCAATCAACTGAGAAATAAAAAAAAGCGGATGCCTGAACAGCACCCGCTTTTTATGTTTAGAATCGGGTTTGGTTTATCCCTGAACGATGCACTCTGCAGGGCAGACTGCAGAGCAGGCTGGCGAGTCAGAATATCCAACGCATTCGGTGCAGGTTGCAGCATCGATGACATAAACATCATCGCCGGCAGAAATCGCATTGACCGGACAATCTGGTTCACAGGCTCCGCAGTAGGTACATTCTTCAGTAATGTAGAGTGCCATATCAAATTCCTCGCTTAATAGTTGAATTGAAAATAATAGAAAGAAAGAACGATTCGGGTGAATTTCGAATAATATAAGATTTTTTTTTAGCTCAAAAAAAAACCTCTTCTCACTCAGGGCTTATTTTAAGCGAATGAAAGCGAATGAACATTATTAAGGGAAATACGGTACGCAAGACCTGCAGAAACCACCGTTTTATTCCACTCAAACCTTGATGATGCAGTCAACCGGGCAGACAGCTACGCACGCAGCTTCATCATGGAAGTCGATACAGTCAATACAGATCGTTTCATCAATGTCATAACAATCTTCACCCGGGGTAATTGCACTTACAGGGCATTCAGGTTCGCATGCCCCGCAATAAGTGCAGCTGTCAGTAATTCTATGTGCCATGTTTTTCCTTTGATTACTAATGAATAAGAGTAGATGTTTGTGTAAAAACTGATCTCTTCTGCCAGATATTTCAGATTATGTGAACCCTGCATCGAAAAACAAAGTTCCGAAATCTGTCAGGATTTTTATTATTCCTGCTCATGGATTTCGTATGCGTTGATGATATCCCTGACAAGCTTGTGGCGGACAACATCGGTTTTGTCAAGGTAGACAAAGGAGATTCCCTTGATATCTTTCAGGATCTTCGGAGAATGAGTGAGACCTGAATCAAGATCCTTAGGAAGATCAATCTGAGTGACATCGCCTGTAATGATCGCTTTAGAATTGACGCCTAATCTTGTCAGGCACATTTTCATCTGCTTGTTCGATGCGTTCTGGGCTTCATCAAGAATAATAAAAGAATTGTTCATTGTTCTTCCCCGCATGTAGGCAAGAGGCACAATCTCAATAACACGCTGTTCCGTGAGGAGTTTCAGCTTTTCAGCGGTCAGCATGTCCTGAAGCGCATCATACAGTGGTCGAAGATAAGGATCTATTTTCTGAGCGAGATCGCCCGGAAGAAACCCCAGACTTTCACCTGCTTCAACAGCCGGTCTCGCAAGAACGATCCGCTTGACTCTTTTTGCTTTCCATGCAGCAACCGCAATGGCAACAGCTGTATAGGTTTTTCCCGTTCCGGCAGGCCCGATGGCGAACATAATGTCGTTTGTTTTCGCTTCAGCCACCATTTGCCGCTGACCGTTTGTTTTCGCTCTGACTGTATAATCCGGTGAGGTGACTATTATATCCTCATCACCCATAGGAGACGCTATAGGCCTGGGTGAAGGGGAGAGGGCAAGATTGATCAGCGCATTCAGGTCAGTGTCAAGCACCTCGCCGTGCCTGTTGGCCAGAAGGATCATCTCACTGAAAATCTGTTCAAGGAGCGCGACCCCATCGCGACTTCCCCTGACGATGATCTGTGTTCCTCGTGCAGTTATCTGCATTTCGGAAAACTCATTTTTGATTTTTTTAAGGAGAGAATCGTAAGGCCCAAAAAGAACGACAGGTTCGATACCCTGAATGTCGATTATTTTTTCTTTGATCAAAATAGAGGTAGTTAAGCATTATAAGGAACCCGCACAATATCAAGATAAGGATTGGAGTAGGCCAGATAGTGCTGTACATACTCTTTTATGCCATCTTCAATCGAGGTGAAAGATTCTCCGAATCCTGCCGAGCGAAGCTTTGTCATGTCAGCACAGGTGTAATACTGATATTTGTCACGCAAAGTTTCCGGCATCGGGATATAGTTGATAGCAGGTTGACGGTCTAACGCAGAAAAGGTGGCCATGGCAAGGTCTTTGAAGCTTCTTGCTGTTCCAGTGCCGACATTGAAGATTCCCGTGACAGAAGGATTATCAAGCATCCATGCCATTATCCGTGTGCAGTCTCTGACATAGATAAAATCCCTCAACTGTTCACCATCCAGGTAGTCTGGTCTGTGCGATTGAAACAGGTTTAACAATCCTTTTTCGTGTATCTGGTGAAACGCTTTATAGACCACACTGCTCATATCCCCTTTGTGATACTCGTTTGGTCCGTAGACATTGAAGAATTTCAGACCCGCAGCCTTGTCAAGAATCTGGCTCTTCACCGCCCAGCGGTCAAAAAGATGCTTGGAGTAACCATACATATTAAGGGGACGGAGCAAGTCCAGTCCATCAATATGATCGTTGTAACCGTTTGATCCGTCACCATATGTTGCTGCGCTCGATGCGTAAAGAAGCCTGACATCATGCGCCATGCAGAAAGCTGCGATTTTTTTCGAGTAGCCGAAATTATTGTTCAGCAGGTGATCTGCATCGGTTTCAGTTGTCGAACTGTTCGCACCCATGTGGATGACGGCGGAGATCTCCTTGAGTGCGTTTCTATCAAGCAGGTCAGGTAAAAGATCTTTGGGGATAAAATCTGTAAAATGAAGCCCGGAGAGATTGCGCCATTTTGCAGTGGTAGTCGAACCAAGATCGTCAACGACGATGATATTTTCTTCACCGCTTCGGTTGAGCTCCCAAAGCATGGCACTGCCGATAAATCCCGCTCCGCCGGTGATAATGATCATGAAGTAAATTAATAAAATTAATGCAGGTAATTCAAATATAAAGAGGAGGGTATTAAAACAAAAGGCCGCTTATAAGTTTAAGCGGCCTTTCAGGAAAAGAGGTCAGGCTGATGCTTGAAGCAGTCCATCGTTTGCCAGAATTTTTCTGCCCCAGTAGAGCCACAATCTTACAGTGTCAACCGGTTTGCCTACTATTCCGGATATCTGTCTGTGTTTAAGGCCTGATATTTCGCTTAACAGCACTGAAAGTTTGATATCGGCGGCCCACTGCCTTAGCGACTCGATAAGCTGAAGGTGAGTTTTACAGGTTTTGCCGTTTATACAGAAATCAGCTTGTTGTCCGAACTGGTCAACATAGCACTTCCTGAACGTTTTCAGCAAGTCAGTCTCCCTTGTTCTGGTGTCTGCAAAGAGATAAGTTTTGTTGACCAGGTCATGAGATGCATTTTCGCTTCCAGTCATCCAGTAGGCAAGGCTGTATATATCATCGAGAAGATCAAGAGGTGTTTTTTTAATCTGTTTCATAATCTCTCCTTTATATTGGATAAATCTTGTCCTGTTTTAATTTATAAAAAAAATGATGAATGTCCAGACTTTTTTCATGAATTGTGCGAAAAAGATGTTTTTTTAAACATGTTCAATGCCCTTGTTGGCTTGTTGTTATTGTTTAAAAGATTTTCAGATATACAGGTGCACCATGCAAAGAGATATCAGGCGACTTCTTAATCCGGCGTTACAGAATATTGCGACATACAAGGTTGAAGGCGGACAGCAGGCCGAAATAAAACTGAATCAGAACGAAAGCCCGTTTGACCTGCCGATGTGGCTCAAGGAAGAAATCATCAGTGAGTTTATTAAAGAGTCATGGAACCGTTACCCTGATATTCTGCCATACAGAGGCATGAAGTCCTATGCTGAATTTCTTGGCATTTCGCCTGATTCGGTGATGATGAGTAACGGCTCAAATGAGATGCTTTATACCATATTTCTTGCATGTCTTGGGCCCGGCAGAAAAGTCTTGATTCCCGAGCCATCGTTTTCGCTCTACGAAAAAATCGCACTGCTTCTGCAGTCTCGTATTGTCAGTGTTCCCATGCTTCCATCGCTTGATTTCGATACCGAAGCCATTATTCATGCAGCATGTGATGAGCATGTTGATTTTATTGTTCTTTCAACACCGAACAATCCAACCAGCAGATCCCTGACGTATGATGAAGTTCGTCTCATCGCAGAATCCTGCGATGCCATTGTGCTTGTTGACGAAGCCTATATAGAGTTTTCCCGTCAGCGTTCTGTTCTTGAACTGATCGACGGATTACCGAATCTGGTTGTTCTCCGCACAATGTCCAAAGCACTGGCTCTTGCAGGAATCCGGATTGGTTTTGCAATTGCGAATCCGTTGCTGATGGCCGAGCTTGCAAAGCCGAAAATTCCATTTGCGTCCGGCAGACTTGCCGAAATAACATTGACGCATGTACTCCGTAATTATTCACTGGTTAAAGATGCTGTGTCGTATATTCTGCACGAACGGGATAAAATATATAGTGAACTGCTTACAATTGATGGTGTTGAACCTTTAATGAGCGACACTAATTTTTTGATTATCAGGATCCGGGATGCAGCAGCGGTTTTCAAAAGTCTTCAGAGCGAAGGCATACTGGTGCGCAATGTTTCAGGTTACCGGCTGATGGACAACTGTCTTCGATTCAATGTCGGGCTTGTTGAGGAAAACCAGCGTCTTATAAAAAAACTCCGGACAATTTAGCATGCCGGAGTTCAGAAAGCTTCAAGGGTCAGAAATGAGCCGGCTTAGTGCGGAGCAATATGCCGGAACAGCGAAACACCCCATTGTACTGATGCTGCATAATATACGAAGCATGTGGAATGTTGGATCCATGTTTCGAACAGCAGATGCGGCGGGCATTGAAAAAATTATTCTTTCCGGTTATACGGCAACACCACCCCGAAAAGAAATAGAAAAAACCGCACTTGGAGCTCAGGAAACGGTTGTCTGGGAGTATCATGCCGATCCTTTTGAGGCACTTTCAGGTATGAAAAAAGATAGAATAAAAATCTTGGGACTTGAGATTACTGAAGGGAGCCTGCCATATACTGCGGTAAATCCTTCTCTGTTTCCAATCTGTCTGGTCGTTGGCAACGAAGTTGAAGGTCTGGAAAATGAAGTACTTTCATTGTGTGACGGTGTGCTCGAAATTCCGCAGTATGGCACCAAACATTCGCTCAATGTTGCTGTTGCTGCAGGTATTGCCATTTTTGAAATGGTGAGAGTTTTTCAGAAGGGTGTGTAACTTTTTGCTTTTTGTTGTTGTTTTGTTTATTTAAAGCATCAATTGTTTATAACTGCGGTTTTCAATGCTTCATTACAAGACATACGAGTTGGATGACTCCTCAGCCCCATGGGTCGTTTTTGTTCACGGCGCTGGCGGTAGTTCTTCGATCTGGTTTTTGCAGATCAAGGAGTTCATAAGGCATTTCAATGTTCTGCTGGTTGATCTGAGAGGTCATGGCAAATCAAAAGGCATAGTGGCCCACAAGGAAGACCGTCATTATGACTTTGAGGATATTACCCGTGATATCATCGAAGTGCTTGATTCTCTCAAGATCGAAAAAGCCCACTTCATCGGAATTTCACTTGGAACCATTCTTATCCGCAACCTCAGCGAAATTGCTCCCGACAGGGTCAGCTCAATGGTTATGGGGGGTGCCATCATAAGGCTTAACATCAGGGCAAAGGTGCTGGTGACCCTTGGAAACATGTTCAAGAGGGTTGTTCCCTACATGTGGCTTTACAGCTTTTTTGCCTGGATTATCATGCCGAGTGAGCGGCATAAAAAGTCGAGACTCCTTTTTGTCAACGAAGCCAAAAAAGTTGCACAGAAAGAGTTCATGCGCTGGTTCCGTCTTACTTATGAGATTACACCGCTTTTAAAATACTTTGAAGAAAAAGATACAGCTATTCCTACGCTCTACCTTATGGGCGAAGAAGACCACATGTTTCTGCCTGCTGTACGTTATATCATTACCCGTCACACCAACTCCTGGCTTGAGGTGATCGTCAATTCAGGTCATGTCTGCAATGTCGATCAACCGCGGGAGTTCAATGCCCGGGCTATTTCATTTTTGAAGAAAATGTCCGCTGGCGATTCTCATCACCAATCAGCGATGAAGCTTGCTGCCTGCTAAAGAACAGGTTTGTTGAAAGTGTTCATGGCATGCTCAATGCCGTTGATGGCAAAATCAAGAGCCGCTTCCTCGCAGACAGGGAGTACCTTTTTCATGACCTCTCTCTCATCTTCGCTGAATTTTCCCAGGACAAACGATGAGAAGGAGTTCAATGGCTGTTGGTCAACTCTTATACCGATTCTCATCCGTGCGAACTCTTCGGATCCTGTACATTCAATAATGTGTTTCAGTCCATTCTGACCACCGGCGGACCCTTTTGCGCGTAAGCGGATTAAGCCCGACGGAAGATTGAGATCATCGCAGATGACAAGCATATCGCTGCGATCGATTTTGTAAAAATTCATGGCGGCAACTACCGCATGGCCCGAACGGTTCATATAGGTCATGGGCTTAAGCAGGATGATTGACTCCCTTCGATGGGATATTTTAGTACTGAGGTATTTTCCTTTTCCCCTGCTGAATACTGCCCCGAAAGATGCTGCAATTATTTCAACAACATCAAACCCGATGTTGTGCCGTGTACCGGCATATTGGGAATCCGGATTCCCAAGACCTGCAAGAAGTTTCATAAACAAAAGCCTGTAAATCCGTAGCGTGCAAAATCAAACGCAAAGAATATATGCAGAGGCGAAACAAAATCTGTAAAAAAACATTCAGATTGCCACTGAAAAAAACATGCGGCATCTCTCATATATGACAGAGAGAAACCCTTAAGAAGTTCTATAAAAAGGTATTGAGATTCCTGAAAAAAGTTGCAAATTACAACTTCCTGTGTAAGACAGGGTTGTTCCTTGTTATGAGTCAGCTGGTAACATTTTTTTCTTGAGCCAAGAAAAACAGTGAAAAAAAAAGCAATGAAAACATCGTTTAAAGGAAGATGGTTAGCCAGAACTCTATCAGTTCTGGGAGGCCTTGGCATTGTGCTGCAGGCGCCAAATGCGATGGCAAGCGAGGCCGATTTATTGTTGCCTGATTTACACTCGGTGTCATTCCTTGGAGGAATACCCGGAAACACCCTTCTGTTGTGGGGTCTTGCAGTCTGCCTGTTCGGTATGGCATTTGGCGCCATACAATACATGGGTATACGCAAGCTTCCTGTTCACCGTGCCATGCGTGAGATCAGCGAGCTGATCTATGAAACATGTAAAACCTACCTTATTACTCAGGGTAAGTTTATTCTGGTTTTATGGGTTCTGATCGGTGCAATCATTGTGGCCTATTTCGGCTGGCTTCGGCACCTGGAACCGATTAAGGTTATTTTCATTCTTGTAGCCAGTCTTATCGGTATTCTCGGAAGTTACATCGTCGCCTGGTTCGGCATGAGAATCAACACCTTTGCGAACTCCAGAACAGCATTCGCAAGCCTCGGCGGAAAACCGTTCCCGACCTATGCCATTCCCCTCAGAGCCGGTATGAGTATCGGCATGCTGCTCATCAGCATCGAGCTCTTTGTTATGCTCTGCATCCTTCTCTTTGTGCCTCGCGACTTTGCAGGCCCATGCTTTATCGGCTTCGCGATCGGAGAATCTCTCGGTGCTTCAGTGCTCCGTATTGCCGGAGGTATCTTTACAAAGATAGCCGACATAGGTTCTGACCTCATGAAGATTGTTTTCAAAATCAAGGAAGACGACGCACGCAACCCAGGCGTTATTGCCGACTGTGCAGGCGACAATGCCGGTGACTCGGTTGGTCCCACTGCTGACGGCTTTGAAACATACGGCGTTACAGGTGTAGCCCTGATCTCATTTATCCTCCTGGCCATCAAAGCACCCGAAGTGCAGATCATGCTGCTTGTCTGGATCTTCGCCATGCGTCTTGTTATGATTCTTGCCAGTGCCTTCTCCTACTGGACCAATGCAGCATTGGCAAAGGTGAAGTACAGCAATGCTGATGAGATGAATTTCGAAAAACCTCTGATCACGCTTGTCTGGCTTACCTCGATTGTCTCAATCATCCTTACCTACATAGCATCCTACTACCTTATCAGTACGCTTGGCGATGGCACCATGTGGTGGAAGCTTGCTTCGATCATCACATGCGGAACGATTGCCGGTGCACTTATTCCTGAGCTGGTGAACCGCTTTACATCCACAGAGTGCGCCCATGTTCGTAACGTCGTACAATGCTCCAAAGAGGGAGGCGCAGCCCTGAATATTCTTGCTGGTCTTGTTGCCGGTAATTTCAGCGCCTACTGGATGGGCCTTGCCATTGTCGGTTTGATGGGAGCTGCCTATGGCCTCAGTACGCTTGGCATAACCACTCTCGGGTTGACTCCCGAGCTGATTGCTTCGCATGGGCTTCTTACTGTCGGTCTTGATAAGGTGATCATGCTCGCACCTTCGGTCTTTGCTTTTGGTCTTGTTGCTTTCGGATTCCTCAGCATGGGTCCTGTTACCATTGCAGTAGACTCCTATGGCCCTGTTACCGATAACGCTCAGTCAGTCTACGAACTTTCCCTGATCGAAACCATTCCGAACATCAAGCAGCAAATCCAGAGCGAGTTTGGTTTCCAGCCTGACTTTAACAATGCCAAAAGATACCTCGAAGCTAATGACGGCGCAGGCAACACCTTCAAGGCAACTGCAAAACCGGTGCTTATCGGTACTGCTGTGGTCGGTTCCACCACGATGATCTTCTCAATCATCATGATCCTGACCAACGGTCTCGCCGATACAAGTGCAATTGCAAAACTATCAATTCTCTCCCCTCCGTTCCTGCTTGGCCTCATGATGGGCGGTGCAATCATCTACTGGTTCACCGGAGCCTCAATGAATGCCGTCACCACCGGCGCCTACTATGCAGTGGAATTCATCAAGAATAACATCAACCTTGACAGTTCCGTTGAAAAAGCGTCGATCGAGGATAGCAAGAAAGTTGTTGAAATCTGTACCAAGTTTGCCCAGAAAGGAATGATCAACCTCTTTCTTACCGTATTCTTTACGACACTGGCTTTCGCCTGTCTCGATTCATTTTTCTTCATTGGCTACCTGATCTCCATTGCACTTTTCGGTCTTTACCAGGCCATTTTTATGGCCAATGCCGGTGGTGCCTGGGATAACGCCAAGAAGATTGTTGAAACCGAACTCAATGCCAAGGGCACTCCGCTTCATGATGCCTCAATTGTCGGTGATACGGTCGGCGATCCATTCAAGGACACCTCTTCGGTTGCCTTGAACCCGATCATCAAATTCACAACACTTTTTGGTTTACTTGCTATTGAGCTCGCTATCGAACTTCCTGCTCAGTTCGCGCTCTCTCTTGCAGCTGTGTTCTTTGCCCTGTCGCTGGTTTTTGTACACCGCTCCTTCTTCTCCATGAGAATCAAGACGGACGAACACTGATCCCTCATCGCAATGAATTCTGAAATGAGCCGCAGCAATGCGGCTCTTTTTTTGTTGAGTTGCTCTTTTGCTAAATATCAATTCTTTAACTAACTTATTTTAGTTTTGTTAATTATCGGCGTAATCAAATAAGTGATTATGAAAAGAATTATTATAGCTTTAGGGTTATTAGTTTCAATTATTGGTTTTAACACTGCAAAATGTGAAGCTAAGCTCTATGTGCAGATTCATAACCATGCCAGGTTCAATGCAGCAACAGCATCATTCATTCCATACAGGGAAGGGTGGGGTCAAATAATACGTATCTTCAGCAGTAATGCCGCAAATACCATTGTTACTTCCAAAAATAGTATAATCCGAGAAGCCCGGTTAAATATAATTGAAGCATCCGACCTTTTATTTTTGTACGTGATTCCCAAAGGTCAAAATGAACTTGCCGTAAACAAGCTGGTTAAAGTTAAAAAAATGATTATAAGTAAAGAGATTGCAACGTATAATTTAGGTATAAATTCCGAAATTATCATTCCAGAGCAACTCGCTAAAGTTGAAGAAGACAGTAAGACCGTGGTTAAAATTGCAATCAAGTACACTCATCCGGATAAACATTGATGCTGAACAGCTCGCGAAAGTAAAAGAGATTCTTTCCAGACTCCCATAAGTCGCACACTCGTAGTAGTCCTGTTCTTTCTCCCATCACCCCTCTTTTACAGCCTTTTGGTTTTAAGCCGAAGCGAATTGCTGACCACAGACACGCTGCTTCCTGCCATGGCAAGCCCGGAAAAAACCGGGTTAAGAAAGATTCCCCAAAGGGGGTAGAACGCTCCAGCGGCAAGAGGAATCCCGATGATGTTGTAGATAAACGCCCAGAAAAGGTTCTGGCGGATTACCCTCATTGTGGCACGTGAAAGGGTAATTGCCTGAGCTACCTTTCTGATATCACCCTTGAGCAGGGTAATGCCCGCAGACTCTATGGCAACATCAGTTCCTGTAGCCATAGCAATCCCGACATCAGCCTGAGCCAGAGCCGGCGCATCGTTAATGCCGTCTCCCGCCATGGCAACCTTTCTGCCCTTTGCCTGCAGTTCTTTGATAATATTTGCCTTTTCCTGCGGCAGCACTTCGGAAATCACCTCGTCAATGCCAACTTGTCGCGCCATGAAATTCGCAGCTGAATGGTTGTCCCCCGTCAGCATGATGACCTCTACCCCTTTGTGGCGAAGTGCATCAACAGCACTCTTTGCATCTTCTTTGACAGTATCACTCAAAGCAATCAATCCTGTGCAAAAACCGTTCTCTTCAATAATAACAACAGTTTTTCCCTCTTCCTGCAGTCTGTTAACCTCCAATAAAGTTTTTTCAGCCTCAACCGGTTTACGTACCCTTACGCTAATGGTGTCGATCACTGCCGAAACACCTACGCCCTCAAGAGATTCGAATGAACTGATCTCCCTTAAGAAGAGCTTTTCCATCTTCGCTGCATCAACAATTGCCTGTGCAAGAGGGTGCTCCGAACGGCTTTCCACACTTGCAGCAAGTTGCAGAAGGGAAGTGCGGCTACTCTCTTGAACAAGAGTAATGATATCCGACACCCGCGGAGTTCCCATAGTAAGCGTACCGGTTTTGTCAAACACGACGGTATCCACGGAACTGAGTTTTTCAAGACTTTCAGCATTGCGGATAAGAATGCCGTATTCAGCTCCTTTGCCGATACCGACAATGATAGCGGTCGGTGTTGCCAGACCAAGCGCGCAGGGACAGGCAATCACCAGAATACCGATAAGGCTGGAGATGGCGAAGGGAAGGGCAACATAAAAACCGAGAAAAAATGTGCCGGCAGTCAGCCATATAATAAACGTAGCCAATGCAAGAATCAGCACAACAGGAACAAAAATCCCGGCAATTTTATCGGCCATGTTCTGTATGGGTGCTTTCGACCCCTGAGCATCTTCAACCATCCTGATAATGCGGGCAAGCAAAGTGTCAGAACCAACCTTTGAAGCCGTAAAAGTAAAGGAGCCCTGATTGTTGATCGTGCCTCCGATGACCTGGGCACCAACCGCTTTATCAACAGGTATTGACTCTCCGGTTACCATTGATTCATCAAGAGACGAATACCCTTGGGTAATGATGCCGTCAACAGGAATTTTCCCTCCTGGTTTGATAATAACTGCATCGCCAGTTCTGACCTGTTCTACAGGAATCTCAATCTCCTTTCCCTCCCGTATCACAAAGGCCGATTTAGCCTGCAGGCCAATCAGCTTTTCGATAGCCTCACCGGTTTTCATCTTTGAGCGCGCCTCAAGGTATTTTCCCATCACTACAAAGCCGATCACCACAATGGTAACATCGAAATAGGTATAGCTGGGTATGTGCAGCAGCTCTCTTACAGAGGGAATCAGCGTCACAGCAGCACTGTAGAGATAGGCTGTCAGTGTTCCGATACCGATCAGCGTATCCATGCTTGCCGCTCCGCTTTTAACGTACATCGATATTCCGTGCAGAAATGGAGCCCCTATCCTGAATACCATATACGTGGCAATGACCATGGAAACAAGGTTGAACAACTCCATCGAAATCGGCAGCTTCGGGATAAAGGCGAAAAACATCGACCCGGTATCCCACATCATCAGGATAAACACAAGCAGAGCAACCGGCAGGGCAAACTGCACCCTGGCAAGTTGTTTCTCAAGCTCCTGCTGTTTTTCCTTCTTCAAAAGGAGAGTTCCGGATGTTCCTGTCCTTTGAAGTTCTGTGCCTCCCTCTTCCGTTTGTTCAGCAGTAAAGGTATAGCCGTATTTGCTGATAACATCATTGACAGCTTCTTCCGTCAGCTCATTCCTGTCAAATTCAAGCTTTGCCTTCTCAGTGGCAAGATTGACATTGACCTCTTTAATGCCCTCAACCTTGGAGAGCTTTTTGGTGATGATCGCAGCACAGCTTGCACAATGCATCCCTTTGACGGTATACGTTCTCGTCTTCATATCCAGGTATCAGTATCTCTCTTTATAAGTTCCTATAGGCCCTATAGGCCACATAAGACCTATTCTTCCAAAACCTCACTTCACCACAATAACCCCTCGGTTCACCCCCATAGCGCAGGTTATCTTATAAGAACCCGGGCGTTTAGGCGTAAATTCCATAACAATCTTTTTCCCCTTGATAATCGGTTCAGGTTTGTCCCACAATCCCGGCACCATAATGGTATTCATGCAACCTGTTGCTGTATCCAGAGGATTGACTTCAAGTCGCACTCTCGCGCCTGCGTTTACCGTAAACGTATTTGGCGCAATATTTTTGGCATTCGAATAGAGTATGGTAAAGGTTTTTATCCCGCTGTTTTGAGATGCCTCCGCCTTTACAGCGTTTCCCGTTGAGCTTTGGTCAGCAGCAAAAGATGCTGTCGACGCTATACAGGTAATAAGTGCTATTGCGATCACTATGCTTGTTTTCATGGTACTGCTTCTGTTTTGATTGATCTAGTTGAAACCCTTAATAATACCCTCAATAATCAATATCATTTTCCATGCCAGAACACTGAAGCCTGTCATGGCGTTCATTTGTATTCTTGCTGATTCCGTTGCTATGGAGAATATTCAACACCTCTGAAGCATATTCCTCAAAAGAGAGTATACTAAACTAATAATTCGGCTATTAGCTTTATATAAGAGGGTTACAAGAGTTTTTGTTCAATTGTTGTTTTTATGAGTCCCGCAAGCTCATGACAAACTGTTTAACGGAGAAAAAAATGAAAAGGTTAATGACGGTTCTGGCGGGTTTGACGCTGTTCAGTGTTTCTTTAAGTGCAGAGCCGAATGACGGGATGATGCAGGGTCAAATGCCTCATAAGGCCATGAAGATGGATCAGTGCTGTTCTATGCCGCAAAAGTGTACGATGAAGGGTGATCAGCCAATGCCTATGGCCATGAAAAGCCCTATGCACGATATGATGCACTCCATGGTTGATATTATGAAAATGCAGCAGAAGATCATAAAAGGCGTGAACCCGTCAGAGAAAAAAGCATTGCTGATACAGATCGATAAAAAGATTGATCAGATGGAGAACATGAAGGCCGATATGCCTTGTATGCAGAATCCGCCATCCGGTCATGACCATGAGCATGACCATGAGGCGATGGGGAAGTAACTCCCTTATCATTGAGTTATCCTGCAAGCCCGGTACATACCGGGCTTTTTTGGCTCAGTGTTTCATGCCCGAATGATGCAGGCGCCCCTTTTTCAGATCGCGAGTCTTCATCAGGACAAAAATAACCGGTGTCATTATGAGAACATGCACTGCCGAAGAAATCATCCCCCCGATCATTGGCGCTGCAATTGGTTTCATCACATCCGCACCCGTACCTGCTGACCACATGATTGGAATCAGCCCCAGAAGGGCCACAGCCACCGTCATAAGTTTCGGCCGCAGCCGGAGGACCGCACCTTCAAATGCCGCATCGTAGATATCCTGTTCAGAACATGGCCCATTGATCAGTTTCTTGTCCAGCGCCTCGTGCAGGTAAATCACCATCACAACCCCGGTCTCAACTGCGATTCCATAGAGCGCAATAAATCCGACCCAGACTGCAACTGAGAGGTTATACCCCAGAGCCGAGACCAGATAAACACCTCCAACAAGAGCGAAGGGCACCGAGAGCATCACCATGGAGGCTTCTATTGCAGAATGGAAGGTGAAGAAGAGAAGAATGAAGATAATTATCATTCCCAGTGGTATCAGAACCTGCAGTCGTGCCTTGGCCCGAATCTGGTTCTCCCACTGTCCCGACCATGTCACGTAATAACCGGCTGGCAGTTTGAGCTTTTGTTCCAGAACCTGTTTCGCCTCGGTTACAAAGCCGCCCATATCCCGACCACGAACATTAAGATAAACCAGTGAACGCAGCAGCCCTCCCTCGCTGTTGATTTCAGGCGCACCGGTGGAGATTTTCAGCTTTGTTACAAGCGAAAGGGGAATCTGTGTGCCCTCCATACCTCCCACCAGAATGCGCCGGATGGCATCAACATTGTCCCGGTAGTCTCGCAGGTAGCGGATTCGGATGGGAAACCGGTTGCGTCCTTCAACCGTGGTCGAAAGCATCTCACCGCCGAGTGCCGTCTCAATGACATCCTGGATATCTCCCACACTCACTCCGTACCGGGCTGCTGCCTGACGATCAATATCGATGTCCAGGTAGTTGCCTCCTGTAACCCGTTCAGCCACCACGTCGGCTGCCCCGTTGATCGGTTTGAGAATTGTCTCCGCCTGAATGGCCAGATCCTTGAGTACATTAAGGTCATTGCCGAAAATCTTTACCCCAAGATCAGTGCGCACACCGGTTGAGAGCATGTTGATGCGGTTGATGATCGGCTGCGTCCATCCGTTGCGCACACCTGCCTGCTGCAGCTTTGAGTCCAGTTCCGAAACAATGTCAGCCTTCGTCAATCCTTTACGCCACTCCGCTTTCGGCTTCAGGATGATGATGCTTTCAAACATTGATACCGGAGCCGGATCAGTCGATGTTTCAGCCCGCCCGACCTTGCCGAGCACATGTTCAACCTCAGGCACACTCTTGATGATAGTGTCCTGCAGCTGGATAATCCGTTTGGCCTCCGTTATGGAGACGTTCGGCAGGGTTACCGGCATATAGAGCAGCGAACCTTCATCAAGTGGTGGCATAAACTCCGAACCGAGATTCATGAACAACGGCACCGCAATGGCGAGAGCCAGCAGGTTAAGGGCAATAGTGGTTTTCTTCCATTTCAGCACCCAGCGGATAACGGGGGAATAGAGTTTAATGAAAAAGGTCGAAACCGGATTTGAGCTTTCCGGAGGCATCTTGCCGCGCATGAAAAAGTACATCAGCACCGGTACCAGCGTTATGGCAATAATGGCCGACCCCATCATCGAGAAGGTCTTGGTAAACGCCAGCGGGTGGAACAGTTTGCCTTCCTGTCCCTCCAGCATGAAGACCGGTACAAAAGAGAGAACAATAATGGCCAGAGAGAAAAATATCGCCCTGCCGACCTGCTTGGCGGATGTAATGATCACTTCAAGCCGTTTTGAGGCTCTCTCCTCAGGCGGCATCTCCGATAGGTGGCGATAGCAGTTCTCCACCATAATAACCCCCGCGTCAACCAGCACGCCGATTGCAATGGCTATACCTCCGAGCGACATGATATTTGATGTCACTCCCATAAGCTTCATGGTGATAAACGCAATCAGCACCGATATCGGCAGGGTGATCACAATTACCAGCGCACTTGGAAAGTGAAGCAGAAAGACAAGAATCACAAGAGAGACAACAATTGATTCTTCCAGCAGATTCTCCTTCAGGGTATCCACAGCCCTCGATATCAGGTCAGAGCGGTCATAGGCGACCTTTATCCTGACACCCGGAGGCAATCCCTTCTCCAGTTCCGTTATTTTTGTCTTTACCCGGTCAATGACCTCTTTGGCATTTTCCCCATACCGCATCACAACAATACCGCCAACCTTCTCCCCCTCACCGTTCATCTCCAGCAGGCCGCGTCGTATGGCTCCGCCAATCTGAACAGTACCAAGATTTTTCAGAAAGACAGGAGTCCCGCGCATGTCTGCTCCGACAACAATGTTCTCCAGGTCAGCTTTCGATTTCACATATCCGCTTCCCCGTATCAGGTACTCGGCATCAGCCTGTTCGATCAGTCGTCCTCCGACATCCTTGTTCGATGCCTTGACCGCCTCCATCACTTTCCCGACCTTGATGCTGTAGGCAAACAGCTTGTGCGGGTCGAGATCAATCTGATACTCCCTTACAAACCCGCCGATTGAGGCAACCTCGGCAACTCCCTGCACCGTGTTGAGCTGGTAGCGCACAAACCAGTCCTGCAGGGTTCTGAGCTGCTCCAGGTCATATCCCTTACCCTCAATGGTGTACCAGAACACATGCCCTACACCGGTCCCGTCAGGACCCAGCGTTGGAACCACCCCCGATGGCAGGAGCGATGCAGCGTAGTTCAGCCGCTCAAGCACACGGGTTCGTGCCCAGTAAATGTCAGCCTTGTCCTCAAAAATCACATAGATCATGGAGAAACCGAAGGCACTCGATGCTCTAACGGCACGAACCTGCGGCAGGCCCTGCAGGTTGACTGCCAGGGGGTAGGTCACCTGGTCTTCCACCACCTGCGGAGAACGGCCGGGATAATCGGTAAAAACGATCACCTGGTTGTCGGACAAATCAGGAATGGCATCTACCGGTGTGTTATAGACCGACCATCCTCCCCAGGCAATGACAAGGGCAAAAAACATCAGCACAATAACCCGGTTTCGGGCGGAATACTCTATGATCTTTTCTATCATTTCAGTTGTGATTCAGAGTCAATAAGGTATCCGCCCGATACTGCCACCTTGTCGCCTGACTGGAGGCCCGATAAAATTTGAACTTTTTCGCCCGACTGCTGCCCGAGCTGAACCGTCCGTGATTCAAACATGTCGGGTGAACTTTCGACCCAGACAACCTGTCGCTTGCCGGTATTCATGACTGCTGTTGCAGGAACGACAAGAGAAGGGGAGAGCGGCACCCTGATGATCGCATTGACAAACATCTCAGGCTTCAGTTTCATGCCTGGGTTAGCCAGTTCAACCCGTGCCTTTACCGTTCTGGTCTTTGGATCGAGAAAGGGATAGACAAATGCTATCCGTCCGGTTGAAGGCTTGTCAGGGAAAGACTGTGAGCGTATTTCCACCTGCTGGCCTGTGTGAATATTCGAAACTTCATTCTCATAGATCTCCATTTCAACCCAGACGCTTGAGAAGTCAGCGATGTTGAAAAGTGCCTCTCCCATGCTGACATACTGTCCCTGCTGCACCATTTTTTCAATGACAACGCCTGAAAAAGGGCTATAGATCGGGATTCTGATATTCGGCTTGCCGCTCTTTTCAAGTTCCGAAATCTGACTCTCTTTCACCCCGAAGAGCAGCAGGCGCTGTCTGGCCGATGCCACAAGACCTTCACCATTCTGTACAATAGAGGCTATCGGTGAATTCTTAAGCTGTTCACGACTTTTAAGGGCAAGGAGGTACTCCTGCTGCGTGGCCACAAGATCAGGGGAGTAGATCTCTGCCACAGGCCTCTCTTTGCTGACAAAGGCTCCAATACTGTTGACATTCAACTTCTCAAGGCGTCCGGCAATCCATGCGGTGACTTTGGCTTGCCGCGACTGATTGTACTGCACAATGCCGACAGCATTGATCTCTTTGTTCAGGGTTTCGGTTGTTGCCTCTGCCGTAGCGACATTGGCCATGACCCGTTGTTTCTCCGACAGCGAAACCTGCTCGTGAAGGTCAGCCTTCTGTGGCTGTCCCGCTGGTTTGGCGACTGCTTTCCCCACAGTATTAATTTTCTTGATTAGTTCCATGCCGCATACCGGACAGAGGCCGGGCTTTTCCTTTATGATAAAAGGATGCATGGAACAGGTGTAAAGCTGCTTAACCCCTGCTTGATCAGCTGTCGTCGCGCCCTCTTTATTCTGCCACAGAAACCAGGCTCCGCCGGCAGCAATTGCAAGCAGTATAATCACCAGAGGAATTGTGAATTTCTTGTTCAGTGCCATGACTCTCAGGTTGGTATCGTTAATTATCAGGATGTTCGTGCTGTTCAGTTGCAGGTAATGCTGTCACATCACTTCCCACCACAGCTTCAAGCTGCGCAATCTTCATCATATATTCAGCCTTCGACTCATACAGTTCCCGCTCGTAGTTGAACAGGTTCATCCTGCTGTCGAGCAGCGTCAGAAAATCCACCTTGTTGACCCTGTAACTGATGAGTGCCGATTCCAGTGATTGTCCCGATTGAGGGATGATACCTCCGCTGTAAAGCTCCACCTGTTGACGTCTACGGTCAAGCTGGGCAAGGATGTCGTTGATGGTATAGCTGATGCTGTTCTTCAAGGCATTCAGCTCTTCGGTGGCCATGCTTGTCTCAAACGTCGATTCGGCCACCATTGCCCGGCGTTTCTGCTGCTGGATGGGCAGGTTGAAGGAGAGGCCGAGGCTGAACATGTTGTAGCCTGGGTCGGTGGCCATACCGGTTGTTATCGGTTCGCGGAACATATACTCTGCTGAAAGGTTGAAATCAGGATACGACTCTTTTTTTGCCAGGCTGCGCGATGCTTGAGCCTTGGTTACCAGACTCGCCAGACTTTTCACCTGAGGGCGATTATTGAGAGCGGCCTCGTTCAATTGTTCCCGCGAAAGGGTGACGCGGGGGAGCGTGAAATCAGCAAAAGTGCCGATCGGTGTATTGCCCTGTCGATAAGTAAGGTAGTTGAGATTGGCTTCCAGGCTTTTGCGTTGCTGCTGCAGCGAAATCTGCATGTCGAGCATCTTCGACTTTTCAAGCCCCGCCTTGTAGATATCCTGCTGCACTCCCTGACCGACTGAGTATTTCAACTCGTTAATGGTCAGAAAATTAGAAAGAATTTTCAGGTTCTTGTCAATAATCCCAAGCATCTTGTTCACAGCCCAAAGCTGGTAGTAGCTCTCCTTCACCATTTTTGTCAACTCAAGCTTGCGCTCTTCAAAAGCCCACTTGTATGACTCAGCTTCACTCAGAGCTGCTTTCTCTCGCAGAGCCCGTTTTCCCCAGAAGGGGAGTTGCTGCGATATGCCTACTACCTTCGCGGAGGTGGGATCCAGATTAAACACTCCCGGATCTCGGGTCAGCATGTTCTGCAGTCTGAACATCAGCATCGGGTCATCCAGCGCCCTTGACTGCTTTGCCTTACTGGCAAACATCTGCCACCGGGCCTCCGAAGCCTTCAATTCGGGGTTGCTGGTGAGTGCGGTGTTAACAAGAGCTGAAAGATCTTCCGCCGGCACTTCCATCTCTGCCGACCATGCAAATGCAGGTACAAGAGATAACAGAATAAGTAAGGCAAATATCAGACGCTTTTTCATAGGAATTCGTGACGATAAGTTGTCGATCTAACTCTATATAACATAAAGCGTGCCATTCCCCGTTCATCCCGGTACTGTTGAGCTAAGCTATCCAAGGATGGTAAATTATGGAGAATATTCTTCACCCGAAGCAGAATAATCCTCATAGTAGCTCAAATTCTCCCCCCAGTCATCCCGAACTCCGCTCCCATGTCATCCCGAACTCCGCTCCCATGTCATCCCGAACTCCCGTGAGGGATCTCTCCCCACCAACCCAATCTTGTATAAGTCCTATAGGCCCTATATGTCCTATCAGTCCTTTTGAAGAATGGATACCCCTTTTCTCAAGCTGTATCTCATCCATTTTTTTCTGAAAAGCTGAAAATCGTGCCACTGTTAAAAACGAACGGTAAGAGGAAATGCTTTTGTTCGTCTCATAGCAGTATATTTTTTAGGAGGTTATCTTGCAGTGCTTTGCAAGTAGACCTATATTGAAGGTGACATCGCATGTGATAACAGACTAACACAATCGTGTCGGGGATATTCAAATAGATCGAGTGTAAAACACAAGGAGCCAATATTCGTGAGCTATTCCTCAATACGCGATAACCATTCTCACGGGACAGTCGGAGATTTTCTCAAAAGAAATATCACCGATGCATCAAATTTATCAATTGTTTCCGCCTATTTCACGATTTATGCTTTTCATCATTTGAAAGATGAGTTAATCAGTATTGATAACCTTCGGTTTCTTTTCGGTGAGCCAACATTTTTAAAGTCTCTTGATCCTGATAAAGTCAATACCCGCGATTTTAAAATTGAGGATGACCAGCTTGTTATTCCCACAGAAAGCCGTCTTACCCAGAAAACTGTTGCCAGAGAGTGTGCCGAATGGCTGAGCAGTAAGGCTGAAATTCGTTCAATGGTAAAGCCAAACTTCCTGCACGGCAAAATGTACCACATCCTTCAGCCCAGCGGAGTTGAAAAAGCCATTGCCGGAAGCTCAAATTTCACGGTTAACGGTCTTGGTCTTGGTGGCAACCGGAATATCGAACTCAACATGATTATCGATAGCGACCGTGACCGCACAGAGCTGAAAGAGTGGTTTGACAACCTCTGGAACGATCAAACGGGGATCATTGAAGATGTCAAAGATCAGGTACTCTGTTACCTGGAACAGCTCTATGTTGAAAACAGCCCTGAGTTTATCTACTTCAAAACGCTGTTTCATATTTTTGAACACTATCTGGATGAGCAGCAGCAAGGTGGGCTATTAAATGAGCGTACCGGTTTTTTCGATAGTGAAATCTGGAGTCAACTCTATGAGTTTCAGAAAGACGGGGTAAAAGGCGCCATCAATAAAATATTGAAGCACAATGGCTGCATAATTGCTGATAGTGTTGGTCTTGGCAAAACTTATGAAGCGCTTGCTGTTATCAAATACTTTGAGCTTCTGAATGCGAAAGTGCTGGTACTATCCCCAAAAAAGCTGAGCGGGAACTGGACAATTTATCAAGCCAGCCAGAACAATGCACTAAACCCATTTGCAAAAGACCGCCTCAGCTATACCGTCCTTTTCCATACTGATCTGACAAGGGTGAGTGGCCGTTCCGATGCCAACGGCATTGACCTCGGCAACTTCAACTGGGGTGCTTACGATCTCATTGTCATTGACGAATCCCACAATTTCCGGGGCAACCCCCTAGAGAAAATCAGGGAAGATGGCACAACACAGATGAACAGGGCTCAATGGCTGATGGAAAAAATCATTCGCTCCGGAGTCAAAACAAAGGTGCTCATGCTCTCCGCAACGCCTGTCAACAACTCACTCAGAGACTTGCGAAACCAGATATCCTTCATCACAGAGGGAAAGCCCGACGCCCTTTTTGAATGCTGCAAAATCAAGGATATTGCCTTTACCCTGAAAAACGCCCAAACCCATTTCACAAACTGGGCCGATACAAAAAAGAACCCTGACCGAAACATGAAGCAGTTGCTTGAGCGACTCGATTCAGGATTCTTTAAACTGCTCGACGAATTGACCATAGCCCGCTCGCGGAAGCATATTAAAACCTTTTACAAAATTGAGGCGATTGGCAAATTCCCTGAACGGCAGAAGCCACAATCGGTTTACCCTGATATCGATCTCAAAAACCGATTCCCCTCTTATGACCGGCTTAACAAGCAAATTCTCGATTACAAGCTCTCGATTTTCAATCCATCTGCTTATGTCAGGCCTGACCAACAGCAGAAATATGAAGCAATGGCCGGTACTCAGGTACTGAATTTCTCACAGGCCTCTCGCGAAAGTTTCTTGATCGGCATGATGAAAGTCAACTTTCTCAAACGCCTTGAAAGCTCCATCAAATCGTTTGAAATTTCGATGGACCGCACCATTCAAAAAATTGAACAGCTTGAAGAGAAAATTCAAAATTTCATTGCTCTCCCAAGCGTATCCCATGAAGAAAATCTTTTGACCTTTGAGCCCGGAGACGATGAACTCGAGGAAAACGGTGATGAACAGGAGCAGTGGCTGGTAGGTAAAAAACTCAAGTTTGACCTTGCCGATCTCAAGCTTGATGAGTGGCTTGCTGATCTTCAAAAAGACAAGGAAGCTCTTGTCGATCTCTACAACAGCGCAAAATCAGTAACGCGAGACAGAGACGCAAAGCTGCACGAAATAAAAAAGCTTATCGCCGCCAAATCAATAAAATCCAACAAAAAGGTTCTTGTCTTCACAGCCTTTGCCGATACCGCCCAATACCTCTACGAGAACATCAATACATGGTATCGTCAGGAATTTAATCTCCACTGCGCCTTGGTGTGTGGCAGCACCACAAAAACAAGCTATGGCAAGAACGACTACAGCGCCATACTGCTCAACTTTTCACCCATTGCCAAAAACCGTTCAAAGTTTGTGGACTATTCCCAGGAGAGAGAAATTGATCTTCTCATAGCCACCGACTGTATCAGTGAAGGCCAGAACCTTCAGGACTGCGACTACCTCATCAACTACGATATTCACTGGAACCCTGTCCGGATCATTCAGCGCTTTGGCCGTATCGACCGGCTTGGCAGTAAAAATGAAACTATCCAACTGGTTAACTTCTGGCCAACGAAAGATCTCGACAACTACATTAATCTCCGCGAACGGGTAGAAGCCCGTATGGCTCTTGTCGATGTTACGGCCACCGGAGAAGACAATTTCTTGAACCCTGAGCAGATTGAAGATCTGATTACTGATGACCTGAAATACCGTAACCAGCAGCTTAAAAAACTTCAGAATGAAGTGCTTGATCTTGAAGAGATGGACGAAAGCGTATCGCTAACTGATTTTACGCTCGACGATTTCCGGATTGAACTGCTTAACTACCTTGAGAACAACAGAACCAAACTGATGCAGGCCCCTCTTGGGCTCTATGCCGTTGTGCCCGCACCAGCAGGTGAATACTATGAAGCCTCAGCAAATAAACAGTTCTCACAGAGCGAACAGGATATCATTAAACCCGGCACTGTCTTTTGTCTTCGCCAGAAAGGGGAGAGTGACGGCAACGAGCAGGTCAACCCCCTGAACCCATATTTTCTTGTCTACATTCGCAAAGACGGAACAGTCCGCTATAACTATGTCAATGCCAAGCAGATATTGGAGGTTTTCCGCCTGCTCTGCCAGGGAAACACCATGCCCTTCGAAGAGCTTTGCAACCTCTTCAATACCGAGACCAACAACGGCCAGCGCATGGAGCACTACACCGTGCTTCTCAAAAAAGCCGTCGAAGAAATTATTCGTGTCTTTAAAAAACGCACGGCCCAGAAACTGACTACCGACCGAGGAGCCATCATTCAGCCCCGGAAAAAACAGATTGAAGAACTCAGCCACTTTGAACTCATCACCTGGCTTATCATAAAGTAATCCCATGGCAAAGACCGACACCGAAATCAAATTCAGCATTGAACATGCAATCAAGGCATTCAGTAGCGGCAATCTGACAGAGAACTCCCTCAAACTCTTTCAGGAGCTTGGGTACAAAACCGACCGCCAGCAACCGTTACCAAACAAAACCTTTGCCTGCTTTAAAGAGTACTACCTCGACACCGATAGCCGTTTCAACGAAGAGAAGGCCCTTACCAAAGAGTGGCAGCAAATTGACCTGCTCTTTCAGTTGACCAAAGAAGAAGTAACCAGCCAGAACTCTTTTTTCGATAAAACCCAGGTTGATCGCAACATTATCCAGGCCTACCTCTTCTTCTGCATTGAACTCAATGACAAGGAATACACAAGAACCGCACTCAGCCAAATCACCAGAGAGATCAATAAAGTCTTTAAAATGCCGGTCATGGTGCTCTTCAAGCTCGGCGACAAACTCTCTCTTGCGGTCATCAACCGGCGGCGGCACAAAAAAGATGCAGAGAAAGATGTACTCGAAAAAGTTACCCTGATCAAGGATATCAATATTCCGAAACCTCACCGGGCTCATCTTCAAATTCTTTTTGATCTTTCCCTTGAAGAGCTCAGGCGAGTACACAAGTTCACCAACTTTGATGAGCTACAAGAAGCGTGGAAAAAAACACTCGACACCAAAGAGCTGAACAAACGCTTCTACAAGGAGCTTTCCAACTGGTACTTCTGGGCAAAGGAGCAGGTAGCCTTTCCTGACGATGTAGTAAAAGATCGTGAAGCAAGGAATTCAACATCTCTCATTCGCCTTATAACGAGAGTGATCTTTATCTGGTTTATCAAGGAAAAAAATCTTGTGCCAGATACTCTTTTTCATAGCAAGAGCTGTAAAGGGTTAGTTAAGGATTTCATGCAGGGAGACTCCTCCAACTATTACAAAGCAGTGCTGCAAAACCTTTTTTTTGGAACCCTGAACCAGAAAATTGATGAAAGAAAGTTTGCTGCTGATGAAGCATTTCCGGAAAACAGAAACGAATATGGTGTAAAAAACCTGTTTCGGTATCAAAATCTATTGCTGATTGACAAGCAAGAGGCGCTCCGACTTTTTCATGATGTTCCTTTTTTAAATGGAGGGCTCTTTGATTGCCTTGATAAACAGAATGATGCCGGTAAAGTTGAATATCATGATGGTTTTTCAAGAAACACAAAAAAACAAGCTCATGTGCCCGATTTTCTGTTTTTTGGAGACGAAATAGATATCGACCTCAATGAAATCTATGGCACAAAAAACAAATCCTATAAGGTTAGGGGGTTGATTGATCTTCTAAACCGTTACAAATTTACGGTTTCAGAAAGTACTCCTGTAGAAGAGGAAGTTGCACTTGACCCGGAACTTCTGGGCGAAGTGTTTGAAAATCTGTTAGCCAGCTATAATCCTGAAACACAGTCCACTGCCCGTAAACAAACCGGTTCTTTTTATACCCCGCGTGAAATCGTTGACTACATGGTTGATGAATCACTGAAAGCCTGTCTCAAACAAAAGCTTGTTTCAGATTCAGCGATGAAAGAAGATGATGCCGATGTTGGGCTCAATATTCTCTTTTCCTATACCGAAAAAGAGCATGCGTTTACTGATAGTGAACGAAAGACGCTTATTGAAGCCATTGATGATTGCAAAGTACTTGATCCTGCCTGTGGATCTGGTGCATTTCCAATGGGTATTTTGCAAAAGCTTGTCTATGTGCTGCATAAACTTGATCCTGATAATGCATTATGGAAAGAACAGCAACGCCAAAAAGCCATTAAAGAGACCGAAGATGCATTCAGAATTGGCAATCAGAAAGAACGGGATATCCGTCTGAAAGAAATCAGCGATGTGTTTGAGAACAATGCCGGCGACTATGGCCGCAAGCTCTTTCTGATTGAACATTGCATTTATGGTGTCGATATTCAACCAATAGCCGCACAAATCAGCAAACTCCGCTTTTTTATATCGCTCATTATTGAGCAGCAATCGTCCGGTCATCGGGAAAATAATTTCGGAATCCGTCCATTGCCGAATCTTGAAACAAGATTTGTAACAGCCAATACATTGATCGGCTTAGGCAAGCCAGTTTTACGCAATAACGCAATTATTGTTCTTGAAGAAGAGCTGAAAGAGTTGCGCCACAAATATTTTAGTGCCGGAACCAGGAGAGAAAAACTTGAATACCAGAAAAAAGATAAAGAAATCCGGTCAAAGATTTCCCGCATTCTTATTGAAGATGGTTTTTTGAAGGACTTTGCCGACCAGATTGCTGCATTTGATCCCTACGACCAGAATCAAACCAGTCCATTCTTTGATATGGAATGGATGTTTACGTTGACAGATGGATTTGATGTGGTTATTGGCAACCCTCCCTATATACAGCTACAAAAATTCAAAGGCCATCCTCTCCAGACAGCCTATAAAGATCAGCTTTACAGTACGTATGATGCCAATGGTGATATATACTGTCTTTTTTACGAAAAAGGGATAAATCTTCTCCGAAACAATGGAGTGCTTGCATTTATTACTTCAAATAAGTGGATGCGTGCCGGTTATGGAGAAAAATTGCGGAAATATTTATCAAGCCAAAATCCCCTTGTTCTTGTTGACTTGGGGCCGGGGGTTTTTGATGCGGCAACGGTTGATACAAATATTTTGCTTATCAGCAAAGAAAAGAACAAGAAACACCTGCTTGCAGCAACACTATCCGGAAACAAGGGAGACAAGTTTGACTTGGGCCCCTATATGCGCAATCATGGCATAACGCTTTCAAACATTGGAAGGGATGCCTGGTTTATTGGAAATCAGGCAGAACTCAATCTCAAGGAGAAAATTGAGCGTATCGGCAAGCCACTCAAAGATTGGGATGTTAAAATTAACTTTGGAATTAAAACGGGTTTGAACGAAGCGTTTATCATTGATACTGAAACACGGAATCGGCTTATTGCAGAAGATCCAAAGAGTGCTGAAGTCATTAAGCCTATTTTGCGCGGTAGGGATATTAAACGCTATACTCCTGAGTGGGCAGGATTGTGGTTGATTGCAAGTGGGTTCGATATTGATATTCCTAAACAGTATCAAGCAATTTGCTCTCATCTGTTACAATTTGAAGAAAAAGCAATAAAGAGAGATGATCAGGGAAAAAATTGGTGGAACCTTCGTTCATGCGCTTATTATCCTGAATTTGACAAGGAAAAAATCATTTGGAAAAGAATCGGTTCGATTTTGCGTTTTGGATATGACTTGTCAGGCATTTATTGCCAAGACAGTACCTGTATCATGACAGGAAATAATCTGAAGTATCTTTGCGCCTATATGAATAGCCGGTTGGGGAATCAATTGCTTTTCGATAAAGCACCCAAAACAGGGACTGGGGATCTGATTGTTAGTGTTCAAGCCATTGACCCTTTACTTGTTCCCCCTGTGACCAGTAGCAATCGACCTATTATTGAAAAGATAGAGTCGTTGGTTGATGAAATATTACTATTGAAAAAAGAGAAGCAAAAAATTGATATGCAAGAGCGTGAGATAGATCAACTTGTCTACCAACTTTATGACCTTACACCTGAAGAAATAGCAATTATTGAAAAATAGGCATAAAGGAGCCTTCAATGACGCAGAACAAAATCAAGGAAATACTCGACACGCTGAACAGTCTTCAAGAGAATCTGCTCTCCTTGCCTGACGACATGCTGCTCAGTATCGACCCGCGTGATAACGAATCTCTTGAGCAGGGAATACAGTTCATTAAGGCATATAACGATAGTATTAGCCAGTTTACTGACAGCTCCGCCAAAATAGCGCAGATGATCAAGGCCCATTTCGGCATCAATCCCGAAGAAGATGATGTGGTAAAAGAGTCCGGCAACCGCCAGCAACGAGAGCGCCTTATTGCTGAACTCGACAAAACAAAACCCCACTACCTCGAAGAAAACTTCACCTACAAGCGCCCCTATGGCTTCATCCTCGGTGAAACCGCCTATAAGGGCCTCAAGACCTGGAAAACCCTCTATCTGCTTGTGCTGAATATGTTGCAAGCCACCGATCCGGCAAAGTTTGCCGCCCTCCCCGAAACCGAACGCTTCATCAGCAACCGGGGTAAACCCCTGTTGTCATCGAATGAACACGATCTTCGCCTCGGTGAAAAGCTCGACTCCGGGCTCTACGCCGAAATCAACCTCTCAGCTAACAGCCTTCTCAAATACGTTAAAGAACTTCTCGAGCATTTCGGACTTGACCCCCGAACCATGAAAATCTACCTCCGCGAAGACCGCGATTCCGATAAAGTCGAATGAAGTTTACGGATATGTTAGCTGTCTGTTGAGACGGGTGGCCATAAAGTTAATGCTTGATGTCTTGATTTCAGTAAGATTGAGAGATTCTATTGAAATAGATGATTAACATGGTAAATAGAATCAAATCGAGTTGTGCGTTTTGTTACAAGACGTATTTCAGATAGGTAATGGTGAAAAATCTAATGAATACCCAAAAAAACAAATATATACTATGTTTCGATGATAGTGGGTCAAGAGATCCTGACAGAACAGCTATGGTAAGTCTTATACGAGACGACAAGATGGATTGGTTTGCGCTTGGAGGTATTATAGTAAAAGAAGAAGATGTTAAAGCTGTTGTAAGACAGCATCAATTATTTTTGCAAAAATGGAATATAGATTACGACCTTCATTCAACAAAAATAAGGGGCCATCACGGAAAGTTTGCTTGGCTCAAAAAAAAAGAGAATAGTACACTTTTTTATTCAGAACTTGGTAAGTTTTTAGTGTCATTGCCTGTTATCTGTATAGCCTGTGTGATTCATCGGCCTGGATATGTTATCCGATATAGAGAAAAGTACAACGAAAGGTTATGGCAAATGTGTAAAACAACATTCAGTATTTTGGTCGAAAGAACAGCAAAATATGTTGACAAGCAGAATGGGCAACTTGAAATAATTTTTGAGGGGTCAGGGAAAAAAGAGGATAGCGATATTATACAGTATTTACGATCACTAAGGAGTACCGGTAATCCATTTAATCCAGCAACTTCGCAAGATTATAAGCCATTTACTGCAGAAGATTATTCACGGGTTATTATTGGAGAACCAAGACGAAAAACAAAAGCAAACCCGTTATTACAAATAGCCGATTTATTGCTTTATCCAATAGCAAAAAGTGGTTATAATGCAGAATATCCACCATTTAAGGCATTGATAAAACATAATAAAATTATTGATTCCGTAATACCGCCTGAAGATAGGCCTTTTATGTCGATCAAGTATAGCTGTTTTGACAGCCAGATATAAAAGCAAAGGCCCGACATAATCGAGCCTTTGAGTAAAGTCGGCTTGCTGCTTAGCGCAAACCCCGGGGCATTGCCCATATGAAATACCAACGAATATACAAATTGCTTTAGTTTAAGTTAAAATTTTTCTCAAAAAAAAGTTTCAGCCCTCACCCTTCGCCCTCCCCAGCTCCTTATCAATCTTCTCGATCAAATCATCATTCGGGAGTGTAATGCGCGCCAGCTTCTTGTTCAGCTCTGTCTGCAACGTCGCTGAGTTGACGAGCGCAGCCGCTTCCCGTGGAAGACTATGAGACTATGTGAGACTATGGGACGCTCATGACTATCTGTATTTATGATAGTTACATGCCTAATTGATGCAAGTGGTGAGACATTCATAACGAGCACTTTCTTCAAGAAACCCCTCGCCGAACTCAATCTTTCTCTGTACTGTGCAACTCTCAGTTTTCCAATTTCCTGACGTATTTGAATATTTCCCTTGAATGCCGTTGTTCCCGATTCGGGAACTTTGTATATTAGAGGCAAACGATATTCACATGAAACGTTGAGAGTCATTTCACGTAAAACACTCGTAGATTTCTGGACGAGGCATAAAGATGCTGAGCAGCCATTGAAAGCCTGGTTTAAAGAAGCCGAAAAAGCATGCTGGCAGTCGCCTGATATTCTTAAGCACCGTTACCCTTCGGCGAGTATTCTAAACCACAATCGGGTAGTGTTTAACATTAAAGGCAATAAGTATCGCCTGATAACAATGATTAATTATGACTATGGGCAGGTGTTCATCCGTTTTGTCGGTACTCATGCTGAATACGATACCATAGATGCAACGACAATTTAGAACTGAGTGTGATATGGAAATTAAACCAATAAAGACCGAACTGGATTACAAGGATGCTCTTCATCGTATGGAGGCAATTTTTTTAGCCAAGACTGGTACCTCGGAGGGTGATGAACTCGAAATCCTCGGTATTTTGATCGAGCAGTATGAAGAGGCCCATTTTCCCTTTGATCTCCCTGATCCGATAGAAGCAATTATGTTTCGAATGGATCAGATGAATCTTAATCAACGGGATTTGACAAAAATAATCGGCTCCAAAAGCCGGGCAAGTGAAATAATGAACCGCAAAAGACCTCTTTCAATCCGCCAAATCCGAACACTGCAAAAAACGCTCAACATCCCTGCAGAAGTCCTGCTCAAAGAGTATTGAGACTTTCGCTGACAGCCTACGGCTGAAAATCTATGTGTGGCTTTACTCCAAAAACAGCTCCGACACGGCGTAGAAAAGCCAGACTGACGTTTCTGTAAGTCCCTGATTCCAACCGGGAAATCGCGGCTTGTGACGTATGTGCCAGGTGGATAATTTTTTTTGAGACTTCAAATTCCTCTTCGAGAGCGTCATACTCTTTTTTAACATTTTCATCTTTGAGATTCTCTGCCATCAGGTCATTAAAATTAGTTGTCTTCATTGTGTTATCTCCTCTATAAAAATCTTTCGTAGTTTTTGAGCCTTTTCAATTTCACCTTGATCTGTTTTCATCTCTTTTTTTATGTAGCCTGAAGTCACTACATACAGGGTGTTCTTTTGCCTCATGTAATAGCATATAGTGATAAGCTGCTATTTTATAACGATATAGGGATTTTTAAAAGCGAGAAAGGAACAATGGTGGAACAAATTTGATCGGGAATAGTTTGGATTCGAAAGGAGGAAGATTTTGCGGAACAGAGAGAAAAAAAAGCAGTTAAAAATAAATCAATCAGCAGATATTCCTGAAATCTACAAAAAAAGATAGAGAAGGCAAATTGCTCAGTTCAGAAAATTTTTTCTTCCGTTAATGCATCTGCTGCAACTCCAAACTCAAAAAAAGAGCAACAGCAGAGCACAACGGACTATAGAAAGAACTTTGTGTTACTCCCTGACAGGAGATTCCTTTCTTAGTTTCAGCGTCCATGTTCCCCATGCTGCAAGAACGGAAGCGACAAGCCAGAGAGGAGTTCGAATGCTTTCAATAAATTCCTTCATACGAAGAGACATTAAAGAAAATTACTTTTTGGCATGCGCCCCATGATGGTGCTTGTGAGACGATGCGGCAAAAGATTCGTTGCAGAATGCTACGGTCATAACCAGCATCATAAGGCCCATAATTACTTTTTTGATGTTCATAACTGTTCTAATTTTGATGATTAACGGAATGAGTTCACACACAAATACACAACCATACATCTATTCTGACGTTGATATGATCATGTTCTTGCACAAATCCTTCACTTTTTTTAATAAAAAACTCATATCGCCAGTGCAGTCTTGATTAAGTTTAGGTCAGCCTGCCGTTGTTTCAAACAACTGTCGGGATATTTTATAGTTGTGGCTTGAGTGGAAGACTATGGGACGCTCATGACTATCTGTATTTATGATAGTTACATGCCTTATTGATGCAAGTGGTGAGACATTCATAACGAGCACTTTCTTCAAGAAACCCCTCGCCGAACTCAATCTTTCTCTGCACTGTGCAACCCTCAGTTTTCCAATTTCCTGACGTATTTGAATATTTCCCTTGAATGCCGTTGTTCCCGATTCGGGAACTTTGTATATTAGAGGCAAACGATATTCACATGAAACGTTGAGAGTCATTTCACGTAAAACACTCGTAGATTTCTGGACGAGGCATAAAGATGCTGAGCAGCCATTGAAAGCCTGGTTTAAAGAAGCCGAAAAAGCATGCTGGCAGTCGCCTGATATTCTTAAGCACCGTTACCCTTCGGCGAGTATTCTAAACCACAATCGGGTAGTGTTTAACATTAAAGGCAATAAGTATCGCCTGATAACAATGATTAATTATGACTATGGGCAGGTGTTCATCCGTTTTGTCGGTACTCATGCTGAATACGATACCATAGATGCAACGACAATTTAGAACTGAGTGTGATATGGAAATTAAACCAATAAAGACCGAACTGGATTACAAGGATGCTCTTCATCGTATGGAGGCAATTTTTTTAGCCAAGACTGGTACCTCGGAGGGTGATGAACTCGAAATCCTCGGTATTTTGATCGAGCAGTATGAAGAGGCCCATTTTCCCTTTGATCTCCCTGATCCGATAGAAGCAATTATGTTTCGAATGGATCAGATGAATCTTAATCAACGGGATTTGACAAAAATAATCGGCTCCAAAAGCCGGGCAAGTGAAATAATGAACCGCAAAAGACCTCTTTCAATCCGCCAAATCCGAACACTGCAAAAAACGCTCAACATCCCTGCAGAAGTCCTGCTCAAAGAGTATTGAGACTTTCGCTGACAGCCTACGGCTGAAAATCTATGTGTGGCTTTACTCCAAAAACAGCTCCGACACGGCGTAGAAAAGCCAGACTGACGTTTCTGTAAGTCCCTGATTCCAACCGGGAAATCGCGGCTTGTGACGTATGTGCCAGGTGGATAATTTTTTTTGAGACTTCAAATTCCTCTTCGAGAGCGTCATACTCTTTTTTAACATTTTCATCTTTGAGATTCTCTGCCATCAGGTCATTAAAATTAGTTGTCTTCATTGTGTTATCTCCTCTATAAAAATCTTTCGTAGTTTTTGAGCCTTTTCAATTTCACCTTGATCTGTTTTCATCTCTTTTTTTATGTAGCCTGAAGTCACTACATACAGGGTGTTCTTTTGCCTCATGTAATAGCATATAGTGATAAGCTGCTATTTTATAACGATATAGGGATTTTTAAAAGCGAGAAAGGAACAATGGTGGAACAAATTTGATCGGGAATAGTTTGGATTCGAAAGGAGGAAGATTTTGCGGAACAGAGAGAAAAAAAAGCAGTTAAAAATAAATCAATCAGCAGATATTCCTGAAATCTACAAAAAAAGATAGAGAAGGCAAATTGCTCAGTTCAGAAAATTTTTTCTTCCGTTAATGCATCTGCTGCAACTCCAAACTCAAAAAAAGAGCAACAGCAGAGCACAACGGACTATAGAAAGAACTTTGTGTTACTCCCTGACAGGAGATTCCTTTCTTAGTTTCAGCGTCCATGTTCCCCATGCTGCAAGAACGGAAGCGACAAGCCAGAGAGGAGTTCGAATGCTTTCAATAAATTCCTTCATACGAAGAGACATTAAAGAAAATTACTTTTTGGCATGCGCCCCATGATGGTGCTTGTGAGACGATGCGGCAAAAGATTCGTTGCAGAATGCTACGGTCATAACCAGCATCATAAGGCCCATAATTACTTTTTTGATGTTCATAACTGTTCTAATTTTGATGATTAACGGAATGAGTTCACACACAAATACACAACCATACATCTATTCTGACGTTGATATGATCATGTTCTTGTACAAATCCTTCACTTTATTTAAGATTTTTTTAATAAAAAACTCATATCGTCAGTGCAGTCTTGATTAAGTTTAGGTCAGCCTGCCGGAGTTTCAAACAACTGTCGGGATATTTTATAGTTGTGGCTTGAGGGGCCCAAAGTGCCATGTATGCCGCTCACTGATGTTCACCGCATGAACGGCACTCTGTTCCCAAGAGGCTTTTTGGCAGGTTTCAGTGTGGCGCTTGGCGGTTTTATACCATCGGTATTGGCGCTTTCTGTTTCACATCAGCCCCCTTCCCCTTGCTCAGCTCCTTATCTATCTTCTCAATC
>Ga0364918_10027_pt3 | contig 71653 bp, 75 predicted proteins | sample SorcelJu500001C6_2_FD_206957 | JGI IMG/M metagenome (GOLD analysis project Ga0364918, IMG submission 206957) | Enriched cells from Trout Bog Lake Hypolimnion, Wisconsin, USA - BchlTB.June20.5000.01.C6 | ecosystem: Environmental > Aquatic > Freshwater > Lake > Hypolimnion/Profundal zone | place... | reverse complement strand
GATGAAATGGGTGGTGAAATTGCCAAAAAAAAACAAGAACAGAAGAAAAAATCTCACAGACCTCGTTTCCAACACTTCTCTGACGAACAACTGTTCATTAGAAAAAAGGTCGCTTGGACAATACTGAAAAAACGTTTGCCCGAGTCTGAACAAAAAAAAGCCGAAATTTGAAAAAAGCTTTTTTTTTCGCGACTCAAGAAAAAAAAACCTATCGGTACCCTCTGTCCAACATACAAAAAAAATCTCATCGAATGTCTGCCCGATCTAAAGCTTCAGCGCGAGCTGGCCCGAAGTCACCCTGCAAGGGTCTGTCCAAAGGTTCTTGCGACAACAGCGACGACTGCAGTTGGCGCCCAGTGCCTCTGAAAGAGGGTGGTTCGCGCGAACAATGCACCACCAAGCACTCGGCCAAGCGCAGACTCGGTCTGCAAGTGCGTCCTCCTCGCCTCACGGAGCAGCAAAAGAAATACACGGCGTATCTCAAGGGCAAAAAACTCACCAGCAACCCGTGCACATCGATCCGCAGTCAGGGCTCGTGCGACAGCAATCCTCTTTGCGATTGGCGCGAGCGTCGTCTGGGCGTCAAGGGTCAATTCCGCGAGCTCTCCGCTCCGCGAGAAATGTGCGGTCTGAAACGCGGCGCTGGTTCCTTCTTGGGTCTGACCAAGGGTCCCGCCGCTTCGGCGCAACGCTGGGCTGCCTACCTGCGAGAACATGGCGCCCCCGATTCACCTCCCTGCCCCGGCAACTCTGGAAAAAGCTGCTCATCGAAAGAACTGTGCTTCCCGCGTGAAGGCAAATCACCATGCGCGCTCCGTCGCAGCGTTCCCAAGGACTGGGTGCGTGCGCGCGCCAAGTGGGGCAAAGGAGTCATTCCCCGCGAATGGCACCGTTCAGCGGCTCGCGCCACCAAGGGCGTCAACCCTTGCATTGGTTTGAGCCCCGCCAAGTGCCGTGACCGCGACTACTGCTCGTTGCACGAAGGCGATGCGGAAGGCAAGCGTGCAGGCTGCTGGCTGCTTCACCGCGCTCGTCCCTTGTTTGGCGTGACCGGCAAGTCCAAGTCGGTTGGCGCGCCCAAGCGCAAGAAATCGTCGGGCAAAGGCAGAAAGAAAGCCGGCTCCAAAAAGAGCTCATCGTCGGGCAAAAAGGCACCCGCCAAACGCAAGGCGGCGTCCAAGAAACCCGCCGGCTCCAAGCGAGGTAGCGCCTCTGCCCGAGTTGGCGCAGTTCCCGCCGCCGTTGCCGCCTACGAAGCCCGCATTGCGTCACCCGCCCGCGCGGCTTCGCCCAGTGGCGCTCGTCGGGGTGGACGCGCGCGCAAGGCACCACAGCGTCTCGGATTCACCGACGGCTGGTCACGCGGTACCCGCTACCACCACCGCTACGAAGAGGACGAAGGGTCGGACCCCATGGAACGCTTGTCCCATCGAAAACGCTGGGGATACTAGAGCCAACAAAACCCAGTAATGGCAAATAAATGGGATGTATAAAATCAGAGTTGTTGTGTGATGTAATAAACTCAAAACCAAGAAAAAAATCGAAAAACAAATCCAGCACTGCAACTGCAATGCGTTGTGCGCTTGATTTCTGTGCCGAATACTATGATCCAATGATCCAATGATCCAGTAAACGTTTTGAATCTTTACTTTTTTTTCCTCAAGACCCAAGCACGCGGTGAAAACTCTGCTTTTTTTTTCACCCGATCCATTCATCGATATTTACGCAGTAGTAGACACGTGCCTCCGCGTACCTATCCATCTTCCACAAACAGGTCGGCATATCCGAGTTGCGGGTCACTGTCACTGAGGGAATCCGCCTTGCTCTAGAGGATGCGCAAAAGAAGGTCAGAAGTGGTCAACGAAAATCGCTACACAACAAACCTCTGTTTCTGATTTGGGCTGAACGTCCTGTTTTACTTTGCCGACCGACTGCAGCGCATGGGCGACACGTGCACGAGACAACGCCATTTGCTGTCGAAAGTACTCCTTGAACTGAGGATGAAGGATGAACGAGCGGGAGCAGAAAAAAAGAAAGTACAGGCAACTTGTGTGTTAGAGAAGCCCGATCAAAATAAGCCTGCAAACGAAACAAGAACACTGGTGTTGGTGTTGACGGAAAAAAAACAACAACCCACCTGCCGCATTCGAGCGCTCGCATTCTCAATTTCCTTTTCCACCGTAGCTGCCCATTTCTGCAGAGTACGATCAGCAATAAGCACAAATCGGAGCTGGATATCGCGCACCGCGGTCGCCTCGGTCGCGTCAGTCGTCTTGGTCCCCAGATTACGTATTCTGAAAACAAATTGTGCTCAAGAAACCGTATGAAATAGAACGACGAACCGGCACATCGAGAGCCAAATTTGCTCTACGCGGTCTTCCCAAACGTCAGAACCCACACACGATTTTCCGTCCGTGTCAAGCCTGCAATCAAAAACCATAACGTTGAAAAAAAAAAGTCAATGGTTTCGCGTTAACCAGTGAATTTGGGTGTGGATTTCTTTCAACCACGAATCGACATCCTGCATGTTGTCGGAATTGCCTCTTGTCAGATCGGGTCGTCTCGGCCGCACCGTGACTTACTCGATGGACATGTACCTTAAATCCTGAGAGAGAGCGGTGTGTGTGCATGTGCTGGGCACGTGTTTTTTTTTACGATGTCCGATTGCGAGTGCGTGCATGTGAAGGTGATCACTGTTGTTTTGTCGATGTCCGGGCATCTAAGGGCAATCACTTCATTTTTGGAGCCACGAACGAGCGTGCTTGCATGTCTCGAAAAAAAAGTAAGTACTCTTCACATGCACATATGCAGACCAGCTCTCCAAAAAAAAGGTGAATTTCTCCACATGCACATTGACGTCGACCAACGCTTGATCTTTGCATCAAAAAGTCAGCGTATTCGCGTGCACATGCCGTCGACCAGTGCTCCAAAAAAAGTAAAATGTCTTTACGTGCATGTGCCGTCGACCATCGCTCAAAAAAAAGTGTGTGCCCTCACATGCACGGTCCGTCGACCAAGGATCGAAAATTAAAGTCAGCGTCCTTCACATGCACGCACTTTGACATGCACACGCGAACTTCCAAAATGTCATCACATGCACGCGCGTTGGCCTGCATCCAAAAATTGACCGAATTTCCTCACATGCACACGCAGTCGGTCATCGCTCCAAAAAAAAAGTGAACGTTCCCACATGCACACGCGGTCGTTCGGTCTCCAAATAAAAGTTTGTGTTTTCACACCTGAAGGTTGTTCAATTTTTTTTTGAGTGAGCGAGTGTCGTGCATATGTTAATCACTTACTGCTGTGTGTTTGTGTGCATGTCCCATCACGTGGGTAAAAAAAATCGCTTGTATGGAATCGAGTGCGAACAACGTACACGAAACATGCACGATGTCGATGCACCGACCCAGTTTTTGCTTTGAATTACTGATCATCCACGGCTGTCGCTTGTGAGTGCTTCTCCGGACGCTACCACACTACATAGGCATCGCTGTACGATCTCAGTGCTCGCAGGGAATTTACTTTCTTGTCATTTTAGGGTCCTATTGTTGTCGTGTGCGTTCAACCAAGACTGCCTTGCTTGGCAGTGCAATGTCCCACCATCCAGATGAATCTCGAGTTCGTCGGGATATACTATCCATTGATGCTTCAGCTCAAGCGCCAAGCTCCCGCTCAGAAGCACGTTCTGTCTTTCCTCACAAAAAATCCAAGAGAAACCGAGAACAAAATTGAATTGGAATATTCACAAAAAAGCAGGCACGCTTTGAAAAATTTTCCCTCAAACTTACAACTTGTAACAGGTGCTGTCGTCTTTGGGCGAACAACCACATTTTTGCGCAAAGAACGCGAACCTAGCGATGTCTGCGTCCATGACCGCTGAAAATGATCACACTGACAACGAAGGCAAGACGGACGAAAAGAGCACAAATGACGAGGACAACAAAGACAACAAGGACAGCGAAACGGATCGCGTTTATCGAGCGGCTGTGATCGACGAGGAGCAAATTTGGGCCATTATCCGATCCTACTTTCAGGAGCATCAGATGAACGAGAGCAAAATTCGCTCCTACAACAAGTTCGTGTCCGAGGGTTTGCCCAACATTATCCGCAACGCCTCGCCTTTTGTCGTGCAGTACCACAACATGTGGCACATTTTCGAGTTTAAGCGCGTGACAATGAACAAACCGGTCAACACCGAGGGTGACGGCAGTTCGCACGCACTTTTCCCCAAAGAAGCTCGATTGCGTGGTCTGAGCTACGCGTCCGACGTGTACCTGCACGTCGTGCATCAGATCATGCTGATGCCGCACGCCAAAAAGGTTCCGCTTGACCAGGTACAGCAAGAAGGCAAGCTGACGTACTCTCAATACTTTCCGTACGTCAAGTCCATTAAATTCGCCACCATGCTCAAGTCGGTCTTGTGTCACTTGACAGATGCGGCGCAGGACTATGGCGAATGCATTTTTGACAGCGGCGGATATTTCATCATCAATGGCGGTGAAAAAATGCTCATGTACCGCGAGCGGATGGCGTACAACAAGATCTTTTGCTACACCAAGAAGGACGCCTCGTACACGCACTATGCCGAACTGCGTAGCGAGCATTATGGTCAGTTTCGCTCCACCAATACCTTGTACATGATGCTGTCCAAAGCCACCAAGACCGAGGCGCCCAGTCTATACATCAATGGCGTTCCGCTGGTGACGTGGCTGCGTGCTCTCGGTTGCACCACCGATCGTGCCATTTACACCCGCTTCCGTTTTGTTGCCGGTGAGCGGTGGAGCAAGAACAACAATTCCATCTATGAAGAGTACGTGTACAATTGCTTGGAGAACAACCAGGGCATCGCCACGCGGACAGACGCTCTGGTGCGCATTGGCAAACTCGGCGCCGACAAGGACCTAGGCATGCAGCGCCACAATGGACTGCTGTACATCAAGCAGAAGTTGCTGCCGCACGTCGGGTACGATGAACGCGATTTCACGTTCAAGCTGTTTGCACTGCTCGACATTGCATGCAAACTGTTTGATTTCGTGCAGGATTCGACGCTCAAGACCGACAAGGACAGCTATTTCAACAAGCGCGTCGAGGCGCCCGAGGACCTGCTGGGCACATTGACGCGGCAGCTGTTCGCGTCCTACTTGAACTCGATCAAGGTCAATATCCTCAAGCGCCTGGAGAAGAAAAAGAGCATTTCCGTACACGAAATCTTTAGCGACAACAAGGTCAGCAAGGGCATAGCGGATTCGCTCGCTTCCGGCATGTGGCACGCTACGCGCGACAAGATAACGCAAACTGGTATGCGCTTTGTTCGGTTGACCGCAGTTGTATGCTGAGATTGAATGATTGTTAATTTGTGGTGCAGGTGTATCGCAAAAGATGGAGCGGATGAATTACATTTCGACGCAAGCGCAACACACCAAGATCATCAACCCTTTGCGAAAGGAAGGTAAACAGACGGGTCCGCGTCTGCTTGTCAGCACGGCGTACGGAGTTGTGTGTCCTGCGGACAGTCCAGGTACGAACAGTTGTGCGCTTTGTTTTCTTTACTGTTAATGCAAGCTGACATTTCTTTGTTATGTAGAGGGTGCTTCGTGTCTTCACGTCGACGAACCCGTTCTGCTACCCGATGGTTCGTACAAGTCAATTGGAAAGCTCAAAGACGGCGACGAAGTTGTTACCTTGGATCGCGAGACTCTGCAACGATCGGTCACAAAGATTCATCATCATTTTATCCGTTGCGCAGCCGATGTCGTCAAGGTAACCACAACCAGCGGTCGCACGGTCATTTGCACAACAGATCATCCCTTCCTCACGCAGCTGGGTATGGTAGAAGCGAAGGATCTTGACCGCAACGCACACCGGTTGTGCGTTTTTCCAACGATTACTCCATTGCCAAGTACTTTGTCTGGAACTCCTGTCTCAGCCATTCTTACAGCTGAAGTGTGCAGTCAGCGCCTTCTCCAAGCCAAAGTTGTGCAGTCCTTGGCGCGCACACACGTATCGAAGTTGACGGCTCTCGGTTTGCTTCCTCTCGGCAGCAACCATCCCCACTTGCCCATTTTGGCTCGGCTTTACGGATTGGCAATGAGCGATGGAACTACCAACGTCTATCGAGAGGGACATCAACCACAGACTAAATTTTTCTTGGGCACGCAATACGACAACGACTTGATGCAAAGCGACATGGTCTCCATGGGCTTCGAGCGACAAAAGGCCACGTACGAAACGAACGAGTTCTTTGGGAAAGAAGAGGGCGAAATGATCAGCCGTTCGTGCTGGGTTGTAAACCACTACGGATGCTTTGCCTCATTACTCATCGCGCTTGGAGTCATGCGTGGAAAGCGCACCGAACAGCCCCACGGCACGGTGCCGGACTGGATTATGACAGGTTCGCAGCTTGTCAAGCGCGAATTTCTCGCGGGTTTTCAGGGCGGAGATGGTTCGCGCATCAATATAAGGAAGAACGTTGATGGATACTGCGTTGGCTGGGGTGCGACTTCTCAGCACAAGGCAGCGAATTTCGTGGACTCCCTGGTAGTGTACATGCGACAGGTGGCGGATTTGTTCGTTGAACTCGGTGTCAAGGTCGCGAGCGTGTCAACCATCCCGCCTTCGTTGAAGCGACCCAATCGAAGCCAAGTTGTCCTCCGCCTCTGCACGGAAGAAAGCAATATGCTGCACTTCGCAACCACAATCGGATATCGTTATGCAACCACCAAGACAACGTTCACGCACCAGGCTTGCGAATATATTCGCTACAAACTTCGCAAGCTGGAGACAAAAGAGAATCTGAGGCGCACCATTATCGAGATGCGCGACGGCGGAATGTCGACGGCCCAGGTCGCTGCCAAGTATAAAGTAACACGACATTACGTTTCGAACGTGTTGTATTACCGAGATCGGGTGGTTCAGCGCCGCAATAAGAGCAAGGACATCCTTTCAGCGGACAAGTGGCTGGAAATGACCAGCGCTCAGACAAATTGCGTGTTTGTGCCGATCGAGTCCGTGGAGCCCGCGCCACCTTGTGATGTCAGCGATTTCACGACCGAGTCGGAGACGCACAACTTTATTGGTGGTGCTGGGTTTTGCGTGTCGAATTGTGGGCTCGTTAAACACCATGCTGTCCTCAGTCATTGCTCGCTCGATACTGATCCTCACACCATAACGCACCTTTTGTTTTCCCAGTGCCGAGTGATTCCGTTTGACCAAATGGATGACACGCTGATGAACAACATACTCGATCATCTGGACCGGTTTCGCTACGTGTTGGTTCGGGTCAACGGACGCGCTATCGGCATCTTTCCCAGTGCGGAAGGCATCGCCGAATTCATCCGCAAGAAGCGTCGATCCCTGTCTATATCTCCAGATACCAGCGTGAGTTACACGGATATTGACGTCGACGTCCGTACCGATCGCGGACGCAACATGCGACCTCTGTTCGTGGTGGACAATCTCTACAAGTTGTCCAGGATGCTCAAGCCGTCAAACGCGTGTAATGACACGGACGAAAACGCGCGGTACCCTGATCACTTCAGCAACAATGCCGGAGACAACGCCGACACAGACCGCTTCGCAGCCAGTCGTATTTGCTGGAACGATTTGCTCGCCGAGGGTATTATTGAATACGTCGACAAGGAGGAGGAGATGATTCTGGTGATCGCCAAGGATTTTTCCGTTTTGCGCAAAAACGAGTACAAGTGCAGCCACATGGAGGTGCACGGTTCCGTCTTGTTCGGTGTCAGCGCATCTCTTATTCCGTTTCCAGATCACAACCAATCACCGCGAAACACATATCAGTGCATTAGCGCTTCTACATTGGTAACTTTGTCGGACGGCACATCAAAACGCATCGACGAGCTCCGGGACGGCGACATGGTCTTGACCATTGATCCAGTGACGCTGCGTGCATCGACTACCAAGATCTACGATCACTTTACCGTTCGCTCCAAGGCGACGCAAGCGCCAGTGGTCAAGATCACCACATCCGACGGCCGCTGCGTCAGTGCAACGGCAGACCATCGATTCTTGGCGCGAGATTTTGGCTGGCTGGAAGCTTGTCACATTGACACGTCGATTGCGCTTGCGGTTTGCGTTACGAACAACACCACACCAGGCAACAACGATCAACCATTCCATTGCGAGTTTGTATCGGTCGTTTCCGTTGAGCCTCAGCCTGATGCTCTTGTCTGCGACTTCACCACCGAAAGCGAGAATCACAGCTTTGTCGCCAACGGTTTTGTGTCCGCCAACTGCCAAATGGGTCGTCAGTCGCAAGGCATCCATTCCAGCAACGCCAAGCAGCATCGTATGGACATTTCATTGCTGGAACTGTGGTATGCTCAGCGCCCATTGGTCGAAACCCAGCTCAGCAAGATTCTCAACTGCCAAAAATTCCCCACGGGTCAAAACATGATGGTCGCCGTAGCCAGCATCGGACAGGAAGGTCAAGAGGACGCGCACCTGTTGGGCAAGTCACCGGTCGAACTGGGTCTTGCACGTTCTGACGTTTCTCGGGTGGTCACGGTACAGGAGAAACGGCACGGTAAAATGACTGCGCTGGAGGAGTTCGCCAAGATGGACCCCAAAAAATGCTTGGGTCGCAAAAAGGGAGACTATACCAAGATAGAATCGGACGGTTTGGTCGCGCTGGGAGCTCGTGTGAAAAGCGACACTGTGATTGTTCAAAAGGGTTTGCCGATTAACGACGCGCTGGGTGGTTCTTCCGCTGCAACAAGTCACCTCCTTGCTGGTGGAGGGTCCGGATCGGGAGCACCGTCGTCTGGACAAGGCGGAAGCGGAGGAAGTGGCTCAAGCAGCGTCGACCCTCTGTCCAAGTTCACACCACAAACGCGTGACACGAGCATTTCGCTGCAAAACAGTGAGCACGGCACGGTCGATCGCGTGATGATTACGTCGGGAAATGACAATTTGAAGACGGCAAAAGTGCGCTATACCAAGGTTTCGGTGCCGCAGAAGGGTGACAAGTTCAGCACACGACATGGACAAAAGGGCACGATCGGCGCTCTGATTCCGCGCGAAGACTTGTTCTGGACGGAAGACGGTATTTGCCCCGACATTATCATTAATGCGATTGCCTTTACCAGTCGTATGACGTTTGGACAGTTTGTCGAGTGCTTGCTCGGCATTGTCTGCTGTATGACGGGACGGTTCGGCGACGCAACGCCGTTCTCGAGCTGCTACCGCGACGCGCTGTACAAGACGATTGCCGACCGAATGAAGTACTTCAAACCGCGACCGGGACCGCGTCAGGTGGTGGATGAAATTTCCGATGCGCTGAAGCACCTAGGCATTCCGTCTGCTGGCGATCGCGTGATGCGCAGCGGAGTTACGGGCAAGCTGCTCAAGGGCAGGATCTTTATGGGAATGACGTACGTGCAAAAGCTCAAGCACCTGGTGTCGGACAAGATCCGCAGTCGTGCGCGCGGCAAGCTGCAAGCGCTAACTCGTCAGCCTGCCGAAGGTCGAATCAACAATGGCGGTTTGCGATGGGGTCAAATGGAGAACGACGCCGTTCAGGCTCACGGCGCCGCAAATAACGTGCGCGATCGTCTGTGCTTGTCGTCGGATCTGTCGTACGATCATATCTGTTTGGTCTGTTCACGTAGCGCTGTTTTCCACAGCGAATCCGGGCTGGTCTACTGCAACTTCTGCGACAAGTACGGATCGGCGGCCGTGGTGGCACTGCCGTATGCTTTCCACTTGTTCAAGCAAGAATTGGGAGCCATCAATGTTGATGTCAAATTGCATGTTGAGACCCTGTGATTTTCGCTCGAAACAATACGTTTCGAGTTGCAGTCTCTTTGCAACTGTTGTGAATCATTTGCTAGCACAACTACGCTTTCAAACGTTTGTCGCAAAAAAAAGTTAGGAAACGAAAACCTGTTCACCAATCGTACAATCGAAAGTGCAAAGCTGTGCACTCTGCTTTGTGCTGTGTTTGAATCTAAAAGACAACGCGCACCAAGGGCTTCAGATCTGCAGAAAAATCGCGATCTGCAAATAGAGCGAGTTGGCCATCTGCAATGTCGTAGAAAAAGTAGTGAATTTCCAGAGGCAGAGTTGGGACGTACGTGTTGAGAAACGTGACCAACTTGTCCATTCGGTCTTTGCGCAGCACTGTCTGTCTGATTCCGTCGACAAGAAAGACGTCGGGGTTAAAACGCACAAACACGACTTTTCGCGTTTCTCCCGCGCACACAAGTGCTGTGTACACGTCGGTCATCCGGCGCAGCTCGCACGACAACAGCCGGTCCTTGTGTTGGTGTTCGTCATTCTCCAGCATTGCGGCATGCGTTTCTTTTTGTACATTGACGTCAATGTTGGCAAATTTGCCACTGGTTGTGAAGCAGGTGAATTGTACTCTTCGTTCGCGTTCGTCGATTGTCACGCCCAATTTGACCAGATCATTGAAGAATTGGTTTTCGCTTCGTTTCTGTCGCTGCTGACCCGCTGTTGTGTGTGTTGCTTGGTGCAATTTCAATCCTGCCTTGGATGCGAATGTCGCGTCGCAGTGAGTAAAATCACATTTGAATGGTTTCTCGCCAGTGTGATGTCGGTGATGAATCTGCAGTGCTGACTGGTTGATGCAGCGAAATTTGCAATCTTTGAATTCGCACTTCAGTGGCTTCTCAACACCGTGGACGAACGCGTGACTTGCCAAGCCGGATTTGAAGGCAAATGCACCTTTGCATCCCTCAACGGAACATTGATATGGTTTTTCGCCTGTATGCCTGTGTTCGTGAGCCCTTAACGATGCTGATTGTGAGAATTGTTGTTCACACCCCTCAACCTCGCACTTGTACGGCTTCTCTCCTGTGTGAACCCGCGCGTGAACTTGCAGACCTGACCAGCCAGCAAATTCTTTGGTACATTCCTCAAATTCGCATTTGTAGGGTTTCTCGCCAGTGTGAGTTCGTTCGTGGAGGCGCAAGTTCGAGGCGCAGCGAAATTCTCCTTCACAATCTTCAAACACGCATTTGTACGGTTTTTCTCCAGTGTGCGTGCGCTTATGATTCACCAAAATCGCATTAGTATTGAATGCCGCGCCGCATTCTGGGAAATCGCATGCGTATGGTCTATCGCCTGTGTGGGTACGTTTGTGGATGACCATCTGTGAACTTGTTTTGAACGCGGAATTGCAATCCTGAAAATCGCACTTGTACGGTGATTCTCCCGTATGAGAGCGAACATGAATGGTCAACTGATTGCTTGTGGTGTATGACGTACCGCAGTCCTCGAAATCGCACTTGTACGGTTTCTCGCCTGTATGGCTAAGTTGGTGATACCTGAGTTGAGAACTTTGTGGAAAAGCAGCGCTGCAGTCGAGAAAGTCGCACTTGAACGGTTTCTCGCCAGTGTGTAGGCGTTGATGTTCGGTTAAGGTGCCTTTCTGTGCAAAAGCTGCCGAGCATTCGCCGTGATCGCACTTGAAGGGTTTCTCGCCAGTGTGCGTTCGGATGTGCATCGCAAGTTTGCTTGGCACCGGAAATGCGTTGTCGCAGTTTGCGTGCGGACAAGCATATTTGCGGTATTTGGCTGACAAGCTGTTGGTGCTGGTACGTTTGCGTTTGTTCGTTTTCCTGTCTGTCATTTGCGTAGATGGACGATGCGAAGAAGAATGATTCCCCGTGTTGCCCAGACGGGAAAAACTGTTTTCCATAAAGATAACGTATACATATATATATATGCACGCCTGAAAGCCTAAATCCTCAAAAACATGTTATCTGTTTTGCTTCAAAACGTAAATGTAACGGTGTACGGTGCCTGTCTCCAAATCGCTACATTACGCCACATTACGCCATTCAATTCAGCCATGTATTCCCGCAACAACGTTATTGGACGTGTTTCTTTCTAAATCAGGCAGTAGCTAAGAACACAAGATACGATCTCACTCTTAAACAGATATATCTTCAAGATTGCAGGCAGCGATTCAGGCGGAATCTTGAACACCGCGTGAGTGAGGTAATCCAAAACAGATGTTCCAAGAGCTTTGACGAGTTTCTTATGCGCTTGGTGATGGTTTTCCCGATACCACGAACCTAGCCAAGACCGAACCAGTGTGGAACTGAGCGCTATTTTTTCATCGTAGTCGACCATGAAAATTCTTGTGTCACCGACCTTCACACGCGAGCCCGGATCTTGATCCCCGATACGTTTGAGACAGAGAATAGAGAATGCAACTGGCGCGTGCGTCGAGACATAATCAACAACATCCGAACCGCACACAATAAACAGTTCCACGTTGTTTGTCGCGAAACACCCCGCGACGCAAGCTAGCACATTGTTCGCATTCTCAAATGCCTCCATCTGAGAAAGGTCAATACTCCAGCGGGTGTTTTGCGTCGCCAAACGCAACATTTCCACACGATGTCTCAGAGGAAAGTGTTTCTGGCGTAGCTTCCTGGAGGCGCGAGCATCGGTTGACGGTGAAAGAAATCCACCGACGACATGGCAATGCCGCTGGTTTTGCAGCCAAAAAACCGCAGCAGCATCCAGCAAGCCAATGTGGTTTCGATGCACGGGCGAAAACGTTCCAAACAGCACAAGAACCGCCAGTTTGCAAGGTACGGACAAGACAGGAGGGGCGACTAGGCGATCCGTCGGCACCAGACTCCTCCAAACCATTGGCAAAATCTCTGTGCTTAGGCGCGTGCCAATGGTGATCGCGCGCTTCATCAAGGACGAATTTCGAGTCAAGAGAAAGCTCGACAGCAAAATATAAAAGTGATACAGCTGCTCGCGTTGTATCCAGGACGCGGACAGACCACGCAACCGTTTGTATTCGTCGAGACAAGCCAACGACAACTCGCCTTGTTCAAAGCACGTAAAACAGGCAAGGTCGTACTCCGGGTCGCCGATCATCAGTGCCGGATCAAAGAAGGACACCCTGTCATCGCTCATACCCCAGTTGTCCGTATTCAAATCGCCGTGCAGTAGAGCAGGAGCAACCGACGAAAATAAAGCATTTCCCACATCAGCGAGCCGCGTTCCCATTATCCACAAGAGCAGTGCACTGGGGTCGGGGTCCGAACGAATTTGGTCCAATCGTCGCTGCAATCGAGAGGATTTGAAAAATTCCCACCAGCTCTCTCGTGTTTCATTGCACATCAAATCCAAACCGTTGAAGTTGTTGTAAGCCCAACCCCATTTGGATGAACCAAACGTGGGTGCAGATGCATGCAGCTGCGCCAACGCACGAGCAAGCAAGACAAAGTGCTGCTTTTCCTTGCTCTGAAGTGTCAGAAACTGCAGCATCAAGTGCCGTTCGCTGTGTTCAATAACTTGGGGAACTGTAAAGACAGTGTCAGAAACAGACGTCATTTGCCCCAAATCCTTGACTTCGGCATCATAGAACGCCGTGGTGATTCCGCAATGCGCGCGGTTCGCGGGCACCAGCTTTAGAAAAAACGTTTTGCCTTGCTGACGAACCACGTAACATTCGTTCACACGACCCTTGACGACGCGAGAAACGATTTCAAGATTTCGTTCAGCCAGAAAGGCAGATGTATGCTTGGTTTTGTCAATGCGCTGCATCATTCCAACTTCACTTTTTTTTTTCTTTGAAACGCGGCATGCTTCACTGTCACTTTGTCGCTTTCGGAAAAACGGCACGAAACCCCCACACGCAAGTGAGAAAGAACGAGTTTTTTTTCATATCCTGCTGATCAAGGCGATTTTTCATTTCACGTGAAAAAAATGCGACAGCGTTATCAATTGTGTTCGTGTTTCACGAGGTAAAAGTCAGAGTGTCGATGGTGCGAAAGGCAAACTTGACGGCGTTGTCGGTCACTTCGGGCTCACAAAATAGACCGAGTGTTCCGGGACGATGAAATTGGCGAATCATTTCTCGACCCCGGGTCTTGGAGACGTGCTTGGATTCGCCTCGAATGGGGTTGTGACGATTCGGCATGTAAAAGAGCTCGCGCACAGTAACGCCGAGGTCGAACTTGCCCGTGGGATCCTTTCCCAACGGCACAAAACCGAGCATCACATGACTTTGCGATCGGTCGCACCACGCCAGCACAAATTTGTCGAGGTTGATGGAGGCGTCATACGTCATGGCACGCAAATGGTACTTGAGTTTCGTGTTCATCACATCTTGCTGATCCTTGAGCAGACTTCGCGCACTGCCGTGCGCTGCCGCCCAGACCGCTAGCAAAAAACAAGGACAAGACGCGATGATTAAGAGATTTCATCAACATATGTTTTTCCAGACCTTGGTTCGTAGCGATCACTTCAAGTTGAGTCATCAGGTCAGGAACTGGGGACCACGAAAATACTTCGACTTTCTTGTCTTGGAATAACTGCCAACACAACACCGCATTACAACTTTACAGAAAGAGCCACACAACCACACGACGCACACAGACCTTTTCGGCAACAGCAAAATCGACATTGCGAGGAACAACCGCGTCACACCATTCTGGTTTCGACGTGGCTTGATCTCGTAGCGGCTGCAATAAGGCACGTGCCTTGCTTTCCTTTTCCACGGCTTCGGTCCAACATTTGCGCGCCAACGCATCGACAGTGGGTGTCCCGGCGTTCAACGACACAAAATCGCCAAACACCATGCTTGCGAACTTGCTGATGGCGCTCTCCATGTTGGCGACCTTTTCCTTGGTGATGATCGAAGGATCAAATTCGGCAAGATCGAACGCCGAAGCTCCTGTTTTGCTAGCCAACCGACGCAACGCGCTGAGCAACTTGAATTGAGAACGGCGCTCCTTGTAGTCCGTGTTCTGGGCTGCGGGAGGCGTGTTGTCTGACACCAGGGTTACCACCAACGTCGTCGAATCGGTCTCGACGACAGACTTGCCATCATCACTCTTTTCTGCCACTTGAGCTGTTTTATGTTCCCGGCTGTCGTCATCGGCGGTTGCCTTCTCGAGCGATTTGTCGGGGCACGTGTGAAGGTCGAAGGTGCGCTTTTCGTCGGCGCTTTTGTCAGCAGACGGCTGAGTTCGTGGCAGACGAATGTACTGTTGCGGAACAGATTCGATCGCTTCAACGCTGTCAATGGTCAAGCGTCCAAGAGAAGAGGACAGATGGAGCACGAGCTTCTTTTTGGTGTCATCCTCCTTGTATTTGTCCATCAAGGGCTGAAGAGGGATGTCAACAGCGCTCGAGAACGATTCTACGTGCGACGGCGAGGCAGCTCTTGGTGACCGATCCATCGTAAAATCGATTTGTTTTGAAACGACAAACGCACAATCCGAGCTTTATGAACATGGATTTGCATGTTCGTCACATTATTTTGAACATGAACATGCGCTTTCATGACGTTGACATTAAAAATTTTTTCAACGATCAAGATTGTCTCCCGCTCATCGCCCACAGCCGCAGGGGTTATGGGGAGCGCGCAGGGCTCCCCAAAAACAGCTGGACGCGTCGGTTATTGACTTCGCTGACGAAGAGGATGTTGCGTGTGCGGTCGAATGCGGCGGCGTAGGGCAGGTCGAGTTGACCTCGGTTCCAGCCGCGCTCACCGATCTGGGTGAGATATTTACCCGCGCCGGTGAAGACTTGCACGCGGTGATTCAAGGAGTCGCAGACGTAGACGTTGCCGACACCGTCCACTGCAATTCCACACGGCTCGTTGAATTCACCGCATCCTTTACCTTGGGTTCCCCAGCATTGCATCACTTCTCCACACACAGTACTCTCGAGAAAGCAGGCGACCACGCAGTGTAGCTTGCGAAAGGTCACGTATACTTTACGAGAGGGTAGCGGACTCAGAGCAATGGACGTGGGAGCGAAGTCGCTGGCGGGTTGCTGCAAATGTCGTCGGCAGTGTTGGGATAGTATGGTGACGAGTTGGTGGTGCATTTTACTTTTCTGGATATCGGTATCGGAATAGGAGAGCACCGTGTTATTCTCCGCTCGGGCGATAAAATCCCCATCGACAGCCATGGGAGTCGGACCGAACAATAGCTTTTGGTCTTTGAGACTCCAGACAAAATACTGCTGTCGTCCGCCGCCGCCCGAACCTTTTTGCCCTTCCGACAGCAGTGTGGTACCATCGAGGGTGCACCGTAGAAACCCGTTGGCGACGTTTGATCCTGGTTTTCCACGAGAGCCTCCGAAAAACACACGGCAAGATTGATAGAAATCTCCCGTTTTCTCGTCGACAGCAAGCGTCCGTTCCTCGCCATTCATCCATCCCGGGCAGTACACTACGCGAAGACAAACCACGCCGACGTAGGTGCTGATGACGCGTACCAGGTCCGAGCCAATGGTCCGAGGCAATATGGACAGTAGCGCTCCCTGCAGTGTTTGTGACATGTTTCTCTGCGGACGATTAAGAGATGGTTGCGTGCATGTTTGTGCATTTCCTGATCAAAGGTTGCGTTGTGCGCGTGCATGTTCTGTATCGAAGCCACAATCCCTTGACGTCTTCGATAATGCGCACCGAACATTATTCCTGATGCCTTGACCGAACAAGCCAAGTTTGTGCACATTTTATAATCGTACTAACCATGGAAAATTTAGCACACGGAGATGTCAGGCGTAAAGCGTCTTAAAGTTACAACTTCCGCGAAAGGTTGCGGCGGTGTTGTTGTGTTTTTGTTTTTTTGATCTTAGTGTCGTATGCAGAGACGGTTGGAGGCGCGAGCGCTCTGGTCGCACTGATTTGTTCCTTCTTATCAATCGCAGATCACACGAATGGATTTGCTCGAGTCAATCGCTTTTGGGAGCGAATTAGCCGACTGTCCGAATCCTGGGGTCCTGGCTCTCTGACGATACACTGGGGCAAAGTGCTTCAAGGTAAGTCTAAGCATGTCGAGTGCTTGTCGATGTTGAAACCGTGTATCAGGCATTCCAGGACGTACAATCGAATATACCCGAGTGGGCACATTCGATTTCGCTATTCGGGTCGATGTCATTCGTGACTTTGTTCGCTACTGGGTACGTTGTTTTTTTTTGTGTCTAGGAATTTGCGTTTGATGCAAAATTGGAATGCAGAACTTGTATCCATCGCATCTCGCATTCTTCTGTCACGGCCGCGATACCGCTTTGGAATATTACAACATTGTTCTGAATCGTCTGCTGCACGACGGCAAGTTGATCAAACTGCATTCGTTGGCTGTCATGTTGAGGGATTTAGGACGCGCACAAGAGCGTGCTCTTTTTCTGCGACAGCTGACACAGTTGACATCGCTCACGTATGTGTTGGTGTGCTGCGACTGAATTATTGTTTTGTTCTTTTGTGCTTTTTGAAAACGAACAAGTAATCGATAACTACTGTGTGTGACAGGCATCTCGAGATGTGTGGTCCGAGATATCAAACGAAAAATTTCGATTTTGCTCCATTAGCGTCATTGTCGGAGCTCCGTTTTCTGTGTCTTTGCGATATTGAGATGTCCGTGCCAAATCCGGATTCAATTCCCATTGACTTGTTGTCAATGTTTCCGAAACTCACCTTTCTGTGGGTCGAAGGGATCGATGGCGGTATGAGTAAACTGCTTTCACCGATAGTCGCGCAATCCTCTACGCCGTTGCGAATCGAGCGTCTGATCTGGAAGGAAATGGACAAGAAGGATGCCATTGCCAGTCTACTCCGTCGAATGCGGCTAAGTCATCCTCCGTCACCTCTGCGCGAATGCTACTTTGGGTTTGATCCGGAGCCCGATGCGGCCATTTGCCACTCTTTCTATGACTTGCTCTTCCACCATGCGGACACTTTGGAAATCTTGCAGTTGAGCTGCGGTGAAGATGGTTTGGAGAAAGTGCTACGGACTCAGCACGGTCACGATTCATTGACGCCTGATATATTTCACATGCTGTGCAACCGCCAAGAGCGTGCTCGCAAGACACATAATCGCCGTGGTCGTCCCGTCTGTGCCCGTGACGGTGATGGCATTGTCCCTGAAGATAATGCACTCCGAATCACTACGCTTGTTCTACATCACGTGGGCGTTCATGCATTGCAGGATCTGACCTGCGATTTGCTGTCGGCGTTTCCAACGCTGCAGCGGCTTATTTTCGTCGACTGCGGATCAATTCATCACCAAGGTGGTGCTGGAGGCGCTCTTCCGAGAAAACCGCTTTGGTTGTCGAGCGCTCTCAAACGCGACATTGAAGCGTTGGTGGACGACCACGTATCTGCGAAAGTGCTTTTTGTCTCGCGCTGTCAGTTCGAACGTATGGAAAATCTCTAATTGGTCCGAGCTGATTGTAAAAGTGTAGGGTGATGAATTCCTGTTTGGGGAAAAGCACTAACCACGCGAGCGCGAAGTAGGGTGCACTCAGGGTCGCGAATTTCTGTGACTATCAGTGGCGCACGTCAATGCATGAAAAGGTGCGCTCTCGTGATCATCCAGTGTACGCAGTGTATGCCATAACAATCTTTTGACTTGCATGTGATGAGAGAGGAGGTTATGCATTGCACCTGTACAGTCAAATCCAAAAAAAAAAGTTGAATGACAACACATGCATCGCTCAGGTAACCACTTTCAAAAAAAGTCGAGTGACAGCACATGCATGCATTGTCCAGGTAACCGTTTCCAAAAAAAGTTGAATGACAACACATCGCTGAGGTAACCACTTCCAAAAAAAAGTCGAGTGACAGCACATGCATTGGCCAGGTCAGCTTATGGTCAAAAAACTCGACATGAACTTGTACGCAACAGCAGCGTGACGCGCATGCAGATGTGGCGCATATAGGTCGGGTACATGCGTAACTGGTGAGTTGAAGCAAACGTCTTGTCCAACGAGGATGACTGCATGCACGCCTAGGCTTGACAGTGGCTTGGTGTTGTCTTCGATTTTTTGAGTGCGACGCGCCTTGCAAAAACCCATGTCTCCGTTTTCACACCTCCTTTACAAACATGTTGCTGTTGACGAACACGTCTCCCGCAAATCACGACTCGCGCGTTATGGACCCTGGAAAGCCGGATGCGCTGGACACATCGTCATCGGTGTTTGTATCCATCCGTCAAATGGACAAACCACCGCTCTTAGAATCAGACGGGCAAATTAAATCTATTAACGCCAGCAAATCAGATCTGACGCAGACACACACTGAGAAAGCACGTGAGACGTTGAATCGTGCGTTGAATTTGCAACTGTGGTGGTTACGCTTTCGCTTGGTAGCGCTCCTGCTAGTCTTGTGCGGATATGCTGCGGGTTCGGTGTATTGGCACAGGCAATTGTGGCAACGAGAAGCTGGTGCTATTTCCGAACTGAAACGAGAAAGCAAGCAAACTTGGTGCAACATTACGAGCTACTCTTACAATTCGGATTCGTACTATTTGGTGGCTCAAGTCTCTTACCTTGTCGACAACAATCGCCTTGTCAACACCACCTTTACGTCTTGGTGCAATTGGGCGTACATGGACTATTCTGAGAGCAGTGTACAGGAGGCAGAGCAAGATGCGAATGCGCCTCAATTGGGAACGTGGGTAACTTGTTGGTTTTTGCTCAACGATCCGACATTCGTGTTCTTTACCGCACCACCCAAAGTCGAAGCCAATGATGCAAGGACGGCGCTTCTTCAGCAATTGGGCGTGTGCTTTTTGGACTTTTTTGTTTTTCTCTGCGTGTTTGGCGGTGTGCTATACACTTGCGTACAAAGAATCCGTTGTCAACGACAATTGCGGTTCCAGGTAAAGACGTGCCATATTACGCATACTGTTTTTTTTTTGGATCCCGCTTGACTTTCTTCAGACATACTCTTCGCAAGTAAAGTCGAGACTTGTTCCGTTTCTGAGCGCTGATACTGGTGGCATAGTGGTCAGTTATCTGCTTGAGGATTGAACACAAGGTATGACGGATGCTTCGGACGCAAATGCAATTTCGACGCCGACCTATTCCTTGTCTTGCGCGTGCGTTCTAACCGCGAAGGGGATGAAAACCGGGGTGCTTCGAATATTCGTTGCGGATTGCGTCGCAGGGTCATCTCCGCATCTCCGCACCGCCATCTGTATCCGATGCAACAGACCCGAAACGATTTTTGTTGCGCTTTGAGTCATCATTTTCGTTGAAGACGAATTTGCGGTTGACCTAGACAGTCGACATCAACGCCTGCATCGCTTGGATTTTCTTGCATGGTTTTCCTCTCCAAGTGTCATTCACTCAAAAAAGAAAGTCGATTTGACGTGCACAAGCAGACGCTGGACCCACCAAAAAAAAAATCCCTGGGTATTTCATTCAGAGAGGAACCGTTGAGACACGCAGGTCCCCCACGTGTTTCATACATGCAGAGGAGACACTACGACTCGAAAAAAAAGGTCAATTGCTTGAAAATTTTTTTCCAAAAAGTCTTCATTTTGTTCGCGAGACAGCAGACTTGTCGAATTCCCGCCCAAACTGATTCTTTCAATGGCAAGCACACCGTCGGTAAATCAAAAAAAAAAGAAGCAACATGTCACTGTCCACGCAATGAGCGAATATGGGGTGCACGCTTCGATCATACGTCCTCCCAAACGAGGTGATACAGCGGTGACGTCAGAAACAGGAGAGAAATTACCGCTGGCAGTTGTCGGCAATGTGCTGATGCGTTTCTTTCACCAAGAACAACTACAATCCAGCCTCTTGGTCTGCAAGGTATTTCCGCAGCCGATCCATCGCACAAAATCCTTTTTGTTTTTTGTTGAAGTCTTTAGCGATTTTTTTGTTTCGTAAAACACTTTTTTGGCGCAGGATTGGAAGCGGTACGCTCAGAATGAACGACTATGGGAGGCTATTTTCCGTTCCAAAGCAGAAGCCGCCATCTCACGTTCTGAAGCAACACTGTTCAAAGTCCAGGAATCGAAAAGTGATGATGTATTGACATTGGAGACTCTTCAGTCCGAAGAAATGCGATCCCTTTGCCGAGTCGACTTTACGCTGTCCAGTTGGCGTGAAGCGTGTCTAGCCAATGTTACGCCCGATTTACCTAACGTGTACCGTTGGAATTTGGACAACAAGTTGCGGTTCGTTTGCGATCCGAGATCCTTGTCTCTCAAGTTGGGCAAAATGTACGATGAAATATCCGGACACTTGCGGATCGCGGCGGGTTTGGAGCCGGAATTCGCGTGCTCCGACACCATCTTGACTAATCCTGAAATTTATATCCCAGAGCTCGATCTGCATTTGGATTACCCAGTGCCCGTGCGCCAAATTCGTCAGCTCATTGACATTCTGGGCTCTCGCGCTCCGTTTGGACGCGGTCAGGAAACCGTTGTCGATTTGAGCGTGCGCAAATGCTGGGAGATTCCTGCGAGCCGTTTTGTCACCGCGAACCCGAAGTGGGCCGCAATGTTCACGTCGTCCTTGTTTGGTCCTTCGTCGCCGTTGGCGTGCGTCCGCAACACACTGCTCTCCGACAACGGCATCGACCAGGTTGTAGCCACGCCATACAAATTGCTGATCTACGAAAAGGGCGATTTTTTCCACCCACACGTCGACACACAGCGCTGTCCAGCCATGTTTGGCACACTGACCGTGTCGTTGTTGATTGACGTGGGCGTGCACCCGTTTCAAGAGAGCTTGGGAATCCTCAAGACCACGGATGAAATCAGCATACGACACCTGAATCAAGAAAAAAAGTTCAATTTGAGTTGCATTTATGTTGGCGACGTGTTTGGCTCGTACCCAAGTCTACGACACCGACAGCAAAATTTGCATATGAGCGGCGACGATTACAGCGAGCGCTATGCCAAAGAGGCTGCAGCGGCACGATGGGTAGCGTTTTACACCGATTGTGTGCACGAACTCAAACCATTGAACGCCTGCTATCGTTTATCCCTGGTTTATCATCTGCATCGTGTGGCGAGCTGCCCAACGACATTCGCATTGTCTTCTGCTACAACACCAGAAGTTGGCGACCAAAAGCCCACCATTTTGCGCGCTGCGCGGTCAATGGGCGTGCAGTTTGCTTGCTCGACTGCTTTGTTCCTGAGCATTTTCCCCAACCAAGCCGCGGCGTGGTTGCTGGACTACAAGTACGCGAGGTGCATATCCAACAAACAGCATTTTCAGCACCTGAAGGGCACAGACGCGATGTTGCTGACACAAGTACGTCAGTTGTTTGCCGCTCGAATTGTCGCCGAGCCCTGTCCCGCGAGCGATCGGCGATCGAACGAAAATCTGTTGCTGTTGCTGGTGCCAGTGCTCGCGAAGAAGATGGATCCTGTGTCGACTGGATTTACCGTGACCACGCCTGAACACTATGGAGGCGACGAGGGCTATTGGAGTGGCACGTACGACGGCAAAGTGCTGTGGATGAATCCGCAGGTTTTGGATCGCGACCGAGCATTCGATCGTACCGAGTCCTTTTACACTGGAAACGAACATTCGGACCCTGATTATCTGTACGAAAGAGTGGCGTTGTTTCTCGTCAGCGCCAACCGACCTCGCGCTGGTCACGTGCGCGGAAAAAATAGGTACGGTGAACTGACTAGATTCGATATGCTGCAAACTATCTCGCAAAAGAATTGATCGATTTGTTTGGAATGCGGGGTAAACAGCACAGTCCAGTTCAAATCAAGGAAGCTCGCCCAGATACCAAATTTTGTCTAAGCACTTCAGAAGGCTTTTGCACGCGAATCGCAACCGAGTGTAATTCTGCAAGCAAGACCAACGCACAGTGAGTGAGATCGAACACGTGACGTAAGAAACGCTTGCTTTTTGTTCCGCCACATTGTCCAGCTCCGAGATCCACGAGAGGCAGGTGGAGGCACTAGAGTTCATAATCAATGAATCATATATCAGTTGGTGCGTCTTGTCTTGGGATTACAAAATGTCACTATCCAGATAGGAATGCGACAGGAACGCGAAACGGTCCGTCAATGTTCCAATCCAAACGCTCGAGCATAGCGGCTTCTGCTTGAACCACCGCAGGTTGGTGATCCTTTGGTACGAGCTCAGACAAGTAACCATAATAAAAATAATCCAGAGCTTTTAATGCAATTACCAAAGCGGCCTGCTGGTCAAGCAATAGCTGGTCCTTGCGGCGCGACTTGTTCAAAATTAAGTCATAGCGCCAGTCAATCGTTGCTGCCAAATGCAAGATCAGGTCAATGCGAATACTAGAGTCGTCCCTGAATGCGGCGCCAAGTGTTTCCCCGACTCGTGTTTCAAGTGCGTCAACCCATGCTGGTTGAACCTCAGGAGCGTCGATGGCATACACGTGGCATTTGAAAACGTTCTTGCCCAGCAACTTGGGCGCCGCGATCGTAAAGAGCGGATGATCAAGGGCCTTACTGGTTGACAAGCGTTCTTCAGGTGACCAGTTCAGCAAGTGGTCAATGAGATCAACAATCAAAGCGAACAAATTGGGCACTTGATCATTTTTGTAATAGACGTGCTCGAAATATCCCAAGCCGATGAGACTTTTGGCGACCGAGTGTCCCGGTGAAGGTTTGTCGCTTTGTGGACACGATCCACGGTTAAAGTCATACTTGGAAAACCACGTCTGAGTTGGCGACCCTCGCAATTTATCCCACTTGTCAAATAGTTGATCAGGACTTTCGACGCTTGTGGGCAATTGGTCGAAAAAGAGCTCCAAAAAAATCAAGCCCAAGCTCCACATATCGCGTGCAAAATCGATTGTGGAATGCTCTGTATCTCCGCACTGCTCCTCGGGCGAGCGCCACCACAATGTGCCCTGGGAGCGCAGACCATAATAAGGATATTCATCTTCCAAGCGCCATCCGCCGCCCAAATCGCTGAGCTTGGCGCGATAACCGTTGAATACGAGCACGTTCAACGGTTTCAGGTCGACAAACAACACCTTGCTGGCGTGTGCCTGAGCCAGACCGCAAATCAAGTCGCGAGCGATTTGAATTTGCAGAGGAATTTGTTGCGCTGCCCGTGAGCTCGGATTGGAGCTTTCTTTGGACCAAAACTGTTCGATGACAGCACCGAGGTCTCCTTTGTCCGCAAATTCCAGCAGCAGCACCGCAGAGCCACTCACTTGCGGATTGTAAAAAACGTGAAACATATGCGTGATATTGGGATGCAACGGAATACGACGATGAAGGGTCGCTTCGCGCACCGCCATTTCCGGAGCGCCCAAAGCCTCTTGGAGATCGTGTTGTGTGGGTCGTACAACTTTCGCCGCGTATCGTTGCGTGCTTGGTACGTTGGCAAAACCGGGAAACGTCGTTCCAGCATTGAGTTTCACTTCGTAAACCGTTCCAAACGTTCCCGCTCCCAAACGCCTGAGAGATGTCAAACCAAACGCTTGCAAAACCGTTTGATTTTTGACTTCTTGTGCCTTTTCTTTTTCTTCCTCCTCCTCTTCCTCCTCCTCCACATCCTCTTCCTCTTCCTCTTCCTCCTCCTGCTCCACATCCTCTTCCTCTTCCTCTTCCTCCTGCTCCACATCCTGTTTCTCGTGCGTCTCATAACGTGGTACGCAACGCGGCTGGCCCACAAACTGCACTGAAAGATCGGCACGCCGAATCGTACGGAATGTGCACAACGGATTTTTGCCGCATTCCTCTTGGTTCTGAATGCGATAACAAGGATTGCTTGCTTGCAGTTTGTCTTCAGTAAGTTCTTCCTCTTCTGATTCTACCTCTTCCTGACTTGTTTCCGCTTCAGTAACAGATGCTGGACAAACTGTCGCGTATTTTTCGAGCGGCTTCAACCGTTGCATTCGTTGCATAAATTCTTGCACAACATCCAGCGGACATGCTCCTGCACACCGATCTGATATTTCTTTTGCAGCGACGCTTGCGGCTTTGCCGTGAAGAAGTTTCACCTTCCACAGATCCAACATTACAAGCACTGCCGCAGCTGCGGACGCTTGCCAGTGAGTGTGGTGGATGGCGTTGGATTCGATGAAATCTTCCGTGAGATTGCGAACACACGCGCCCATTTTTTGGCGGTCAATGCTGAGAATGGGAATACTTTTATATTCTGTGAGTACTGTGTTTACCCACGGATACAACTTCCTTTCTCGTGCATCTCGTGCTTGTTTGCTTCTGATGTATTCTGTTTCGCTCACACTCATCAGCTGTCGCGTTTTTCAGGCTTGAGCTTTTTTACTGTCCATTTTTAAATTTCAATGGTTTCCATTTTTAAATTTCCGTATGAAATTTTTCTGTCTGAATGCTCGGCAAGTGCACGAACGACACGGACAAGCGAGTTTTTTTCTGTCTTGATAGATCCACAAGCATTTTCCCCAATCAAGCAGTGGCGTGGTTGCTGGACTATCCAACAAACAGCATTTTCAGCACCTGAAGCGCACAGACGCGATGTTGCTGACGCAAACACGTCAGTTATTTGGCGCTCGATTTGTCGCCGAGACCAATCCTGCGAGCGCTCGGCGATCGAACGAAAATCTGCTGCTTGTGCTCGTGCTGGTTCCGGTGCTCGCGAAGAAGAAGATGGATCCTGCGTCGACTGGATTTACGGCGACCACGCCTGAACACTGCGGCGGTGACGAGGGCTATTGGACTATTGGAGTGGCACGTACGATGGCAAAGTGCTGTGGATGAATCCGCGAGTTCTGGATCGCGACCGAGCATTCGATCGTACCGAGTCCTTTACGCTGGAAACGAACATTCGGACCCTGATTATCTGTACGAAAGAATGGCGTTGTTTCTTGTCAGCGCCAACCGACCTTGTGCTGGTTACGTGCGCGGAAGGAGTGAAACGTCTTAGATTCGATACGCTGCAAACTATCTCACAAAAGGAAGGCTTGATGGATTCGTTTCGACACTTTTTTTTTGCCGTTCACGTGATTTAAATAAATTTGCTTGGGACGCGGAGTAAAAAAGTACAGTCCGGTTCATCAGAATGACCCAGAAACTTGTTCTAACAACTTCAGAGGTGGTGCAGCCAAGTCAACAACAACACGGCCGAAAGCGACGCCTCTTCAGAACACATTCAAGCAAAAAGGGGACAAGTCAGTAAACCGAAAACGAGTTCGGGATGGCTGTTGCGGGACGACGCGAATGCAATGTCATCCACAAGGCGGCACCAGCACCAATCGCCATAAGAATCGCATAGGAGCACACCCGGCTCAACGGCTTGGCGCGAAAAGCGTGTTCTTGTTCAACTTGGTGCAATTCCGTCAGCACTTCTTCTTCTGTTGGTTCCGGGGCACGGACCAAGTGTCGCAATGTTTTCCACCGCGTGGCACGTCGTTTCGCACGACTCCGAAGACGCGATGCGACCTCTGAAGGTTTGCACAAATTATCGGCATCATCTACCACTGCGCAAATCAATCCAGCCGCGGCTCCAACCGCAGCAGGCAACAAGCCAGACATTCGAACCGACAAAAAAAAAAGGACATAAAGAACATGTTCTCATTCAAGCCAGTGTGTCTGCATGCAGAGACAGTCCAAGAAAAAAAAAGTCCAGTTGCAAGCGCATTCAAGCCAAGGATCAACCTTTACCGGAAAAAAAAGACAAAGTCCAAGCACAGGCATGTTTACTTGACCCACACTCACAAGTGGGGTATCAACCCATGCAGCAGTCGAGAATCATTCGACAAAAAAAAGTCGCTTTATCAACCACTCCAGTTTTTTCAGTGCATGCAAAGAATTGACATCTTTGACGGTGCATGTAACCTCGACATCAGGAAAAAAGAGTGGACAACACATGCACAGCTCAAACCATCCTTCCCAAAAAAAAAGTGAGCGAGCAACCCATGCACGGCTCAAACCATCCTTCCCAAAAAAAGTAAGCGAAGCAATACATGCACTGCTCAAAAAAAGTGCATGCACAGCTCAAACCATCCTTCCCAAAAAAAGTAAACGAGCAATACATGCACTGCTCAAAAAAAGTGAGCGAGCAATGCATGCACTGCCTTCCCTAAAAAAGTGAGCGAGCAATACGTGCACTACCCAAAAAAAAGTGAGTGAGCCACACATGCACTGCCCAAACCATTCTTGCCAAAAAAAAAGTGAGTGAGGCACACATGCACTGCCCAAACATTCCACCCAAAAAAGCACAAGAACCACGACGCATTCGAATTAAAACACAAGTGCATACACCCGCATTGTCGTGTCATTCAAACATGCAAAAGTTCACACATGGTTTTCATTGCCTTGCCCAGTGCATTCTCAGCGTCACGGGTCAATTTAAGCTCAAAGAACGGAACTTCGCACATGAGTCTCGCCTTACTCGAAATTCCAGCGCGCTCGATGATTGGAGCCAGATCTTGAGCAAACTTTTGCTTGATTTGCTCAACTGCGTCGAGGTCAGCAGTCTTTGGGCGTATTCTGTTGGCAACAACACCGATGAATTTGGGCAGTTGCTTGGGATATGGAAATGAATGGCGTGCAGTCGTAAGCGCAGAACTTTGTGCCTCTAGAACCCAAGCTGGTAGGACTTGAGCGAGATTCTCGAGCGCCAGTAAGGAAAAATCATCAGGTAAACACGGCAGCACAATACCGTCCGACGCCATCAAGAGATGTCGATTGAGCAGACTGGCAGAGGGGTTCAAATCCAATAGCACCACGCTGGCTTTGCAGCCGAGAGCGACCAGACGAATCAGACTCATAAGACCTCCTTGAATATTGTGAAATTGGGGCAAAGATGACTGGCGCGCAATGGCCAACTGGGTATCAATATCCATGAACATGGTCTGCAAACTTCCCGGTAAAAGTCGGAACGAGAAGCCTGCTGCCTCATCTTTCAGCGTGATGGTTCGACATGCACCAAAATCTGGCTTCTTGTCGGTTTCGCGTTTCAAGCCACTTTGAAACAGTATAGCCCAGAGTTTGGCAATGTCCAGCGGGAAATCGGTCGTTGCAGAACAATCACCCACACACATCCTTGTCAGGTTGCACTGCGGATCCAAATCCGCAACCAGGACGGATAATCCTTGTTTTGCCAACACGGAGGCGGCATGATAGGTCAGTGTCGACTTGCCAACGCCACCCTTAAAGTTGTAGAACGCAATCACTTGTGGTAATTTCTGGGCAAATTCACAATGGATCAAACCGCTCTGACACACACACACACGCGGGCAAATACATCGCATCGAGATAAAATATTGTTCCAGGTGGTTGGAGGAGTGGAAGAGAGCGTTGCCAATACATTCTCTTTCTCTTCGTGTCTCGCGCGCTTATCACTCCCACCACCAACGGCAGTTTGATCTCTTTCATATTGCCGTTTGCTCATAATAAGGCTGCGTTCTATTGTTGTATAGAGAAGCAAGCCGCCTTTAAACACTCAAGTGCTTAGAGTGAACAGCTCGTGAAAATTTCCCAAATTTTTTCCACTTGCACATGCGACAGCGTTGGCCGATTGCGTTTGTTTAAACAGTCGGCCGACTGCATGCATATGACGGGTGCTCACTCTTTTTTTTTGGTGAAGGGAACGTTCACTTTTTTTTGGGGACGTGGACGATCGTACATGTGAAGGTCGTTTACTTTTTTTTTCCCAGCGTGCAAATGCGAATGAGATGGTCTATGCATGTGAACGTACGCCGGTTCTTTTTTTATCCGACGTTTGGGTGTGCATGCAACGAATTACTACCAAGAACAAATCGATGCATGCAAAACTCACGGCATAAAAAACGTCTGAGCATTGCATGTGAAGGTTGTTCACGTTTTTTTTTTGAAAAGCAATGTCCCAAGGCATGCATGTGCGCACTTGTCGAGTCTTTTTTTTTATCCGACCTTTGGGCGTGCATGCACAACTGCATCGCTTGGCATGTACATGGATCTACCACGAAAAAAAATTTGGCGACGTCACTGTTTTGCGGCTGCTGTCGCGAAGAAAAAAGACAAAGGGTTGTTTGTACAAGTAACGTCATTACAGCAGCACCCGGGCACCGACCTGCTTAATCTCGTCAGACAACGACAGCGACCATGCCTCACAATGGTGTAGCTGGTGCGAACTGAGCATACGCAGTTGCAGTCGCAGGATGCCATGATGACGGGGGCTAATGGTCTACCGGCGTGTCACTGACAGTGGCGGTTGCTGCCTTTGACCCCGACCAAACCCAAAAAACGAGCAATCGGACGAAGAAGAAGTGGCGCCAACAACGTGCCGTGCAGCTGAACGTCTAGTACCAAGATCTAAACGGATGTACGCCTCTTTTTTTTTTATCGTGCTGTGCTGAAGAAAAAATTTCCTTTTGTTTCGTACAGCTGAAGAAAAAGAGATATTCCTGCGATGTCAGCGAAGAAGTCACGGCTCGAGGCATCGCGGCGTTTTGCGACGCCATCTGCGCAGACCGCGAATGCGAATTTATGGGAAAAGCTACCAGAGGACACTTGGCATAGCATCGAACCGTTCTTGACGCCCTTTGAGACGCTCAAATTGTCTCGAACAAAACGCGAAGCGCAGGGTCGATTTCAAGATACACGTCACATTTGCAGAGATTTGGAACAATGTCGCGGCTGGCGGCAGCGGGAAAACCGCAAAGACTGGGAGCGTTGCGGAAATATCTGCGATTTGACGTGCACGCAGTTGCTGGCACCAATCGTACTGTCCGGCGAGACATTCCAAATTTGCATACCGTTGCCCAACACGTGGAGCATCGAGTTCGCAGTCACGATAGCGAGGCAATATCGTCGTGTTACGATTTCGTTGGCTGATCATTTACAGCGATTGTTGCTCAAGCAGGAGCAGGAGTACGGCTTAGACGACCCAGAGATGTTCGCTCCCGAAGCTGTTCCTCAATTGCCAGAAAGTATGCAGGTTGTTTGGAACAGGGCGCATGGACTCGCACGCAGCCACGTGCGGGGTGAATGGGAGGAGGACGAAGCGCAGTGGATGCTGTCTGCAGACGTCAAGAATGCTGACCTGTTGGACGCGGTTATGCTGTTGTGCGAACTGCTGTTTGTTTTCGTATCGCCCGTGCGTGGCGTCATCCTAGAACATTCGGTAGACGCAACCGGAGCACAAGAACAAACCGCCCCAACGATAATAGCGCTGCGCCGCATTTTGGGCGAGGATATTCCTATGGAAGTAGCGCCTGCTCGAGAGCCCAGAGAGAAAATGTCGCCTGCTGCGCTCGCGTTTCTGCGAGCGCAATTCCCCACTGTCCGTATACCGACGCTGTCTGTTCGTGGAATACTCCGGCGCCGTCGCCGCCAGCAAGACATTGAAGCACATCAGGCTGACGTAGATGTAGAAGCACAGCCCGTCGCAGAGGAGTCTTTGCCAGAATGACCCGTCGAGGAGGTCGATTATTAAGCGAGCACCAAATCAAATGCGTGAGAGAGCAGCCAGGAAAACCCATGCAAGAACATTTTGTTGTGAGATCCAGACCAGGTTGTCGTCGGCTGTGAAAGTGTCAAGATTGTCTTTGCAGGGATTTTGACGCCGCACGTTTAGCGATCTTGAAAGGCACCGAATCTGAACGCGTCGACGTTGGCGTGGGTTGACTGCTCGCTTCATCCATTCGGGCGACCAAATGCCACGGATCCAGAGTGCCAAGACCGTCATTTCGCATTTGTGATTCACGTGTCGAAATGCGTTGTACGCGCGGTTGTACGCGCGGCTTCGTGGTGTGTCTTTTTTTTTAGATACTTTGAATTTCCCATAAAACGTGCAAAAAAAAGTATTGTTTCTACACAAGGACATCAAGGACCAACCATCGAGGCAGCCAGAAACCGAGCTCGCGCTCCAGACGGCAGCAACTGTTCGAACATTAGCTGAAACGGTTCGGATTCGACACGGCACGTGACTTGAGGAAGACCGGTCGCTTTCAGAAGACGCCCGATTCGCTTCAGCAAAGGAACAAACACAGAGACCGAACGCTCCCTTTTGTTTTTTGAATTGTCAACCAAAGGTGCGGCACCACTTCCAAGTCTGGGATCGGCATTTACCACGATAGTCGTGCCATCGCACTTGAATTCCAAGCTCTCGTTGTGTTTGAGCACGAGAAAAAGACGTTGTGATGATGCTGGGAGAAATGCGCCGACGACGCGAAGAAGATCGTCCAAACGCAGCGAAATGGACGCGGCTTGCTCGCATGGTAAGTCTTGAGGAATGCGCCACTCTTCTTCTTGGTAGAGCACCGGTTGGCGATGAACAAACCGTATGTACTGATTGTCGTTGGACAACTCAACGAATTCCGCACCGTCGTCCATTGTATGGTGAAACCAATTCAATGAGCGTTTCCTGCAAACCAAAGGTGCAGACGTGCAAGCTGATGCCAAGTCGTGCGAATCGACCGCAAATTCCAACGGTTCAAGCGTTTGTTCACAGTAGTACGAGTCAAACATGGTGCGAGGAATGTAAAATTCGGCAAGGCAACAACTATCGCGAGAAAACGTTCCCATTGTCAGACCGTTGGCATCGTACCGCATCGGCACAGTCGAAGACAGCGACTCAAAAGCTTGAAACACTCGCACCATCAATTGGCACGTCTGCCCAGAACACCACACGTCCATGTCACCACGGACTAGCGCATATTCGGCGACAATATTGCTTAGAGACTGAAACACACGCAGCTGCAGTAGTGTTCCGCATATCGTTTGCCGCATGCGCCTCATCCTGTCGTGAACGTTCTTGTCGCGGGGAGCGACATTTTGTATTTTTTGCTTTTTTGTGTCGCTGCTGCACCGCTGCGTCACAACCTCCAGAAAGCGCTTCATCGCGCGCGATTCTTACCAGAATGACGGAACGGCGGAATTCCATCTGGCACATGTATATGAGCAGTTCCCACATTGAGTCCATTGCCGTACGCAAAACCGGAACATGTACATACATCATACGTTTGTGGTTCAATTTTCCAAAAAGAAAATGTCAGCGAAGCAAAGCGCTTCTTTAATCAACCCTTCAACCGTACTTTAAATAACTGGCGGTGATCTTAAAGGTTTTCACAAGCGCATTCTGCTGGGCAAACGTGTTGGTGCGAAGCCACGAAGCAAGATCATCGTGTAGTCTCTCTGACAGCGCGATCCTTTGAGTTTCGTCGGGGCAGTCGGGTGACGTGCATACGTAATCGATGAAATCTTGACTCGACTCGAAATGACAATACACCCACGTGATGTCGAGAGAACAGTAAGTGTCTTGATTGCAGCATTTTGCTTTCCAGATTTTCCAAATGTTGCGTTTGTTTCGCTGCTTGGACAGTAAGTAGCACACGGTGTGCAGTGACCGCGTGCAGCCCCAGTTCGCCCCATCACTGAGAAAGTCGATTTCGTGATCCAGACATTTTCGGAGCGTTTCATAGTCGTCCACTGTCAGCTGTTCCTCACGTCGCAGCAAATCCTCGAGCCGACTTGTGTATGCGGCGCTGCACACCGCCGCGTCCTTGTCAGCGACCTCTTCAGCGGTTGTCATATTGCTAATGAATGTTGTACGCTATAAACTAACAAGAACCAAGAAGAAAATAAAGCTGCACAAAATATACAAAGAGCAAACAAAAATTTCCACGCATAACCGCGCGCGATTTGAGACCAAGTCAGTTGCGATAGCGTTGTTGTGCTTTGTCTTGGCACGAAGTCGCTGCTGTGGTGTTGTTCTTGGCGAGCTTGGACTTCAGTTATGTCTGTCGATCAAACTTTGTGGTTTATGGTGGCTTCACGGCATCTCCTGTTTCTCTCGGAATGAATGAACACCTAACACCTATCAACCGTTCTCTGTGTTCTTTTTTTCCTTTGGGTGAAAGGTCAAAATCTATAATAATTACATACGTTTGCGAACTCGCACAAATAAATACCCAGCATCTTAGCCCTTGAGGTCAGCGCCAGCACCTAGTCCCTCGGCCGTCACCAGCTGACCGTTGGCCAACAGTGGAAGGTCACCAAAAAGACCGACACCGTCGGCTCCGGTGATCAGGTTCAATTTGGGCAGATTCTTGACGTTGAACGTTTGCGCGGGCTCCAAGACGGCTTTAGTAGAGTCTGGCGCAACGAGGGAGCCTACGGGAGCGGAACTAAGTAGCAGTCCAGCCTTGCCCTCCTTGAAGCCGATCAGCACAATACCCTGGGTCATCACTTGTCTGTGCAATCATACATGTGCGCAATCACAATGCATTAAAGTGAGTTCAAAACACTTTTCCCCCAAGAAATCACGACACTTTCGCAACTTACTTGATGGTATTCGGCTGGATATTCAACAGTACCACAGGCGTCTTGCCTGACATCAAATTTAAACAAGTTAGGATATGACAACAAAAAAAAATACACAAACACTGATGGCATAGAGCAAACCAATGAGTTGGTCCTTGGTGTAGTGCGCTCTGAGCGGCGAGAGCATCGTTCGTGTCCCCGAATCAGACTGCTTCTTCTCTGCGACACTCTTGGATTCATCCACCTCCTCACCGCACTCAACCGTTAGCTCGTAGAGGTGAGTGCCGGTCGGGTGATCGACATCCTTTACTGCTGTGATTTTACCGACGCGTAGTAAAAGCGGAAATCTCTCGCCCGTCTTTTTGATTTCACCCTGGAAACGCTCCTTTAGTTCCGCAATCTCCTGAAAATCCAACGATTTAAACAAAAACAAAAACAAAAAGATCGCTAGATCACCGGCATGTAGAAAAAAACAAGAAGCATATCACGCGCACTAAAACAGTGAATCATACGAAATTCACCTTGTCTTCGAGGTGTCGGAAGAGAATCACTGGCGTGCCGATCTTGTGTCCGCAGGCGATACTGAGCTCAAAGCGCTTTTTCTCATTGGCCAGCGGTGCATCTCCCATTGGTAAATTAAGCTGTTCGAGGATTTGCTCCGAAATCGATGGCATAAATGGCTCCGTCAATATGCCCAGCAAATATACCAGGTTGGCGCAGACGCACATAATGGTCTCTTGTCGGGCGCGGCTAACGCTCTTCTCCCAGGGTTTGGCAGTCTGCAGGTAACTATTGCCCAGTCGCGATATGTTCATCGTTACCTGCAATCTTTTATTATCAAACAACAATGCAGCAAGACACTCCTCGACATCCGCACACGCACAAACACACACACACACACACACCTTGAGAGCGTCACGTATGTCTGCCCCTTCGAGTAGCTTAATGTAGTTGGCGATTTCACCCGAAATCTCATCCTGTAGTTTGCATTCCGCTTCACCAAGCGTACCCGGAGCGGGCACGTCGCCTCTGAATTTCTCCTTAATCAAGCTTAGTGAACGCATAACAAAGTTTCCTAGATCTTTCAACAACTCTGAAGAAGAAGAAACAAGAAACGGAGATGAAACAGTGAAAAACCGATGCGCTTAACAACCCAATCACCGTTGTTGTTTTTGTTCTGGAAATCTTGCCAGTCGAACGTGGTGTCAGAGTTTTCGGGTCGGTTGATAAGCAGGTAGTAGCGCCACACCTCGGCCGGTATGTTGGTCTTGGCCGCATCGTCACCAAACACCCCCTGATTGCGGCTCTTGGAAAACTTGCTACAATACATATTTGGCAGCCATACATACAGACAAGAGCCACACATCAGACACGCAAAAATAGTTCAAGACAACAACTCACCCGCCCGCGTATTGCAAGTACTCGGTAGTGGAGATGTGGTGTAGCAAAGTGTAATTTTGATCGGCTCCAATAAGTGTGCACGGAAAGATAACACAGTGAAAGGGAATGTTATCCTTGCCCATAAACTGCCACAGTTCGACTTGTTCTGGGTTGTTCCACCAGCGGCGCCACGCTTCGCCTTTGGACTCGTCAGCGACTGTGTCCGGGACAGACGAGGGACACGGGAGACCACGCAGGTAATCTGCGGTGATGGAGATGTAGCCGATAGGAGCATCGAACCAGACATAAAAACGCTTGTCCTCAAATCCCTTCTGGGGCACCTTGGTACCCCACTTGAGGTCACGTGTGATGCACCTGTGTGTATTTGATGTTCATCTCTTTTTGTGTTTGTGTGAGGAAGAAGCAAAAGCCAGATACACCAAGACCCCTGAAAAAAAAAGATGTATAAACCAAGAGAAAAACAGAACCTCGGTTGAAGCCCATTGCCGTCTTTGCCAAGCCAAGACCGAGTGGTGGCAATGGCGTTTGGTGACCATTCACCCTTGACCGATGCCTGATGGAACCACTTCTCCACCATCGGTTGCATCTTGGGTAAGTCAATAAACAAATGTTTCGAGCTGCGGAATACGGGCGTCGAATTGCAGAGCTTGCACTTGGGTCCAATTAGTTTGTCGGCGTCTAATATATTGCCACACTGACAAAACAAAATACTCCAATGTCAAAATCAAACGCCAACAAAGCAGGTTTTTTTTCACGCGAACGAACCTTGTCGCATTGGTCTCCGCGTGCGTCGGAATTACCGCAGATCGGGCACTTGCCATACACGAAGCGGTCCGAGAGGAAACGCTGGTCCTTGTCGCACCAGGGTTGGTCGACATTCTGCGTGGTGATGAAACCATTGCCATCAAGACGATTGAAAATGTCTTGCGTAATTGGTTCCTGATCGGCGCAGGTGGTTCTGAATTTTCAATTCGTGATTCGTGAGTATTTGACTTGTTGAGACAACAGCACACTATGTGAAAAAAAAATGACCAAACAAATATTTTACCTCCCAAAATGGTCAAACGAAATGTCGAACCACTCATACACTTGCTTGTGAATGGCGAAGTACTTGTCGCAGATTTCTTTGGGCGTTAATTTGGCTTCTATGGCTTTGATCTCTGTCGCCGTTCCGTATTCATCTGTGCCGCAGATATAGATCGCATTGTGTCCGCGGAGCCTGCAGAAACGTGCATACACATCGGCACTGAGAACACAACCGATGATGTTGCCCAGATGTGGCACGTTGTTGACATAGGGCAGAGCGCTAGTAATCAGGATGTTTCTCCGACCGGCGAGCGGCAGTCGCGGCGCACGGATTTCACGTGGTTTTCGCTTGCTTTCGCTAGAGCGTGGCGGAGGTGCGTGCCGTTGCACTAGCCCAAGCGCGACGGCTTTTTTGCGATCCTTTTTCCTTGTCGTGCGCCCCTTGCGGTCGTCAGAGTTTGGGATCGATGCAGCATCGGTGGCAGGTGTTGCTGAAATTCCCCACGAGCCCGCGGTAGGACGAGCAGGTAAAACGGCAGCATCGATCGGCGAGTCAGCAGAAAATTGATCCATTTTCTTTTTTTCGGCAGTCAGGATGCTGTGATTGTTTGCGTCGCCGCTCAAATAATCCGAGTGCAGGAAATTTCTCCGAAAATCGCGACACATGTTACGTTTCTTTAACGTCTCTCTCTCTCTCTTCGAAAACGTAGGTTTGTGTGTGGAGTCTGATGTTGCAATTTTTTTTTGGTGTTTCAGTACTTTGCACAATCAAATTTCTTTCGTAATCGTGATTGACAAACTTTTCACAAGAGTCGATTTTCAACCTCTGATTCTCGAGCATCATCTGCTTCGAAAACGCTTTCGTGGTCGGTGGGTCGATCAACTTGCGAACGCTATGAATAGAATATAGACAATAGCAAACAGCAACAAAAAAGGTGAGGAACCGACGAGTCATAATGTAGTTCTCAAAAAGCCAAAGCCTCATCGAGAGTAAAGTTCGAATCGCTCGTACCACGATAGGAACGATGGGGACGTGTCCGGCAAAAACCGCAACATTTCGTCCAAAGTGCGAAAATCCCTGAGAATGCGCACAAACGAACGCCGCCTTACGATCGAGACGGATTTCGCGAAGACAAGGCATAAACAGAGGATTTTGCAAAAAGTCCAGGTCCGAACAGCTTGTATCGTACACATATTGGTCGTCATCTTCCGCAACCAAGACATTCACACCGTCGACGTCTTGTCGCTCCAAGTACGGATTTGTAGTGTCCAGAACCAAACGTTCGAGCGCGGGGAAGAGAGATTGTTGCTCCTCACATCTCTCCGCGACACGATCAAGTGCACGCGCGTCATAAAATGGAACCCACCATTGCAGCACCAAGTGCTTCAAACGCGGCAAGGTCGAAACAGCCTGGTACCACACAGCACAGATTAACAAGAGTGTTATGTTACGGTGTTACGGTGTTGTGGTCAGACGTTATTACAGAAAATACCAGCAAAATTCTTTCAGTAACGCCACTGTTGCCAACAAACTCGAATCGCTCGAGTCGCGTCAACTGCGACAGGGGAGACCAATCACGGGCTTGGAGCTCGTTTTTATAACAGAATCCCAACGGATGAGAAAAACAAGAGTCTCCCTCCACACTAGGTTCGTGTTTGCAAAATTGCCGCACAGCATCTCCAGAGTTGTCGACAATTGTGATATTTGGGTTATAAGGATCTTCGTATTCGTTGTGCGCGCACAATTCACACGGAGAAGGAGCCGAGAAGGACAGAGCGCGCAACTTGGTCATCGAACACAACAATAGAAATTCCCTCTTGTTCACGTTGCAGTGAAGTGACAACGACGTAAGACGCGGCAGTGAAACATGCAGCCACGAGAGCCGCCGTAAAATGTCGCGATACTCCCAAGGCTGCCGAAAATGGTCGAATTCGTTAGTGCTCTTCATCTGCTTCAAATCGATTGTGTGCAACGAGCACAAATGGGAGCGCAACAGCGTCACCCAGCGCTGAAAACCACCAACGCGCGAAACAGAATCATCAGTCAGCGAAATGGTTCCACAGGCACCATTCCGCACGGCCACCGAACGCCACTTTGCACAAACGCGTTCGAGACCGAGCGTCGTCGGGAACTCGAGAAAGGATCCAACATGAACCAGGAGCGGTGGCAAAATGTCGGACCACGGACACGACGCCACACGCGCTTGCGGACACACTGACAGAATTTCACCCAGTGTAGACACGGGAGCGTGGCTGACCAATTTTGACACAGTCAGCGACAGCACGTCAAAGTTGGGACGTGGGCTTGTGATGATTGACATTAGTCGCCGCGCGACCAGACTGCGCATGTTCCCCTCAGAAGAATGAGCAGCAAAACCCACGACGCCGTTCATTTTCCTACGTGATCACAAGACTCGTTGCTAAAAATGCACAATGCAAACTCGTCGTTTTGAAAGTCATGTTCGCGAAAAATACATGTTTTGTCTCAAAAAGCAAAACTTTTCCTCCGTTTCCCGCGGCATTGAGACAGATGTCAAGCGAACAATGTTTTCCGTTCAAGAAATCTTGATTTGGACAAGGAGGACATAGTCCGCGTATATCATCATTTCTTGTCATCGTCGACAGATTGTCATATTGTTTTGGATGCGTACGTGCACAAGCCACAAAACTCCGGATTGCACGCCGTGTTCCGAGCTAGAACGACAACTCGGGCAGACGCGTGACTTGTTGGCGCTACTTGTTCCGGAACACGTGCGGGGCTTATGCGCAGCGACCTACTCACCTCTCTTGGCGCGGGCGCTGGTATCTCACGCGTCTCATCTACCCACTACCTTGTCCCGCATGATTTTGCAATACGCGAGCGACTGCGCACCCATGGAGACCCGCTTTTGTACCGTAGGCGACCGCAAGAGCGTGGCGCAATGGTTGGGTGCCCGACTCGAGGTGGAGCCGGAAGGCGGAATTTGGCTACCGCTCTACTCGAATGGCGAAGCGCTGGTCACCGAGAGAGTGCGACCTTGCCTGCTGCTGCGCGGAGTGGGCGTGGAAAGAAATGACGATAGTCCGACTGTCATCACGCTGACGCTGCCCATGAGTCGGGTTCACCGTAGGCATCTGTGGTCGATATATCTGCATCTGGACGACTTGAATCCGTTTCGAAGCAACTGCCCCTTGCACAATCCTTTTGGTGAGCGCGACACCACCTGCTTCGTCATCCGCGCCTCTGCCTCTTTGGACGTTCAGCGCATCCATGTTTCTACCGAACAGCTCTACCAAGCGAAACTCGAGCTCGCCGCTTTCAAGCAAATCCATTCAATGGGATGGCACTATATCGTAATGACCATGAACGTGCTGGAGTTGACTTTGCCATTTTGAGCCAATTCGGGCAGCAATGTTTCGACGCCGTGTCGTTCCACTGGAACAGTCTTTGGCTGTGGTGACTGTGGTGATAAGTGCCGGCCAGTGCGAGCCACGTCAACGTCCTGGACACACTCTCGGTGACAATCAGATCATCCCATTTCAATGGATTGGCGGTGCTGTTGAGATACGGATTGAACAGCCCGCTCTTTACATTCACAACAACACAGCCGCGCACCATTGCAAACGTCTGTCCTGCCACCACATTCGCTGCGTGCGCATTGGGCATCGACATGTAGGCTAATGTGAAAGTGCCAAAAGCACTTCCCGACTGAAAACAAACCAAGTCAGGACAAGTCGACGCACCGACAATCACGTATATATTCATGTACATGTACATACACGGATGTGCGAAATTAGAGATATGACATGTCTTGTACGTCCACCCAAAACCTGCGTTGGAATGTGCGAATCTAGGGGCTTCAAACTGCCGCACACAAGCTCGCCCCAGTTCACAGATGTCCCACAAGCAGCGTTACACGATATCATCGACGACGCGCTGACGGACGCTCTGCCGACATTTTCCCTCGATGTCGTGCGCATTGTCGCTCTATACGGTGCGTTGTGTTGCCAGCTGTATTGCTTTCTGTACATATTGGACGCTTGTCGAACGCGAATTCGATAACCGATGACACACTTGTTCTCAACCAGTCGATAGCCTCCATTAGTGCATTAGTGTTGTCTACCACTTATTCTACTCGCACTATATCTGTTGTCGTTCAGGTCGCGAGCCACGTTTTCTGAGATCATTTGCGCTTGTGCCCGACCGGGCGTTTGGCGAACAAGACAACACTCCAATTGCGGGCATTGCGTGCAGCTCAACCATTGACGCAGTTTTTGTCTCGTATGGACGCCGTGTGCACATATTTCGGTCAGATGGTACAGTGGTGCGGCAATTCGAAGTGCAGAGCTCTTGCTCCGACACTGGCGCTGACACTGACAGTGGCAGCGCCTCGGATAGGGTCACTTACAGGATGCCGAGCCCTATGTCTACGACGCTGCTGCCAGGTTGTTTGGCCGTCGACGACAGCACGGGCGAGCTGTACGTGGCGAACAAGGTATTCAATTGGCAAGGTGTAGTGATGTGATTGCCGGTGGTGTGCATGTGCAAACAACTGACGTTTTTTTTTAGGAGTGGAGCTGCGATCGTTCGTGCTGGAGTCGGCTGAGCAGCGCCGTCCATTTGCGGTCGACGGGCAGGGAAATGTGTTCACCGTGCGCGGCAAGCTGCATACAGAGAACCCGTTCGAGCGAGTGAAGGCAGTTGTGCTGCATCGTGACGGTTCAGTTGCGCGGACTATGGGCGATTACGAGTTCCGATATTCGTATGTGCCTCGGTCTTTGGCCGTGACCGCTCAGGGACATCTGTTTGTTATCAACGACTACCAGGATCATGGAAGGCGCTGCAAAATGGAGGTCTGTCTTTGCTGCTGTGTCTCTGTCGGGATGTTACTTGTGCTATGTGCACAACTACTGTTCGCTGTGCAGTTGTTTGTAGGCAAATATGGCGACATTTCGTTTGATCAGTATGGCGACACGATGCTGCATTCGCCGCAATATGTGGCGACTGACCGGGAAGGCAATGCGCTCATTACCGAATCCATGCCGCAATGCAAGACCGCCAGGGTGTCCGTGTGGGAACGAAGTGAATATTCGTGCAAACGCATCGGTTGCTTTGCTGAACTGGGCACGAAACCAGGCGCTCTCCTGCAGCCGGCTCAAATTTGCGCCGATCGTCGAGGTCGCGTGTATGTGGTCGACGCCAAGACTGGTAGAATTCACGTTTGGTCCTATTGACTTGGGCGACCGTTGATGTTGAGTGTGTATGTTCAGTGGGTTACAGTGGGGTTCACTGCTTGTTCTGCATAGAACAGATGTTTTGTTTAAAAACTTCAAAGATGAAATGTCTTGTCCGCATCTCGGCGACGTACACCAGTGCATAATTGGGACTAACATGGCTTCGATCCGCCTGGGTGCTCTTTGACGCAAGTGTCACACAAAATAATACGCCGGTTGAATTCGAACGCTTAAATTGTTTGGCTGTGCGGCCTGATCGCCCGCACTTGCACGGTGATGTGACACTTCGTCCAGTCTGATGTTCAGCAGATACGAATTTCGCACGTGTGATTTCCGAAAAAAAATCTTTAAGCGACCGCTCGTTCAGCGTCCTTCTCAATATAAAATGACGGTACGTATGCTGGTGCACATATATAACCCCACAAGGATACAAGTAGTTCATCATCAAATGTTGAAGGATGTAGAGCTTTTTCAAAACAAAGGACAAAGGACGCTGTAGACCTTGAAGGACGCTGTAGACCTTTGTCGAAAGTTGTAACTTTGTTTTGGCTTCCATTCATCCATTCATCCATTCATCCATTCATCCTCTCATCTTTTCATTTGCATTGTCTCTCACATCACGTCGCAATTATGTTTAAACCCAAAACTACCCCAGTTCCTTCTGCTCCCATCGCCGGCGGCAGCACTACCAACGGCAGTGCAGGCAGTGCAGGCAGTACAGGCGGTACAAGCGATGACTGGTGCGAAATCGAGCCAACAGCCGCGCCCGAGCAGTTCCTCAATGTCATTACGTTTGTCATTGACTGTTCGGGATCGACGGATTCCAACAAGGTGCCCGGAGAATTGGCCCAGCCCAAGATGTTCCGAGGGCGTCCTTTGAGCGCCGACGAGCAAGAAGATATGATGCTCAACCCCGACACGTCGGCCGAAGATATGAAACTTCTCCAGGAACTGGTGAATGCCGAGGCCAAGAACCCACCCATCAAGGATCCGACGCGACGAGCCGTGATCAACGACTTGGTGTCCAAAACGTTGGACTGGTCGGATTGCAGTCAGGTTTATCTTTTTCTGCTTCTCTATCTTGCCTCTCTGTCTTGTCTCTCTGCCCTGCTTCTTGTGCCTGCCTTGCAACTTCATCACCAACGGATTTCCTGAGCAGGCAGGACGCACAATGGCGCAGTTTGTCTTTTTCGCCACTAATTCCAGCCAGCGCTCGTCCATTCGACTGGGTCGTCGCTGCCCCAAATGCAGCGTGGGTGAGTACGCCAACCCCGACGAGCCTGAGCCGGTCACGTCGCACTCAAGCCCAGCCCGACGGAATGGGAGCCCAACCGCGTTTTGCCGGTGGTGAGTTGTGCCAAGTGCGGCGTGCCCACCAGCGAATGGCTGCGCTACGGAAATCTGGAGCAGGTTCCTCTGGAGCGTTCCCTGGCCAATTGTCGCGAGCGCAGCGGTCTGCTCGAGGCGTATGCGCGCGAAACCAAGGATCCCGCTGCGCTCGCCAAGGAAATTGGCACCGGAACCGACTTCACCACCGCAATGGCGCACGTCTCCAATTTGGTGGCCGAGCTAGGTGACGAGGTGCCCATTGCGCCCACCGAACTGTGCGAAATCTGGGAACCCAAGTCCAAGAAAGAGCTGGAACGCGCGGCCAAGGCCAAGCAATTCCTCCCCCAGACTTCAATCGACCTGTCTGTGGATATGGACCTGAGCGACGACGGTGCCGTCGGCAAAGAAGGCAGCAGCAGCAACAACAATCGCGACAAGGACGACAGGAAGGACAACAAGGAGGAAACACACAACTTGCGCTGGAACTCGGATATCAAGGTGTCGGAACTGCCCACGGCGCGCGTTCGCCATTTTGTTGTCTTTGTTTGCGACGGCGACGACTATCGCGCTGATTTGAAAATGATTCGGTTTTTTGAGTCACGATACGGACCGGTATGTGTACTCTACATCTTGATTGCTCGTTGGATGCTCTCTGGATGCACCTAACGAGCTGGATGACACATATAATGCACGCAGGCGGTCGCTGCCCCCGTTTTCTCGGTGGCAGTGTGCGGCAAGGACGACAACAAAGCTGGCAAAGAGCAAATGGCGGCCATTAGCAACCACTCGGTCATCGAGGTTGCAACCTGCGCCGACATTCAGCCTGCGGTGGTCAAGTTGAAAAAGTTTATCGAGGCGGCGTTTCAACAGACGCTGCCGGTTGAGTATCGGAACTCCACGCGCGATACGCTCAAGCCACTCTACGTGGGTGCGTATCTTGTCTCTTTTGATTTTCTGCATTCGTATTTCTTTGCGTTTGTGCTTCTTACGTGCGTGATCGCCTGTATGTCCGCGATACGTCAGTCTAAATTCAAATGTCCTATTGCAGATGTCAAGCAAGTCAATGGTTCGTCCGTTACCGTCCCTCCCGGCTGGCGCGTCACTGTCTTTAAAAATCCCAAGCTGCGCGCCATTTTTGCTCCAGTCGTTCGCAAGGAATGCAAAATGCACGAGCTCGAAGAGCGCGAAGCAAGGGCGCGTCGCGCGCGCACGGCTGTGTTTGAGAGGACGCGTCAGCAGTGTGCGCCCTCTGTTCCTAGTGTTCCTAGTGCGCCGCCTTCCGTATTGAATGCACTCGCCTCTATCTTCGCGCCCTCCAGTGTGTCCTCCTTTTCGAGCGGACCCTCCCTATTCAGTGCCCTCTCCTTTTCTAGCGGACCCTCCGTATTCAGTGCGCCCTCGTTTTCTAGCGGACCCTCTGTTTCCAGCGTGTCGGTCTCGGTCTCGGCTCAGTGTCCGTCGTGCAAAGCATCAATGTCGTCGATTGGTTTCTGCACGTACTGTGTTAATTCTGGTGGCGCTCGTCGGGTCGAGACCAAAATCACCTTGTCCACTCCAGCTGCTGTACCTGTATCTGCGTCCATCCCTATTTCTGCGTCCACTCCAACCCCGGACGTTACTTTTTTTGCCAAGATCGCCGACCTGGCCAAGGCGGCCGCTGCGTACTTTGCCGACGAACCTAATGAAAGGAGCGTGCTGCTGTCTGAACTGGAAATTGAGGAGATGCCCACGCCAACATCCACCACTACATCCAGCGCTCCAGCATCCGGCGTGCCTCAACCGCGGTACCGCAAGCGCGAGAAACAAGTGGACAAGTTTGCAAAGGGACGGACTGCGCAAAATACAGGCTTGTTCGCCTATCTGCTTCCCTTGTATGTTCAAGCCAGCGCCGAAACGCGCAAGCACGGCTTCGAACTTTGTATGGAGCCCGGCGGTAGAAATATGCGCATTGTTCGCATTTGAGTCTGCGAATGTTGAGTCTGCAGTGTTGCAATGTAATAGAAAAAAAAACTTGTATGTACAGTGCTTTGAAATGCTTTGCACGGGACATTATCAGCGTGCAGACGCCGCAAACAAAAGCTAACGCTTGCTGAAATCCCAAAATATTTAAAACCCATGTCGCACATTAGCAGGGACAAAACTTCCACGAGCGTACGACACGAGGAGGCAAGGCGAGCAAGGACACTGGCAAGGACATTTCAGTCCACATCTTCACTCGAGCCGCGACCCGATATCATCACCGGTTTGTCAGATGTAGACGCCACTGCCAACGACGCCGACGATGCAGCAGTTGCCCCAGAAATCGCGCCAGAAACGGACACTTGCTCGGGTTTGTGATATGCAGGATTCGGCGCAACGCGCAACTCGGACAAGACCGAACGAGCCAGTACGGTGCCGATCGGTGTGATCGACTCCACACCAGATGCTTTGTCCACGCTACGAACTTGGACGCCCGGAAACATGGACGACGTGGTCACAGTACTGTTCGACCGAGGAGAAGTGCTGGGCGAAGTGCCACCGAGACCCGCGAGTGTAAACGTAATGATGCGTTCCAGGCCAGGTGTGCTCTTGCTCAGGTCGTGGTACCGAACAGAAAATTTCCATTCGCTGTCTTGGCCGTCTTTGGCTTCTTTAGACTCCAAACCAAAGCGCGCGTTTCGCGGGTCCGAACTGGTTTCCAGGACAAACGACGAGGGACCCAACTGTGGCACGGGTTTCACACGGAAATCTTCAAAGTCTGGCAGACGTGCCCATGCGTACACGAGCTCATTTCCGGTTTGCACACGAGCCCTGGTTTTGGGCGGCGTGGACAGCGGTGAAGGTCGCCCGATCATTGGTCGTCGACCACTTGAAAACTACGTCATGATTTCGCAGCTCCATCGGAACCTAGTGCCTGTGCGTAATCTTGACTACCTCGGTCTCGATCTGTCCATAAAGCAAGACGGTCATAGAGAGTTACGTGTTTTTTGGAACCGAAAACCATTTATCAGTGTTATGTTATCATACGACAACACACCAGAAGAACGTAACTGTAAATGCAAAAAAATTTAGGAAAGCGCCGAATTTAGTGTAGAAACGGCGACTGATGTTGTTGATGTACAGGGATTGCACGTTCTGAAAGATCCAAATTGGAAAAACAAAAAACGACACAACCACAACCACAACCATGCACATGTCTTGTGTGTACGAAGAAGCAAAAAAACAAATTCGCATGCATCCCTTTCAGATAGGGTTTGACCCTTTGACGAAACCGAACGCGCGTAAATGTCGTTCAACCAGCGCACAGCGACAAATGTTTTTCGCGATAAACGACCAAAAGCCTTCAGGCAAGCTCAAGGCTATCACATACTGACTTTCGCGCAAGAGCACCGACATTCATCCTTGTCCGTCGTCTTGGACGTTCGCACACCAGACGAATTTTACCTACGATGTCGTCTATTGGCCATGTCACAAGCGACTTGCAGCAAGACTTTGTGCCGCAGAAAACCTACCACCTTTGTTGTTGTGAACGTGCAAGACCTCGAAGAAGAGACGACGGCTCCAGAAATTGAATTTGTCATCAACTTTCCGCTTTGCGAACAACCTGAATGTGCGCTTTGGGTGATGCACCGACACGAAGCGCTGCTAGAAAATCTCCACCAAGCGGCGAAAGACAGCACCACCAAGAACCCGAACTTTCACCTGTTTGCACCACCAGCAGAAGAGCGGAAAAATTCGCTACCGACGCCGAAGCTGACGCCAACGACAACGCCGAATTTGTCGCCGAATCAGAAAATGAATAGAGCGGCAATTCCGTTGCAAACGCGGACACAGACGCCTACGCGGACGCCATCGGAAACCAAAACTAAAACAAAGACGTCATCGAGTTTGCGAAATCAACAAGACAGTCAAACCAGAGACAAGGACAATGCCGAAGCAAAGATCGACGCGTTGTCGAAACGGACAGCGATTGAAAAGCAAAGGAGATTGCGAAAGAAACAAAAGCAAAAGGACAAGAAACAAGCTCGAGAAATCGAACAGATGCACGCACAAGACTTTTGGTTGCCACGCAGTGCGTTTGTGCGTCCGAGGCTGAATGCGCAGCGAATGCCCGTGAATTACCGACAAAAGCAACCTATTCCGCACACGTTACTCGCACGACAATTGCAGGCTTTCTTTACGTCGCCACCATCCATATGGAAAGGGAAACACGTTTGGCGGTGTCTGATGACGTCGGAAGATGCGAAAAAGGAATAAGGACAGGAATAAGGATAAAAAAAATACGAATGCTAATGCCAATGTCAACTCTGGGCATGCAACAACCAAAGCTAGAGAACGTTTGAATCATCGCACGTGTTCTTGTCTTTTAAAAAAAAACAAACGAATCATGCCAAGTTCGGTTCATTTTTTTTGGACCCATTTTCAGCAACCAAGAACCCGTTTGCCACGCCCAAACAGGACAAGTGTTCAATGGCTTTATTTGAAATGACTGTTTCGAGCGGTGGGCAGATGACTTATTCAATCAATGGCGTGACCGATACGTGGGAAGTCATCAAGTTCATTTTGCGTCCCGGTCCGTCCAATATTCAATGGCAATCTGAAGGTTGTGTAGAACGTTACATTGCCGACAAGTTTGCACTCCAGGTTGCCATTGTGTCCTTGGCATGTTTCGATGTTTTTTCGTACACGTTTGAATGTGTTGTGTTCAGGACGGTCAAATACCAGTGGAAGTGCATCATCAATGGTTTCTCGCCTTGCTCATCCACACTCTCTTGGAGTCGGGCTCGAAGTGAAAAACATTGAAATGCGTGATTTGTATCGATGGTGGAAGGGTGAAGGATGAATTTGTTGGTTTGTGAGTTTGTGAGCGGCAAAAAATCTAAAGAAATGCATTCTTTCGTTTGGAGGTGTTTGACGACCCGTGAAATGTAGGGTTTTGAGCACACCCGTGCCCGAAACGTGCAAGGCGATGGTGTATCAGGGCGAAAAAAATTTTTTTTTTAGTTGGCTAGGTGAAAAAAAAACTCACAAAACCTGACCCTACATTTTTTACCCCGCATCCAAACCATCGACAATGACGTCCAAAGATTCATCGACTTCATCAAGCGCGCAGAAAAAGCAGCAGCAGAAGAAGAAGCAGCAAAAGAAGTCGTCCTCTAGCTCGTCTTCCTCGAACTGCTCACGCTCCAGCTCGAAATGCGATCTGCACAAACAGATGGCGACCGCATGCACCAAGTTGGACTGCGGTGTGCACGAGTTCCAAGCGCGTGTGCACTATCCCGTTCACATCAAAGTCAAACGCCCGCGATGCATCAACAACAAGCAGGCTCAGTCATCGTCCTCGCGATCGACGTGCGACGAAAAATGGATCAGCTGTCCCGCTGACATTAACTTTTGCGTGAACGAAAACTTCAAGGAGCGCATGGGCATTCCCGTCGAGTTCAAGGTCAAGCGACCGATTTGCGAAAAGAAGAAGAACCGCAAACAGAATCCGATCAAATCGAGCACCGGCACCAGCAAGCAGGTGAAGCAAGCCAAGAAACAGCAGGCTCAGCAAGCCAAGCAGGCCAAGAAGGTCAAGAAGCAGAAGAAGTAAGCCCACTTTCAAGTCGATGCACTTTGTTTCATACCCCCTAAAAAACCCAAATGATGAAATTCCTCAATAAACACAACACTGCCGTCATACACTCACTAATTTTTTGTCTTTTTTTTTTGATCCGTGATCGAGTGCTCAAACGCTCCAGAGATTGATGCTCTCATTGCCAGATGCCAGAACGTTATTTATTTCCATCGCCTTGCTGCGTTGCTGAACAAACAAGACACTTTAGAAAATGGGCCCGACCACAATTTTAAAACTCGATGGGTTGTTTAAAAAAAAAAGCCAGGCAAATTTGAGGTTTGGAACATTTGCCTTTTTGATATTGGGGGTCATTGATCATGGCGAAAAAGCAACCGCAGCGTACGACTTGCTCATCAAAAAAGAAATCGCAAACGGGCAAGAGATGCGACTTGCATAAACAAAAGCCCTTGGGCGTGGCTAGATTGGAATGTGGCAAGCACGAATTCTGTCAGCAACTGTACTTTCCCGTCAAGATCACAGCGTATGCCCCACAGTGTGTCGACATCAAAAAGTCAAAAGACAAGGCCAAACTGCACCGTCATCCGGGTCCTGTGTGCGAGGAGCGCTGGATTACGTGTCCCGCCACGGCCAAGTTCAGCGTCGATGAAAGTTTCAAGGAGCAAATGCAGGGTAACGTGCAATTTGAAGTGCGAGAGCCGATTTGCGAAATCAACAAGGACAGAAAGCGTTCGCCGAAAGACGCGCAACCACCGCAAATCGAAGCCGTCAAGAAGCGCTCCAAGACATCCCAACCGTCCAAGCACACGAAAAAAAGTACACGCACGGCGCAACGATCTAAACCATCCAGGTCCAGGTCCAGAACGCGCAGGTCCAAGCACGACCGTTCCAAAACAACAAAACGTAATAAACACCGACGCAGGTGAGCACGATAGTAAAAACCTCTGGACCCCGCCTCTCTTGAACACAAAAGACAAAGGAAATAGAAAAAAAACAAGGCGTATTCTCCACGAAGAGTGAATACACAATCTCCATTTTCAGCGCAACCCGATTCACATCGGGAACAGAGCGGAAACCGAAAAAAAAAAGAATCAAGTGTCAAGAGCTGTCGCTGTCGTCGAACATTCCAGCAAGTTGATTTTTTCCTTTCGCGGATTGCCCGAGTTCTCTGTCAAGCAGATCATTAAATAAACGAGGCTCGCACGCCGACACCACATTCAATCATCTGCACCGAGGTAGAACTGTTTGAACATTGTGGAACTTTAAGAACATCATTTCCTATTCCGCGAGAACGGCGGGATCCAACGAGCAAAACAGAAGACATAAAGATACAATCGACAACAGGCTTGTCAACGTCGACTTCACTGAGAGATTTCAGGTACTCAAAATTTCAATTGTCATCGTTGTCGTCAGACGCTGAGCTACTTGTAATATGACTTGGAAAATCCCGAGACCTTGTGAAGTACTGACACACGAGGACGACAAGGCCCGGCGGACAAGCACGCGATACCAAAACAGATTCTGCCGTCTTCCATACTGCATCAAATTGACCCGGATAGTGCTTCGACTGTGCCCGTTTTCTCGCCGCACAGCTATTTCTGGATTTCCAAAACTGCGGCGCGTCCGACACTCGATCGAAGCGTACCAACAAGGCATCGTCTTCACTGTAGCGTCGCGCAAGCATCCGCCGAACGTATCCCAATGTGGAGACAATGCTCATTGCGCCATTAGTGCTAGCCGACTGGCTGTCCCAATACAGTTGATTGAGTATTCGCCCGTCCTGCCGCACCATGGGATGATGGGGAACTGGCTTCAGAAACTGAGCGTGAACGGGCAGCGCTCTGGCGCCGCACAAATTGAGCTGCATTCGCAGAAACATCAGAGATCCCGCATATTCGGTGTCAGGCGGACCGAAAATCGCACACTGATAGGTGCGCCACATTTTGTTCGGAGGAGGAGACTTGTTAACAATCCAAGGTGCACAACCGATGTGATTGACATGGACTTGCGACAACGGTACGCTTGCCAGTTCATCGTACGACACAGAGTCGTACGCGACCACCTCTTCGTGGCTGTCTGCATAGGTGTCAGTCTCGTTCAACAGCGCATACGCTGCCGATGTCAACACCACCGTGCTATGGTTGAGAACACCCAAAGAGCTGATGGGATCGCTCGGCACAGCCTGACTGTTATACGGTCGCATCAAGCGCAAACATTCGGCGCAGATTTGTCCTCCATATCGTGCACGGTATGCCTCGCAATACATACACAACAGCTCTTCGATCGTCGTGGACGACTCAACGTCGAGTACCAACGCAGAATGATCCACCATCTGTTTAACCCACACTTGCCACGACATTCCTGATTCACAACGACACTCCGAGTCGGAAGAATTTTGCGAAATTGACATGTTTGTTTGTGGGCAAGCAAGTCATCTTTTTTTACGCGAAGTTTATCACACTTTTGCGGTGCACGATGAAAATAGATCGGTCAGGTGTTTCACGAAAATGACAATTATCATAGGCTTGACGCAGGGCTTCTAAATCGCATCGAATAGTCCTTCCACTGACTCTGCGGGCACGTTAATCATAGTCTGGTCGTGCCGGTTTTGCGCCACCAATTCCGACGGTTCGTGTTGAACTTGGATGTCACTCGCACTGGCACCGGCACTGGCAGTTTTGGTTGGAGTTCGAGTTTCATTTGGATCGAACACGTCCACCACCATCCCGACGCGGATACGAGCATACAAAAGCGGTTTGCGTCCGTAGCGACAGCCCAATTTGTAGATTCGCACAACCACATCATCGGCAGAGTTTCTCGGCTTTACGATCGACAGCGCCGATAGCGCGCCTGGAGCAATCGTAGCGGTCCACCATGTATTAAACTGCTTCTTCTGACTTGTCACTGCCGAACCACCCGCGTGCGTCATGTCGTAGCACAGATCCCATTCTGTGCGATTGATGATAACAGCGCCCTTGTCGGGCGTTAGTGCCACGTGGTTGGAGTCCGTGAATGACGTATAGCAGGCGCCGACCAGACGCTGCCATATTTCTGTCGCGGGGAAGCCGACAAGCGTCCACGCCTGTTGGAATTTGGTCGCACTTTCTGCAAAAGCCGGGTCTTCCAACAATCTCGTTTGTTGAGAAAAAAAAAGATAAAGACAAAAAACGAGAGATGCGACTAACAACAGTACCGGTCTCGCAGGTTGGTGTCGTCTGATAGCACCACGTCGTTCTTGACGTGTAACGCCATGGGTTTTTTGAGTTCATTCTTGTCGTTGTCGCGTACATCTCCTTTGCTGTCCATGGTTTTCTACCGATGCTTGTTCGCTATTTTTTTTTTGAGAAAAAGGATTTCGCATGCATGATTCGAGAACAACATGTTTGACGTTTCGTGTTGTAAAAGGCAAGCTGGAAGCAGTCAATGTTTGCGCAAACTCTACCATCTCTCAGTGTCGATCAAACTGGCTCGCAGCGAATCGCAACGCTCGGGGCTCGAGATGAGTTGATGAACAAGTATCGTCTGGTCATGGGTCCTTGGCGCACGTCGGTGCTGAATGCGTTGTCAACGTACGCCAAGGCACATCTCAGCGATACCGACGTCAAGATTCCGACCGCGCGGCACGACGCCGATGTTTTTGACAAGTTCAATGCCATTTCACGTCTTGCGTTCCAACCCATTGGCGAATACCCACTGAGCGAAGATCGAGTCTTGTTGGCGGAAATCAAGGACGAATTGGGGTCCAGCACATGCGAGTTTCAACAGTCCCTACGTCAAACAACATCGCAATTTTGCAGCGAGCTAGTTGACAATCACACATTGCGCTGGCGCGCCGCTCTGGTCACATGCTGGGTTGTAATTCCGCTTCTGCTGTTGCTGCTGCACTGGGTATTGTCTTTGGCGGCTTTCTTTGGAGTGGCCTACATTTATGAGCGAGCCGAGTCTACTGTTCGCGGTCTGCATCACACACATCTGGTCGAACGCATTATTCGCATTGCCGAACTACCGGCTATTCAAACCCCGACGATCTGGATTCTCCAAGCCGTTGAAGTCGTCGCTGGCAAGATCGTCGACATCTCGCACTGGAATGGTTGGCGCCGTGGGCAACTTCTCCTGGAACGCTTCTGCCGATGGATCGTTGCTCGCTTTGACGCGCTGTTGACTCGCTTGGAACAGAATCGTTGAGATTGCCAACGTAGTGTGTGCGTGTGTGAAAACATGACTTTCGAATCTTACTGGTAAAATTTTTTCATTGGAACACGTGAACTAGGCAACGTCTTTCGAATCTTGTTGACAGAAAGCAAACACGTGCACACTCGCTTGTTCCCCATTTTGAGATTCGTTTCCACTTGTACCAACAAATATCTTGCCCTCATAGTCGAGACACACGCGTTCCGGATAGAGCAAAGGATCAAACGACCTCAGCAAAACGCTTTCCATTGTGTTGCCGCCGTCGACGTGCGTATTTTCCAAGAGACGAAAGATATGGACTCGTCGACTGGTTGAGTCACAAACAAACAAGTTGCCCGCGCGATCAAAAGCCAGACCACACGGTCGAGCCAGTTTGTCGTGCGCCACATGGTGCAGCAAACGACCGTCGGTGCCGAACACGTGCACCACGCCTCCTCCACCTTCGCTTACGCACACAAACGAACCCGAAGGAGATGCCGCCATATCGTCAAATCCATGCCCGTAATAGGATTCGCGGTGCTGCAGCTTACACTGCATTACGAACGTGCCATCTACTTGAAAAACAGCGACGCTCCAGTCGTCGTACAACACAAACAAGTTTCCTTTTTGATTCACAGCCACTTTGCTGGCAAGTCCACCTTGACGGCGAATACCGCCCAACACACTAAATACACTGAACGCGTTGAACTTGCGAGAAAGCGATGCATCCATCACCACGATGGTGTCCTTCTCGCACAAGACGTATGCTCGATTGAATGGATCGAATGCAACGCTGCGGACACCAGTGAAGTTTCGACCGCACTCTGCAATTCCCACTGCATCCGATTTCGAGCCTCGATCACAGTCCACTGTAGCTGTCGCCAGATATCGCGCCGGTTCAAACCAGTGTCGCAAATCCCGGTAGCAGCGTTTCGTGCAGATCCAGCACTGGCTCGGACCGAACGGATCACACGACATCCATTGCAAGCTGTCATAATGCCAACTGTCTAGGGGCGCCGGATCCGCGTTCACAGCAAAATCAAACAAATGTGTCGGCGGTACATTCCCGTTATTCGCGACCTCTGACCAAGCATAGCTTGCAACGATAACAACAACGTCCAACGAAAATCCGCGCAGGAAAGACGCCATGTCGTCGAAACGAGTTCTGAAACACATCAGATCCATACGATGTCATTGGCGTTTTGTTTCACGTCCATCGTACCCAAATCGACGACGTAGCTTTTCGAGTCTTGCATCGGTGTTCATACGTTCCGAATTTTTTACTGTTTTTACTAACTTCGCGCAAGGACATGCGCTTTTTACAACAATTCTGTATTACGTTTAAATCACGTTACTACAAGATCGTCTCATTCGTCGGAACACGCCAGTATGTCGGATGCCAAGACGGAGGAACTATCAGAAACTTGCGACACGGAGAGCGTGCAACCCGAAGCAAGTCTAAAACGGTATTACTTGCTCGAAGACGACGACGATCATAATTACATATTCGTGACTCCCACGGAATTGGACCTGTACTTTGATCTGGAAAAGCAAGATGGCATTTCTAGTCTGGTCGCCGTTGTGAACCTGGACAAGAATCACAACTGCTCCAAGATTGGACGCGACGGACCATACCCTCGCTGCACTTGTGAGCGCTTCGATTCTTGGATTTGCAACAGGTCGTTTCGCCACGCCAAGGGAACGCTACCCTTTTGTCCCGGCGCCTTTGATAAGCCCATCGTTCTCGTCGGCATACTCCCCTTTGCGTGGGGGCGCGCGTGATTTTTGTGCTCAGCAAAAAATTCCTATGTCAATTGTGTCGATGTCGTTTTTTTTGTAAAGACAATTGATAAGATACCAAAGACACGATATCACGATGTACGAAATGCAAACAAGTTCGAATTTTTCGAAGACAACTGTCTAGCGCTTGCTGTGAAAATTTTCTGGCAGTTGCTTGTCCGATCCACCAAGGGCAGCGGGCAACGTGTCGTACTTGGGCAGACCGTCTTTTACGTCAATGGTGCCGGAACCGTAGAAAATGTGGAACGTAGGTTTGAAGGACACACGAATCTTTCCGTCGGCACCGTGCCCGTCAAAATTTTGCAAGAATGCAGCGCGTTTCTTGAGATGATTCAGTTCGCTGTACACCTTGGAACCGCAGCACGAGCAAGAAAATCGGTCCTCCTTGCCCGTCGTGTACTTGGTGAGTCGGTTGGCGCCTTGGGTGACGCGGAGTTTCCATGGTTCGAAGACCACAAGGGGCGCATAGCTGGCCGAGTGACAGCGGCGGCAAACGGAGCAGTGGCAGTTGACCACGGCAACAGGATCAGTATCTGCCTGGAATTTCACCGTACCACAGTGGCAAGAACCGGTATGCGACGCGAAACAGCGACGGCGCGGTGCCGTCAAAGTCGGTGCCGCTGTCGTCGCCGATAAAGACAAGGGTCGCGCCAGGGGGAAACCAGCGGACTTGGTTGCGATCGCGCGTGTAATGGACGTGGCAGCCTTGGAAAACGACATTGCGATGGTTGTTGTGGTCTCAGAGAGAGAGAGAGAGAGAGAGAGAAAAAATTTTTTTTCAATTTGAATGCATGACGAAATACGCAAGATAAGAGCTACAGTGTTGCGTGTTGCATGTTTTTCGCGTTGTTAAAAATGTTTGTTCCAAACGGACTGATGCTGGTGAACGTCGGCGTCACTCACACCAGCGCACGTGGGGAAGTAAAACGTCTGTCGTGCTTGGCAAACCCGGCGCTAGAAATTCGCTCTATGGCTTCGATGGTGGAAGTTACCCAAGTGAAGAACAGGTCAGCAAAATAACATATGATGATCTACGGCTTTTCGATGCTGCAGAAATTTCTTGTTTATTTCCGTGGAACGAAAACTCAACATACTCGCAAACTCTAGATCTTTGTCAAATGCCAAGATCACGACCAGCACAAAAATACCAAATCGACTACATACACAGAGACCACCAAAGTATTTCTCAAACGCGAAATGATTACGCCGAGCACAAGCGTTGGTCACGCAGCACGCCGAGCACGCTCGCCGTGTCCAAATCGGTCGTAATGCGCGTAGCGCCGTCACGAACCCAAACCGACTGTCTCCAAACCGCTGGGGAGATCATCGACAGACTCAGGTCATCGCGGCATCGGGTGAGGTATTTAAATGAACCAACGAAACGCTCGCCGAGCATCTTGGTCATTGCCGTTACGGCATCTTCCGGGTTGACATCGTCGAGGAACAAGGAGCGCAAACCAAGGACGTTCTTGAGCCGATGAGAGAGGATTGCGGTTTTGAAGACAAGTGACATGTCCCCTCTGGTCGGCATCTCGAGGTGGGTCTCGTTCGATGCAGCAATGAGAACACGACATCGGTTCTGGTACAAACCGGAACGCCAAAACGTCCAGATGCTGCTTGTGGGCGTTACACTCTGAACAGGCAGACAGTGAGGAGAACAACGCAGACGACAAATATTGTGCAAACAAGGACGCGTTTGAAAAAAAAAACAACGTATGTCAGTCAACTTGTGAAATGAAAAAATAGGACCAACAAGGAGCAACGTGTTACCAGTGCCGTGTTCGCAACGCCATAGACCGGATGCCACTGCGGCGCAAGATCTTGCGCCAGACCAACAGCAGTCGCGTAGAACTTGCGCCCCGCCTCCACGTCCGATTCGTTGACGCCCTCGGCTTCAAATATGGTCATACCCGTGTGGCTGGCCACAAGTCGGTGGAGAGTGACAAGACTTGGCGCGTCGAGTGCGCAGACCGCGGTGGTGGCACGCCGAACCGAGTTCCAGCAGCTGAGGTTTCGAACAGTGCACAGAGGAACCATTACGGTCTTGGTCACCAGCGAGAACACACGGGCATCTGTGATCGCTGCAGAAAAACACACGCAATCCGAGCCGGAATCACACAATGAGAAAATTCGAAAGAGAACAAAACCTTGCACCCAGTACAGGCCTTCTTCGCGCTGCGCATTCGATGATATGCTCGTCCAGTTGGACATTGGAAGAAGAGCGTACTTGAACCAGCCGTTGGTATTGAACGCGATACAGCCAGACAGATGGTCGCAGTGCTTCATCAAGAGACTGAGGTTCCGGGCAAGTTCGGGGCGCTGTTCCAGGTCACCGTGGTCACTGTCTCGCTGGGAGAAAAAGTGGTACACGCGGCCAGTGGTGGAAGAAACAACGTCCGCCGGGCGGGTGCACACGACAATAACCGCCACGATAGCACCAGCCAACAGGAAGAGTCCAACCACAAACAGCACCAGTTCGCAGTCCCCAAGACAGGAGTTATTTCGTGCCTTGAGTTGATTGGGAAATCGCCGCATATGGTCACTGGCATCGGAAACGGTCCAAATTTGCCATCCCAAATCGTACAACTTCTCGTAGTTGTCACCGACCTTGAATGTAAAAGTCGCCTGCAAACCCGGTCCATATGTCACGGCGTGGAAATTTTCGGACACCGCGTCAGTCTCTGGACACCAGCCGAAACACATATCGCGACCAAAGCAACCAAGCAAACAAAAAATAGAACAATGTGCAACAAACCAACACGCAGGACAACGAAACGCACAAAAACTGTAGGGCAAACAGCAGAAATATAGCATCGCATACTCTTGGAGAGAAGGCAAACTCGGTACAAGTGGTGATCGTCGAGAAGAGACGTGGAACGCGTGCATTTAATGACCAGCTCTCCGCCGCCATACGTCACGGAATCTACCTTGATCCCGACAGGAGTCTGCAACAAGCGACACAGAAAGTTGGACAAGAGACAACAAGTTTCATATGATACAACAAGTTTCAGAAGCGAACACGTTTGCAATGCCACAACAACAACAAGTACATTTTTTGTTTCGAGCGAGCTTTTCGCGACAACCGCCGCCTGCAACAAGTTCGACAAATGACACATTTGGAATCCCGCAACGCAAAGTACATCTTTTGTTTCGGGTAAGCTTTTCAAAACAGTGGCTGTCTCGGGCGAGCCTTTCGCGACAGCCGCTCCAGCATTGCTTTTCTCATCAATGTGTGCGACATTCGCAGCGGACACAGTTCGTGCTGACTTGCCGGTTGCACCTTCCGTGAGCGGAACACGCATCTGCTCTTCGTTGACTGGAGATTTTGCAATAAATGGCTGCGATCTGGCAACACCATCACGCTCTTGGCCTCCACCCATTTTGTTTTGCATATGAACGCGATTTGATACTTTTTGGGACGTTATCAACGGTCACGTGTGCATCATCATCATGCCATTTTTTTTTTGCGTTTGTACACGCACGTGACGTCGATCATTGTTTCACTTTGCTTGTCGACACCCTTTTTGTGATGGACTTAAAAACTCAACGGCATGATATTTTCAACATAACTGTTTGACGTTTGTTTGAGCAGAAAGTAGTGCAGATACAGGTTTCAATACACTTAGGATCACAACCAAGACCAAACCAGCACGCTTCCGGCTCTGGAGTTTCAAGAGCAATAGCTGGGCGAGAGGATCGAACGATGATTCTGAAGACAGAAGAACCGCGGAGGTGGCAGAGGATTGGGCATGGACGCAACTGCATCCGGGCGCTCCTCTCTTGTCTTGTCCGTCAATGGTAAGATTTTTGGCAGAGAATCCAGCTGTGCTGCAGTTATTCAGCCACGCCAACTTAAATGTTAAGGTGTTAGACCATTGACGTTGAATCGTGAAACTTTTTATGCAATGGATTTCAAAAAATCGATGATGTCGCAAAACAAGTGAAATGTCCCTTTTACAGATGCGAACCATACAATGAATGTAGCATGTAGAATGTAGGAGCCAGAATTTTTCAGGTTCATTTTTTTTTCAGCAGCGAAATCAACGAAACCTCAAAGCACAGTGCAAGTTTCAGGCGTATGACAACCGCGGCAGAGAAGGTCGACAAGAGCAACTTCTGAGATTTTCATCTCAAAACACGCACTTTAAGAACTTGTCCAAGAAAAGGTGAACCACCACACCCACCCAGTGAAGTATCCACGCGCTAATCGCCAAGTTGAAACCAGAGGAATACGACGCCGAGGAAAAGGCGTGATTGTAGTTGCTGAACGTCGCGAGCGAAAGCATCTTGAGCAGACCTGCAGGAACAGGAGCACAGGAGCACAGCAAAGTAAGAGGAATGTGCAATGAGCACAGAAAGCGACAAAAGGATCACCTGCCACAAAACCTGTAGCGTAAAAAAAGACCTCCTTGACGCTCTCCGGTTGACACAGCTGCCAAAATAGTCCAACAAAATGGATACCGCCCGTTACAATGGCGAGAACAGAGAGAGAACGAATCGCGTTCCATGTGCTGCAGTCAGGTAGCGTCGACGTAAACGTCTGTCCGTTGATGGAAAAATTGCCTGATCACCGATTCAACTCTTATCAATATATCAATCATACGCTACCCAGCACCGAACAAGGGCCCAAAGCACGCACCGGTAAAGTGACACGTACTGTCCACTGATGAACACTGGGCGCTGCAAACATTCCAAAGACCGACGCTGTCACTTTGCGCGTCACTCACCCAGCGCGAAGACGAGATGGACGCCACAGCCACAAGCATTGCAATCAAGTGCACAATGTGCGCAATCACTTTACCGCACTACAAAAAAAAAAACACACACAGTGAGAATACCATGGTCGCGTACATTATGAAGTAGACACACGCACCATTTTTTTTTGCGTTTGTGGGTCTCGGACTGTTGTTGTTTTCTTCAAATACGCTTGAGCAAATCCATGCAACTCATCGCGACGTTAACGTCCATGTCCAATAATCTCAGCATGTCTTGTTGGGCTGTGCGATTCGTGCACGTTCAAGACTCCTCTGTATCTTGCAAGAATGGCAAGCCGAGTGGAGTGGGTGAACACGCCTACGACAATTCGGACACGCCCAATGGTGACGCAAACCGACAGCATAAGTGCCAATGGGAGCCACAAATTTCCGATCACTCGGATCGACATACACGTTGAACCTTTCGGACCAGTCGTCGAATCGGACGCAGACCTTGAGAGGCAGTTCGTTCTCTTGTATTTTTGTGATCGATCCTTCGTACCAAAGTCGAAACAGATGACAATAGATATTGATGCGAGCGCCAATCTCAATCGGCACCAGATCTTGCAAATAGTGCAGCATCATTCGAACCAGCACGATCGGCAACATGGGCAGGATCGCGGCGCACAAGTTGATGAGCAAGTCGATGTTTTTGGCTGCTATCAACCGAATCGCCGTTTCCTTGCGGGCTCCGACGGCTTTCAGGCTCGACAGCGCCTCTAAGTACGCCCGCTCATAAGCATCGAGCTCTTGTTTGTGTTTTTGTTTTTGCTTCGGCAAAGGGCGATTGGACGAGAGCGTATTTTGTTCCTTGTTCAAGATCTTGGATGAACACGACACACCCATCCAATACCCACGCAGAAGTAGCAGCAAACCGTATTTTTTTTCCCTAGGCCAATATTAACATTGTGCAAATTTCAAGGGAGTTTCTCGATGCTTAACTTGACTTAACTTAATCAACGGTGTGCGTGTGTGCTGCGTGCCTGCGCTGGATGCGCGCGCAATGATCACTGCGGTCCAAACACGTAACGACTGGCATAGTCCCTCTCATTTTGTTCCACCACCGCGCGTACAAATTCCGTGCCGCGCGTCACGCCCCAGTGCACAGTTGCATTACCAGACTTGTCCTTCATAGCTTCAATCACCAAGCGCGAAATGAACCCAGTTGAAACGACCGACGGTTCAGCACCGGACCAGCTGGCCAGTACGCACCGCTGTTTGCTTCCTGTGCCGTAGTGCTCCTCGTTCTTCGGGTCAAACGTGCGGCTCAGATCAACGACGGACAAACGCTTCCACTGAGCCAACAGCAAGGTCTGTTGCGCCATGGGCGTGACAAGACGCGACAAGCACCATTTCTGAACAGTGCTCGCCAAATAGCCAAAACAAGACGCGCTGGTCATACCGAGCAGCGAAAAATCATAGTGCGGATGATACACAATCACGGGCACAATGCGCGCAAGCGGAGCTGCACTTTCCACGGCGTTTAGGATTTTCCTGAGTCGAACGCCAAACTGACGCGCGACTTCGTGACGACGGTAGGCTTGGCCAGGAAGAAGCGACTTGACCAGTTCGCTTTGAATCCGAGGATTCAAGTAGACGTCGTTGCCGCCGATGCTAATGACAATCACACGAACGTTGCGCAGAAGCTTGAGATTTTCGATAGAGTGAATAAATCCATCGTCCGAGACATAGTACTGCTTGTCCTGAGCGTCGGCGAAGCCCACTTTTTTCTTGCTCTCACCATACCAGTACCACGAATTGTCTGCAACACACACACACACAGCGGAACATTGAGCATTGAACATCCTACCCATACAGCAAGAGAAACCGGGGGACAAGAATCGATAACGAGACAACAGAATGCACAACAAAGGAAAATCGTTAAAATCGCCAACACCATTCACCTGACGGATCACGATGTTCAAAGTCAAAAGTCGACATTTGATCCACGGCCAAGTTGACGCACCGGTAGTCTTTAAAATCGGTCTCTTTACGAAGCAATTCTTCCAACTGTACGCGCGTGTGTCTCTTTGGGTCGTGCAACCAAATAAAATTATCGAGGACAGAATCGCCCATCAGCACAACTTTGGGATCGTCATTGGTGAGTTCGTCGATCTTGGACCATCCGGGCCCAGACGATTCGGACTGGTTGGATTCATCAGATAGAACGTGTTTAATTTCGGCTTCCGATTTCACTTTTCGTTCCGTATCCCAGGAAGACATCGAGAAGAACAATTGATGCTCAAGAGGAGGTGTATGCAAAAAAGGACAGCAAGATTTAAAATTCATGGCATGATTGATTTGTCGAGAGATTTCGACGTCAATGCAATTCACAATCAGATCTGTACGTCGACGTCAGTCATTCTTGAAAAAACACGAAAGCTTGGTCTTTTTTTTTGTGAGGACACGGGACGTTACATGGACTTTGGAATTTCTGAAATCTGAATTGATCGCTCCCACATTGTGAGGTGCTTGCGAATGTCGGAAACAAAGCATTTCGCCGGTGCATATACCGTCCGTTTTCAGCTGACAATAGACGAGTTCCTGCGCAATGAGAGCCCGAGACGTTCACACCGTCCCGATTACATTGTTGTGCACTACGATGAACGGATCGTGGCGTACATTCCTGTCAAGCCTTTTTTCAGCGCCAAGTATAAAAAACGCGGCGACGCCGTACGTCTCGAGCGGTCAGTAGACGCGGTGTTTGTGGAAAGTGACGCGATGAGCGGTATGTTTTGCATTTCAGCTGCCGCAGCATTACGGTGCTGTGTTGCTATGTTACTATGTTGCTATGTGAATTCGTCACTTTCTTGTTTGCCTTTTTTTTTTGCTACGCTCTTGAGCAGATATTGTCAACTGCAAGGCAGTCGCATCGTGGAAAATACGCGATCGATGTGGCGAAGCTATTCCGCTGACACTGCGACAACTGGTACCAGTGCCAGTGCCAGGACAGACGCGGCAACGGCAGTTTGCGGAATTCTCCTCGGAAGCGCAAGGTGACATGGTTTCGATTATGAGTCACGGAGGACCGCACCATTCCCCGCTGCATTGGTATGCGGTGAGAGCAAACGCCTGGTACCGTCTTAAGCTGGATACTCTTTACTCTGAGGATCGTCCCAAGACCATTTCGATTCGCTATGCTCTGGCTGTCGGCGACGCAACGCATCATACTCGTGTGCGAAAACGGAAACGGGGTGACAAATCCGTGTCCGGGTTGCGCTTTGGAACGTCTCCTGAAATCGAGCTTTGCGTGAAGAGCGTTTGTACGGAAACGGAACCGGTGGAACTCTGCAAGTGGGTGGAGCCGAAAAAAGCAGCATCGAACAGGACACTTTCCGGACCCCCTGCGCCAGAATTGCTGACATCACTGACACCGCTACCGTGGCAACATTCACAACCATCGACACCACCTCCACCTCCGTTGTCATTTGTGCCGACTTTCAATTGCCCAACTGTTCCTGATCCAGATGGCTCCAAATCCAACGTCATTCCGCCGTTTTGTCCTGCGTTTTCTTGGATTCACGCCTATGGACTGCGTCCCCCACCGCGAAACGGTGATTGCGATGGCGGTGAACGTTATACTACCGCCGACGCCAACGTATCAAACTACGCGTCAAAGACCGAGCGCTCCCATCACCGAAACAAAAACCGATCCGCACCGTTGAATGTGCAAGCTTCGCACGAAGACTTGTTACCCATTGCTACTAGCCTCATTGCGCTCGCTACAGCTGCGACATAGAATTCCTGTGCGTAGCAAGCAGTGGAGCCCACTCGAAAAAAATAAAAACAAGTGCTTTGATCTTTTGGTTTGACCAAGATCGAGTCAAGAGGAGTGTTTTTGTTCACGGAAGTCGAAGTTGCAATGTTCCAATGCGAATTCTAATTTCTAATGCGACAACAACTTTTGGCGCCAAATCCAATAGTGGCGCAAAGACAGACAGACGGCCGACAGCTTTTGCTGAGCTTCGCGATCCTGTTGCTCGGCGAGCGGTCGGAACCGTTCGACGTCCTTCAATAGATTCGACAGCGTTCCACCATCGCGACCGCTTTCTAGCATCTTGAGCAGTCGAACGCGTGCCTGAACTTGTCCATGCTCCGCCGACAGTGCATATAGCTCAATCGCCTTCTTTTCGTCCTTGTCCACCTCAAATCCGATCTCGAAGCACCACGCCAAGTAATATTCGCCGAACTGTTTGCCAGTGCGAGCGGTTGTCGCTTCTTTGTACAACTGCACGGCGCGTTTTCGATCTTGCGCAAGACCTCGACCGCCGCACTCGTACGCCACGCCAACCTTGCACTTGGCATAACCGTCTCCGGCTTCCGCTGCCATGGTGTAGTAACGCAGTGAATCCTTGAAACTGATCGGTACACCAATGCCGCTTTCGTAAGCTTCTGCCAAAAGCACTTGCGCCGTCACGTGCCCTTGATTGGCAGCTTTCAAATACCACTGGCAAGCCAGATCCATGTCGAGAGTGGGATCAGCCACGTCCTTGGAACGACCTGCTCATGCAAATCAATCAACGTTGAGCAGTTCATCACGAAGAAAAAAACGTAGAATCAAGTAAGCACAGGTACTGGCGTAGAGTTGCGCTAGCTCAAATTGAGAGTCCGCGCGACCTCCCAGTGCAGACACCCTTAGATAGTGCATTGCCATTGCGGTATCGGGAGCAATGTTGGCGTCGACGCAGCCGTCTCGATGTATTTGCGCCAGGTAGTGGTAAGCTTCGGGACGGATCACTTTGTCCCAATCATCGATGGCCATGCAGGCCAGCGCGGGCAACTCCACCATGCACTTGTACCACTCAAACGCGCGTTTTCGATCCACCGGCACCACAATCGAGACTTGAGATTCTTTCCCCACTGTCACGTCTGTGACGCTGTCATCTCCATCAATCTCTTCTGCTCACGTACGTGGTTCAAATTCATCATTGGTGAACAACACAAGAAAACGATGTATATTTATACAGCACGAACCTCGACCGGTGCTGTACAGTCGTGCCAAGCGCATCATCGCAGTGGGGAAACCACGTTCAGCAACTCGAGTGCACAGCGCAACGCGCTCTTGGCTATCGGTTAGATTCGACAAGGACACGTTGTACAACGCCAGCGAAAAATCTTGCTCAGCGGAACGACGATACCATTCCCGATAGTCACATCTTGCGTGGTCGCAGAGGTAGCCAAATCGGTTCTGTGCTGGAGCGAAACCTGTTTTCGAAAAACATCAGCGTGGCAGACAATGACTGTGGATTCAAACACCAAAAAAAGAAAACCTTGTAGTGCAGCTTGCCTTGTCCAGTCGAGGTCTTGGCTTGTGTCCTTGTCGGGATATGTATGTTTGGCAAACCAATGCATGGCGCGGACGTGTCCTCTGGACGCGGCTTGCTTGTACAATTGAGAGGCGCGGGCATCCGAATGCTCAATGCCGAATCCGTTCTCGTAGCACCAACCCAACCACATTTCTGCCGTCGCGCCATCCATTCCCAAAGGATTTGCCGCCTCTCGAATTAGTTCTGCGACCAGACAGTGGACAACTTCCTTTTCCAAAATCGTTCGCGGCCAGCTCGGACCGTTGGCGAAGAACTGGTAAACCGAGGCAACGAGTCGCGGCAGCCAGCGCGTCTGGACACGATCGCTGAACGACGGAATTTTTTGCGTGCAAGACAGGTCGAATGAATTTTGTGCCAGAACACGAAGCATGTGCCAGTCACGGTAATCGCCTTTCTCCGCCATCAACAGCGGCAAGTAGTCCCTCTGCAAATTTTCATCGCTATTTACGAGGAATTCCGCCTTCTTCCAGTCCACGTGGTAGTAGAGGCAATCCAACAGATCATTGACCTGCGCAACCATGTACTCGGTTGTCAAAGCATACAAACCAAAAAAAAATGTCTCGGCACACCTTGCATTGAGGGGAAGTTTTTTGCCCCGTCTCGTCCTGGTCGGCAGTCTTGCTCTGTCTGCTACTCTGGTCTCGGTTGTCGTTTTGGGAATCATCTGAGCTAAGTTTGATCTCTTGTTCCTGCTCAACGGTTTTGACAAGTGAGCAACAACACGAATTGTCGAAGTCGCACGGGAACCGAACCTGTTGGAACGTGACAGGGTTAGAACATTCATCGGTAGCAGCACCATCCAACACTGCCTTGTCACGTTTGCTTGAATCGACACTCTCATTCTCAAACGTAACAGACAACTGCACATTTTTTGAACGTGAACACACATGGAAATGAACAACACAAGCTGAACGCTTACCAGTCTGTCCCCTTGGTTCAACAACACCTCGCGTTTGGTGTCGTGTTCGATCGGCAAGTCCGCGGGACCTGTTACGAAACACCGCGGTCCATTCAACGGAGTTCACATCATCACATCAGGAGTAAGAAGTGAGAACACAGACTCACAAGGTGCACTGCGTGGAGATTTGTCGCCGTCGTCATTGTCATTGTTGTCGTCATTGTCGGAACTGTTCGAATCACTGTCCACCAGCGGTGGCATATCGTCGTGCACAAGTCTTTCCTGGACAAACTCGCTCCTAGTGTCCTCCAGTGGAGGCAGCTCATCCTCGCTCTCGACGTTTTCCAGCGGCGGCATATCATCGTAACCACGCTCATCGTCACTGTGGACAAAGTGGACAGTGTCTTGAGCCAAGTCAGGCTTCCGCTTCACTTCCGGTACGCCCGCACATTCGTATTGCACCAAGACACCGTCTTCTCCGTCCTTGCAAGGAAAACAAGTGAAAAACAACGAACCCTTTAACCGTCTGATGACGCAACAGACCGATTCGTTGTCCGACATTGCCGCTGCTCAATCAAACGGAAGCGCGCTTGTTTGAAGCAAAAACAAAAACGTGGGCAACTTTGCATGTGTTGAAGAGAGACACCAATTTCAAAAAAGTCGCAGCCATCTCCATCGCATGGTTGGAACACAAATGCATGCATCTGTCCTTGCTGTTTTTCCTTGAAGCGCATATACTTGCGTGCTAGACTGATTTTTGTGTCTTGTCAACAGAATAAGCAGAAGCGCACGACGCTCGAGTCTAATGTTGAATTTCCAATAACATAACGTGTTTGCATGTCACCTACACCTGCTCGCAAAAAGGAAAAAAATTGCACGTACATGCACGTAAGCAAGCAAAAAAAGGCAGTGTAAACGCATGCATACATTCAACTTGTTTTTGCGCGTGCTGGTCTGACCGGTCCTTGTGTTGGTCTTTCTCTTGTTTTTGCGCTGCCAAGTGAATGTGTTTTTTATTCCCTGACCACTGCATGTGCTGACACTCGACAGAAAAAAAGTGGAACAACGACACTTGAGTCAGCGCAAACAAGTTCAAAGACAACACATGCACTGCTTCAACCTCGGACAGAAATCGAGTGCATGTGGAGGTTGGTCACTTTTTTTTGGGGAGTGAATGCATGTAGAGGTTGGTCACTTTTTTTGGGTGGATGGACGAGTGAATGCATGTAGAGGTTGGTCACTTTTTTTTTTGTTGGATGGTCGAGTGAATGCATGTGGGTTGGTCGCTTTTTTTTTGGGTGGATGGTCGTGTGCGTGCCTGCATGTGGAAGTTGGTCGCTTTTTTTTTGGGTGGATGGTCGTGTGCGTGCCTGCATGTGGAGGTTGGTCGCTTTTTTTTTGGGTGGATGGTCGTGTGCATGCATGTGGAGGTTGGTGATTTTTTTTTCGAGTGGATGGTCGTGTGCATGCATGTGGAGGTTGGTGATTTTTTTTTCGAGTGGATGGTCGTTTGCGTGCATGTGGAGGTTGGTGATTTTTTTTTCGAGTGGATGGTCGTGTGCATGCATGTGGAGGTTGGTGATTTTTTTTTCGAGTGGATGGTCGTGTGCATGCATGTGGAGGTTGGCGATTTTTTTTTCGAGTGGATGGTCGTGTGCATGCATGTGGAGGTTGCATGTGGAGGTTGGTCACTTTTTTTTGGGTGGGTATGCATGTATGTGGAGGTTGATATGGTCGTTCGTGCACATGCAGCGCCTTTTTTCGTTGCCGCATATACAACGACAAAGAGGCACGTATAACCGGTACGGGTACGGGCTGGGTACGGCGTCCTCATCACCCGCGCGGTAAATTGTAAATTATACTGCAAGTTCATTTTGTGCCGAGACATTGTGCGCTCAGGGTTAATAAAATCTTAGTTTGGTTCAATGTGGCAAGAGCTGACACAATGCGTTCGCAACACCGATTCTGAGCGTTTACGTGTCTACTCAACTTCTGTAAAACCCCAGCGCAGATATATCGTGTCGCGTTTGAAAGTAATGGACTGAATCATCGTTTCTCCGTAGAGCAGGGGATGCGGTTTTGGTTTGACGTAGATTTTTTCTAGAAGAGACTTGAGCGAATGCATTCGAAATTGATATTCAGCCGCGTATGCTACCACCATGGACAGCAGACAGCGAGGCATCATCTTGAGAATGTCAAGCAAGTACGCTACAGATACCAACGACGTTTCGGGAACGCTAACTGGGATCAGCGTTCCGGTGGAGCTGGAGTAATTGTCGTAGAAAAGTAGGTTCGACGCAAACGACTCCAGGACAAGCACATCGCAACGGCAGCAACCGCATTCGCTATTGTAGCGTTTTGACTTTGTACGTCTGCAACGCCAGCGCAAGCCCGCAACCCTGTCGATAGATACGTCATGCGTCTCGAACGGATTGCAAAATAGTATTGCAGCCTCAAATAAGTTGAGTTTGCTGATTTCTCGTTTGACGGCACAGACGTCCGGGCTATCCGACGCCATCGCGCAGATTGAGACATCCGCAATAGAAGGGGTGGACATCAACGGTAAAAACCCGCCAAAATCAGCAGAGCAATAGATGCGATTTGTGCATGTTGGCCACGCGCTTTCAACAAAGGTTGGACATGTGATGGTGTTCCACTTCGTTCGGACGGGTCCGTGTCCGACATAAGAATGCAACGACAACAGAACCATTATCTCCTTCGTCCTGTGCCTGTGCATCCATGTGCACTTTTTTTGGTGGATCGTCGAGTGCATGCATGTGGAGGTTGGTCACTTTTTTTCGGTGGATCGAGTGCATGCATGTGATGACACTCACTTCTTTTTGAATGGATGACCAGTGCAGGTATGTGATGAACGTCACTCACTTTTTTTGAACGGATGTCGGACGTCGGGTGCATGCATGTGATGAACGTCACTCATTTTTTTTTGAACGCATGTCGAATGTCATAAGCGTGGTTGTGCGACCAATGCATGTGTTGTCATTCAGCTTTTTGTTCTGTCCGAGGTTGCGTGAGCAGTGCATGCGTTGTCGTTGAACCTGTCTTGTGCTTATCGGTTGCCTTATCGGTGCATGTGCTGTCGGTGTACTTGTTTGCATTCAACAACACATGCACAGATAAATGTCCAAGTTCCACGAAAAAACAATGACCCACATGCACATCAAGTACAGTCCAAACACCACGGGCAACCACTCGCGACACAAACATGCTGTGATTGATTTAGCCAACATCCCTGTGCATGTTTGTTATCACGTGTGGTTGACAGACCGTGTTTCTGACCTCGTAGCTCCTTGGCAAGCGCGAGTGGTTGCTTGCCTCACTGTGTGTAGGTTCTTTTTTTTGTCACCAATGTGGAGCTGTCAAAAGGACACAGTTGGTGCGGTTGAAATTGAAAAATTTTTTTCCACCGTTGCACTGAATAGAAAAGCAAAAACAATCACAATCACAATCGTAATCCATGCCCAGCAGCGGTCCGTCGAAGCAGTACTGGCTCATTTTCGTCGTCTTGCTGGGTGTCTCTCTGCTCTTGGTAGCTGCGACCACACCTCCGTCAGCGCGTTCTCAGGCTTTTGCGGTTGTGCTGATCCTGTTCGGCGTTTCTCTGGTGATCATGTACATCTTTCCCAACTTTCAAATGTTCCCGGTGGTATTTTGAGCGAGACGACGGAGAATACAAATCAAAAGGCAAAGGCTTATTGTTTTCTGGTCGAATGCAACTCTCCAAACGCTGCGCCAATTCGTCCATCGCATTCCAGTCCCCGTTTTCTATCAAAGTCATCTTATACGCGAGCAACCGCTGCTCGATTTTGCCAAGCGCCTGCAGATTCTGCGAGCATCGGTAGCTGTCATCGAGCACGACTTCCAAAGCGGTTTTTTGCGACCACTGCCTCGCCGGTGTGCGTAGTGTATCACTGTCATAATCATAATCGCAACCAATATCAGTGCCATTCTCTTTGCGCGGACTTGAGGCGCTGTTGACGACCAAACGCAACTCCAAACGCGGAGGTCGCCGACGACACAGTTGTGACGATGATGATCCGCTCTTGGTGGACTGGGACGCCTTCTTCATTGTTTTGCTCATTCAATTGAGTCCAAAGACAAGACAAGATAAAACACCAAAACATGTTTGCATTGCCAGAAAAATAAATTTTGTGGGGCTTTTCTTGTCCAGGTCAGCGTCATTTGTTCCGACTGGACCGCTGCGGTCACACAATGTCAGCAGCAAATATTTCCGCCTGCAAACATTCGTCTTTTGAAGAATTTGCAATGTGGCTGGAATCTCTGCCCAGTTTGAACAAGCTACCGCACGCACTTGTTGGGATCATTGTCTGCTATTGTCAGCAAGGTCAGACTCTCTTGGCATTGTCGGCAAGTGATTCATTTCTGTTGTCGTGTTTTTGTGTTTTTTGTGTTTTTGAGTAAAGCCAAGATCTGCGTTCTTGGCGGTCAAGATCAGCGATGCTCGGCGTCGTCACGTGTCTTTCTGTTTGAGCCCGATCAAGATCGTTGGCGTCCACTACAACCTCTGCGAATGCTGCGGGATTCTCCAAGCGCCGCTTTTTTCAACGGATCCATTTACGTATGTGGTGGATTCAATTTTCACCACTCGGACGACGTTACCGAGTGGGCCTTGACTTCGTGTGAACGCTATGAACTTGGTCATCTTGACAGTGTTGACGCCCACTATTCGGCACGTTCTGGCACGCTGCTAAACGGTCTTGTCGACGAGCAACCTATGCGCAAAACGGATGGCGACAGCGGAGGAAGCGAAATGCAGATTTCCTGGACAACAACACAGAACGCTAGCCGGGTGCGGAATATGCATTACGCTCGCTGGGGAAGTGCGGCAGTGGTATGGCGGGATCAACTGTTTGTTCTCGGCGGTCACGTGAGCATTTTGGGCACGTCACGTAGTTGTTCGGCGGCGGTGGAATGCTACAACGCTGTCACAAACCGTTGGACCAAGCAGACGCCGATGCCACAAAAGGCATTCATGGTAGCGGCATCTGTGGTCGAGGGACAAATATGGGCCGCCGGTTGTCTAGAAGATCGCGTTGTTGAAAGCGGAGATCAATTTTTCCGCAGAGGGCATTGGGTTGCATTTGCATTTGACCCGCTCCGGAATTGCTGGACCGACCCGATCACCGTATGTCACGGTCATTTTTTTGGCACGGCCGCATTTTGCGGTTACAAAATCTACGTACTTGGCGGGAGGGATGACAATGGACAAGAAACTTCCGCGAAGGTCGCTTGCTTTGACATTTCCACTGCGAAATCCATTCCCGTACCGGATCTGTCCGTTGCGAGATACGATGCGACGGTCGTCTGCGTGAATAATGAACTGCACGTTATCGGTGGGGTGGAGCCGCGCTCCTGCTCTTCTTTTGCAGAAATGTCTCACGAAGTGTTGAATTGTGACACGCACACGTGGCAACCACCCAGACGCTTTAAATGGTATCTGTGTGGAGCAAGCGCGACCGTGGTGATGTCGCTCTGAGTGTATGAATGGAATCAAATGCTTCGAATGCCTTAACTCTAAACGAAGAAACGAAACTGTGACGGTCCATCCAGTGCGAGTCAACTTGTCGTCGCAGTAACACAAAGCAGCCACAAGAGAGAGTCCGCAAAATTTCCGAAATTTCGATTGCATTTTTCTCCGCGAATACACTCCATTATTCTGTGAAAAATGCCGCCCCGATCTTCAAAGCGTGTTATTGTGCTGTGTCTTGGTAATGGACCTTTCTTTTAGGGCTGATGAACGCGTGTGTGAAGGTGACATGGGTCGTTCGCCACGCATGCAGTTTCATGCGGTCCGTCTCGCAAATATCGCAAATCTTGACGTAGAACTTGTTGGATACGGGGGTCTGTGCGCGGGTGCTTGCTCATCGTCTCAGCTAGCTTTGTAATTGCAGGCTCCATCCCATACAAGGCCGTCACCGACAATGAGCGCATTCGCATTCGCACGCTCTCGCCTTGCACACTAGCATTTCTTCCTCGTTTCGTTCGTTTGCTGATAAAGCCAGTCGTGCAACTCTTTTATTTGCTTTTCACTCTTCTCTTCGCTGTTGGCAAACACCATTTCATTCTCGTTCAGGTCACATGTCACATGACATGGGTGCTTTTCGCTCACGCTTTGCTGATGACGCTGTGCTGTATGGTTGATTTAACAGAATCCGCCTTCGATTCCTACCCTGTTACTTGCAAAGATAGTGTCAGTGCTTCGATGCTCAAAATTTATAATCGACTGGCATAATACGGGATTCTCAATTCTTTGTAAGCTGGTATTGGAGTAAAAAATCTTGCTGATTGTGCGTGCGTGTGCGTGCATGTTGTTTCAGCTCTTTCTGGTCCCCGTGCCTTGGTTTCGATCGCCAAGCAGTATGAACTTTTATTTGGCAAAACGGCGGACGCACATCTTTGTGTCACAAAAGCGATGAGGACCTTCTTATCCGAACGGAATATCTCCCGCGCGGAAAATGTGCGTGTGCTCTATGATCGTCCGCCAAGTCACTTCCGCCGACTCGATCTGAATGAACAACATGCGGTTCGTTCGCTTTTTTTGTTTGTTTTTTGTTTTGACGTCGCTCTTGTTTTTGCGCTTTCTCTGTGTAGTTGTTTGTTCGTCTTCAACGGTCCAATTCTTGGGCTTATTGGGATGCAAACGACACTAAAAGCGCTCACGAAAAGCAAACAATTTTTACAAAAATCGACGGAAAATGTAACGCTTTTTTGAACAAAGACGCTGGCGTGTGTACATGTGAATGTGAGTGTGTTTGTTTGTTTGTTTGTTTGTTTGTTGTTTCAGCCGTGCGAGCACGGTCAGATCGCCCCGTGTTGCTTGTAAGCAGCACTAGTTGGACTCCTGACGAAAATTTCGAAATTCTTTTAAACGCGCTTAGAATATACGACGTGGAAGCAAAACGGTCTGATGTTGACCGCTCTGGATTCTCTGCTGTGCTGTGTTGCTGTTCAATTCACCCAGATCTTCAATAGGCGCAGCAAAGAATTACCGCGCCTATTTGTCGTAATCACTGGTGAACCCACCCCTTGCTTCTGGACGTCCTCGAGCTACTAAATATAAGTGTTGTGTGGTAGGCAAGGGTCCTCTTCTTGACTCTCGTTACCGCCAGGAAATTGCGGAATTGGATTTGAAATATGTGCGCGTTCGCACCGCTTGGCTCGAAGCTGGAGACTATCCCTTGCTTCTTGGTTCGTTCATG
>Ga0364918_10019_pt1 | contig 82156 bp, 77 predicted proteins | sample SorcelJu500001C6_2_FD_206957 | JGI IMG/M metagenome (GOLD analysis project Ga0364918, IMG submission 206957) | Enriched cells from Trout Bog Lake Hypolimnion, Wisconsin, USA - BchlTB.June20.5000.01.C6 | ecosystem: Environmental > Aquatic > Freshwater > Lake > Hypolimnion/Profundal zone | place... | reverse complement strand
GCAGACGATCTTTGAAATGGACATTCACGGGATGATTACCTTCACAAACCGCATGGGTTTTGAAACCTTCGGGTACACAAAAGAGGATTTACAAAAGGGTGTTCCATGCATTCTCCTCTTTGCACCATATGATCGCGAAAAGGTGCAGTTCAACATGCAGCAACGTTTAAAAAACATTCCGTTTGACAATCATGAATACACCGGCCTGAAAAAAGATGGCACCACTTTCCCTATACTCGTTTACACCTCACGGATTGTCGAGAATGGAAGGCTTGTCGGCATCAGGGGAATTGTGCTTGACATCAGCGAACGCAAAGAGGCCGAGGCAAAACTGCAGGAACTTAACAAGACACTGGAACAAAGGGTAGAAGAACGTACCAAAGATCTTGCAATAAGCCAGAAGCAAATTATCCAGCAGGAAAAGCTTGCATCCATCGGCCAGCTTGCTGCCGGCATCGCGCACGAAATTAATAATCCTCTAAATTTTATAAAGATCAATTTCGCAACTCAGCAGGAAAATATTTCGGATCTGCTGTCTATCCTGAATGAGTACCGTACCTTCATACAACAAATTGACAAAGAAAACCTGTTTCCTGCAGAAATGCTTAAGCTTAAACAACTTGAGCACGACCTTGACCTCAATACCCTGCTTGCAGATCTTCCGAAAATTTTTGCTGAGTCACAACGCGGGTTCGAACGAATCACAACAATTATCAACAGCATGCGAAACTTCGCCTACAAGCACGCTTTTGAAGAGAAGGTTCTTTTCGATATTAACAAGGGAATCCGAGACACGCTCATTATCGCTCGAAACGAATACCGTTATTGTGCTGATATTGAAACAAACCTTAAGGAGTTGCCGCTGGTACCATGCAATCCGGAGCAGCTCAATCAGGTCATTCTCAACCTGATTATCAACAGTGCGCACGCTATTGTGTCACAAATGAAAACATCGAACGGTAAAATCGTCATTAATACTTGGAAAGAGAGCGGCTTTGTCTATTGTTCCATAGCCGATGACGGGCCAGGCATTCCGCTGGAAGTCCAGGAACACATTTTCGAGCCTTTTTTCACCACAAAAAAACCTGGATACGGAACGGGACTCGGGCTCAGCATCTCCTATGACATCATTGTCAACAAGCATGCCGGAAGGCTCAGCGTTCATTGTCCGAAAGAGGGTGGTACTGTTTTTACCATAATGCTTCCGATCAAGCACAATCAAGCAAAAAATAACCATGATAAACGATAGCAAGATTACTATCCTTTTTGTTGATGACGAACCAGACATTCTCAGCTCAATAAACAGATTCCTACGAAAAGAGGTCTACCAGAAACTATTTGCCGAAACTGGCATAAAAGCACTTGAACTTATTTCAACTAATACTGTTTCCATTATCGTTTCAGACCTTCGAATGCCTGAGATGAGCGGTCTTGAATTGATCGGTGAAGTTAAAAAGCGAAATCCGGACATTGTCCGGCTTATACTCAGCGGTTCTCAGGATATCGATCCGATTATTGAATCCATCAATAGAGGCGAGGTTTTCCGCTTTATTCCAAAACCAGTTGACCCCACTGCTTTCAAAAAAATACTGAACGATGCGATTGACTATTTCTGCTTGAAAACGGAGCGGGAAATACTTTTTAATGAACTTTCAGTAACAAATCAGGAGCTGACCAAAGCAAATAAAACCCTCAGCGTCATGGCAAAAAAACTGCAGCGGAGCGAGGAGGAATTCCGCTCAATGACTGATGCCGCACATGACGCCGTATTCATGCTCAATAATGAGGGAAACATCATCTACCGAAACACAGCTGCGGAAAACTTGTTCGGATTCCGCCGCGACACATACCATGAACAAAATTTCCAGGAACTTATCTCACCGGACTCTCCGAAGTTTGACATTGATTTTTTATGCAAAATGCCTTCCGCAAATATCTCTGATTTTGATGAACGCATGGTACAACAAATCGAAGGCATAAGAAAAAACGGCACTGCTGTCCCACTCGAGATATCAAGGGGGTGCGTTCAGATTGATGACACTCCACACACCGTTATTATTGCGCGGAATATCACTTCACGGGTAGAAGAAGAACAAAGCAGACTGCGATTCGACAACCTGCAGAAAGAGTTTGAATCAGAAATTGAAAAAAAACTGCTCCAGAGCCCCGTCCCCGAAACCTTGCAGGGAGTTTCAATCAGCAGGATGATGGTGCCTTCAGGTCATCTTGACGGTGATTTTACCGATTTTATCATGTTCGACAGCCGTCGCGCAGACATCCTTATCGGGGATGTCATGGGACACGGACTACACCCTGCCTTGATAGGAGCCGGCATTAAATCGCTTTTTCTGAAGGTCCTTGCACAAAAGAAATACCCGCATACCGAACTTCCCGCACTGCAGGATATCGTTGCCGGGGTACATGAACTCTGCATCAAGGAACTGATAGAACTTGGTACCTTTGCAACATTGCTCTATGTGCGCCTCGACCTTCTATCAGGCCAACTTTCATTAGTCGACTGCGGACACCCCCCGATCATTCACTTCCATGCCGATACGGCAACCTGCTCGATGCTCAAGGGCGAAAACCTCCCCATCGGGCTGATTGAACATCAAGAGTACCACACTAACTCCTTCCCGATCAGAGACAACGATATTCTTGTCCTCTTCTCTGACGGTCTTACAGAGTGCTGTTCACCTGACAATACAATGTTCAGTGATGAACAGCTTGTCAGTCTCATTGAAAAAAACCATGAATTACCTCCAGAGGCAATAATAGAAAAAATTAAAAAGACCATTTCTTTGTTTTCCGGCAGGGAAATCTTCGATGATGATCTCTCCTGTATTGTTATTCGTATCGGGTCTGCTGAAACAAAACAACAGTAATATCTTGAATTTATAACCCCAGTTTTATAGAATCAGGTCATAACATTGAATTTTACCTGCATTATATTTTCGTATAATTAGACATTAAGCAGCTTTTTCATTTGCAATCTCTCATAAGAGGTTATAAAACGTTATGGAAACAAAACTTTTAGGTGTTTCTTTTGAGCATGCAACAATGTCTTCTGCTGTATCTCAGATTCTGGATGCTGCCAGAGAAGGTCAAAAGGGAATAGTTGTCACTCCCAATGTTGACCATATCGTTATGCTTCAGGATGATGCTGAAATGCGAAGGATATATCAGGAAGCTCTTTTTCGTTATGCTGATGGAATGCCTATTGTCTGGCTCAGCCGATTCGTTACGGCGAACCCCCTTCCTGAAAGGGTCGCAGGCTCTGATTTGCTGATAGCACTCTGTAAAAAAGCTGCAGGAACCGGTCTTAATCTTTATTTTATGGGTGGCAACCCTGGAATTGCCGAAAAAGCTGCAAATAATCTGTGTCAACAATATCAAGGATTACATATAGTCGGAACATGGTGTCCTCCTTATGGATTTGAACATAATTCCACTGAAACCGAGCTTATTATTAATGACATAAATTCACGGAATGTTGATATTCTTTTTATCGGTGTCGGCGCCCCAAAACAAGAAAAATGGGCTTATGCCCATATGCATCGCCTTCAGGTAGGACCCATTCTTTGCGTTGGTGCATCTTTTGATTTTGCCGCCGGGACAATAAAACGCGCTCCCCTCTGGATTCAAAACATTGGATTTGAATGGGTCTGGAGATTGGCAAGCGAACCAGGCCGGCTCTGGAAGCGTTATTTATTACGAGACAGTCGTTTTATACCTTTGGCACTTAAAGAGATTTTCAATCAGGCGGATAATAAGTAACCACATGGAACTTGATCCAACGGTACGAAAAGAGCTTATACGTTCAATAAGCAGTTCGATCAATCCCCGGTTTCGATACCGACGGCGCCTTAAAGTCACGGCATGGGAAACGACGATCATGTTTTCCTACCTGCTAAAAAGGATACTCGACACTGCCGTGTCTGCCCTCGCGCTGATTATGCTGCTGCCTCTTCTTACTTTGACAGCAATTGCCATCTGGGTTGAAAACCCAGGGCCAATTTTCTATACGCAAATACGGGTAGGCCTGAACGGCAGGCATTTTAAATTTTATAAATTCCGGTCTATGGTTGTCAATGCAGATAACATCAAAAAGGAACTTGCAGCTTATAATGAGTCTGCATCCGGCGTAATCTTTAAAATGAAAAAGGACCCCCGGATTACGAAGGTCGGAAGAATTATCCGCAAATTCAGCATAGATGAACTGCCTCAACTTATCAATGTTCTTAAAGGCGACATGAGCCTTGTAGGGCCGAGACCTCCTCTACCGATCGAAGTTGGAGAATATACCCTTGAAGAGCGCAAAAGGCTTCATGTCATCCCCGGCATAACCTGCCTCTGGCAGGTTAGTGGCAGAAGCGACATTCCATTCACTGACCAGGTCAGACTAGACATGATGTATATTCAAAGCGCAAGTTTTATGAATGATATTATCCTGCTTTTAAAAACCATTCCCGCCGTTCTGACCGGAAGAGGAGCTTATTAACAAAAAGAACCATGACTTTTCACACCGACACTTCAACAGGCAAAAAACTTGGGGTTGCCGAATTAATCGGAAGGCTTGATGCCAAAAACTCCAGTGAACTGATAACATCATTCGCTCTCTGGCAGCAGCAGACCAGCTTGTTTGTTTTTGACTGCACCAGGCTTGACTTCATCGACAGCAGCGGACTTGGCACCATCGTCTCCTGCCTGCGAAAAGCAATTGAACACAATGGTGATGTGAAACTGGCTAATCTCAGTCGAAAAGTCTCTATGGTTTTTGAAATTACAAAGGCTAAAAAGCTCTTTTCAATATTTCCTGATACCGGCAGCGCTCTACATTCATTTGAATCAAACGTTTCGGAATAAGGCACGGTTCCATGAAAACTCTTATTATCATCAGAGAGCAGGATTATGAATGGTTACACCATTTTTTTCCAGATATACACCCCTTACTTGTCCCGATATGCAACAAACCCTTTGCTGAATTTCTCATTGACTTTTCGATCCTCGCTGGCAGCGAAGCTCTCCGGTTTGTCATGGACGGACCGCTCAGCGATGTTGAACGCTATTGTGATAATGGCAACCGCTGGGGTATTCCAGTGAGCTATGCAAGCATTCAAAGCACTGACGACCTGCAAACGGTCATTGAAAAAAACCAGCGCTTCTGTTCAGCAGAAAGAGTCCTGATCATCAACGGCTTCATTTTTATCCATTACGACAAACAGCATAACTACAAAACACTTTTTGCATCTTTACCCGATGGCGAAATCCTCAGTTGCGACAGTGGATCCCTCAGTTTGAGGGGAAGCCGGTCTGAAACGCAAAAAGTCTTGGAAAACATTCCTTTATCCCTTATAAGACTCGACGTTATTGATGTCTATTACCGGCTCTGTATGGAAATTCTGAACGCAGCTTCATCTCCATACGTACTTCCTGGTTACAGCAATGAAGCTTACTGCCATATTGGCAGAAACGTGGTCATAAGCAAACGTGCTGAAATAAGAAAACCGGTTATTATCGGCAATAATGTCCAGATACTTGCAGACTCAATCATCGGGCCAAACGCTGTTATCGACAGCAACGTCATTATCGACCGGGAAAGCGCGGTCATTGACAGTATCGTCCTGGCAAATACTTATATCGGGGAACACCTTGAAGTTCAAAACAAAATAGCCTCTGGAAATATTCTGATTGAACCGGAAAGCGGTATTTCAATTGCAATGGATGACCCACATCTCTTAACCGGTATAAATACATCTGGATCGTCAAAGTCACTGTTTCAATCAATTGTACATGGGCTCGCCGCCTTACTCCTTATCATCCTGCAACTTATTCCTTTTCTTATACTCTGGCCGATCCTGACCCTTCAGGGAAAATGGAAAAAGAGTACAAATTCCTACTACAATGCAGTCTCAGAAAAATACCTGATATTGACTACAACAGCAATTGAACGAACGGGCCCTCTCAGCACCCTTGCAGCCGCACTCTCTCTCGACCGTTTCACCCTGCTTTTCAGGGTACTCATCGGGCAGCTGGCCATTATCGGAAGTTGGCCGCATGTGGTAACCCCTTCCAATATAACTGAACACAGCAGCACGGAATCATGTTGCCGTGCTGCTGTGTTCAGTTATGCTGAAACCGAAGAGTGGCCTGTCAACATAGGAGATACAGCAATCGTTGAACGTTATTATGCCGCTCACGGCAATCCCATGAAAGATATCGCCCTGACTTTAAAAGCACTTTTTAATAGAATTCACGAAACAAATACGCACCCATGATCATCAGTGAAAATACCTTCAACAACATCACTGTCATAGCCCTTCAGGGCACCCTTGATGCGAGGAACGCCCCGCAATTGAAGCAATTTAATTCTGCAGGTGCGGCAGCAAACTCTATTGTTATCAATCTTTCGGAGGTTGATTTTCTCGACAGCAGCGGCCTGGGTGCAATAGTCAGTATCACCCGATTAAAAAGATCTCAGGGTGGAGATGTCATATTAGCCTGCATGAATGACAAGGTCAGAAACGTATTTGAAATTACCCATGTATACAAGCTGTTTGATATCTATGACGATGTGGAAGCCGCAACATTAAATGCAGAAAAAAAACAAACCAGCTTATGATCACTGTGATCACACTGCCTGCAGAAATTCGTTTCGTAAGGCTGGCTTCGCTCGCAGCATTACAGGTGGCAGAGATTTTTATTGACTCTCTCAATCCTTCGCAGAGTGACCCGGGATTCTGTGATGCGTTTGAGCTATCCGTCAGTGAAGCCTTTACTAACTCAGTCCATTATGCGGAACACCCTGAACAGGACAAAACAATCACCATTAGCTTTTCCTCTGAAAATAATAAGCTCACAGTCAGTGTCAGCGATACCAACTCTCCTTTCAACCCTGACACCCCTTCACCGGATTTATCCTCTTATCCTGAAAATGGGTATGGACTTTTCCTTATCCGTCAACTCATGGACTCCCTGTCCTACAAACGGGAAGAAGGTACCAACCGGATTTCAATGACAAAGCAGGCTTATTGTAGTCAGAACTACAACCCGTAAATTCTTAAACCCCCAGGGAATATTATGGTATCCGTTGTTATTGTAAGCTACAACACACGTGAAATTCTTCGTAACTGTCTTCAGGCACTCTTTGAGCACAGCAAGGGAATTGATATGGAAGTCTTTGTCGTGGATAACAATTCCTACGATGGTTCTGCAGATATGGTAAAAAACGACTTTCCTTCTGTGCGCCTGATTGCAAACAATCAAAATCTTGGTTTTGCAGCAGCAAACAATCAGGCCTTTGTTCTTGCGCGAGGCAGCTATATCTTTCTTTTAAACCCTGATGCCTATATCAGACCGCTATCTATAGAACATTGCATAGCGTTCATGGATAGAATGCCTGAATGCGGTCTCTGTGGCGGAAAAATCATTTCTCCTGCCGGCAGGCTCGAGCCCTCTGCAAGACGCTTCCCCTCACCTCTTTCAAAACTCCTCACCTTGTCGGGACTACGGGGGAAATTTCCGCAATCACCGATAATCAACTACCATGAATTCGGTGGTTTTGCTCATGATCAACCAATTGAGGTCGACTGGGTACCGGGCACCTTCACCATTGTTCGCAAAAAGATGCTTGATGAAATAGGTACATTCGATGAAAGATTTTATATCTATTATGAAGAAACCGATCTCTGCATGAGAGCAAAAAAGGCCGGATGGAAAATTTATTTCATCCCGGATGCCGAAGTCATGCATATTGGCGGTGCCAGCAGCAAAACAAGAAAAGACAAAACATTTGACAACAAAGCCTCTCAGGTGCTTATCTTTAGAATGAGAAGCGAATGGCTCTATTACCGTAAAAACAAGGGGCTCGTTCTCCTTCTTTTCAGTGCTGGTGTTGAACTGTTCTGGTATATCATCCGATATATAAAAAACCTGCTTCTGCCATTTGGTGATGCAACAAACAAACGCATGGCAGCAGTTTCGATCATCAAACAAATAGTCAAATCACTTCAGGATACAAAATTCGGCAGCATTTCACCTCCAACCCCTTGGTAATGCATCATGAATTTCTTCCAAAACATACGGGCAGATCTTGTAACCTATGAAGGGAAATGGGGCAGCCAGGGATTCTGGGTCATGATCGTTTACCGATTCGGAAGATGGCGCTATTCTATCAGAAACGGTATAATCCGTAAGCCTTTTTCACTGCTCTATAAACTACTGTACAAGATTGTCCAGATACTCACAGGTATCGAACTCCCTTGTGAAGTTCCGGTTGGCAGAAACTTCCGTATCGACCATTTCGGCGATATCATCATAAGCGGGTATGCAAGTTTCGGCGATAACTGCATTATCCGCAACGGCGTCACCATAGGACTGAAAAATATTACAGAAAAAGCCGCCCCAAGTTTCGGGAACAATGTCAACATCGGAGCAGGTGCAAAAATCCTGGGCAATATCACTATCGGCAATAATGTCGATATCGGGGCAAATGCAGTAGTCCTGACACCAGTGCCCGACAACTCCATTGCAGTGGGCATTCCTGCTAAAATCATTATTAAAAAAAATATTAATTAACGCATCGGATAATGTATAGAACGACTGAGTACATCAGATTTAATCCGATTTTTTACAATCACCGCATGGTTAAACCCATGATGATTGTTTTCTTTGCCTTATGTTTCGTTTTGCTGGCAGCCTGCAGCAGCATTTCACCCATGCCGTCACGAACCACTACAGCACCAGAAAAAAATTTCAAAGCAGAACTCCCAAAAAAAACTCAGGTATTTGCAACCCCTGAAAAAATTGAGGCAGTCTCCCCACATGAAGCCTATCAATACCGCCTTGGACCAGGAGATTTTGTCAACATTCTGGTATGGCACAGGCCCGAACTTTCACAGGAAAACATCGTAGTCTCCCCCGATGGATTCATTACCGTTCCGAGAGTCGGAAGCATCAACGTTATAAACCGTACACCCGACGAAGTGCAAAATATGATCACCTTAAAACTGGAAAACCTCTACATCAAACCTGAAGTAACAGTAAGAGTTCATGAGTTTCATAATAATAAGGCATTTGTACTCGGCCGTGTCAGCAAACCGGGGGTTATCAATTTTCCCGGAAAAGGCACCCTTCTGGAAGCACTTGCTCTGGCAGGAGGTCTTCCAACAGATCAAACTAAAGAGAACGCACTAACCAAATGCGCCATAATCCGGGGCAATGATACTGTTATATGGATCGACCTGCAGGATCTTCTTAAAAACGGAAATATGGCATTGAACTCCCCGATCAGAAACAATGATGTCATCTATATTCCGGAAGCTACTGATGAACTGGTTTATGTCATGGGAGAAGTCGTTACACCCGGTGCCATCCAGATCAGAGGCGGGATGAATGTTCTTAAAGCAATCATGCTGGCAGGAGGAATGAACAAACAGGCCAATCCGGAAAAGGTTTTTATTGTCAGGCAACAGAGTCTCAAAGGCGATGTGATCAAGGTCGATCTGAGAAACCTGCTTGAACGCGGTGATTTCAGCCAGAACTTTTCGCTTTTATCTAACGATATTGTGTTTGTAAGCCCAAGTGGTATGGCAAAATTCAACTACGCGCTTGAAAAGCTACTCCCATCTCTTAATGTACTTAGCCTCGGCACCACCACTGCGGAATCATTTGGTATTATGGCCAAGTTACGAAGCCAACTCTGGGGTCAATCAGGATTTGTGAACACCAATACAGGAGTCACTATATCAACAGGAACAACTACCACAACAGGGACAAGCACAGCAACTGGAACTACCGGACAGTAATATCGATCTTTAGTTAGATTCAAATACATACGAAAAAAATAAACGGACAATGAAACACATTCAGCCCCCTTCTAACATTAATAAAATTTGGGGCCTCCTGTTGCCGGAAGAACATCGTAATTCTATTATTCTTTTCTTTTTAATGCTTATCGGCGTTGGACTTGAAACACTTGGTGTTGGTCTTGTCATACCCGCTCTATCGCTCTTTACTCAAAAAAATTTTGCTGCAAAATATCCTGCTTTTCAACCGTTACTCAATTTTTTCGGCAATCCAGACCAACACAGCTTGGTCGTTGGCGGGTTATTGCTGCTGCTTGGTGTCTATATTGTAAAAGCTGTTTATCTGGTATTTCTTACATGGACTCAAAACAGCTTTACTTTCAACATCGGAGCAAGGCTCTCATTGCGATTGTTTACCATTTATCTTCGTCAACCCTATGCGTTTCATCTGCAACGTAACTCGGCACAGTTAATCCGAAATGTTACGAATGAAGTATCAATTTTCACCGGCAGCGTGTTATCGCCACTTATGCAGTTGTTTTCCGAGTCATTGATTGTCGCAGGCCTCTGCCTTATGCTGCTTGTTGTGGAACCGATTGGAACAATCTCCATTGTATGCGTGCTTGGCCTTACCGGATGGATGTTCTTCCGCTTTACAGAAGGAAGTATAACCCGCTGGGGTAAAGCAAGACAGTACCATGAAGGGTTGCGCCTTCAGCATTTACAACAAGGGCTGGGCGGTGCTAAAGATGTTAAACTTCTTGGAAGAGAGAGCGATTTTTTAAAAGAATACAGTATCCATAATAGAGAAAGTGCAAAGGTTAGCCGCTTAAACGCTACCATGCAGCAACTTCCCCGTCTTTGGCTTGAGTTACTTGCTGTTTGCGGTCTGGTAGCTCTTGTGCTTGTTATGCTTGCACAGGGAGGGGCACTCGAAACCATCATTCCAAAACTTGGGCTTTTTGCAGTAGTAACTTTTCGCTTAATGCCCTCAGTTAACCGATTGTTGAATGTTATGCAATCGCTTAAGTACTGTTTGCCTGTTATTGATATCCTTCAAAAGGATCTTATACTTACTGCACCTGAAGAACCTGAAAAAAAATCAACACAATCATCTTTTCATAAATCCCTTGAGTTACAGCACATTACCTATACATATCCTGGTGCTTCCTTACCATCTCTTAAGGATATCTCACTTAGCATAAAATGCGGTGAATCAATTGGATTTATCGGGACAAGTGGCGCGGGAAAAAGCACTCTGGTCGATATACTGCTTGGCTTGTTACCTCCAGATCAGGGTATTGTAAAAGTAGACGATGAAAATATTCAGCAAAAATTACGAGGCTGGCAAAATCAAATCGGTTACGTACCACAGTCAATTTATCTAACAGATGATACATTGCTTCGTAATATAGCCTTTGGGCTTTCCAATGAAGAAATCAATAAAGAATCTGTTTTAAATGCAATTCGTGCAGCCCATCTGGAAGAATTTATTCATTCTCTCCCCGATGGCATTGATACGGTTGTTGGAGAAAGGGGCGTTCGTCTTTCAGGCGGTCAACGTCAAAGAATCGGTATCGCACGTGCTCTCTACCACGATCCATCTGTACTTGTCCTTGACGAAGCTACCAGTGCGCTTGATTCGGCTACAGAACAAGGTGTTATGGAAGCTGTTCGAGAACTGCAAGGTTCTAAGACCATCATTATAGTTGCTCACCGTCTCAGCACTATAGAACACTGTGACAGACTTTATCGACTTGAAAATGGCCAAATAAAATCACAAGGACCACCTGATAACATTTTACATTAAAATTATCAAGCAATGTATAGATATCCTGTTTTACTCAGATATGGGTATATCACATGATGATTTTAATATACACCAATTAAAGGATAAGAGTTCATCTGTTCAGTATAAGACTTGATTTTTTATGCATTCCTAAGCTTAGGTAAAGTCAAAACATGCGTATAACTTTTTTATTACCATCCGACAACCTGACTGGTGGAAATCGAGTAGTTGCTATCTATGCGCAGCATTTAGTGGCACGAGGCCATCAGGTGTTGGTGGTTACCTGCGCACCAGATCGAATGAATCTTCGTAATAAAGTTCGAGCTTTGTTAAGGAACAATTGGCAACAATTGAGAAATAATGCCGCACCTCAACCGGGCCACATTGCGTTATCCGGCATTACACACAAAGTTTTGGAACGCCCTCGCGCCATCACGTCCTCCGATGTGCCTGATGCTGACATCATTATTGCGACCTGGTGGGAAACTGCGGTCTGGATGCATACTATGCCAGCATGCAAGGGCCGAAAAGTTCATTTGATTCAGGGCTACGAAGTCTTGCCTGGACAGAAAACCATTGATAAAGTACATGCAGCTTTACAATTACCAAATTTGAAAATTGCCATTTCATCTGATCTCAAGCAAACGATAGAAGAAAAACTTGGCAATTTGGGTATTACCGTTATTCCAAATGCAGTTGATCCGACGCAGTTTAATGCCCCACCAAGAAGTAAGCAATATCCGCCTACAGTTGGCTTTGTCTATGCAATTGCACACTTTAAAGGTGCTGACGTTTGTATACGCGCATGCGAAATGGCTCGCCAACAAATTCCAGAGCTCAAAGTCGTTGCTTTCGGAGCTGACAAGCCTTCAACCGAGGTGCCTTTGCCAAAGGATACTGAATTTCACTATCGACCGGAGCAAGCCAATCTCAAGAAGATTTATAGCGCTTGTGATATCTGGTTATTTGGATCGCGACTTGACAGTTTTGGTTTGCCAATTCTTGAAGCAATGGCGTGCCGCACCCCGGTCATTGCAGTTCCGATTGGTGCTGCAACCGATTTACTTGGCGATGGAACAGGGATCCTGGTGGACAAGGAATCATCCGAAGAAATGGCTACAGCAATCGTCGCCATATGCCGACAATCCGCAAATGAATGGCAAGAACGCTCCGACCGCGCCTACCGTAAGGCACACAGTTATTCCTGGGATGATGCTACTACACTGCTGCTCAATTTACTACGCATTGAAAAGCACGATGAAAAAAACAAATTTGCATGATTAATGAACATGTAATAAGGGAACCTCTTCCCTATGGGAAGCCATCGAAATCCCTTGATTTTATAGGTTTTGCCAAACGATATGGACTGTTTATTCTTGTAATCGGTTCTTTTCTTTTTAGCATAACAGTACCCATTGTTCTTTTGATCAGCAAACCTAACTATGAAGTTAAAGCCATCATGCGGGTAGAACCTGTTATGCCCTCGCTGATCACCTCAAGCGATGACCCTCAAATCATCAACTATTATCAGGACTATGCCCGCACACAGGCACAACGTATGATGTCTTTCGATGTTCTAAAAAAAACAGTTGAAAAGCTGACACCTGATGAAAAGGCATCAATATTTCCAAAAGGAATGCCTATCGATAATTGCGCAACCATGCTCTCTTTTATCATAAAAACCAACCCTTTATCTGGCACTCACCTTATTGAAATAACAGCATCCGGCCTCAAAAAAGAAGGCCTTGCTCCATTGGTAAATAATTTTATGGCGGTTTTTCTAGAAAAAGTTAGAAAAAACGCTGAAATGCAGGACAATGAGCGACTGGTTTTCCTGAGAAACAAAAAAAATGAGTTGACAACTGATATCAGCACCATTGAAAATAAACTGATTATCCTCACAAAAAATATTAATACAGCAACTTTTTCTGAAGGATATAACATAGCTGGAAAAAAAAACGAGCTACTGCAAGGACTTTATATCAAATCACTTGGTGAACAATTAGCGGCTAAAACTCAATTAGATGAAAAAGTTAAAGCCAATATGCAGATCAAGAGCCTTTCTCTTGAACCAATGGTAGATGACATGGTCATGAAAGACGCTTCTCTTAGTGCAACAAGTTCATGGACCTATCAGCAGCAACAACAAATGAGAAGTTCTACTGATGGATTGACTAAAAATAACCCAGACCGCATCTATATTGAAGAGCGGATGAATGCAATGCGTGAATATGAAAAAAAACAGAAGAACGAACTCAATAAAAATGCCCATAAAATTCTGTATGGAATACGTGACTTCGGACTTAATAAAGATTTGATAACTGCAAAAAGTGACTTTGAAAGAACAAAAAACGTTGTCAAGCAAGTTGGTGATGAACTTAAAAAGGCAAATGATGAGTCAATAAAAACTTCTATCGGACTTCATCTTGGCGAGTCACTTGAAGCAGAACTTAAGCATAAACGGGAACTGCTGGACCATATTGATACAAGAATTCAAGAGCTTGAGGTTGAAGGCAAAGCTCCTCTTCACCTCTCAATTGAATCTGCTGCCCGCAAACCCGATCATGCAGTAGGATCAAACATAAATAAACTGTTTATGATCTTTTTCAGCGTCTCATTCGGGGCGGTTGGAGGTGTATTTTTTGCTTATGACTATTTCGACAATCGTATACGTCGTTCCAAAGATATACAACTGGCCCTCGGTTATTCACCAACAAGTATAGTTCCAAAATCAACAGGCAATATTCCTTTTCATCAACTGATTTCTTCAGCAGTAGACAATGACGCAACAAAATCCATTAAAAGTTTTGCGGTCAAACTAAGCCTTGAAAAAGCTGAATCAAATGCTGCAATTATCCTCTTCACAGGAGTAGACAGCGATTCTGGTTGCACCTCGCTTTCCCTGAATACAGCACAGGCACTCTCAATACTAGCGCCAAAAGTACTTCTGATTGAAGGTAACATTGCTGACCCGGCTCTCAGCAAAATTGACGGACTATCATTGGAACCTAACGGATTATCAGACTTTCTCAACTCAACAGAGCCTTGGAAAAGTTTCATAGTCAGTAGCCCAACTTACAACATCAGTATCATGCAGGCCGGAAACACCATGGGAGCAAACATTTCGCAATATCGCATCAAGGAGCTTTTTGATTTAGCCAGAAAAGAGTATGACTATATATGCATCGACAGCGCACCTATACTACAGAGCGACCTTACCGAACACCTAGCTCTGTATGCAGACATCGTAGTTCTGATATCAGTCGTCGAAAGCACTCACTTCAACGATTTGAGAAAAGCTGCTGAACTTCTCGTACACCTCAAAATTCCAGCTATTGCGCCACTGCTTAATTGGGGTGGTCTCAAGCGCAGCATGAGCATTGACAAGCTCCTTGAAAAACAACCTGAAATCCTTGACAAAATCAATACAAAACAGATTGAAGAAATTATTCAGAAACTTCCGCCTGCAAATGATCTCATGAATAAAATCAAAGCCTTTGTAAGCAGCACTCTTAAAAAAAAAGAAAATATTACCGAAAAGGAGAACCATAAATGAGCAGCATTCAGGTACTGTCTGGTCAATGCTACCCTTGCCTCTTGGACAAAACATCACAACCATGATATCAGCAACGGAACCAGATTGGGAAAGAGAAAAACCGGTACGAGGACGGTTTGAACCAGGAAAAAAACTGCTCGCTGCAATACGACATTATCAGCTTCTTATAACACATAGCAGTTTTATATCAAGAACAATCAGGCTATTTGTTGTACTTCAATACAGGTTCTGGAGCGCAATATGCGGAGCCGACATCCCACTGAACTCGAAAATCAATGGGGGGCTCCTGATACCTCATCCAAACGGGATAGTTATCCATCCAGATGCTCAAATCGGCCCGAACTGCCTAATCTTTCAGCAGGTCACCATTGGAATAGGTTCCAAACCCGGCCTTCCTGTTATCGAAGGGTGCGTTGATATTGGAGCAGGAGCAAAAATTCTTGGTGGCATCCATATCGGTGCCCATGCACGAATAGGGGCCAATGCTGTTGTCATCAACGATATCCCCGCTAATGCAACCGCAGTAGGTATACCGGCAGTGGTGAAATAATTAGCATGACATAACCATAAAAAGGAAATGATACTCATCAAAGATTTATATAATAAGGAACGGTAACCATGGGGAGCGTTTCCGGAAATATCCTGGTTCCGATTGCTCTTTTAGCTTTCCCTCCATTGGTCATGACCCTTTTTAAAAAGCTTGGCCCCCGTCAGGCTACAGCGATAGCGTTTGTTTTTGGATGGATGTTCCTACCGGTAGCCAACTACGATATTTTTTTGATTCGCAACACTAAAACAGCAGCAATTTGCCTCAGTGTTCTTGCAAGCGCATATCTCTTCGATAAGGAACGACTGTCGACTTTCAAATTTAATGCTGCCGATATGCCAATGCTTCTATGGTGCACAGCATCTTTCTTTTCCTCAATAGCTAACGGTGATGGCCCTTATGACGGACTGTCAACAGCGATGTACCAAAGTGTGAGATGGGGAATACCTTACTTTATTGGACGAATTTATTTTAAAGATGTCGATTCCATAACGATACTCGCTATTACCATTTTCATCGGGACAGTTGTTTATATCCCTTTCTGCTGGTATGAATTGATCATGAGCCCGCAGTTGCATCGACTTACTTACGGTTTTCATCAAAGTGACTTCCTTCAGACTCTCAGGGATGGAGGCGGATACAGACCAATGGTCTATATGGATCATGGACTCATGACCGCGATGTGGATGGTTCTCGGTGCACTTCTCGGCGCCTGGTTATTTTTCTGTGGCATACTGCCTAAACAAATCATGCAAATACCATCACAATACCTTCTTATACTGCTCCTTTTCACCACCATCATGTTGCGCTCAGTAGCAGCTGTTTCATGGCTTATCATCGGCCTCCTCGTCCTCTATCTCTCCAAGAAAACAAAAACTGCTTTTCTATTGATAATCCTGATACTGGTTCCCTACCTTTATATTGTTACAAGAACAACCGGCTTCTGGGATGGGCGAAATCTTTCTGAAGCCGTATCTGGAAATTTCAGCGCAAACCGCTCTCAATCACTGCAATTCCGATTTGATAACGAAACTATTTTAATCGAAAAAGCACGGCAAGGTTCATTTTTCGGATGGGGTGGATATGGCCGTTCAAGAGTTTACGATGAAACAGGTAAAGATATCAGCATTACTGACGGACTGTGGATCATCACCTATGGTACAAACGGATTATATGGGCTTGTTGTGATGGTTATCACCATTCAATTGCCACTATTCCTCTTTTTTTTGCGAGTTAAACCGGAATTGTGGACAACAAAAACTTGGGGCAACTCCGCTGTTATGGCAGTCTTTCTTGGCATTTTCATGATCGATAATCTTCTGAACGACATGATCAACCCTGTTTACATGCTTTGCGGAGGCTCTTTGACCGGCATGCTTCTCAACTCATCAACGGTGCTTGCTGACAATAGTGAGGCAGTACCTTTTGAAGCTGACGGGAAGCAGAACCAGACTGTATATGGAACCCGTTTTATTGCATCACCAAGCTTGAAACCATCGCGATTTATCGGGTAATTTTTTTGAGATTATGAGCATGAAAAACTTGCTTCGACAAGACAATCTTCTAAAACCTGAATGGAATACTAACCGGTCACTCCTGATCTACTGGTTACTGGTACTTTTATTTCTCTTTATTGGAAGTTTCATCCCTCTGACAGCAATTATTCACAATTTTTTCCTGCTTGATACTATGCTTCATATGATACTTTACAGTGTGCTCTCATTTATTCCAATTATTCTGTTTAAAAGCCGAAAAAACGCTTTTCTGCTCTCTCTGGCTATGACGCCAATAGGCTACCTCCTTGAAACCTTACATATATTAATAACCGAGGAGAGCTTCAGTGCCATCAATGTTCTTGCCAACAATGCTGGAGTTCTTACTGGAATTGCAACAGGTTTTATTGTACGCCTCAAATATCACTACTCTCATGAATAAAAATACGTTAGGGATAGAAAGTAAAATTTATTACTCACGAAACAACAATAGGTCAACCTATAGATGAGAGAGATTCTATCTGACTATATAAAACAAACAGAGCTGCCGGACATTGATTGCATCATTATCGGCGTCAATTGTGAAAAAACGCTTGAACGCTGCATCAGATCAATCTTTTCAGGAAGCTACCCTGAACTAAAGACTCATATTATCTATTCTGATGGCGGCTCAACTGACCGAAGCGTTGCTATTGCCCAAAGTTTCATCCAAGTTAATGTTATCAAACTAAACCCAGAATATCCTACACCTGGCCTTGGAAGAAATGCTGGATGGAAAGCCGGTTGCTCACCTTATGTCCAGTTTCTCGATTCGGATACAATCCTTGACCCAGAATGGTTGAATACCGCTATACACGCGATGAAGAACCCGACTGTCGGAGCTGTCAGGGGCTACAGAAAAGAACTACATCCGGAACGTTCCTTTTTTAACTGGATCGGCGATTTGGAGTGGAACGCTAAACCTGGCGAATGCGACAGCTTTGGTGGTGATGTTCTGATCCGCCGCACTGCTCTTGAAGCAACCGGCGGCTATGATGAAGAACTTGTGGGAGGGGAAGACCCTGAACTAAGCTGGCGCATACACCGGAAGGGCTGGAAAATTCTCATGCTTGATGCACTTATGACCAGTCATGACTTGGCTATGCTTAAAACAAGCCAGTACTTTAAGCGCTCTTTCCGGTCTGGATACGGATTCGCGGCAATTCAGAATCGGGTTTCCAAGAGTAGAAGCAATTTCTGGAAAGCTGATCTGCGAAGGATTATGCTTAAGGGAGCGGGATTTTTCATCTTTTTGGTTGCAGGAATAATCCTTCTTATACTTCAGCAGAGCTACATTTTATTTACCGGTTCTGTGCTTAGTATCATAGCAGGAACTACAATGCTTCTTTCACCCAGGCTGTTCAGAATTGAGAAATTCATGCGTGAAAATAACCTGAACAGAACAGAAGCAAAAAAATACGCTTGGCACTGTTCACTAGTGGTTATACCCCAACTCGTCGGCATTTTGCGCTTTTATTTCGGCAAACTATTCAACAAACCCCTTAAAAACAAGCGCAGCACCCTTAAAACAGGACTTTCAACCCCCGGCACATGACAACAAGAACCATAGCCTATCTCTGCAGCGAGTATCCTGCTATTTCCCATACTTTTATATACAGGGAGATCGAGTCACTCCGTAAAGCGGGAATGATTGTCCATACAGCTTCAATTCACAAGCCCACTAACCTTAAGGTTATGACTTCTGATGAACAAATGGAAGCTGAAAAAACTTTTATGGTACTTTCCCAACCTATACCATTGATACTCAGCGCCCATCTGCATTGTTTACAGAAAAGTCCAATAGGGTACCTGCGAATGGCGGGAGGAGCCATAAAACTGCTGACGAAAGGACCAAAAAGCCCGATAAAGGCACTTGCCTATTTTGCTGAAGCCGGCATTCTTATACAATGGCTTCACAGGCTGGGCATCAGCCATATCCATGAGCATTTTGCAAACCCGACAGCCATTGTTGCCATGCTCATAAAAATATATGGGGGAATAAATTACAGTCTATCGGTACACGGGCCTGATATTTTTTACCGTGTGGACTCCGCCATGCTTGAGGAAAAAGTCCAGGAAGCTGCCTTTATCCGCTGCATCAGCCATTACTGCCTGAGCCAGATCATGCGCATCAGCGAACCTGCAAAGTGGGATAAATTCCACATCGTTCGTTGCGGGGTAAACCCAGACCTCTACTCCGTCAGAGAAGAACCCCATAATGCTATACCAAACATCCTATGTGTCGGAAGGCTTGTTCCAGCTAAAGGACAGCATATCCTGCTCGAAGCATGCCGGGTTCTGAAACAGGAGGGTCTTCTATTTAAGGTCACCATAATTGGTGAAGGCCCAGATAGCAGGTCGCTTGAACAATTCACAACAATTAACAACCTCAAAGATATAGTAACTTTCACAGGTGTTCTCGGGCAGAATACCGTCCGTGAGTATTATGACAAAGCTGATATTTTTGTACTGGCAAGTTTTGCGGAAGGCGTACCAGTTGTACTTATGGAAGCCATGGCCAAAGAGATCCCTGTGATATCAACCAGGATAACAGGCATCCCTGAATTGATTGAACATGAACATGACGGACTGCTGGCTACTCCTGGAGATGCTGATGATCTCGCACTTCAGATTCGAAAACTGCTCAAGAATCCAGAGCTTCGGTGTGTCTTTGGACGAGCAGGACGGAAAAAAGTCATTTCACTTTATAACCAGCACATCAACAATCAGCAGATGGTTAATCTGTTCCATGAAGAAGGAGAAACAACATGATCATTGTTGAAATCTTTGTGAAAAGCTTGCTCATTATTCTGGCCTTGCCGGCAGGCTATCTGCTGATGTGTACAATTGCGGCATACCTGTTCAAAAAAGAAGTCACTAATGATAAAAGGCTTCTAAATATCGGAGTACTGATACCTGCCCATAATGAAGAAGAGGGTATTGTCCACACCATTGAAGGCGTCCTTGCATGCGACTATCCGAGGAATAAATTAAAAATCTTTATTATTGCCGACAACTGTACAGACAGTACTGCTGAAAAAGCCCGCAATGCTGGTGCTCTTGTTTTTGAGCGCTTTGATAACATTAACAGAGGCAAGGGTCAGGCACTCGACTGGTTCTTGAAAAACTCTCTTGATATTTATCATAATACCAATATTATCACCATTATCGACGCTGATGTCTCCCCCGACAGAAACTACCTACGCGAAATAAGCGCATCCCTCAGTAATCCGAAAATTCAGGTCGTTCAGGCATTTAACAGTGTCAGTAACCCGGATGCAGGTTGGCGGCCAGGCCTCAGCGATGCCGCCTTTAACATATTCTGCCATTTGCGCATGGCTGGCTCTGCACGCTTAGCAGGCACAGCAGTACTAAAAGGCAACGGTATGGCCTTTAAAACCGAACTTCTCAAACAGTATGGATGGCCCTGCCACTCTGTGGTCGAAGATATGGAGTTCACACTCCACCTTCTTGTAGACGGTATCACTGTAAGTTATAATCCCGATGCTATTATTCGCAGCGAAATGGTAACTTCAGGTAAAAGCGCTACAAGTCAGAGGAGCCGATGGGAAGGCGGGCGTTTTATGCTCGTTAGAAAGATGACACTACCTCTCCTTAAACTTTTTGCTGCAACAGGTCAAACCCGCTACCTGTATGCTCTGGCCGAACTCGCCACTCCCCCGCTCTCGCTGCTGGTCATGTTGTTCAGCCTTGCCACTGCTGGTGCACTCATGCTGCTCGATGGAGCATGGCTTATGCTTGCCAGTTCCTTCTGGCTTATCCTGGTATTTTACGTCATATCCGGACAGATTCAAAGAGGTGCACCATTATCAACATGGCTCTACCTTGCAGCCGCTCCGCTCTATATTCTTTGGAAAATCCCAATCTATGTTGGAATGATATTGAAAAAGAAAAGCAGTACATGGATACGTACAGAACGAGAATCAAAAAAAGATCAAAAAAATTTGAGTTAAAAAAAACTTACTGATCATGACCATTATTGATTACTTCGATAGAACCGCTATTATCAATCTGCCAGAACGTGCAGATAGAAGGGCTGAAACCAGAGAAGAATTCAAACGTGTGGGATGGCAGATTGAAAATAAAAAAGCCGACTTTTTTACCGCAACCCAGCCAGAAATCGCCGCTGGATTTCCGAGTGCAGGCGTAAAAGGTTGTTTTTTAAGCCATATGAACGCTATAAAACAAGCAAAACACGACAATCTATCCAATATTTTGATGATGGAAGATGATATTGCGTTTATATCTGATATCAATAAAATAGCTTCAGAGGCTTTACAAGAACTCGATAAGACAGAGTGGGGGTTTTTATATCTTGGTCATGGACACATATCAGATCATACGCCAGACAAGAGACTTGAAGAAATATCTGAACCATTGCTTCTAAAACATTTTTATGCTGTAAACGGTAAAATTTTTGACAGATTTCTTCAGTTTTTAGAAAAAGTACTTGAGCGACCTCCAGGACATCCTGATGGCGGACCAATGTACTTTGATGGTGCACTAACCACATTCCGCATGCAAAATCGTGATATCAATACCTATGTCATTATACCCAGTATCGGCTATCAGAGAAGTTCCCGAACGGATTTGCGTCCACCCTCATTATGGGATACATGGGCATTTCTGAGCCCAATGACCGCAGGAATTAGAAGAATTAAAAATGTTATAAAAAGATCAACCAGGTAAATCGATATTTCAATTATCTTGCATTTTTTTTACAAACTTCTTTCCTTTGCAATCATCAGATCTTCAATGTGAAAATATCCGTACTCTATGCTGGACTTGCGGCACCTCATGCTAGCTGGGTATCTATCGATGAGTTCGCCGAGTTGCTATCGCAATATTTTAAGGCAGAAATCCTCTCACCAAAGCCTGTTATGGGTACATGTTTCGATCGCTTGATTCACCCCCATCAAGCTCGATTTGAACCTTTGCATTCGACTGGGGGTGACGTTCTAATCGTGGTGGCAAGAAGCCCAAGCGATCTGGGTATGATAAAGGCTATACCAAATTGCCGTAAAAAATTTGGCAAAATATATGGGTTTGTCACAGATTCATATTTTCAGTCTGGGTTTGTCAAGGAAACTGCTTTCTATGATGCCATAACAGTAACCGCTCATGAAGATATCGAATACCCAAAAGTTAAGTTTGGTATCCCCGTCCACCATTTGTACCAGGGAGCGGACTGCCTGACATGGGTACCACGGGAGATGAAGAACAGGGAGATAGATATTATAAGTTTTGGGCGCACACCGCCAAGCTATCACTCTTGCTTTTCGCAATTTTTCCATCCTGCCAGTTCACCCTGTTTGTACCTTCACTCTCCCTTGGGTAACTTAGTAGGTAATAGCGTGCACCTTGAACGTGGCATGCTGTTCAAACTGCTACACAGAACAAGAATTTCACTGGCTTTCCATCTTTATGTTGAACCTCAGGGTGATCGGCCACGCTCCATGATGGTGACCAGCAGGTGGCTAGAATCATTGTTGTCAGGTTGTATCGTAGCCGGGCGAAGGCCTGTCTCTCGAATGGCAGACGAGATGCTCTTCTGGAGCAATGCAACAGTTGAACTCTCTGATGACCCGCAGACAGCTACTGAAGAGCTACTTACACTATTGTCACAAAACGATAGACTGGAAGATCAACGACGCATAAATATTATCCAGACACTCAACCACCATGATTGGCGCTTTCGGATAAAGACTTTTTGTGAAATTATGAATATACCGATACCTGTGGTACTGCTTGAGGATTTAACTCGATTGCAATATCTTGGCGCTTCATTTGGATAATTAACTCTATCATTACGAAAAATCTTAAAGACCATCATTATGCGCTCTGATCAGATTATTGACAGCACCGGTTTTAGCAACAAAGTGGTCTGATTGTTTCAGTAAGATTTACAATCCCTTTGCAAAATAGGACAAAAATAAAAATCAACTTCTATAGATAAATGTCTCTAAATACTTCAATGCTCCGCAGATCTCTCTGGCGACTGTCAGGATATATCACATACGAGAAGTTGTGCGATAAGGAATGGATCATTGCTCCAGCTTCTGTAACATATACCAAACCTGCTCTATATTTGCCTGGAGCAACTGACAATGTTACAGCGTCACACCCCTATTCGAACTTGAAACTAGAGATGCATAGAATAAAAGGAGGACGAGGGGAACATGGCGCAACAATAGCAAGAGTTCTGTCAGATGTAGAAGTCTGTGGAGGTTATATTTATAAAAAAGCTGCCAAGATTCAAATTAGTGCAAAAAAAGAATATCTTTTTCTCGAAAAACAAATATTTGAATTTAAAGACACTGCTGTTGTAGGCTGTTCTCTGTATGAATATATATATTTCGGACACTGGATGACAGAGGGAGTTCCATTGCTTATGGCCGCCCGTGAATTAGGTTCTCCCATACGAAATACTGATGAACTTACTATTCATCAGATGGAGTATCTCTCAATGCTTGAAATGACTTATGATCGATTTATTGCAGGCAGAATACGAAACCTTATTATTCTTGAAGATTATGGGCACAATAACTATAAGCGAGAACGATTCAAAAAAATCAGAGAACGTTTTCATGCACTTTACCCGAAATCGACTCATCCTGGAGCAATGATTTTTCGTGGAAAGTCGGGAAATAATTTACTTGCATCCGGACATAGCCGAGTACTCATCAATGAAGAGGAGATAGCGGTTTATTTACAATCTATAGGATTCAAGATCATCGATCCATCAAAACAAAGTGCAAAAGAAATAGCTGAAAACATCAGCGGAGCAAGAATAGTGATCTCAAATGAAGGAAGCCATACACCACACGGATTATACCCAATGGCAAATAACGGCACTTTAGTCAACATTCTCCCCCCTTTTCACTTCAATAACGTACTTAAAAGCGAAACAGATTGCATGGATTTAAACTATGCATTTTTGGTCGGAGACGCCTGTGAAGGTGGATTCAGGGTACCTATGGATACTCTAAAAAAAACACTTGATCTGGTTACAGAAAATAACCCTTGAATACCATAGTATTCCCGGATTTTTTAATTGATGTGGTGAACACCAAGGTTTTTATAGACTGTTTTTTTATAGATAAAATCTACCGAATACGTTTAAAGTTTATTAAAATATATTTAAATATGTCCATAAATATTCCAATGCTTCGCCGATCCCTCTGGCGATTATTAGGAAATAAATCGTACGAAAAGTTGTGCGATAAGGAATGGACCATTTCTCCTGCTTGTGTAACATATACCAAACCGGCTCTATATTTGCCGGGAGCGACTGAAATGGTTACAGCATCACACCCGTTATCAAACCTGGAACTGGAGATGCTGAGAATAAAAGGTGGGCGCACAGAGCATGGCGCAACAATTGCGAGGGTTCTACCCAATGCGGAAGTATATGGTGGCTATATTTACAAAAAGGCCGCCAAGATTCCTATCAGTGCTAAAAAAGAAAATCTTTTTCTTGAAAAGCAAATCACAGAAAACAAAGATAGTGCCGTTCTTGCCTGTTCTTTGATTGATAGTTTATATTTCGGACACTGGATGACTGATGGAATTCCATTGCTTATGGCAGCACGTGAATTAGGTTCTCCCATACGAAACACTGATGTACTTACCTTGCATCAGAAGGATTATCTCTCAATGCTTGGAATGAATTATGATTCGTTTATCGCGGGCAGAATACGAAAACTTATCATACTTGAAGATTATGGGCAGAATAATTACAAACGAGAGCGATATCAGAAAATCAGAGAACGTTTTCATGCACTTTACCCGAAATCGACTCATCCTGGAGCAATGATTTTTCGTGGAAAGTCGGGAAATAATTTACTTGCATCCGGACATAGCCGAGTACTCATCAATGAAGAGGAGATAGCGGTTTATTTACAATCTATAGGATTCAAGATCATCGATCCATCAAAACAAAGTGCAAAAGAAATAGCTGAAAACATCAGCGGAGCAAGAATAGTGATCTCAAATGAAGGAAGCCATACACCACACGGATTATACCCAATGGCAAATAACGGCACTTTAATCAACATTCTTCCTCCCTTTCACTTCAATAACGTACTCAAGGGCCAAACCGATTGCATGGATTTACAATATGCATTTGTGGTAGGAGATGCATGTGATGGCGGATTCAGGGTTCCTATGGATATTCTCAAAAAAACTCTTGACCTTGTTTCAGCAACTTACCCTTAAATGCAATAATATACTGCTGGAAGTGCTATCTTTTCACAGAACAAGGGCACAAGTTATATCATCTGTATAGACTAATTACACTGCAATAAAACCGCAGGTAGTATAGTGAATAGTTAAATATTTAAACTGAACTGATGTTGTGAAGTATAAAGCAAGCATCATGGAACACTATAATTTTTGAAAAAAATCGAAAATTGCGGAACTATTGGAAAAAAAAATAAGCGTCAAGCTGGACCGAGGTATAAAAAGGGTAAATAATAATACGCAATTATGTATTGCGTACGCCGCTGGTCCTGGAGATATTGTCAGTACCTTTCTCAGTTGGAAAAAAGGAATGGACGACCCAAACCAGGTATCAGTAACATACAGTAGCCTTTTTTTTGATGCCTGCCATAGCCTCCATGCAAAGGGAATTGCTATATCATCCTGTTCAAGAAAGGACAGCATCCGAACTGAAAATTTTTACATAGAGAACCTGCCTAAAGGTGGAGGAAAAAAAGGGATTGCGTTTCATTGGCAACAAATTTTATATCTCATCCGCGTTATCAGGATAGCAGAATCCGAGGGTGCCCGAATGTTTGTCATGGCAGACTCTACCAGCCACTTTTTTCTTTATAGCTGGTTTATCCCCTTTGGAATGAAATTGGTTCCGACACTACACTGTACGCTCTGGCCTCGCTTCAGACCAATTTCATCTGCCCAAAAAATTTTGAACTTTCTTAACCGTGGCGTTTTTACAACGAGAGCAACAGCTATCTTAGCAGTATCAAATACTATCGTTGAACAAGTCAAACAACTTACAAAAAATCGACAGCGCCCGATTTATACATTTCTTCCGTTTTATCACAAAGCACTATTTGCCTCATTAACGCCTCCAAATAGCAATGCTGACAGTTTCAACCTACTTTTTGCCGGACGTCTCGAAACTGAAAAAGGAGTGTTCGACCTGTTACAAATTGCCGAAACACTCCATAAGCGGGGAATTAACAGTATCACCATACACCTTTGCGGCAATGGATCAAAGGAAAATGAACTTCGCAATACTGCTGTCAAAAAAAAAGTTGAGAAAAATTTTATTATTCATGGATACTGCTCCCGAACTGAAATGCTTGCTCATATCAATGAAAGCCACGCATTTATTGTTCCAACTCTAACAACATTCGAGGAAGGCTTTAATAAGGTCGTGGCTGAAGCTGTTCTTGCTGGGCGTCCCGTCATAACCTCTGCAGTATGTCCTGCCCTTGAATGCGTCACAAATGCCGTCATTCAAGTACTCCCTGATGATGTAACAGGATACCTTGATGCTATCATTAAGCTTGCCTCAAACAAAACCTATTACCTGGAAAAACAGGCTAATTGCCTGACATATCAGAGCCAGTTTTATGATCGGTCACGTTCATGGCAGGCATCTCTTGAAAAAATAATCAGTAACGAATAAATACGCACAATAATATTTCTCAAAGACAGGTGCCACAGAACAGTAAACGGTAGTACACGACGGTAACACTTATTTCAAAGCTAAATTCAGTGCACGACCAAGAGCTGCACCCCAACTCTGCTCGCGATCATAAAACTGCTCCGACTCAGCGGCACAGCTTGCGCGAATCGACTTATAATAATTATTATCACTGGCAAGGCGCTTAATGGCAGCAACCATTGCCAGTCGGTCGCCACAATTGAGGGTAATTACTGAGCCAGGAAAGACATCAATTGCATTACATACTGTGGTAGCAACTACCGGCCGCCCAGATAAAACGCCTTCAACCACCACACGATTCAAACCCTCAGGAAAATCTGCCGTCGTCGGGACAACTACCACTTGACTGCGCTCGTATGCTGCACGCATTGCAGAGCTGTTCAACTGACCGAGGACATTTATACAACTTTGCAAACCACGCCGCTCCACTTCTGCCTTGAGCTCACTGAGCGCTGTACCGCCGCCACAAATATCAAGCGATATTTTGCTTTGACTTTCAGCCCTTAAACTTGCCATGACATCAAGCAAATCAAAAACTCCTTTGTTGCGTTCCACGCGACCTGCGAACATTAACCTGAATGAATCCGCATCCCAAGCAGGGCGGGCAATTCCAGCAAAAGCAACGCGCTGATAAGAACTACGAGCCTGCAGCAGTCTGCCACTGACTTGACCACGACTCAACTCACGTACCTGCCGTTCGCACTCCGGTGAAATACAAATCGTGGCAATTGGGATTTTCCTCCAAAACAAACCATTTAAGCCCTGCAGAATACGTTCATACAGTGCAGTAGATCGATAACCGCGCGGCCAAAAAGTGCACTGCAAGTCTGTGATTATTTTTATGCCAAAGATGGCAGGAATTGCCAGCAACCACCAATGCTCCAGATCTGCAATCACAACTACCCGCGGACGGAGGTGCAGTATAGTACCAATAACACCCAACCAATGAGACATATAGGCCTGTTTATAAGCAAGACCTGTTTTACCTGCTGCATTATTTGGCCGATGCTCTACCGTGATGAGACCTTCAACTAATATCTCTTTGCGTGCATGTGTAGAAATCACTAGGGCTGAGAGCCCTCTCGCCTTAATCTGGTCAAAGAATTGTGCCGAATAGGTATCAGAGACCTCTGATGCGTCATGTTTACCAGATATCCAGCTGCGCATAGTGCCTGCAATATCACCAGGACCACCGCAATAAATAACTTGTGGGTTTGTTTTCATGAGCATTGATATAATATCTAATCTCTTATAATAAAGGATATGCGCTCAGTACCATTTTTTAAATGTCAGCTTCATAGATAACATACTCTTTGTATGGGGTTCCTCCGATAACCTTTGCCAGTTTACTCATAGCCTCGTTTGCTTTGAGCACCCAGCTCATCTCACTGGCAAACACCCCGTGTTTTCCTCCGTAATCGGCAATCTCGGTATTGAGAATACTGTCGACTCCCTTATTGCGATATTCCGGCAGCACACCCATGGTAATGGTACGAACCATGGTAATATTGCGACTGTACCAGAGATATTTCAGCAATCCAAGAGGTGAAAACGGGTTTCCATTCACATGTTTCAATGCCTGGTTAACATCAGGCAGGGAGAGCGAAAAGCCGACCGTACGCTTGTTCCGATCTTCGACGAAATAAATATAGTGTGGATTTGCAAGTGGCTTGAGGCTTTTTGCAAGAAAAGTAAACTCCTTGTCGGTCATGGGAACAAAGCCCCAGTTTTTCTCCCATGCCTTGTTGTAAATATCACGAATACGATCGATTTCGCGGTCAAAGTCCTTCATGTTCATGATCCGTACCGTCAGTCCTTCCTTTTTCTTGACATGTTCAGCTATACGTCGCAGACGCGAAATATCAATAAGTTTCTGATCAATATACCAGGCAAGAAGTTCCTGACCGATACGGTGCCCATAGTTCAGAACAAGATCATTGTACCATGGAGGATTGTAGAGCATAAGAAAAACCGGTGGGCTGTCGTACCCTTTTGTGAGCATGCCGCACTGATCGTTCATCGATGGACTGACAGGACCGCGCATGGCGTTGAGCCCCTTCCCTTTCAGCCACTTGGCCGCTGCATCAAAAAGCGCATTGGCAACTTTCTGGTCGTTGACACACTCAAAAAAACCCCAGAACCCGACCTTGTCGCTGTGCACCTGGTTGTGCCGCCGGTTTTCAATTGCCGCTATAGTTCCCACCATAGAACCTTCTTTCCATGCTGTAAAAAGAGCCAGGGATGCATGATCATACAAGGGAAACACTTCCGTATCAAGCGTCTTCATATAATCATCAATAACCGGTGGCACCCAGTATTTGTTAAGCTCCGGATCATTGCGATAGATCTGCCAGGCAAAGGTAATGAACTGTTTCCTTTCCTTTTTATTCCGTACCTGCCGAATCTCTATTGCCATATTCTTCTCCACTGCTGTGTTATAGTGATAAGATTTTCCGCTGAAGCAACATCATGGAACAGGGTTTTATCTGATAAGCTTATGAATGACTGCAGCCCCTTCACGAAGCATGCGTTCAGTCTCTTCCCAGGAAAGACACTCATCGGTTATGGAAACTCCATACCTGAGTTTATCGGGATCTTCTGGAAAAGGCTGATTACCGCCACAGATATTGCTTTCGATCATAACGCCGGCAATGCTTTTATTGCCTTCAGTTTTCTGCACAAGAATGTTCTCCCAGACTTTCAGCTGCTGCTCATGTTTTTTGCCGGAATTGGCATGGCTGCAGTCAACAAGAAGCGATTGTTCCAGACCTGCCTTTGCAATCCAGGATTCAGCAAGAGCAATACTGTCCGGTTCATAGTTCGGTGTATCGCCACCACGAAGCACAAGATGTCCGAAGGGATTCCCTTTTGTAGTAATGACGCTGCTGCGGCCTTCCTGATCAATGCCAAGAAAACTGTGCGGATGCATAGCGGAACGGATTGCATCGACAGCCACGTTCAGGCGGCCGTCAGTTGAATTTTTGAACCCGACAGGCATGGAAAGACCGCTTGCCATCTGACGGTGCGTCTGCGATTCTATTGTCCTTGCCCCGATAGCTGCCCAGCTCACAACATCGGCTACATACTGCGGGGTTATTGGGTCAAGAAATTCTGTTGCAGCCGGCAGCCCCAGGGCATTGATGTCAAGCAGAAGTTTTCTGGCATAGAACAAGCCGTGTACAATATCATACGTATCATCAAGGTGAGGGTCATTGATAAATCCTTTCCAGCCAAGAGTGGTGCGGGGCTTTTCAAAGTAGACCCGCATCATGATGCACAGATCATCCTGCAGTTCAGTGCGCAATGCGGAAAGTTTACGGGCATACTCAAGGGCTGCTTCGGTATCATGTATCGAGCAGGGTCCGACGATCACAAGCAGCCTGGAATCCTTGCCGGTCAATATATTTTCAACTTCACGACGTCCTTTAATAACGGTGCCAGCTATCCGTTCATCCACAGGCAGCTTTTCCTTGAGATCCTTTGGGGAAGAAAGACGGATAATGCGTGAAACTCTTAAATCATATAACTTTTCCATTCGTTTTCAACAATAATATCTTCATAGAATTAAACAGGATGCAAGATAAAAAAAAACACAATATATAATCAGCGCCAATGCGTATAAATTCCCTCCGCCATGAAGCTCTCACTACGACGGACGGAATTTTTTAATATTAATGCCTAAAAAAAAGAAATATATTGACCAAGTAAAGAAGGAAATTTTCAACAAGGGCAATCAATAATCAAAAAAAACATGAACGTACTGATCACTGACGGTGTTGATCCGCAATGCGGTCAAATCCTCTCTCAGAACGGTTTTGACGTGACCGAAATACAGAAAATCAGTAAGGAAGAACTCAAAAAGATCATCGGAGGCTTTGAAAAGCTGATCGTCAGAAGCGCCACAAAAGTTACCGCAGAAATTATCGAGTGCGGCACCAAGCTTAAACTTATCGGAAGAGCGGGAGCCGGGGTAGACAACATTGACATAGAAGCTGCAACCCGCAACGGCATTATCGTCATGAACACGCCTGGCGGAAACACTGTTTCGGCTGCTGAACATACCTGTGCCATGATTCTTTCTGCTGCACGCCGCATTCCCCAGGCAACAGCAGATCTGAAAAACGGAAACTGGAATAAAAAGAAATTTACCGGCATAGAACTTGAAGGAAAAACCCTTTCCATTATCGGTCTTGGAAAAATCGGCCGTGAAGTAGCATCCCGCATGCAGGCGTTCGGAATGAAAACAATCGCCTATGACCCCATGATCCCCGATGAATTCGCAACTCATCTCAATATTGAGCTTCTCCCCCTGCATGAAAATTTCATGCGTGCTGATGTTATCACCATCCATTCATCGCTCAACGAATCAACGCGTAATCTGATTTCAAAAGAGACGATTGACCTGATGAAACCCCATGTTATCATCGTCAACTGTGCAAGAGGAGGAATCATTAACGAAGCCGACCTTGCTGAAGCCATAGAATCGGGAAAAGTTGCCGCAGCAGCACTTGATGTGTTTGAGACTGAACCGGTCAACCCCGAAAATCCTCTTTTGAAGCTTGATGCAGTTATTACCACACCGCATATCGCTGCGTCCACGAACGAAGCACAGGAGAAGGTTGCCATTCAAATTGCAGAACAGATTGTCGACTGGAAACGAAAAGGAAAGCTCGAAGGCGCCGTGAATGCATCAGCCGTTGAACTTGCTCAGATTCCCGGGGTACGATCATATCTTACCCTGGCCGAAAAACTCGGAGCATTACTGGCACAGATGGCTCCAGATCAAGCCAGCAAAATGACTATCAGAACCTCCGGTGAATTCCTTCAAAAATTTAATGAGGTTATTACCGCTGCGGCTCTGAAAGGTTTTCTCGATATCCGTCAATCCAAAGATACCAACTATATCAATGCATTCACGATGGCAAAGGAGTGCGGTATAAGTCTGGAGCAGAAGTTTGAAAAGGAAAATCCGAACTATACCAATCTGATCCGCATTGAGCTTGAAAACGGTGAAGAAAAACGAATGATCGGCGGTACCGTCTTCAGTGACAAAGATGTTCGGATTGTTATGATAGATCAGTTTCTTGTTGAATTCAAGCCGGAAGGCAACATTATTATCTATAACAATATCGATAAACCTGGTGTCATTGCCAATGTCACCCAGCTGCTGCTGCAGCATAACCTGAATGTTGCTTATATAGCACTCTCAAGGGACGAAGAAAAGAATGTCGCCATGACAGCCATTGTTGTCGATGGAAATGTGCTGCCCGAACTGATTGATGAAATAAGAAGTGTCAATGGCGTCAACATTGCTCATCTTGTCACGCTCTGAAAATACTTGAGATATCAAACAAAAAAACCTGCCGTCAAAGCAGGTTTTTTTGTCTTTAACAAGGAATTTTACTAAGCCTTGGCAAAATCGATGCTGAGCCACTTATCTTCGTAAGAAGCTCCGGTTGACTCCATTCCAGCAAGAAAAATCGGTAAAGCAACAATCTTCTGGTAATCGCCAATACGGATAGTCAGATCATCGCCAAGTTTGAGAATTTTCGGCTCAAGACCCATGTTTTCCATAAACGGCAATCTGACACGAACCTTATAGTGCCCTTCAGAAACCTTCTTGATATCAATCGGATTTTCCGAGAAGAAAATATCGAGCGGATTGAGATCTCCATAGACCTTTTCGCCTACCCTGCGAAGCATCGCCACACCGACAACCTCATCATCAAACAAGGGTACTTCAGTAATTGGAATTGGAGCAAATGCTTCCTCAATCTGGTCAATATACTTCTGCTGAATAGCACGCCATTTCTGGAAATAAGGATCGGGGCTCTGATCCGGCATAACACGGTTGATGGTAATCCTGTCGACGGTAATTCCGTAAAGGTTAAGATAGGTCAAAGCACGCATTGACTCTTTGATAACCATCTTTTCGGGATTCATGACAAGACGCATGGTTGTTTTTGAACTGTCGGCCAACAAATCAATGATACCTTCTGTTGAAGAGAAGAGATTATCGACCTTGTCATAAACCTCCACAGGAGCAACAAAATCGTTTATTTTATTGATTTTTTTTGAAAGAGGCCTGATAACCGGCTTTACCATAAATTTTTCAACATTGCGGATAAGCTTGATAAACCAGCCGAATGTTTCAGGCAGAGAGAGAAGGCGAAGGGTTTCGCCGGTAGGAGCACAGTCAACAACAAGAAGATCGTACTCATTCTGCTCATTATAACGCTTGATATAGGAAAGTGAAAAGAGCTCTTCCATACCTGGAAGCACACCCATTTCCTCAGCATAAACACCTTCAATCCCACGAGATTCCATCAGGTGGGCAAAGTGCTCTCTCACTACATCCCAGTTCAGATTGAGGTCACCGAATACGCTGACTTCCTGACCCCAAAGATTTTCAGCAACCTTCACCGGCGAAGGTCCCAACTGAATATCAAGCGAGTCGCCAAGGCTGTGTGCCGGATCGGTAGACATAATAAGAGTCTTGTACCCCATATCTGCTGCTCTGAGCGCTGTGGCTGCAGCAACAGAGGTTTTACCAACACCACCCTTACCGGTGAAAATGATATTACGCATACGTTTTAATGATTCTTATTTTAAGAATTATTGAATAAGGCTCTTTTCTACCAAACACTATTCTCTGTAAGTTGAGCAACTTGAAAAGGCTTAAGATAATAAAATTTCCTTTTAATGGAACAGGCTCTAAAACAATTACTTATTGAAAAAATCGATGGAGTAAGTGAATATCGCTGCGCAAGGAACACTGCCCACTGAACTACCGCCTCCGTTTTCGGGAAGAACCCGAGTGTCCTCCTTTTCTGTCTTTATGACTTTTCACGCTCTTATCTTTATGACTTTTCAAGCCTTTACCGATTCTTGCACCCCTGGAGTGACGGGATGAAAAACGCGGTCTTTCGGATGAGACTACCTCTTTTTCAATTTTCAAACGCTGACCACGAACAAGAGTCATCCGGTGATTAAGATTGTTCAACTCCGCAAGACGCCGGGCGCTGGTACCATACTTCCTTGCAATGGAAGCAAGAGTTTCGGACTTCCCTACCCTGTGCATCACTATCTTTTTCTTAACTGGACCCTCTCTGCCAGAATCGCCCTGTCCGGAATTGCTGTTATCACCTCCGGAAAACACTACAAGTTTCTGGCCGGGAGTAACATCAGGATCTTTCAAGTTGTTCCAGACAATGAGCTGACTGATATAGGTACGATAAAGTCTGGCGATGGAACCAAGATTTTCACCCTGCTGTACAATATGAACCCTCTCTCCCTTTCCTGCAGCGCCCTCACCTCCCGAACCGGAATTAAGACTTTCAACCCTGGCAAGCAGCTGCTCGCGTTCAGAGGCTTGCGGCGACTTGTAAGCATAAATTTCCTGCTCACGTTTCTGGAACTGCGCGATATATTGTTTTGGCAGCTTTATAACGCTACCGGTTGAGCCAGTCGCAGGAATAATACCAAGCTTGTATTGAGGATTAAGAAAGTGGAGATCGCGCATCGGCACTCCGATCGTTTCACTGATCTGTTCGAATGACAAAAGACGGGTGGTTCTGAGTGTGTCGATATCGTGATACAAAAATCCAGGCTCCACCGGACGGATATTGTGCTCGTTATAATAGTTCATAATATAGTTCACGGCAATAAATGCAGGAACATACCCCCTCGTTTCAGCGGGAAGGTAATCCCAAATTGCCCAGTAGTTTTTTACCCCGCCGGCCCGCCTGATCGCCTTGTTGACATTTCCCGGCCCGGCGTTATACGCTGCAAGTGTCAGGAACCAGTCGCCATAAATATTGTAGAGATCCCTTAAATATCGGCATGCAGACACAGTAGCCTTCTCCGAATCGTAGCGATCCTCTATAAATGAGGATGACTGCATACCGTACATTTTTCCGGTGCCATACATAAACTGCCACAGCCCTTTGGCTCCGGCAGGAGAGACCGCTGTTGGATTAAGGGCCGATTCAACGATGGCGAGATACTTCATCTCAAGGGGAATATTGTAGGAATCAAGTTTTTCCTCAAACAGAGGAAAATAGATTTTGGTGAGTCCGAGGATTTTAGCCGTCGTATTTCTCTTGTCGACAGCATAAAGTCTTATAAAACCCCTTACATGATCATTAAAAACAAGATTGAAGGGGGTTTTGCGGGCGAGCAGGGAAATCCTTGAGGCATAAACAGAATCGCTGTACTGAGGCACAAAATTGGCGGGAAATCCAAACTTTTCACCTTCTTTCGAAGGGGCTGAAAAGTGTTCATCCTGGAAATATGTTGCATTGACAAGACTGTCAAGAATATCTGAAACCGAAGACTTCGGAAGCGATCCTCTGATAGTTTTCACTGGATCGTCAGCACGAACCGGCAGAGCGGAAACCAGAAAAACAAGTGCCATTAACGACACCGTGAACATGGAAACAGCTTTATTATAAACCCTTATTTTCACAAGCGCACATTCGTTAAGAAAGGAGATTACTAAAAGATCCATGCTGAAACAGCAGAGATCAACCTTGAAAAAGTAACAATAAAAACCGTTCCTGACTAATAGAATTATCTTTTACGTCAATAATATCCTGCAACTCCTGTATCAGTAGGTAACTTTCCACAGGAAAAGTCCGCTGGCATCAGCAGGTTTGAGTGAACTCGACAGAACCCCGCCGTCAAGCATCCTCTGGAATTCTTCAGCATTAAGAGTACCCTTTCCAGCGCTTATCATTGCATCTACAAGATAGCGCACCATACTGCGTAAAAAACGGTTCGCTGATATCTGAAACACCAGAAAGCGATCGGTGCGGTACCACTCGCTTGCAGTAACAGTACAGAGACGGCCTGGATTATCCCTGTCTTCCTTTGAAAATGCAGAAAAATCATGGGTGCCAAGCAGAGAAGCTGCAATCTGCTGCATGACCGTAATATCGGGTTTTCCAGACAAACATCCCGCAAAACGGCCATAAATCGCTGATGGCTCCTCAAGCAGAAAATATCGGTACTGCCTCTCTCTGGCACTATGCCGTGCATGAAAATCATGAGAAACTTCCACAGGGTCGCTTACCCTGATAGTTTTCGGCAAAACCGAATTCAGCGAATGTATTATCCGGGAAAGATCCATCGTTGAAGAACTGAAAAAGTTTGCTGTCTGAGCTCTCGCATGAACTCCCTTGTCGGTTCTTCCGGCGGCTGCAAGAGAAATTTCTTCCTGCAGAATCATGCCGAGTGCTGCTTCTATCTCCCCCTGTATGGTTGTAATCCTGCCGGACTGTCTCTGCCATCCGGCAAAGGATGTACCATCATATTCAACGGTAATCCTGATGTTCTTCATAAGAGAATTAATATCTTTGTACGTTGGTTACTTCTATAATAGTTATCTTCCCGTTTTCTTCCCTAATTAACATAATATCACACGTTGCAGACAACTCACCTGGCATCGCTCCTTCAGGCGCTGGAAAGCCTGGACATGCATTTATCCGCAGGCACCTACAGGGTTCCCGGAATCTGGACCGGAAAAAATAACGGAATCGAACTGGTCAACCCGGCCGAATACTTCAAAATAATACTTGAAAACATCCTTGAATGCAGTGTTCCCCACAGCCCCCGACAAAATAATGCAGACTGGAGAGAGAGTGCGGTAGTTTACAATCTGTTTATTCGCCTCACCACAGCATTTGACCATAACGGCGACGGCACAATCGCTTCTGAACCGCTTGCATGCGGTTTCAGGGAAACAGGCACCTTCCTTAAAGCAATTGCACTCCTGCCGTATATAAAAAATCTCGGCGCAAATACCGTCTATATTCTCCCTGTCACTGAAATTGGTTCTCAGAACAGAAAAGGCTCACTGGGCTCTCCTTATGCCGTTAAAGACCCAAGAAAGCTTGATCCGATGCTTGACGAGCCAGCACTCGGATTTTCTCCGGAATTCCTGCTCAAAGCATTTGCTGAGGCTGCACATATCCTGGATATTCATGTTGTGCTTGAGTTTGTGTTTAGAACATCTTCTATGGACAGCAACTGGATACAAGAGCACCCTGAGTGGTTCTACTGGATCAGAGACCATGAAAATACATGCAACTTCGGGCCACCACATTTCGATCCTGATACCCTGACATGGATTCATGAGATGGTAGATCGCCACGAGATGCACAATCTTCCTGCCCCATCTTCCGAATACCGTGAGCAATTCGTCACCCAACCGGTGACTGTCCATAAAAAAGACGGGATATATAAGGGTACCGCGAAGGACGGCACTCTATGCCGCATTGCAAGCGCTTTTTCTGACTGGCCCCCTGATGACAAGCAACCGGCATGGAGTGATGTGACTTATCTGAAAATGCATAACCATGATGCGTTCAACTACATTGCCTACAATACCATCAGGATGTACGACTGTGCGCTTGAGAATCCGGAATACAACAATACTTCACTCTGGAATGAGATTCTGGATATCATCCCAAGCTACCAGAAGCTTTACGATATTGACGGTGCCATGATTGATATGGGCCATGCCCTGCCTTCCGAACTGAAAAAGAGTATTGTACGTATTGCCCGTGAAAACAAACCGGGGTTTGCGTTCTGGGATGAGAATTTCAATCCTACACCCGAGATACGCGATGAAGGTTTCAATGCAGTGTTCGGTTCCCTTCCCTTTGTCATTCATGATATTGTCTTTATCCGTGGATTATTGAATTACCTGAACAAAACCGGTGTAGCTCTACCGTTTTTTGGCACTGGTGAAAATCACAACACGCCACGCGTCTGCTTCCGTTACCCCCGTGAAGAAGCCGGAAGAAACTTCTCTATCTTTATATTCACGCTCAGTGCCATACTGCCAGCCATCCCTTTTCTGCAGTCAGGAATGGAACTCTGTGAATGGCATCCGGTAAACCTCGGACTTAATTTCAACGATGAAGACAGAGCTCTCTATCTTCCAGAAAAACTTCCGCTCTTCAGCGCCTGCAGCTATGACTGGGAAAACTGTAATGGTCTTCTCCCTCTCAACACCTATATCAGGCGCATTCTTGATATCAGGAAGCAGTATCTTGATCTGGTGCTATGCGGAGAAACCGGATCGATGACCATCCCTTATGTATCTGAACCTGAACTTTTTGCCGTCATGAGAACATCGGACGGCAGCTCACTGCTCTTCATCGGGAACAGCAATCTTTATCATACAAGAACCGGTGCACTCGAATTCAGCATGAACAACATTTCGCTCTACGACCTGATCGGCGAAACATCGTGGCCAATCAGAGAGCATAAACTCACTGTGACCTGCAATCCGGGCCAATGCATGCTCTTTGAACTTCCTCCGGAGGTTTGACGGGATAACCGGCGAAAAACGTATCTTTTGTAATTTTTCATCAACCAAATCATTATCCCATTATGTCTATTCTCATTGTCGGCTCTCTTGCCTTTGATGATATCGAAACCCCTTTTGGAAGTTCTTTTGACACGCTTGGAGGATCATCCACCTACATAGCACTCTCTTCAAGCTATTTTACCGACGAGGTTAAGCTGGTCGGCGTCGTCGGCTCGGACTTCGAGGATAAACATTTTGACCTTCTGCATTCCAGAAACATCGATACCAAAGGAATCAAAAAAGTTGAGGATGGAAAAACCTTCCGATGGGCAGGACGCTATCATTACGACATGAACACCCGCGACACACTCGACACTCAGTTGAACGTGTTTGCGGATTTTGATCCTGAAGTACCATTACAGTACCGTGATGCCAAATTTGTCTGCCTCGGCAATATCGATCCGGAACTTCAACTCAAAGTTCTTGACCAGATCAACAAGCCGACACTGGTCATCTGCGACACCATGAATTTCTGGATAGAAGGAAAACCTGAAGAGCTCAAAAAAACCCTTGAACGAGTTGATATCTTTATCATCAACGATAGTGAGGCGCGTATTTTAAGCGGGGATCCAAACCTTGTCAAATCAGCCCGGATAATCCGCAATATGGGACCCAAAACCCTGATCATCAAAAAAGGCGAACACGGCGCGCTTCTGTTTACCGACAAAGGCATCTTTGCGGCTCCGGCTTTTCCACTCGAATCCATTTTTGACCCGACGGGTGCAGGCGATACTTTTGCCGGAGGCTTTATCGGACATCTTGCACGCTGCGAAAGCATTAACGACCTTGAGATGCGCAGAGCAGTGCTGTACGGCAGCGCCATGGCAAGTTTCTGTGTCGAAAAATTCGGTACTGAGAAAATTGCTTCGCTGGATATGCTTGAAATTGAAGACCGTTACCAGAGCTTCCGTGAGCTTTCACGGATTGATGAGTAAATAAACGCAGGTACCAGAGAGCCACAGGAATTTCGGAGCACCTGAAAGAAACCTTTTAGAAACAAGCGATATGGATCAGCTCAATATTCTGGATTACAGTTTCATCGTCGGATACCTGCTCATGACGCTTGTTATTGGACTGTGGTTCTCTTCACGTGCTTCGGAAAATGTCGATGAGTTTTTTCTCTCGGGACGCAAACTTCCGTGGTGGATTGCCGGAACCGGAATGGTTGCGACAACTTTTGCTGCAGACACCCCGCTTGCCGTTGCCGGTTTTGTAGCCAAAAACGGCATCGCCGGCAACTGGGTATGGTGGACGTTTGTTTCGGGCGGCATGCTCACCGTTTTCTTTTTTGCAAGACTCTGGAGACGGGCAGAAATTCTTACCGACCTTGAGTTTATAGAACTGCGATACAGCGGAAAAGCAGCAAGATTCCTTCGGGGGTTCAAGGCGGTCTATTTCGGACTCTTTATCAATTCGATCATTATCGGCTGGGTCACTCTGGCTATGTTCAAGATCATTAAGATTATGGCACCGGAGTTGAACCCCGTATGGATCATTATCGCACTTGTCCTGCTTACCACCTTTTATTCCGGGCTTTCAGGCCTTTGGGGGGTATCCATCACTGATAACATTCAATTTGTTATCGCCATGACAGGCTGTATCATTCTTTCCATTCTTGCTGTCCATTCCCCTGTCGTCGTCTCTGCCGGCGGCCTTATGAAAGCTCTTCCGAAATGGATGTTCGACTTTTTCCCCTCGTTCAGCTCCGCAACATCTTCAAGCACTGGACTGACAGGTGCTGCGGCCCTTCCCTTTGCCTCGTTTGCCGCCATGGCGTTTGTCCAGTGGTGGTCATCCTGGTACCCCGGTGCGGAACCGGGCGGAGGAGGCTATATCGCCCAGCGCATGATGAGCGCCAAAAACGAAAAACATTCACTGCTTGCAACACTCTGGTTTACCGTTGCACACTACTGCCTGAGGCCCTGGCCATGGATCATCGTCGGCCTGGTGAGCCTCGTCATGTTTCCACACCTTCCGCTCAACCAGAAAGAAGACGGCTTTGTCTATGTGATGAAGGCTGTTTTACCTCCTGGACTGAGAGGCCTGCTGATTGCAGCCTTTCTGGCGGCTTACATGTCAACGCTCTCAACTCATCTGAACTGGGGCACAAGCTATCTTATCAACGATTTCTACAAACGCTTTCTGAAAAAGGATGGCAACCCAAAACACTATGTCAATGTTTCCAAATTGACGACATTCCTGACCGCAGCCTTTTCCCTCTGCATCACCTTTTTTGTGCTCGAAACCATAACAGGTGCCTGGGAATTCATTATACAGTGCGGTGCCGGAACAGGTTTTGTACTTATTCTCCGCTGGTTCTGGTGGCGACTCAATGCGTGGTCTGAAATCACATCGATGATTACACCGTTTGCTGTGCTGGCATGGCTGAAGTTGTTCACCACTATTACTTTTCCCTTTTCGATTTTCATCATTGTCGGCATTACCATTGCCGTAACCCTCGCGGTAACCTTTCTGACACCTCCAACTGAAACAGCGCAGCTTGAAACATTCTACAGAACCACAAGGGTTGGTGGAGTGCTGTGGAAAAAAGTCGCAAAAAATCTGCCGGATGTGAAATCCGACACGGGGTTCACCATGCTTTTTGTTGACTGGGCGCTGGGCATCATTATGATCTATGCAATCCTGTTCGGGACCGGAAGAGTTATTTTTGGAGATCTTTTTCAGGGATTCATGTTTCTCGGAACCGGATGTATTGCAGGAGCGCTGATCTTTGCAGACCTTAACCGAAGGGGCTGGAACAACCTGAACTGATAAAAAAAAACATGGCCAGACCAACGCTTATCCTTGCCTCGCAATCACCGAGACGAAAGGATATCCTCTCTCTGATGCAGATACCGTTTGAAACCGCAGCCGTTGAGACCGAGGAAATTTTTGACCCTTCATGCTCTCTGGAACAGAACGTCACGTCCATCGCTTTAGCGAAAGCGGAAGCTGCTGCTGCACTGATATCAAGCCACAAGGGGAAAACTGTTATTCTCGGTGCAGATACCGTGGTGGCAAAAGGAAACCAGATTCTTGGTAAGCCCGCTGGTTTCGATGATGCATTCATCATGCTCAAAAGCCTGCAAAACAGATCGCACCGAGTCTATACCGGTTTTGTGCTGCTCTTCGGCGAAAAAACCTACACGGAATGTGTTGCAACAACCGTTGAGTTTGAGCCGATGTCCGACAATGAAATCCAGCGCTACCTTCTTTCAGTAAAGCCATACGACAAAGCGGGAGCATACGGCATTCAGGATCCTCTGATGGCATGTTATATCAAACGTATCGAGGGGTGTTACTATAATGTTGTGGGGCTCCCTCTCTCAAGGCTCTGCAAGGTCTTGAAACCTTTGTTATGCTGATAACAGACCAAGGGGAAACTGTGCATCGCGCAACTTCGGATCAAGCCGTCCATGTTATTCTCGGTCCTACAGCTTCAGGCAAATCGGCACTTTCTCTCGCACTTGCAAAAAAAATCGGAGCAGAAATCATTTCCGCAGATTCCAGGCAGATATACCGCGAGCTCGACATTGGCTCAGCAAAACCTTCTCCTGAATCCCTTCGCGATATTAAACATCATTTTATCAATGAAAAAAATATCGGCGAACCGTTCACTGCGGGTGACTTTGCCATTGAAGCCGCAGAACGGATTCACGACATCCACCGGAAGGGTTTACGTGCAGTGGTTTCTGGCGGCTCAACACTCTACCTTCAAGGGTTACTTGAAGGTTTTGCTGAGCTGCCTGCCGGAAATGAGGAAATCAGGAAAAAGCTCCTGCATGAACTTGAATGCGGAGGGAAAGAGGAGCTTTATAAAAAACTTCTCCTGAAAGATCCTGAACAGGCAGCTACCCTTGATCCCACAAAAACCCAGCGACTTATACGAAGCCTGGAAATTATTGAGATAACAGGGATGAGCGTTACGGAACTGCAGGCAAGAGGAAAAAAAGCACACACAGGAATCCGCTTTCTCACCTGGGGTCTTTCACTGCCTCGCGAGAGGCTTTATAACCGCATCAACCTACGTACGGAGGAGATGCTTGAGGCGGGCCTTGCGGCTGAAGCGGCAATGCTTCATCATAACTACCGGGCAATGCTTGCACACCATAACATATCAGCACTGCAATCGGTGGGATATCAGGAACTGTTTCAATACTTTGACGGAAAGATCGAGTTTGCAAAAGCTATTGAGCTGATTAAACAGCATACGCGCAATTATGCAAAACGTCAGTTGACTTTTTTTAAAAACAGACTTGATGTCACCTGGGTGGATGCTCCTGAAAATGAGAGTGAACTGGCAGCGCTTGTCGACCGGTTGGCCCTCCCTTCCTCAATATCATAGTCATCCTGCAGACCTAACCAGAACCTGGCGGAATTCCCGAAATATTGTGCAAGGCGCAATACTGTGTCTACCGTAATACGTCTTCTCCCTATGAAACTCCCCACCGCAAGCAGCGGGGTATCTTTTTATAGAAATTCTAAATTTCGCCACAAGTGGCGGGGAATTCAACCCTGAGAGATTAATCATTAGCCCATTTTCTTATTCTTCCATCAGATTGAATAACGGTTTTCTCCGGATGTTCTACAACAAAACTGATCCATTCGTCTTTTATGCCTATACGGTCAGGCCTGCTTCTTGTGAAGTTAAAGTAAGATGTGGTTTTCATGCCGCTACAATGGCTTAAACCTTTGCACTGGTTCTATTAACGGAGACTCTGGGTTCTTTACGCAGCCCTGATTTGAATTCGACCACTGATATTTCTGAAGAGAATAAACAATCCGCAACTTCTGTGCTGCAACTCATAGCGCCGCAATGCGCTCATTTTACAAATTAAACCCATCAGCACAAAAAAAGGTCAACACTCCCACAAGGATTTTACCTTATCCGAACACCCAGAAGACGCAAAAGGGTTTTCACATGATGATTGTCCGCTGAAAATATCATATTAACTATGGGCTTTTTTTTTACCTTACTTATGAACGGTTTCAGCCGTAAGGTCCATTTTATACAATCCTTGTTAACAATCCCTGCACCCTGCTCAACCAGCAGCCCATTATATGCTTCAACAGCAATGCTTTTCAGTTATCAAAGTCGAGGTTTATCATGAATTACTCAGTATCGAGCCGCAAAGAGTTGACCATTATGAAAATCGAAGAAGAGGTGTTTGATTTTCGTCATGGCGACTCATTCAAACTGGCAATTGATGAATTGGTTAACAAAGAGAACTGCAAAAACCTGATCATCGATTTTTCTCAAGTAAAAGCTATTGATTCCTGCGGTATCAGTTCAATGCTGCTTGCTCACAAGCTGTTTAATCAATCACAAGGGCTTACTGTTTTCGTTTCGCTATGCAAGCAGATCAAGGATCTGCTGAAATTGACGAATCTGAACAAACAGCTCTACATTTTTTCTTCTATTAACGAGGTTATAACCCTCATTGAGCCGGCAATGAAAAGCAAGCGAAATGCACGGGGAAAATCTCAATCACAAGTCTATGAAGTCAACGATGAGGTCAACGACGAACTGAGTGATGATTTAGATCTTATTGCCATACCGGATCTGCATGAAGAGAATCTTGACGAACACCTTGTGGAACCTGATGAGATGAACGAACAACCAGACCTCACCGATCCTCTTTTAGATGGTGAGCCCGGCTCAAAAAAAAGAGGACGCCCGAAAAAAGCTTGACTACTACGGGTATTTGACCTACTTTTGTAAAGAGGGTTGTTACATTCGATGGGGCAAAAAGCAGATGAATTTGCACCATTGCAAGACCAAATAAGGAAAATTTGTCCACTCATGACACAAATTTTTACTCATTCAGGTCACAGGGAAAACGGGCCGCAAACAGAGAACAACCAGTCACAGTTGCAGGACAGCCAATACCCCATAGGCAAACCACACTCGCGCGAAATCATTGACAACTTCTGCGAAAATCAGTTGGAACGAATCTTCGATTCTGCAGATATCAAAATTGGGGGCAACCGACCATGGGACATCCACATATACAATCCTCTGGTTTTTCGTCGCGCCATCACTGAGGGAAACCTTGGCCTTGGAGAGTCATACATGGACGGTTTCTGGGAATGTGATGATCTTGAGGAGTTCATGTTCCGGCTTATCAGTTCGAAAGCCGATGAAAAAATAGTAGCACCAGTCATGTTCATCGGAAAATGGATCGGTAAAACATATAACCTGCAGCGACCTTCAAGAGCATACACCGTTGGGGAAACACATTACAATACCGGCAACGACCTGTTTATGGCCATGCTTGACCAGCGAATGATTTACAGTTGCGGATACTGGAAAGAAGCTGAAACGCTTGATGAGGCCCAGGAAAAAAAACTTTGCCTGATTTTTAACAAGCTGCAGCTTCAACCCGGAATGCACCTGCTTGATATCGGCTGCGGCTGGGGGGGGGGGCTGCCCGCTTCGCTTCCGAACACTATAAGGTCTCTGTAACCGGCATAACCATTTCAACCGAACAGGCAAAAATTGCAAGAGAACATTGTGCGGGGCTGCCAGTAACCATTGAATTGATCGATTACCGCAAGCTGCAGGGTTCTTTTGACAGAATTTATTCGATCGGGATGTTCGAACATGTCGGCTATAAAAATTACCGCAACTATTTCGAGCTTGTCAGCAGGTGCCTGATACCGGACGGCTTAACCCTTCTGCACACTATCGGCTCAAACACTTCCACCACCAACGGCGATCCATGGAGCTGCAAATACATCTTTCCAAACTCGATGCTGCCGTCAGCAAGCCAGATCACAAAAAACTTCGAAGGACTCTTTATACTCGAAGACTGGCACGTTTTCACTTATGACTACTCACTAACGCTGAAAGCTTGGTATAAAAACTTTGAGAAGCATTGGCCGCTGCTGAGATCCAGCTACTCTGAGAGATTTCGCCGCATGTGGCGTTACTATCTTCTGAGCTTTTCCGGTGCTTTCCGATGCCGTTCCATTCAGCTCTGGCAGGTTCTGCTCTCTAAAAACGGGCTTCAAGGGAAAACAAGTATTGCCCGGTAAAGGTGATTCAGTGATAGAGAAGCTTTGCAGGGGCTGTACGGTTAAACAGATCTATCTGCCTCCTGCTCTCAGCCATAATGTCGTCAAGCGGTATCTGTTTTTTGATCATCTCACGGAAGAGAGAGCTACCGGCAAGCCGGTCGAAAAAAATGTGTCCTTTGTCGAGAGCTATTCCGTCGGGATAAAGACGCTGAAGCACAAGAAGAATGGCTGCGGCCGTTTTGAAGGGGCTGAAGGTTTTTCTCTCTGTGATTGACAGCTTCACTCCCTGACAGCGTTCGCCAATGAACTTGCCCGACAATGGCTGAAAAGAAACGACATCAAACACTACGCCGGGCAGACTGTACGCCTTGAGAGCATCTGCAAGTTCCCCGGCATTGATGAACGGTGCACCAAACTGCAGAAAGGGAGCATCGGTTCCACGACCTTCGCTGACGGTTGTTGCTTCAAGCAATACCGTCGCCGGATAGACAATTGCTGTATCAACACTTCTGATATTCGGGGAAGGAGAGATAAACAGAAACCCGGGATATTCATCAGCAAACCTTGCACGATTGTATCCTGACATTGTTATAACCTTCAGATCAAGTTTTTTATAAAAGCGTTCTTTCAGCAGCATGGCAATTTCACCGACTGTCATGGAATGAATAAAAGGGATATCGACTGCACCGACAAACGACTCATAACCGGGCGCCAGCATAAATCCAGCCGGAGCGAGGGGAATGATCGGATTGGGGCGATCAAGAACCATAAAGGGTATGCCAGCCTCCTCACAGGCCTGCATGGCATTTTTCATGGTCGATATGTAGGTAAAACAGCGTGAGCCAATGTCCTGAAGGTCATAAACCAGCATATCAATAGTTTTCAGCTGCCGGATATCAGGTTTTTTCGAAGTTCCATAGAGTGAAAACACCGGAAGAAAATCATGAACAATTGAAGGGCTGACCTTTTTTCCAGCGTCGATATCAGCCGAAAAACCATGCTCAGGAGCCATGATAAACTTAAGTCTGACTCCGTTCCGGAGCATGAGGGTATAATTCGGCTCCCCTGTCCGACTGACTCCAGCCACATTGGTAATGAGACCGACTTTCAAGCCTGCAAGCTCGTGAAATCCTGATGCTTCAAGACGGTCTATACCGTAGAGCAAAGGTTCAGCTGGTGCAGCATGAGCAAGAATGAGAAAAAGAAGCAGAAAGAGAGCGGAAAGTAAAGAAATGCGTTTTGCTCCGGCATGAAACAATTGAGAAAAAAAACATCCTTCACTATTCATGACCAAGAGCTTCTTAACAAACATTTTCAAGCCAAAAAGATTTCACTCGTCCAATACCCTTCAAGGAAAGCGCTGGTAAAGAGTTAAAATAGAGAGTTCAGGAGAGAAAAAAGAAGGAATGGGCAAAAAAAAGCCGCCTGTTGATGGGCGGCTTTCGTTGTGGTGGGGACAGGACTTGAACCTGCAACCTTCGGGTTATGAGCCCGACGAGCTACCAATTGCTCCACCCCACGATGTTTGTTCTACAATATACAGAATAAATTATCTTATGCAAACTTTTTATTGTATCTGTCTGCCATTTATTTCAGATCCATCGGGTTCTATGACAAAAAGTTTCCCATCAGCCCCCTCTACAGCGAGAATCATACCCTCTGAAACTTCATCGCGAATCGTGCGTTCGGCAAGATTCGCAACCAGCACGACATTTTTACCAATCATCTCTTCGGGAGTATAATAGCGTGCAATTCCAGCAAGAACCTGTTTTGTTACAGAACCGATCCGGAGCTGAAGTTTAAGGAGTTTTCCTGCTTTTTTAACCGGTTCAGCTGCTATGACTTTAGCAACCCTCAAGTCCACCTTCAAAAAGTCGTCAAAACTTATGACCGGCTTGAACTCCTGACGGTTCTGTTCAGCTCCAGCCTCGCGTTTCTCAGCTTCGGCCAGCAGAGCCTCGATTTTTCTCAGTTCCGGTGCAATATCGGCATCCTCAATTTTTGTAAAAAGAATTTGCGATTCCGTTCTGAGCTTATGGCCTTTGGAGAGAGCCGGGCAGAGCAGAGATACTGAAAGGGAACTTCCTCTGGTAAATCGATCTTCGATGCTGCCCTCAAACCCCAGCATGGCATAGATCCGGTTGCTGGTTTCCGGAATAACCGGATAGAGAGCAACAGCAAGCGCATGACAGAGGTTCAATGAGAGAGCTATAGATCTTGCTGCCGCTTCCCGGTCACTCTTGATTACTTTCCACGGCTCTGATTCAGTAAGAAATCGATTTGCCGCCCTGGCTATATCCATGCCGAGAGAGGTTGCCTCCCTGAAATGAAACTGTTCAAAAGCAAGATCAAGCTGTTCTAGGGTATCCGTCCAGTTAATGCCGAGTGAATTCCACTCTTCAGGTGAAGAGTCACAGGGGACCTCTCCATTAAAACGGGCATTGGTAAAATCAACCGAGCGCTTGATAAAATTCCCGAGGGTATCGGCAAGTTCGCCATTGGTCCTGTTCTGAAAGTCCTGCCAGCTGAAATCGGTATCCTTGTTTTCGGGATAGTTCATTGCAATAGTGTAGCGAAGGGTATCGGCAGGAAATTTTTCAAGAAATTCACCAAGATAGACCGCATAGTTCCTCGACTTTGAAAACTTTCTTCCCTCGAAATTCATGAACTCTGATGCCGGCACATTATCGGCAAGATTAAAGCACTCGTTATGGCGCCCTTCGTTCCATGCCATCAGAATGGCGGGAAACATCAGGGTATGAAAAACCACGTTATCCTTCCCGATAAAATGAATAAGTCTGGTATGAGGATCCTGCCAGTACTCTTTCCATAGATCACTCTTTCCCTGTTTTTCCGCCCACTCTCTGGTAAACGAGATATAGCCGAGTACGGCATCGAACCATACATAAAGAACCTTGCCGGCAGCCTCCACGGTATCGAGAGGCACCTTGATGCCCCAAGGCAGATCACGGGTTATCGCCCTGTCGTTCAGTCCCTGTTTAAGCCACGTGCGGCTGTAATTCACCACATTCTGCCGCCAATCCCCCTCGTGGCTGTTGACGTACTCCTCAAGCTTTTTCTGGAAGCGTCCCAGCGGAAAATACCAGTGCATGGTGTCGCGCAACTCCGGTATTGCATCAGAAAGTCTGCTTTTCGGGTTGATAAGTTCAAGCGGACTTAAATGGGTACCGCATTGTTCACACTGATCGCCGTTTGCTTCAGGATTATTGCAGACAGGACATGTGCCGGTAATGTACCGATCGGAAAGAAAGCGGTCAGCTTTGCGGTCAAAAAAAAGCTTTTCCGTCTTTTTAGTAAATATTTCTTTCTTTTCTATATCAAGAAAGAACTCCTGCGCTGTTGCATGATGAAGCCGGGAAGATGTTCTGCCATAATAATCAAACGAAATACCACACTTTGAGAACGCATCAAAGTTCATAGCGTGGTATCGATCAACTACATCCTGAGGAGAAATACCTTCTTTCTCTGCTGTAATGGTAATAGGAACACCGTGTTCATCGGATCCGCCAATATGAATAACATCCTCACCCTTGAGCCTTTTATAACGAACATAAATATCTGCAGGAAGATAAACACCTGCCAGGTGACCGAGATGAACCGGACCGTTAGCGTAAGGAAGCGCTGAGGTAACCAGAGTTCTTTGAAACTGATGCATACAGATTTAATAATAACGTTACAGCGATTAGACAAACTCTATTTTTTTACATACAGAGCATTGAACTTGTCGACAGGAATTCTGCGTGTCTGATCGTTTTTGAGGTAACGAAGGTAAACAAGTTTTTTCTGAGCATCAATATTTTCAACCACAGCTGCTCCTTCCGGAGTATGCACTCTGCTTCCTACAGGAGGAAGAGGTAACTGGGGAGAAGCTTGAGTATGACAGCTTTTCTCATGTTTTGAATACCCAAGACAGCATTTCGGACGATTACAGATGCCGGTAATATTAAAAGCATGACTGTCAATCCCAGTGTTTTCGGAATATTGAGATTTTTCAGAAAACGGATTAGTATGTATTTTCTGCAACCAGCTTGAACAGCACAACAGACAGCCGCACGGTCCATATGCGTTTGCTCTTCGAGCCTCTTCACGTGTAGTGATCTGTACCATCTGTATTCTTGCCTTGAACTCTCCGGCAAGATCACGCACAAGCGTCCTGAAATCAACGCGGTGAGAGGAAGTATAGTAAACCGATAGTTTCTGCTGGTCCATCCGCAATTCCACATCAACCAGCTTCAGATCAAGTTCATGCTTTTTAACTTTGTTCAGGCAAACCTCACGAATCTCTGATTGCCGTTTTTTCAATTCAATAATCGCCTGGTTGTCATTCTCGTCAGCAATACGCAAGACCTCGGTACACTCCTGTCCATTTTTTTCCAGTCCTTTCAACTGGAGCTTTTTGCGGGCAATCTGACCTACGGAATAGACAACACCGAAATCATAACCTCCATCAGACTCTATAATTACCTGCAACCCGATACTAAAAGGGATTCCTGTATTGTTGCGAAAAAATTCACGCCGGCAACCCTGGAGCTCAACCTCGCAGATATCATTAACAACATCTTCAGAAACAGCTCCGTAAATGGTTTCCATCTCGCTATGCAGCAATTGTGAAAGCCGAAGCCTTACCTTTGTATTATCACCTAAAAGACAACTGCATATAACATTACTCATAAAATACTGTTTTTTATAATTCCGAAAGCGAACAACATCCGATTTCCGGCATCACTCTTTCACCCTTTTTCAAGACCTAAAACATGCATAACCGCTTCAACACGTTTATTTATCGAAGCCTTTCCTCTGACAACAGTCAGCGCTTCATCCAGCATCCGGTTCCTGATTTTCCCGCTAAGATCGTCAAGGTGCCGTTCTGTCGTCCTCTGCATGTATGCAGTCAGATCATCAGTGCCTGAATGTTCTGCCGAAGAGAGCAACCGGGGCTCCAGAAATGAGAGACACAGCTCAGGTTTCTGTTCATCAAGATATTCAATCCGACTGACAACTGAAACAAGGTATATCAAAGGAGTTTTCTCAAGAACACGGGATACTATCGATGCTGTCCCCTTAAAAAAAATAAGCGGTCGATTATCAACAGGCTCAATCTTTCCCTGGGGGAAAATCCACAAAGCATTCTGTCGATCACTCTCGGCTGTGAGCAGTTCAGCAGCATAACGGAGCGTGTCGAGCACACTTCTTGGGCGGGATCGATCAAGGGAAAAAGCTCCGAGACGGGTAAAAAAACGATGTTTCTTTAACTGCTGATACTCAATAATGATAAACAGATTCTGAAAGAAAAACTCTTCCGTGCAAAGCTGCGACCAGAAGCCGTCCCACCAATAAGCATGATTGGCATAAAAAATAACCGGAATCCGGGGATTCATTTCCCTGACTCCGGCCTGCATAAAAACGCGTACCGAGTTAAAATACCGCTTGAACTGCCGGCGGGAATACCAGCTGAACCACAGGGTATAAAGCCTGCTCCGTCGGACTGTGAGCATCAGAGCTTATTTGAAAGCTCTCCTGATACGGTTTATCGCCTCCTCCAGCGAGGTGATTGAAGCCGCATAGGAAAGACGGAGGTTTTCCGGCGCACCGAAGGCATCACCGGGAACGGTGGCCACATGATGCACTTTCAGAAGGTATTCGGCAACATCTGCAGAGTCTTTCATTATCACTCCATTAAACGTTTGACCGAACACTCCGCTGACGTCAGGAAAGATATAAAACGCGCCCCTCGGTAGAGCTGTTTTGAAGCCGGGAATGCTGTTGAGAGCATGGTACATATAATCACGTCGCTTTTCAAATTCAGCACGACGCTCTTCAACTATCCCCTGATCCCCCGTCAACGCTGCAACCGCAGCTTTCTGAGCGATAGCATTCGGATTAGAGGTAGTCTGTGACTGTATTTTGTCGCAGGCGTCAATCAGCCATTTCGGCCCTGCAAGATACCCGATTCTCCAACCGGTCATGGCATAGGTTTTCGACACTCCATTGCTTACGATAACCCAATCCCTGATTGCAGGAATCCTTGCAGGAGAGAAGGGACGGAGATCGCCATAAACGATCATATCATACATTTCATCAGACACAATAAAAATACCTCGCCCTTCAATAACCTTCACCAGTGCACGCACCTCTTCTTCACTATACACCGAACCTGTGGGATTCGATGGGGAATTGAGGACCAGAACCTTCGTTTTCGGGGTAATAGCTGCCTCAAGCTGCTCCGGCGTCATTTTGTACTCATTATCAAGCGTGGTGTGGACAATAACCGGCTCAGCACTGGCAAGACGAACCATTTCGGGAAAACTCACCCAGTAGGGTGCAGGAACAATCACCTCATCACCTTCTTCGCACAGGGCAAGAAAGGTGTTGGCAAGAGTCTGCTTGCCTCCATTACTGACGATGATCTGGTTTTCCTGAAACTCCAGCTCATTATCACGCCTGAACTTTGCCAGAATAGCTTTTTTAAGCTCAGGTATACCAGAATTGGTCGTATAGCGGGTAAATCCTGCATTGATAGCTGCAACTGCTGCCTGGTTTACATTGTCCGGAGTGGGAAAATCCGGCTCCCCGGCTGAAAGGCTGACAATATCCTTGCCTTCGGATTTCATGGTAGCGGCAAGATTGCTGATTCGCATGGTCTGTGATTCCTGCATGCTGAGTACACGGCGTGTCAGATATTTTTCTTCAAGAATATGCGTTGTAGACATTTTGAATAGTTGGTTATGATTGATTTATTTCTGTTCATCCCGTTTTTTATGAAGCATTTCCAGGACGCATGGATGTACAAATTTTCGGACATCCCCTCCCAGCAAAGCCACCTCCTTGATAATTGAAGAGGCAACATAGGTGTATTTGACATTCGGCATCAAAAATACCGTTGTCACTTCTGGATAGAGCTGGCGATTTAACAGTGACATCTGAAACTCGTATTCAAAATCCTTGACCTGCCGTACCCCTCTGACAATTGCCCTCGCACCTACCTGGCGTGCATAATCGGCAAGAAGCCCGTCATGGAGCATCTCAACGCTGACCGTGGAGTAATCGGCAATAACCTCCCTGATCATCGAAAGCCTTTCTTCCCCGCTGAAAAGCGCCTGTTTATGACTGTTCGCAGCTATGACGACAATAACTTCCTCAAAAATATTAAGCGCACGTTCAAGAACATCAAGATGACCGTTAGTGAAGGGGTCGAAGGTTCCTGGATAAATGGCTTTCTGTTTCATCGTCAGAAAAAGGATCAGTGCTGAAAAAAAGTAACTCGCGTCATTCCATAATCCCTGTGAAAGGAGTAACAGGGCGACTGCTGGAAATCGATATGGGTACTATGTTCGATAAGCAGAAAGCCATCATCGGCAAGAAGTCCGCCTCCGACAATTTTTTCAATCAGCATATCATAATCCTGCCAGGAATAAGGAGGATCGCAAAAGACAAGATCGAACTGTCCTGTCGAGCGCCGCAAAAATGCCGAAACATCCGAATTAACAATTCTGACACGATGCTGAACCCCCAACTGAATGCTTGTAACCTTCAAAGCTTTCAGGGCATCAATATGCTGATCAATAAAACATACTGACCCGGCCCCACGGCTCAATGCCTCAAAACCAAGAGAACCGAACCCGGCAAACGCATCGAGAACTGCAACTCCATCAAAGTCTATCCTTCCTTCAAGAATATCAAAGAGAGACTTTTTTACACGACTGCTGCAAGGACGTATTGCCTGTGACGATGAACTCCTGATTTTGCGTCCTTTATATGTACCCGCCAGAATCTGCACTGAAACAATTCAGCTTAAAAGTCACCGAAGACGGTCTCACTGAGGATGACAAGTGCTTTTGCAGCATCATCCTTTGTCGGCGGTTTTCCATGCCAGTTAGAGTTATCCGGCATAGTACCCTCAAAAAAGGGAACGCCTTTACCCATAATCGTTACGGCCAGTACTACCGATGGTCTGGTGCGATTGTCATCCGCCTTGATGGCTTCAACAGTGCTTACAAAATCCTCAATATCGTTACCATCACAATGATACACATCCCATCCAAACGCCCGCCATTTATCAGCAAATGGTTCAAGACTCATAATATTGTCGACCTCACCGTCAATCTGCTCATTGTTGCAATCAACAATACCAATCAGTTTTCCAAGCTTGTAATGGGAGGCGCTCATGGCCGCTTCCCAGATCTGTCCCTCCTGGCATTCGCCATCACCCATCAGGCAGAATACATCATTGTCCCTGCCGTCTATTCGAAGTCCGAGCGCTGCACCGACTGCTGCAGAAAGACCCTGCCCTAAAGATCCGGAAGCAATCCTGATACCAGGAAGTTTTGACTCAGATGTCGGATGACCCTGCAGGTATGAGCTGACCTGCCGCAGAGAGTTCAGCTCGCTGAGAGGAAAATAGCCTGAACGGGCAAGCACGCTGTACCATGCAGGAGCGATATGCCCATTGGAAAGAAATACAAGGTCCTGATCATGACTCTGCCAGAAATTATGAGGTTCATGCTGAAGCACCCTGAAGTAAAGTGCTGTAAAAATATCAGCCATACCAAGCGAACCGCCTGTGTGGCCAGAATTGGCCTTGACAAGCATTCTGATAATATCCCGCCGGACCTGACGGGCCATCTCATTGAGTTCATCAAATGCGGCAAGCCCAAGAAGCTCGCCTTTTTTTTCCGCAGGATAAACTTTTAAGTCTTTTGCCATGGCAGGTCAACAAAATTCTCGCGAATTAATAAAAAAGGTGCAGTTTATGGATCTGGTGATAATAACAAAAAAACTTATTCATGTTCACGCTTTCTTTCTCTTAAAAACCTCCATACAGAAAAAGAAAGAAGCAGAACAAACAAAACCGATACAGGAACACTGTAAAGAGCTACATAACCACCAATATGCTGCCAGTTGCTTCCCAGTAAAAAACCACCGTACAGTAACAGCACATTCCATGCGGTAGCGCTGACAGCGGCAGCAAGAAAGACCAAAGGGGTTCTTAAATGCATCAACCCTGACATAACGGAAATAACCGCTCTGGAACCAAACAGAAAACGGTTTACCAGCACGGCAAGATAACCATGAGCAGCAAACTTCCGGCGAAGAAGATCCATATCGGAAGGCGGGAAAAAGCGATGAACACTTTTAGACAACCAGTGCTCTACAGATGTACTTCCCTCGGCATACAATTGCATACCGAGATATTTACTGAGCAGGAACACAAGCATAAACCCGGCTGTTGATCCAACAGAAGCCCAGAATAAAGCGCCCAAAAAAGTCATTCCGCTTTTGTAGATAATATATCCGACAAAAGCAACAGGAACATCTCCAGGTATCGGCGGCACAACATTTTCAAAAAAAGCAATCAGAAACAGGAACAGATAGACCGAAAACGGATCAGCATGCTGCAGATAAGCAATCGCAGATTCAAGCATTCAACCCCCAGGTCTTCAGTACGTTACGTCTCAATCGAGCTCAAGCACCCGTCTCTGCACTTCACTGTAAGCATCCTCCACCCCGCCAAGATCAAAGCGGAAACGGTCCTTATCCATTTTTTCATTGGTTTCAAGATCCCAGAACCTGCAGGTATCGGGGCTTATCTCATCGCCAAGAAGAATCTCGCCGTTATGACGACCGAACTCAAGCTTGAAATCAACAAGCTTCAGCTTTCTTTCGGCAAAAAACTTCTTGAGCACTGCATTAACAGCTTCTGCACGGTTTTTCAGGACTTCAAGCTCCTCAAGAGTTGCCACACCAAGCGCAACTGCATGAGATTCATTCATCAGAGGATCATCCAGATCGTCATCTTTCAAATAAAGCTCGACTATGGGCTTTTCAAGCACCGTACCTTCCGCAAAACCATACCGTTTCACCAGTGAACCAGCGGCAATGTTGCGCACCACAACCTCCACCTTGATAATATCGAGGTGACGGCAAAGCATATCACGGTCTGAGAGTTTCTCAACGAGATGGGTACGGATACCCTCTTTTTCAAGCAAGGTAAACAGCTTGCAGGAAATAGCATTGTTCACAACTCCCTTGTCCGCAATGGTGCCTTTTTTCTTGTTATTGAACGCTGTGGCATCATCTTTGAACTCCTGTATGACCAGGGTGCTCTCTTCTGTTAAAAAAACCTTTTTAGCCTTCCCTTCATAAAGCTGTGTCGTCTTTTTCATGTAAAACGTTTTTTATTGTGGTTGGCTGCCCGTGGAGGATAACTGTTAATGCCATACTTTTATCTACCCTTGTTGATCAGAAGCAGCCTGCTCAACCGCTCCGGTAAGCACAATGGTAATCTGATCATCGGTAAGACCCTTGTCTTTCAAAAAACTCATAAACCTGAAGACTCCAAGATCTGAAAGCATGGCTTTCGGCTGATCCTGTTCACTCAGGCCCCTGGTGCGACTGTACTCTCCGGATGTCTTGATCCAGTCATCAATAAACTGTTCCGATTTTCCGGTCTCAAGAAAAAAACCGGTAACTATCCGCTCAACATCAGCCCTTGATGGTTCCGGATGAGCCGTGAACAGCAACTGCATCTCCTCTGAAATCCTTGACAACACAATAACCGCCTCCCTGTCCAGGGTCTCCTCAAGAATATCTTTCGCCTGCTCTTTGACACCGCTCTTCTGGGTCATACTGTTTTCCGGATCGTTGGGTAATAAAATATTGACAGCTTAAAAATCCCGAATAAGTTACAAAACTAAATTACAAATACATAGCAAGAGAGCCCATACCCTATGACCAGACAGACAGGTCACTAATCCCGCAAACAGATGATGTATATCTTGATAGATATCAAAAAGGGGTTTATATTTATGTAAATATTTATCAAGGAGGAGGACATGACTTTCACAGCAAAAATTTTTATATCAGGGCGAAGTCAAGCCGTCAGGTTGCCGAAAGAATTTCGTTTTGAAGGCAAGGAGGTATTCATTCGGCGGGATGCCATTTCCGGAGATGTCATTTTATCACATCATCCCGATTCATGGAACGGACTGTTCGCGCTTGACGAAACAACTGAAGTGCCTGCTGATTTTATGAATGCAGAGGATCGAAAGCAACCCGAACATCTTCGTGATCCTTTTGAGGGATGGAAAGAATGAACCTCTACATGCTGGATACCAATATTGCAAGTCACATTATCAAAGGAGATATTGCTCTTGTGCGCGAACGGCTGGTGGCTGTGCCCATACACCGTGTTGTGGTTTCATCGGTCACACAAGCAGAATTACGCTATGGCCTTGCAAAGCGCTCCTATCCAAAAGGGCTGACAACCCGTGTCCATGAATTTTTAATTCGGGTTAAAATATTGCCTTGGGACAAAGATGCTGCTATTGCCTATGGAGATCTCCGTGCAAGATGCGAAGCCGCAGGTGTGACGCTATCCCCGCTTGATCTTATGATTGCCGCTCATGCTAAAGCTGTCAATGCCATTCTTGTTACGGGTGATAAAGCGTTCAGCATGATTGGAGATGGCTTCAGGGTCGAGAACTGGACGACACCATAATACCGATCTTATGCATTTGGGTGATTCACTGGCATCGATGATAATTGAAAAAACAATCGCTCGCTTCTTTCAGCTCATTGATAGATACTCTCGAGTTTTTATTTTACAGAAAAAAACGTTCTGCATTTTAAACATCAGACAGATCACTCAACAATGTTCGGTCAGAGAAGGAAATGAAAATGGACAAAATGCTGAAACAATATCTTGATCGCGCAAAAGAGATTATCGGAGAACGGACAGCAAGCGAAATCGCCCATGACAATGCTGTTGTCGACGCACTTAACTCCGGCCTCCCTATCGAAGCTGCCCTCTCCCTGGCCGCTAAACAGCACCCAAACGAAGCTCTTCAATGGGACTCCGGCAATATCAACGACATTGCGGCCCATTACGATTACCTGAAGCAACATGAACAAATCATGAAGAAACTTCAGATGAAGAACAGGAAGTAAGGATCAAACAAAACTTTGTTGTCTACAAAATAGTTGACGTGCAATGGACGATGACGCTGCCAGGTGCGGATGGGCCGTATCTTTGGTGACTCTTGTCCGGCACTGTAAAGAAAATAGAAACAAGGCGACGACTAGTCAAGCCTTACAGAGATGGTGACTGTCTCGACCATCCACGTGATATTTGTGGACGCTACAGAAAAGTGACATTTATTACGACAATGGATCCGCGAAGCGTATCAAGATTTACTAATGTATTTTATCATCATTAAACATCGCCATTCTACTCGACAAATACAAAGTATCTGTAGTAACTCGACGATCCCTTTGTTCATCTTTGTTGCCATCTGTGCTTTCGAATCATCCCTGGAAATTTGCTGTCTCGCTCTATTTCGTCCTCTCGCTCTTGATGCTGTACGACCTTCCTGGGTACATATCTGAATCAGGCGAAGCAGTATGGCACTGCTATTCCCCGACGTTCCTGAAACTCACCCTTTGCGGTCTGCCGTTTCATCAAAAAAAAACTGCCCATCCTTTTCCTGCCGTTCGTGCTTGACCAATGCGAATGGCTGAATGCGTTATTTCGGCCACTCCTGCCATATTTATCCTCCGAGTTCAGGCCGGGACGGGTTGTAATTCAAATTTAAGCACTAAAACCATCAGTTCATCTGCACTTTTCGCTGTAACTTGCGTCGAAAATCCTGTTCTGCATCGAGAGACGCGATCATTTCCCCACCAGCGTTCGTAAGACGTGAGAGATCAGGTCGGGGTCAAGCCCCCTGATCTAAAAAAACAAGAATGCTGTCATAGTTTGCATGCGCTCGCAGCAGTCTTTCAAGGATGATCGTTACAAGCTTTGCTTTGTCCTAGTTGGGAATACCAAAAAGATTTTTCAGGTGGAACTATCATGTACAGGGACTCTTAAAAATCCTCATAAAATGTGGATTCAGCCCTCGACCTCTTTAAAAACCTCAAATCGTTGACTTTAGTAATCGCCTGCCCCATATGAAAAATATTGGTGACCAAATTTTCGACCGTCGAATCAATAAATAATGAGCCATTCTGTTCCGCTACAGAGGTTTCAGCCATGATTTGCTTGAAAAGAGCACCTCTGGTACCTTCTCGCAACTTATCAATGTCATTTTCATAGCTCAAATGCATCAGAGTATGCCCCATGTCGGTTAGTCGAAGAACTCCACCTGACAATACCTTGATGTAAAGCTGATACTGATCACTGTCAGGAAAAGTAAAAGGGGTATCTATGGCCAGAAGTTCTGGCGTCTTTTCTCTTACACGTATTTCGGTGCGCATCGCATGACAGAGCGTTTTCTGCAGTATGTTCAAATCGAAAGTCATCACTTAAACAGGTCAATCTGATTTGCTCGGAACCCTGGTGTCAATCCTATAGAGGCCGGATTTTACTTTTTGCCGAACCATGTCTTCAACGAAGGGTGTCAGGTTAACAATAATTGGCAGCATTGACAATTGCATCAACCTTGATGGTTGTAAGGACGCCGGTAAAAACACTGATAACCGGGCATGAGTTATCAGGTGGTGCCATCGGGATGCATTACTATATAATTTTACATGGAATAACAGCGTCTTCATCAAAGGAATAAATGGCGCATAACCGATGATATCCATCGGCAATGATGACTTTGCCATTAGTGTTGTCCCGCACTAAAAGAAGGGGTGCAATTGCCTGACCGGATTCTATTTTCTGTTGATCTTTCTGAACATGAGAATTGCTGACGCCAAGCAGCGATAGCGCAGATGCCCTGAATATATCTTTAGCTTTGAATTCAGAGATTGGCGCCTTTTTCAACTCCTTCACAAACTTCTTTGCAAATGATTCTTCAAAAAGAATGCTTAAAAAAGATTGTGCCGCGGGATAGTCATGAGCTTCAGGCTCGCTCAACCATTTGATTTTAATATGTTTCTTTTCCATTTTTCGTTCTCCTTCCTTGATTGATGTAAGTTCCTCGGCATAAGGGTTACTTATTTGCCTGCTGTGGAACATGTCGCTCCTTTCTATATTTCATTACAGCAAGAGCAATGAACACAACAAAAAGCACCGTTACCGGAACACTGTACAACACAACAAATTCACCGATATTCTGCCAGTGTTTACCGAGCAGATAACCGCCGTAAACCAGTAAAATATTCCAGACCACTGCACTTATCCCTGCTGCAAGGAATACAAAAAAAGCATTCAGATGCATTATGCCGGTAACCGGTGAAATGAATGCCCGGGATCCTATAAGAAAACGGTTGAGCAGAACTGCCAAATAACCGTGAGTCGCAAACCTTTTGCGGATAAACTCGATCTCTGCAGGCGGGAAAAACCTATGAATCTTTTCACTCCATCGAGGCAGTATTGCTGTGGTATCTCTGGCATAAAGAAGCATGCCAAACTTTCTGCTGATGTAGTAGATAACCATAAAACCCAGTGTTGAACCAAGGGATGGCCACATGACAGCTAAAACGATGCTAAGCTTTTTGTAAACAAGCAGATACCCTGTAAATGCGATGGGGGCATCAAAAGGAACTACTGGAAAAAAGTTTTTCAGAAATGCAATGCAAAAGAGGAACAAATATATTGCTGTTGGATCGGCTGACTGCACATAAGCAATTACTGAATCAAGCATGAATATCTCGGGTTGGTCTTTAAAAAAACGAAGAAAAACATCATGATTACTTCATGCTGTATTGCTCTTGTCAATATACCATAAAAGCTGTAATTGATACATATACGAGCGGCACATCCAATAACTGAAGTTGGTAACGTCATCTCAGCCATACCTTTTGCCCTTGCAACATCGCCCAAAGCTTCAAGAAATACCTCCGGGCCCGGGTCTTCTGCTTTTGCCTTATGTCCACCAATGAGCATGATTTACACAGTGAAACCTTGCTGCCTGAAATAAATTTGATATCCTGAACGGTCCTGAATAAATAGCAGAACAAATATTACGCATAAATTATGGATTTCTGAATAATAAATATGTTATCATTTCCCTTCATGTCCATTCCCTCTCTAACCGTCTTGTTGTTTGTTCTCATGTGTGTATTCATGGATACTCTACCGAAGAGTTGCTGATAGATCATCATAATGGCAAGGAGGAACATTACAAAGAAAGATCTCATGCGAACATTACTCTCCTGCGTTTTGCTCTTTTTCAGTATGGCATATGGTATTACCTGCCCGGCAAAAGGAAATCCAAAGCCTGAAAAAACAGTGCTCTTTCTTTGGTGGAACGTTGAAAATCTTTTCGATCCTGCCAACGATCCGGCAACCGACGATGATGATTTCACCCCGGAAGGCAGCATGCAGTGGACTGAAAAGAAACTCCTCCTGAAACAGATGCGGATCCGCCATACCCTCTCCGTCATCAAGGCGCACCCAGATTACAGGAAGTATCCGGACATCATTGCGTTCGCAGAAGTTGAAAACGAGCGCGTCTTCAAAGGAACACTCACTCCGTTGCAAGGCATCTGTTATAAAACTATTTATTATGAGTCATCTGACCCGCGAGGCATTGATGTTGCTTTAGCCTACAATCCGCAAACGCTCCGAGCGGGATTGTCGAAAGCATATACCGTCCCTCTTGAAGGCAAGCCGACAAGAAAGATTATCGTTGCGGGATTTTCCGCCGGCTATCATCCGTTTCATGTTATTCTGAACCACTGGCCATCACGGTCATTTGATAACCAATGGACGGAACGCAAGCGGATTTCGGCGGCATTGGTAACCAGACATATTCTCGACAGTCTGCGTCTCGCAAACCCTGCAGTCGACATTATTGTTATGGGCGATTTCAACGACGAACCAGAAAACCGTTCCCTGAAAGAGGTGCTTGGCTCAACAAATGATGCTGCAAAGGTTAAAGCAAACAGCAGGGAGATCCTCTATAACTGCTGGAGCGGCTATCAGGGAATCGGAAGTTTCTCTTTCCATAACAAATGGCAGCACATTGACCAGATTCTTCTCTCTGCCGGCATGCTTGACAAGAAAGGCCTTTACGCTCGAAACAATGCATTCCGCTGCTTCTCGTTTTCAAAAATGCTGGAAGACTCAGGCAGGAGGCCCTATGCCACCTATCAAAAAAGACATTACAGAGGCGGTTACTCCGACCACCTGCCACTGCTCCTGACAGCAAACATTGCTGAATAGCTCATCCGGTATTGCTGTTATTTCGAAAAAAACCGAACCATTTCATTACCTCAAACCAGAGTACACTTGCAAGCCCAGCCAGAAGACAAACGACAAGATCAAGGTGATGTATACTGGAAAACTTGAACAACGTGACAAAAAAAGGAACATACAGCACAATCGCAAGCAATAGAACCGCGCCTGCAAGTAACGGCAACAACGCATAATTGGAAAAACGCAGCGTTGCGATACATGTGCTGCTCCATGACCGGTTAGTCAAAATCAGGGCAAGATTTGAAATAATCAGTGTTGTAAAGGTCAATGCCCGCACTTCCGGCACACTATCTCCCCTGTTCAGGGAATAAAAAAATACTCCGAGAACAACACCAAAAACAACAACGCCCTGTATGATGCTTACAGCAACTGTCTGACGACTGAAAAGGGGCTCCCTGGAATTACGTGGCCGACGGTTCATAACATCTTTTTCCTCCTGTTCAGCTTCAAAAACAATTGAACAGGCCGGATCAATGATGAGTTCAAGAAAAGCGATATGCGCCGGCAACAGAACCAGCGGAAAGTGAAACAGCACGGGAAAGAGCAGCATCCCTGCAATAGGAACATGAACCGCCAAAGTATAGGCCATCGCTTTTCTGATATTGTCAAAAATCCTGCGTCCAATCCTTACCGCCTGCACAATTGAAGAAAAATCATCATCAAGGAGCACAAGTGAAGCTGACTCCCTGGCAACATCATTTCCTCGCCCTCCCATCGCTATTCCAATGCCAGCTGCTTTCAACGCTGGAGCATCATTCACTCCATCTCCCGTCATCGCAACAATTTCTCCATTAGCCTTCAATGCCCTGACAAGTCGCAATTTTTCTTCGGGAACAACCCTTGCAAAAATATTCACCTCATCAATCCTCTTCTGCAGATCAGTGTCTGACATAGCCTGTACTTCGGCGCCTGTCATAACCTTATCAGCATCATTCAGTCCTATCTGGCTGGCAATATTCCTGGCAGTACCGGGATAATCACCTGTAATCATCACCACACGGATTCCCGCACTATAGCATTCGGAGATTGCCGATGGCACCGTTGGCCGAACCGGATCAGCAAGCCCTATCAGGCCAAGAAATTCAAAGACAAAATCATGCTGATGTTCAGGTAATAATGGTTGCTGACAGAGTGCCCTTGCCACACCAAGTACCCTTAAACCCTTGTCGGCCATTTCGCTGATATGAGTTGACAGGAATTCTATCTGCCCGGCATCAAAATGACAAAGATCAATGATTGCCTCAGGAGCCCCTTTAGCAGCAATCACATACTCTTCTCTATCCGATGATTTCCATACGCGGGAAAGTGAAAGCAGCTCTTTCGATAACGGATATTCATGTACAAGCGTCCAGTCATGGTGCAGATGCTCACTCTCCGTGAGATAGTCACTCCCTGTCTGCTTTATTGCCTGTTCCATAGGATCAAAAGGATCAAGCTGACTGGCAAGAATACTGAATTCAATAAGTTTACAAAAGCCTTCAGGCATAGAGCCGTTCAGATCCGATCCAATATCAATAACCTCTCCCCCGGCAAAGAGTTTACTTACGGTCATACGGTTCATGGTGAGCGTACCGGTTTTGTCAACACAGAGAACAGTCGCCGAGCCGAGTGCTTCTATCGCCGGCATACGTCGTGTAAGCACCTGTTTTTTTGACATGTGCCATGCCCCGAGGGCAAGAAATATCATCAGAATAACAGGAAGCTCTTCAGGAAGAATTGACATGGCAAGGGTGATGCCTGCAAGTATGCCGTTCAGAAGATCGCCGCGGCTAAGACTATAGAATACAGTCACCACAACGCATAAGAAAAGCCCGACAAATGCCAGATTACGAACCCATACCCCTGTTTCCTGCTGCAATGGGGTCTCTTCCGTCTCCACGGCCCGCAAAACCTTTCCGATTTTCCCGATTTCACTCCTGATGCCGGTTGAGGTAACACGGGCAATTCCCTGCCCCTGAACGACAAGGGTTCCTGAAAAAATGAATGGAAGATCATCCCCGCCAGGATGCACCTCTTTTTCATCCGGTTCATCATCAGATTTTCTCACAGGAACTGATTCGCCGGTTAATAACGATTCATCAACCGAAAGATTCAGGCAGGATAAAAGAAGAGCATCTGCGGGAACCCGATCACCCTCATTGACAATAACAATATCCCCCTGCACCACTTCGCGCCCGGCAATGCGCCGTTCTGCTCCATCCCTGATCACCAGAGCACGAGGACTGGAAAGATCCCTTAGGGCTTCGAGCGCATTTTCTGTTTTTCGTTCCTGGTAGAGAGTCAAGCCCATGACAAAAAAAACAAAACCAAGAAGCATGAGCGCCTCCTGTACATCTCCAAGCACCAGATAGACAGCTCCACACGAAACAAGCAGCAGCAGCATCGGTTCACGAATGACCTCTAACGCAGTAGAAAAAATGCTCCGTCGTCCGGCCGATGGCAACTCATTGTAACCGTCAAGTGCCAATCGCTCAGCAGCGACAGATTCCGTCAGACCTATAAGCCCCGCTGATGTCATGGCATTTTTCATGGTCTGTCATTGTCAACCCTCCAAGAGCACAAGCACTTATAAAGTTAGCAATAAAAAAAAGAGGAACGTCACTCAATAAATCACCAGGAAGAATGGGGGAACGTATAGTTTGTTGAAAACAACAGAATTGCTGAAAAGGAAGAAGGCGACTATGGAACCTGCCATAATCGCCTCTGGTGTCGGGGTGGCGGGACTCGAACCCACGACCTCTGCGTCCCGAACGCAGCACTCTACCAACTGAGCCACACCCCGAAATACCTCATTTCTGTGCCCTTGGGCAGACTTGAACTGCCGACCTTTAGTTTCGGAAACTACTGCTCTATCCACTGAGCTACAAGGGCCTGCTGTCACTAAACAGAACTGAATCAGGGAATTGAAGATAATAATAAAAAATTAACTTATAGCATAAAACATCGTAAGGCCAAGATCCTCTTAAAATAATGATTTAGCATAATCTCCTCATGCTAAAATCATACGAGCACACAACAAGTGCGGTATGAAATAAATAACTTCTGCACCCTGTTTTTCCGTTTTGAATTCTCTCGAATTGGTTGCTCGCCAAGCTGCCGGAATAGGATGCGTTCTTTGGTTTAATCATCATCACCGCCTTTTTGTCCCTCTCGTACACCTCCATCCTTTTCTTCCTTGTTTCCATCGCGATGGCATTTCATGCAGTTTTGATAATTGGATATTCCCTCCTTGAGATGCTTGTAGTCCATACGGGACTGTGAATGCTCATGACAGTTGTAGCAGGTATATTTTTTATAATTCCCCGGTTCAGTATGGCAGGTAACGCAGTTTGCCCTGTGATCAGCGTCAAGCCTGAAATACCTGTCATGGTCGAAGGTCGCAGGTTTCCATTTGGTTGTCCCGTGACACTCTGAGCAATTGCCCAGTGTATAACGATGCAGGGCATCTTGAGGTTTTTTATTCAGATGGCATACCATGCACTCTTTTTGCTGGAACCTTGAAAGAGCTTCATGCTTGTATTGCTTGATTGCTTTTGCTGCGTCAACTCCCCGGTGATCGGTATGGCAGTCTGTACAGGAGCTGGCGCTGACTCCTCTATGAAACTGAGCTTTGGTGGGGTTTTTTGGAAGAACAACACCTGCGACATTCCTGACACCGATATCACTCTGTTTATGGCATTTGATACACCGCACAGACGATACGCCTGCCAAGGGCTTATGACAACTCAGACACTCTTTCTGCAAGGAGTGATGAGCGTTCATCAGAGTACCGGGGTTAAGCAGCACCTCAGGGAACATCGCGGCAAGAGCAGCGAAAATGATGGCTGAGGCGATAAAAACCAATAGTAGAATTCTCAAAAGGTTACCTCCAGTTCAAGAAAAATGTTATGCTCAGGATATGAATCAAGGTTAACGCCATCAAAATAGAAACCATAGGCATATGCATTGTTCGCCATTTCTCCAGAGTTCTGACAGTCAGAATATCCCAGTATTGCTGCCGGTCAAAGTCGTCATCAGTAACTGCGGCACCAAGTTGTTTCATTTTCAACTTCACTTCATCCCTGACTTTCTTAAGCAGGTATTGCCCGACATGACCGCTGCCTGTCACAACCAGCATTAAAGCTGTAGCCATCCATGGAAGAAGGGCATTGAAATGGATTCCTGAATGAACAAGAATCATCAGGGTACCGATCCATCCCGCTTTGCAGTGAACCCAGAGAAAAAATTTCAGAGTTCCGTTGCGCATCAGCTTTTTTTTCCGGGCGGAATAGCCAAATGAAAAAACAAGAAAAGCAGTGCCCGTAAATCCCAGATACCGTCCTATCCATGCGAGATGTGCGATATGCAAAAGGCAGTCAAAAGATATTGCTGCTATAATCAGCAGCAGATAAGATATCGTAAGCGGTAAGGTTCGTTGTATAAGGACAGAATTCCACATGGTTCAGTATCATTATATATTCATAGCAATCGTTTACAAGATATGAGGCAAAAACTATACTGACCTTAAGCCAAACTTAAAAATGGATTAAGGTCAGTGAAGTGAACGTTGTGTACGGGAGGGTCTGCATTGGGTTGAGCAATAAAAAAGGCTTCGTTTTGCCATCAACGAAGCCGAGTATAAAGGTGATGAATATGGGTACCTTACCAGTATCTCTTATTTATTACCATTTTCTTTTAACCATGCTTTGGCGTTGCCATCTCCATGATCTGCCGCTCTTTTAAAGTCTGAAAAGGCACCATCTTTATCTCCAAGAGCTGATTTCGCAAGAGCGCGTTGATAATAAGCTGCTGCATCTTTCGGGGTGGGATCAACTTCTATAGATTTTTTAAAGTCTATTTTTGCTCCTTCGGTATCGCCTATGGTGCGCTTGGCAAACCCTCGATTGAGGTAAGCTTCTGGAAATCCCGGTTTAAGTTCCAGAGCCTTGGAGTAGTCCGCAATGGCTCCACTGTAATCTTTTGCTTTGAACTTTTCTTCGCCACTTAACAGAAAGCTTATGGCATTGGTTTCTGCAAATGCAACATGATTTGAAAGCATCAAAGCAATTATTGCAATAAAAAGAACGCGTAATAGATTTTGCATTGGTCACCTCGTTTATATGACTGTTGATGTGAGTAAGTTACACGGCCTTCAATCGCAAAAGCGACTTCAAGGCACAATTGTTATAATACTCCTCGGCATCTTAAACAGCCATTAAAAGGCTCTTAAATTTTGCTTAAAACTACTGCGGGTCTGGTTTTTTCGACTTGCTGTATCTATTGATGTATTATTTCCATCCCAGTGAATACATTACAGCCTCCTCAGCATGGATAGCCGTCGTGTCAAACACCGGCACACTGACATCTTCCTGTTTAATCAGCAGGGGAATTTCGGTACACCCGAGAATAACACCTTCCGCACGGCTCTCTTTAACCAGTCGATTGATAATTTGAATGAAGTGCTCTTTGGAGTTTTTATTGATCTTTTCAGCACATAATTCATCAAAGATAACTGTGTTGATGTAATCCCGTTCGACCTGATTGGGGAGAATGACTTTGATGCCGTACTTTTTTTCAAGCCGGTCGCGGTAAAAGGTACTCTCCATCGTGTATTTCGTGCCAAGCAGTATGACGGATGTAAGGCCTTTTTCTTTAATCTTTTTACCTGTCGCGTCAGCAATGTGCAAGACTGGAATCCTGACCTTTTCCTGAATATCCTCGGCACTTGAGTTCATGGTGTTAGAGGCTATCACAATAAAATCAGCTCCTCCGTTTTTAAGCCTTTGAGCGGCATCAATCATTATTTTTCTCAACGGTCTCCAGTCTCCCTTGTCAGCCAACCGTTCCTGCCTGGAAAATTCACCGAACTCAATTGAATACATCAGAATTTGAGCCGAATTCAATCCACCCAGTTTATCGCGGACCATCTGATTCATAAGCCTGTAATACTCCAGCGATGATACCCAGCTGACTCCACCAATAATGCCTATTGTTTTAATCTGCGGCACGTTTGAGGATATTTCGGCAGCTTGACTGGGGGTGGCAAGTTTTTCGGCGGCTGCAGCCGGCGAAACCATGCTGCAACTGAACATGATAACCGTAAAATATGCTACCAAAAGACCTTTATGGCTAAAAAGTTTTTTCATAATTCTTTAAAGGTAGAATAGGGGTTTCTGTTACGAATACATGTTGATCCAAAGAGTACGAGGAGGAAAGGTAAATAATAACTAATATACCACATTATATTTTGCAGCAATGCTCTCTGGAAGTCATGTCCCGTCATCCTTTTCAGCGCACCCTTACAGCTGTGCAATATTGTGCGCATCTCAATCCGCAAGAGCTTTGTAAGCTTTTGTCCAGAACCGATCTTCCAACGGGTTTCCATGCAGCACAGGCGTGAAGCATTTCAGCAGATTCTTGATATTTGCAATAGTTCTGGTTGTTATCGAGAGCGGCGAAAAGTCGCTTGAGGGAAAGCTTACATGGCTGGTTATAAGAAAAAAATAAATATTTGAAATATTTACAGATTTATATACTATGTATATATAGCTTAATATTCCTTGATCTTTCGACTGAACAACACTCATGACAACAAAAGGTCGGATGATTGATGCCTCCGGTAAAGGAGCATTAACAAATCAAGGGCAAAAACAATAACAAGCACTCAAGGCAGTAAAAGGAATTGTTTTGAGGTATACGTTGAACAGAAAAAACAAGAAGTGATATTATGGAAATAGCTTGTGAAGCTTGTGAGCACTTTTTCTCATTTCCGGAATACAATAACGAAATGGGGCAGTGCCGTATGAAATCACCATCCATGGTGCCGATGCAGCAGCCCGACATGCATGACGATGACTTTAAAGCGATGTTTAATAAAGGGGGCTGGCCAGAAGTTGATCATAAGGCCTGGTGCGGAAGGTTCAAAGAATGTGGTGAAATTAAACATGATGCATTGGAACATGCTGACTTAGACGAATTGTAAATTCAGCCATGGACTTTTCATAAGCGTTTCAAGCGATATCATCACTGTGGGGGGGCTGAAAAAAGTTCCTGCCACAGGACACCTTTCTAATTGATTGATGCTTTGCATACGTAACGGGAATTCGGAGTCTCCATCAGCTATTCTTACAAGTTGGCTTCTTTTACAATACCGTCCACTGCGAGATTTGCGCTCATCACTGCCCCTCCCATGGAGTCGTAATAGAGCTGCTGTGAAAATCCGCCGGCGAGGAAAAGATTGCGAACCGGGGTTGTCTGGGTCGGTCGGTACTGCTCCATGAAAGGAATGGGAGCATAGACTGAGTGAGGAATTTTTACCATTGTTGCTTTCAGCATCTGAGCCCCTTGTGAGGATTGGGGGTAGCAGCTTCTAACACTGAGATCAACCTGACGGATAATCTCTTCTTTCGAAAGAGCCATGAGGTTTCTCGCAGGTGCCACGCAAAACTCGAAACGTGTTTTACCGCTGAAGGGCATACCCCTGAGTGCACGGTAATCTGGTGTGGTTCGTGCAAGGTTTGCATAGACCGGAATAACCCCGTCGGGAGAAAAAAGCACATTGTCGTCCATGACGATTTCGCGATCGTACCATATTTGTACGGAAATGACAGGAACAGCATCAAGATTATCAAGCCCCCCGAAAAATCTGTCGTGTTTTTTCAGGCTGACGGGCAGCACCTTGTTCAGGTTATGGATCGGCAGTGCACAAAGATAGTAGTCGGCAGCCAGAATCTCACCATTGCGCAACTGTACTCCTTTTATTTCGCCTCCGTCATAGAGCAGCTCCTCAACCGCAGTTCTGTTCTTGAAGATCGCACCCTTCGATGCTGAGTAGTCAAGAAGCGGCTGATGGATATACTCCTGGGGGGCTCCTTTCAGAAATCCCATACGGGAGGAATCCGGAAGACGGTAAAAGGTCTCGGTAACATCAAGGATAATCTTGGCTGATATCTCTTCCGGAGGAATAAACTTCAGGGCAAGAGCCATCGGACGGAACATTTTTTCCATCAGACGTTTGCCGAATTTTTTTTGTTCGGCCCATTCAGCAAAGGTGAGATGGTCCTGGGTAGGCGGATACATGTTTTTTTTCAGGGCAAGAGGAATCAGCGATTTCGAAAAAGCCGCCATTTCCCCAAGAGTAAAATAACCGTTTTTTGCAATCGCCGGCAGCAGATGAAGGGGACTGGGTAAATCCCATGTATTGAAGGTAAAACGCTTCCCACCATTTAAGGTGTAGGTCAGCTGATGCTCTTTCCACAACACGGCATGATCGGTTTTGATCTCCTTCATAAGATCATAGAGCACGGTATACGCCCCAAAAAAGCAGTGGGTGCCGGATTCAATCCAGTCACCTTCTTCATCTTTCCATGAAGAGACCTTCCCGCCGAAAATCTCTCGTTTTTCAAGCACATTAACCTGAAACCCTTTATCTGTCAACCGCTTGGCTGCTGTCAAACCGGCAAGGCCTCCGCCAAGGATCAGGACTGACTTTTTTTCTGAACTCATTATTTGTGGAATTAAAAGAGAATTGCTAAACAGCTGAACGACCTTCCATGGCACGTGAAAGGGTTGCTTCGTCAATAAACTCAAGCTCCGCTCCTACCGGTATTCCCCGTGCTATTTTTGTTACAAAGATACCGAGGGGCTTGAGAAGTTTGCTGAGATAGAGGGCTGTGGTTTCGCCTTCAACGGTTGGATTCAGTGCAAGGACAACCTCCTTGACTTCAGAGGGTTCACTGGCGGAAATCCGGGCAAGCAGTTCGCGAACTTTGATATCATCGGGTCCTACGCCGTCAAGCGGCGAAATGACACCATGAAGAACATGATAGAGTCCTTTATAGTAGCCTGTTTTTTCAAAAGCGAGCATATCTACCGGAGACTCAACAACACAGATTACCGACCGGTCACGAGCCCTGCTGGAACACACTGCACAGGGATCGGCGTCTCTATCGGTAACATTCTGGCATACCGAACAGCGGATAACCTTGTCTTTCACTTCAAGCAGGGCGTCAGCCAGTTTTGCAGCCTCAACTCTCGGCTCGTGAAGAATATGCATGGCAAGACGCTGGGCGGTTTTGCGACCGACACCGGGAAGTTTTGCAAATTCGTCAATAAGAGCTTCAATAGAGAGTGAGGTATAATGCATGGAGTGCTATTTACCGAGATTCAGGTTCTTGAGAAGATCGGCAGGATTCATCATTCCTCCAGTCACTTTGGCTATCTCTTCCTGAGCAAGTCTGGCAGACTCGTCAAGCGCATTGTTCACAGCGGCAAGCACAAGATCCTGAACCATTTCCGGGTCATCAAAAATATCAGGATCAATGACGAGACTGAGCACTTTCTGCTTTCCGCTGACACTGACCTTTACCATCCCGCCTCCAGCCTCTCCGTAGGCTACGAGCTTTTCAAGCTGTTTCTGCACATCCTGCATCTTTTCACCAGCCTGCTGGATCTGCTTCATCATATCACCAAAATTAGGCATTGTCATTACTTGAGACTCCGCTGCGTTAAAAAATTGTCAATTCCCTGTCATCCTTTTCCTTGCAAAGAACGTGACATCAATTCTTCCTGCGCAGAGCCAGATAAATTTTTTCAAGAATATCTCCTGTTGTCAACTTGTATTTTTCAAGAAGATCATCAGCTTTGCCGGACTCACCAAACTGATCCTCTACACACACCATCTCAATAGGCACGGGAATATTGCGGGCACAGACATTGGCAACAGCATCGCCAAGACCGTTATAAATCTGATGCTCTTCGGCAGTTACAATGGCACCGGTATCGTTGGCGGCGCACACTATAGCCAGAGTATCAACAGGTTTAATGGTATGCATATTGATCACCCTGACGCCAACACCCTCCTTTTCGAGAATACGGGCAGCTTCAAGTGCTTTCCATACCATGATGCCGCAGGCTATGACGGTGACATCCTTTCCGGGATGAAGTTCTATCGACTTGCCGATTTCAAATCCGTCCTCATCAAGCGAAAAATCAGGAATGTTCGGTCTTCCGAACCGCAGATAGACGGGACCCTGATGCTCTATAACAGCTTTTGTCGCCCGGACAGTTTCGCTGTAATCACAGGGCACGACTACAGTCATTCTCGGAAGACCACGCATCAGCCCGATATCTTCAAGAATCTGATGGGTAGCGCCGTCTTCTCCGAGTGTAAGACCGGCATGTGACGCACAAATTTTGACATTGAGGTTTGAATAGCAGACTGACTGGCGGATCTGGTCAAAAACCCTACCGGTGGCAAACACCGCAAAACTTGCGGCAACCGGTATTTTCCCGGTTGTAGCAAGACCAGCTGCCATGGAGATCATGTTGGCTTCAGCTATCCCCGTCTGGATAAAACGGTCAGGATAAGCATCGCGGAATAAATTCAAATTTAACGATCCTGTCAGATCGGCGCATAACGCTACAACAGCGCTGTTTTCCCGACCGATTTCAAGCAAAGCATCGCCAAATCCGGTTCGAGTAGCCTTGTTTCCACGCGAAAGGTATTGCGCCGCCGCGGCCCCGATGATATTTTCTTCCATTACTTCCAGAATAACTTAAATTATAAAAACTACTTCCGCCCGGCTAAGCTTTTAGATAATTCCACACCTCATGACAAAAGTTGAATATAAGGATACTGAAATCGCGGCGAAAAAAAAATTAGGTCAAAACTTTCTGACCGACCGTAATATTACAAGAAAAATAGTCTCCGCCTCCGGAGCATGCCCTGATGACAACATCCTGGAAATCGGCCCCGGGTTCGGATCTTTGACCAGGGAGATCAATGAAATCTGCCCTGCTTTTACCGTCATTGAAAAAGATCGGAAGCTTTCTGAATTCATCCGTACAGAGTACCGGCAACTGAACCTCATTGAGGGCGATTTCCTTGCAATTGATCTTGAGCCGCTTGCAGAAAAAAAGCCGTTAAGAGTTCTCGGCAATATCCCCTACTCCATTACAACGCCCATCCTTTTCAAACTTCTTGACCACCGGCACTCTCTTGTTTCAGCAACATTGATGATGCAGCATGAAGTTGCCATGAGAATTGTTGCCAAACCAAGTACAAAAGAGTATGGAATCCTTGCTGTCCAGATGCAGTCATCCTTTCATGTCGACTACCTCTTCAAAGTCGGGCGCAAGGTCTTTAAACCACAGCCCGGGGTAGACAGTGCAGTGATCCGCATGACGCCGAAAAAAGAGGACAAGATGAATGACCAGAAAGAATTCAGCCGATTTGTCCGTACCGCCTTTCATCAACGTCGCAAAACCCTGCTGAACAATTTAAAAGGGAGCTATTCTCTTGAATCGGTTGACAGCAACACTCTCACACTCCGGGCCGAAGCGCTTTCTATCAATGATTTTTTCAAACTTTTCAGCCAACTCAGGCCACTTCAACAAAATATACCTGAATAATAATTGATGCACTCCATCCCTGCCTTCAGGTTCATGCACTGCCTTGCGCCGGCATACATACCTCTCTTCAGCAATCGGACATATCAGTTTCACCGAACGTCATACGACAACATCTTACTTTCCATTAACAAATGATCATTGTTCGAATGTATATTTTTTGTTAACATCAGGTTTAAAACAAAAAAGCCATTGCAGTTCATGCTCTTCTTATACCTTACCGCCAGCTGTTGTTCTCTTACTAATCCACCCTCCCTTATTTTTCATTAAATCAATTATTTATCAGGGGGTCACTCGTATGCCGCAGTCCTTCAATACCGTCTATCAGCACTCAATTCAGGATCCTGAAGCTTTCTGGGGAGAAGCCGCTGAAAAGCTTCACTGGTACAAGAAATGGAACAAGGTTCTGGATACAAACAACCCCCCTTTTTATCGATGGTTCGCAGGAGGGATTACCAACACCTGCTACAATGCCCTTGACCGCCATGTTGATGAAGGCCGCGGCAACCAGTTAGCCGTTATTTATGACAGCCCGGTAACAGGTACCAAGCAACGCTATACCTACCGTGAGTTTAGGGATATTGTGGCACTTTTCGCCGGTGCCCTGCAGTCAAGAGGAGTACGCAAGGGTGACCGGGTTATCATCTACATGCCTATGATCCCCGAAGCTGTTGTCGCCATGCTTGCCTGCTCAAGAATCGGGGCAATCCATTCCGTTGTGTTCGGAGGTTTTGCTTCTCATGAACTTGCCATACGCATTGATGACTGTAAGCCGAAAGTCATCATTTCGGCATCATGCGGTATTGAACACAGCAAAATTATCGATTATAAACGTCTCCTTGATTTCGCCATTGAACTGGCACACTTCAAGCCTGAAATCTGCATCATCAAACAGCGAGACCAGCTTAAGGCAGAACTGAATGAGGAGCGGGATCTGACCTGGAACCAGTCACTTCTCGGCGCGGAACCTGCACAATGTGTCCCTGTTGAATCTTCCGACCCCCTCTATATTCTCTACACTTCCGGAACAACCGGTCAGCCCAAAGGCATCGTTCGCGATCACGGCGGCCACATGGTGGCTCTGCAATGGTCCATGAAAAACATTTATAACGTGGAACCCGGAGAGGTTTTCTGGGCGGCAAGCGATGTCGGCTGGGTTGTAGGCCACTCCTATATTGTCTATGCCCCTCTTCTTCAAGGCTGCACCACTCTGATTTTTGAAGGTAAACCGGTGGGTACACCCGATCCCGGAACCTTCTGGAGAATCATCAGCGAATATAACGTCTCGGTCCTTTTTACAGCACCGACAGCATTCAGAGCAATCAAAAAGGAAGATCCGAACGGCACCTATCTCAAGAACTACGAATTCTTAAATTTCCGTACCCTTTTTCTTGCCGGAGAACGGGCTGATCCCGACACGGTAAAATGGGCTGAAGAGAAACTGAAGGTACCGGTTATCGACCATTGGTGGCAGACAGAGACCGGATGGGCAATTGCTGCGAACTGTCAGGGCATTGAACCCGGTCCGGTCAAGTATGGCTCAGCATCAAGGGCGGTTCCCGGTTATAATGTCCAGGTCATCAATGCAGATATGCATCAGCTTCCAGCTGGACAGATGGGAGATATTGTCGTAAAACTGCCTCTCCCTCCAGGCTGCATGCTGACCCTCTGGAAAGCAGACAACCGGTTTGTTGACAGCTACATGAAGGAGTTCCCCGGCTACTACCAGACCAGTGATGCCGGATTCATCGACGAAGAGGGCTACATTAATATCATGTCGAGAACTGATGATATTATCAATGTTGCCGGCCACAGACTTTCAACCGGCGGCATTGAAGGTGCGCTTTGCGAACATCCTGATGTTGCTGAAAGCGCGGTTATCGGCGTCCATGATGACTTGAAAGGACAGGTTCCGCTCGGCTTCCTGGTCCTTAAAAATGATGTTGAAACTCCTCATAACCTCATCATCAAGCATGTTATCGAGTACGTCCGTGAAAATATCGGGCCAGTTGCTTCGTTCAAGAGCGCCGTTATTGTCAATCGCCTGCCGAAAACCAGGTCAGGGAAAATTCTTCGCGGCACCATGAGAAAAATTGCCAACGGCGAAGAGTATGCCATGCCGGCGACGATAGATGACCCTATGATTCTCGAAGAGATAACAACAGTACTTCAAACAATCGGCTACGCACAGGAAAAATCAAAATCAACCATGGCAACAGGCAAATGATCAAAAAAATTGACCACATAGCTATTGCCGTTCAGAACCTTGAAAGCGCACTCGATACGTTCCGGAACGTTATCGGGTGCGACCCTGAGACAATCAGGATTGAAGAGGTTGACTCTGAAAAGGTCAGAGTGGCATTTATTACCATTGGCGAATCAAAAATCGAACTTCTTGAGCCATTGAGCGATGAAAGCCCGATTGCCAAATTTCTTGCAAAGAACGGGGATGGCATGCATCATATAGCGCTTGAAACCGACGATATTGACAAAGAAACGGAACGCCTTGCGTCTGTTAACATTCATCCACTCGGCTTGCCAAAAGAGGGGGCAGGCGGAAAAAAAATCATGTTTCTTCATCCAAAAGAGACAAACAGGGTACTTATTGAGTTTGCTCAGAAAAAGCATTAACCAATCGAGACAAAGCAGCTTGTAACCAGTGAAACATTTTTATCTGCCTTTTGAAAAAAGAGAGGGCTTCAGTTACTCTCGCGAGAGTATTGAACAGCTTACCGAATACGAAAAGTATCAACTCTCCTTTCACCCCGAACGCCCGAAACACCTTGATTACCTGACAGTATTTGAAGCCGCTGAAGAGTGTCTGCAGAACGACCTTTACGGCAGCTGCATCATCCAGACTCACCGGGCAATTCTGCGCAATGGATCAAAGATTCTGCCTGTCATGCTGATCGGCCAGCAATCAGGCCCGACATCTGATTTTGTGCTCATGCGCAAACTGATGAGAAATCCTGTTGAGATACACAAATGGAATCAGGGTATGCCAACACCGGCGGCATTTGAAAAAGCGAACGAGGCCATTAAAATTGCTGAACAGGAAAACCGCATCATCATTACAGTGATTGATACGGCTGGTGCTGATCCAACCGAACAATCTGAAGCAGGGGGTATCGCCTGGAAGATAGGGCGATGCATGCAATTACTCGCCGAAGCTACGGTTCCAACCTTATCGGTCATTATTAACCGGGGCTGCAGCGGAGGTGCCATTGCCCTGACCGGATGCGATGTTGTTCTGGCAATGGAATACTCAACCTACATGGTTATTTCGCCTGAAGCCTGTTCATCCATCTTGTTCCGCACAAGGGAAAAAGCCGGTTTCGCTGCGGAGATTTCACAGATAACAGCCCTGAAAGCCTTGAAAAACGGCATTATTGATGAAATTATCGAAGAACCTGAAGGGCCGGCACACCATTACCGCGAGTCTGCTCTTCAATCGTTCAAAACATCAATGGTCAAGTGGCTAGACAAGCTGAGCGAAATACCGCAAGAGCAGATCTTTGCACAAAGAATGGAACGCTGGGAAAAAATCGGCCAGTGGAATACCATCTCCGAAGAAGAGATTACTGCTTTCGAAAAACCTGTTTCATTCTTCATACCTAAACCCGAGAATGTTCTTTTTGTTGCCCGGCATAAAAACTGCCACAACATAACAGGCAAAAAGGTGCTGGACCCGATTCTTTATTCAAAACTGCTCGGCGACAATTTTGTTTGCGAAACATGCGGACACCGTTATGTCAGACTCACCGCCCATGACTACATCGATCTGATCATTGACCCCGGTTCATTCCAGGAACATGAAGACACCCGTTACATTGTCGACAAGGATATCCTTAAATTTCCCGATTACCGGAAAAAAATTGATGAGGCACAACAGAAAACCGGAGCTGCAGCATCGTTTATAACCGGAGATGCCACAATTCAGGGAGAACCTGTCGTCTTTTGCGCTACCAATTTCAACTTCCTTGGAGGATCGTTCTGCATGACTACTGCAGAAAAAATCTGGCGGGCAAGCAAGGCCGCAATCAGGCAGAGAGTACCACTTATTGTACAGGCTACAGGAGGCGGTGCGAGAATGCATGAAGGATGTTCTTCGATGGTCGGTCTGCCCAAACTGCATGTTGCCATATCGAGTGTTGAAAAAGCCGGTCTCCCTGTCATCTCCATTATTACTGATCCTACGCTTGGAGGTGTGGCCATCGGTATCGCATCGAGGGGAATCAAACTTTTTGAGCATAATGCCGGCAACATCGGATTTTCCGGTAAACGTGTCATTGAGCAGTATACAGGGAAAGCAACAACAAGAGACTTCCAGACAACCTGGTGGCTGCAGCAGAAGGGATTTGTTGAAAGAACGGCATTGCCTTCAAAAATTAAATTTAAAATCACTGAAATCCTCAATGAATACAGGATTAAACAAACCCAGCTTGAAGAGCAGGAAGCATAAATTGCCTGATTCTCTCTTTCATGAGTTCCCGGCGGTCACCCGGGAGGATTGGAAAAAAAAGGTTATCGACGAGCTGAAGGGAACACCGTATGAGAGTATTGTCTGGCAAACGCCGGATGGGTTTACTCTTGAACCCTGGTACAGCCATGAAGAAGAAACCCGACGTCTTGACATACCACTCTATAAACCATCCAACAGATGGAAAAATTGCCGGCAAATCACTGTTTTCGACCCTGAATCCGCCAACCAGGCTGCATTGAACAGTTTTGGGCTGGATGCTGATGCAATTGAGTTCCTGATCACTGACCCCGCGCTCTGTACACCTGAAAATCTCATCAGACTCTTTACAGGGATTAAACTTTCTGCTGCAGCTGTATACTTTTCCGGAAACCTTCCCCCTGCTGCTGAACTTCTGAACACCCTCCTTACCATCCCGGGGTTTACCGATAATTGCGGCGGGCTGCTTGTCGAGACCGCTTCAGCTTCAACCGTGCAGGATACTCAGCTTTTTGCGTATGGAGCATCACTATCAGACTTCAGACTTCTTACAGTCGATACCATTCCCTGGCACGAAAAAGGCTCAACTGCCGTGCAGGAAATTGCACTGGCACTTGCCGGAGTCAGCGACTGTCTCGATCAGTATCTTCAAGCTGGTCTTCCAGCTGACACTGTTGCGTCAGCCATAACCATCATCCTTCCGGTCGGATCAAGCCATTTTACTGAACTTGCAAAACCAAGAACCCTGCGTTACCTTCTCGGGCATCTTCTGAAAGCTTACGGGGCATCAGCGACTTCACTTCCTGCCCTTTTTGCCAGAACATCTGAAAGAAACCGTTCTCTGCTCGATCCCTACACCAATGTCCTCCGACAGACAACTGAAGCAGTTTCAGCTGTGCTCGGCGGTTACGACACGCTGCAGATTGGAGCGTTTGATACCGGACTTTCCGTCAACCCTGATATTGCTGAGCGAATTACCGCCAACATTCATCTTATTCTCAAGGAAGAGGCTTCTCTGGACCGGGTAATCGATCCGGCACGGGGCTCTCACTACATTGAAACCCTTACAAGAAACCTTGCAGAGTCTGCCTGGACAATCTTTAAAGAGATTGAAGCCCGGGGCGGTTCAGCTGAAGCTGCAAAGAGCGGCTTTATACAGGCAATGATTTCGGACGCTGAAACAAAACGGCGCAAAACCCTCGACAACCGGAAAAAAACTCTTATCGGCGTCAACAGATATCCATGGCCTCTTACACCCGAACAGCTTGAGAACCTGGAAAAACTTGAAGGGAGAGTTTCAACAACACCTGAAGGTAATGAAACTGCCGGGTATGAGCTGCTGCGTCTTAAAACACTGGCTTACAGCCAAAAATCCGGTCGCACACCGTCACTCTTCATCTGGATGCTGGGCGATCCCGCAGTAAGTTTCAGGCAGGCTGCTTTTGCAGAAGACTTTTTCAAGTGCGGAGGTTTTGAGATTGCAGGAAGATCGGCTCTTCCTGATGCAGAGAGTTCATACATCACCGCACTGCAAAGTCAACCGGACATTATTGTCCTTTGCGTGGCAGAAAAAGATCCCGTACCAGCAGCGGCATCAATCGCCTCCAGGCTTCGCACTCTACAACCCAGCCTTATCACGGTCATGGCCGGCAAACCGCCAAAAGAACATGATCAACTCCTCGATGCAGGCATTGACAGCTTTGTTTACACTGGCGTCAACGTCCTTGACATGCTGACCTCCTTTCAACATAAAACCGGAGTGAAATGAGACCGGACTTTTCAGCCATTGATATTTTTTCTTCCAATGCAGCAGCCAGTCAAGAGTGCTGCGAAGCTCAACCGCAAGCCTGGCCATCGGCAGAAGGCATCGGAATCAAATCCATATACCATGAAAGTGACCTCGAACAGGCTGATCACCTGAACTTTGCACCCGGCTTTGCACCTTACATTGGAGGACCCTACTCCACCATGTATACCACAAGGCCATGGACTATACGACAGTATGCAGGATTTTCAACAGCCGAGGAATCAAACCGCTTTTACCGTCAGAATCTTGCTGCAGGCCAGAAAGGCCTTTCAGTTGCCTTCGATCTGCCAACCCACCGTGGTTATGATTCAGATCACGAACGAGTCATCGGGGACGTCGGTAAAGCCGGTGTAGCTGTCGACTCGATAGAAGATATGAAGATTCTCTTCGACCAGATTCCCCTCGGTGATATCTCTGTCTCGATGACCATGAACGGTGCGGTACTTCCTGTCATGGCTTTTTATATCGTCGCAGCCGAAGAACAGGGAGTTGCGGCTGAAAAGCTGAGCGGTACGATTCAGAATGATATTCTCAAGGAGTTCATGGTTCGCAACACCTATATCTACCCTCCTGAACCATCCATGAGGATTATTGCCGATATTTTCCGCTACACCAGCAGCCACATGCCGAAGTTCAACTCTATCAGCATATCGGGTTACCACATGCAGGAAGCCGGTGCTACGGCCGATCTTGAGCTTGCATTCACTCTGGCCGACGGTCTTGAATATATTCGTACAGGCCTCAAAACAGGACTCGACATCGATGCGTTTGCCCCGCGCCTCTCTTTCTTCTGGGCAACAGGCATGAACTATTTCATGGAAATAGCCAAATTGCGCGCGGCAAGAATGCTCTGGGCAAAAATTGTCGGGCAGTTCAACCCGAAAAACCCGAAATCCCTGATGCTCCGCTCCCACTGCCAGACCTCCGGATGGAGCCTGACGGAACAGGATCCCTTCAACAACATCACACGAACCTGTCTTGAGGCTCTGGCAGCCACGCTCGGCCACACACAGTCACTGCACACCAATGCACTCGACGAAGCCATTGCACTTCCCTCTCCATTTTCGGCAAGAATTGCACGAAACACTCAGCTTTACCTTCAGGAAGAAACTGATATAACCAAATGCATCGATCCATGGGCAGGCTCAAGCTATGTGGAATACCTGACCGGAGAGCTTGCGGCAAAAGCATGGAAGATCATCAGTGATATCGAAGCCGCAGGAGGTATGGTCAAGGCTATTGAACAGGGAGTTCCAAAACTGCAGATTGAGGAGGCCGCAACCCGCAAGCAAGCCCGTATCGACAGCGGGAAAGAGATTATTGTCGGCGTTAACGGATACACTACCACCAGCAAAACTGATATTGAACTGCTGGAAGTGGACAATACACTTGTTCTTGAGCAGCAGCTCAGGCGCCTTGCATCGATCAAAGCTGAACGAAACAGTGAAGAAACATCTCTTGCTCTCAGGGCAATTGAGGATGCAGCAGCTTCAGGAGAGGGCAATCTTCTTGAACTGGCTGTAGATGCGGCCAGAAAAAGAGCTACCTTGGGAGAAATATCCTCAGCATGCGAGAAAACATTCGGAAGATATCGCGCCATTACCAGGCTTAACACCAGTGTCTATATGTCACAGATGCAGGATAACATACTTTTTAAAGAGGCTCAACAGCTTGCAGACACCTTTGCCAAGCTTGAAGGCCGCCAACCGAGGATCATGGTTTCCAAGGTCGGACAGGACGGACACGACCGTGGCGCAAAAGTCATAGCTGCAGGATTCGCTGATATTGGTTTTGACGTCGATATCAGCCCCCTCTTTCAGACTCCTGAAGAGGTGGTCCAGCAGGCCCTTGATAACGATGTCCACCTTATCGGCATATCGAGCCTTGCTGCGGGTCACAAAACCCTTATACCGAAAATCATTGAGGAACTGAAAGCAAAACACCGAGAGGATATCCTTGTCATTGCCGGTGGAATTATTCCTGAAAGAGATCACGCGTTCCTTTATGAAAAAGGTGTCGCCGGCATTTTCGGACCTGGTACCGTTATTGCCGAAGCTGCCGCGAACATTCTTAAACAGCTTATTGCTCGCTTTGATCAATGAGCAGCAGTGAAACTCACAGCCGACTGAAGCCCTATCACGACCCGGACGTCGATACCGTCGTCAACGGCATCATGAATGGCGACCGCCACATGCTGAGCAGAGCGATTACCTTGATTGAATCGCTGAAACCAGAGCATGAGCGAAAAGCGCATGAAATTCTTGACCGGTGCATTACAAAAAAAACATCATCGTTACGCATCGGCATAACCGGCGCTCCGGGGGCAGGAAAAAGCACCTTTATTGAAGCGCTGGGTGAACTGATTATCAACCAGGGACTTACTCTGGCTGTGCTGGCCATCGACCCGAGCAGCCGTCAGTCCAAAGGAAGTATCCTCGGCGACAAGGCACGTATGGAAAAACTTGCCGCCAGAAAGGAAGCCTTCATACGACCAACCGCTTCTTCGGGCTACCTTGGCGGAACATCGCCGAAAACCCACGAAGCCATTGTGCTGTGCGAAGCTGCAGGGTATGACGTCATTCTTGTTGAAACCGTAGGAGTCGGCCAATCGGAAGTGCTTGTGGACACCATGGTCGACTATATTCTGCTGCTGATGCTGCCGGGCTCCGGTGACGAACTTCAGGGCATCAAACGAGGTATCATGGAAATTGCCGATGCTGTGGCAATTACCAAAACCGACGGCGATCAATCCGGCATTGCAGCCATTTCAAGAGCGGAATTTGAAGCAGCGCTCAGAATGCTGCCGGTAAAACATCCGGTATGGAAACGGGAGGTTTTTCTCACATCAGCCCTCACCGGCAAGGGTATCAAGGAGGTCTGGGAGAATATTTCCGAGTTTTTCACAGCAATGCGCAAAGAGAATATCCTTGAAACTCGACGACGCGAGCAGCTGAACAGCCTGCTTTACACCGTGCTTGAAGAGATGCTGAAA
>Ga0364918_10017_pt1 | contig 97264 bp, 99 predicted proteins | sample SorcelJu500001C6_2_FD_206957 | JGI IMG/M metagenome (GOLD analysis project Ga0364918, IMG submission 206957) | Enriched cells from Trout Bog Lake Hypolimnion, Wisconsin, USA - BchlTB.June20.5000.01.C6 | ecosystem: Environmental > Aquatic > Freshwater > Lake > Hypolimnion/Profundal zone | place... | reverse complement strand
CTGAAAACAGATGCAATGCAAAGCGGAAAACCTCATATTCTAGACGAAAAGCCCTATTTGTTCCACCTATTTAAGCACTTTAGTCATTAGAATAGACACGCCCTCACAATAAAAAATACATTAAAAACAATAACTTAACTATTTATGACCACCCAAAAGTGCCCCTTAAACACCTGCCAAGCGCTTAGCAGATGGCTCCGAAGTGTTGTTTATGGCATCGGATTGGGTTTGTTAACAGCCTGTTCTGGAGTCATTCCACCCTGTGGCGCAAAAATCAGTCCGCCGAGTAGCGAGTTACGCAATACCAAATGGGAATTGATTCGCTGGAATCTGACTCCTAACGCCAATGGTGAAGTACGCGGTCGACAAATTCCGATGGGTGAAAACAGTAACCCGGTTCAGTTGGCTTTTGATGCGAGCGGTGAACGCGTCAGTGGTTTTACAGGATGCAATCGTTTTACCGCCACGCTCAGTGAAGATTCACGAGGTTTTACCTTTGAGAAAATCACGACCACCAAAATGGCATGCAATCCTCAGCGCACTGAATTAGAAAACGATTTTCTGTACGAGCTCAATGACTATCGCAATATTGTGAGGGATGGTGATCGCTTGCTCTTCATTGGCCGCGATCGTGAAGTACTCACTTTTGCACAACGCGACATTCCCCAAAGTAAATCGACATTCAAATGAAAAAATATAAATTCTTATTTTGTGCATTAGGCTTATTACTGCCCGGCACAGGTCTCAATGGTTTTTATCTCAAAGGTCCAAAATTCTTTTGGTCCTGGATACAGTTGCTTGCTCTGATCGGCGGCATAGCGGGTTGGTTCCTATTAAAAGAGTATCGTTTTCAATCTGCGCCGGGCTGGGTCTTAATTACGCTAGGGTTTATTGCAATGGAGGCCAGTTGGCTTACCACCATTACCTTTGGCTTACGTCCAGATGAAAAATGGGATGCGCAATTTAATCCAAAGATGGATATCAGCCAAGCAACTCAATCACGTTGGCCGACGATATTGACCGTGATCTTCTCGCTGATTCTTGGTGCAGGCGTGATGATGACCTTCTTAGCGATTTCATTTGAGCAATACTTCGTCTCTCAAATTACCGAGGCGAGAAAAATCTCTCAGTAAGACATGGGGGGACTAGGTGATCGCCTTAGTAAGCTCAGGGACGGCAGTGAAGAGATCGGCTACTAGGCCATAGTCAGCAACGCTAAATATCGGCGCATCAGGGTCCTTGTTGATTGCCACAATGACTTTCGAACCCTTCATCCCTGCCAAGTGCTGAATCGCCCCTGAAATTCCGATTGCGATATACAAATCTGGTGCAACGATCTTGCCAGTTTGGCCAACTTGATAATCATTAGGTACATAACCCGCATCTACTGCAGCGCGTGATGCACCTAATGCCGCCCCCAGTTTATCGGCCAAAGGAAGCACCAGTTCTTGATAGGCCTCACCAGATCCTAAGCCGCGCCCACCCGACACAATGATCTTTGCACCGGCCAACTCTGGGCGCTCAGACTGATTCAGATCACGGCTAATAAAATCCGATTTCCCAGGACTACTTACAGGAGCTAACTTTGTAATCTCAGCTGACCCGCCACTGACTCGGACAGGATCAAAGCTAGTGGTACGAACCGTGATGACTTTGATGGGGTCGATCGATTGAACTGTTGCAATTGCATTACCGGCGTAGATTGGTCGTTCAAACGTATCGCTACTAACTATCTTGGTGATGTCTGATATCTGAGCCACGTCTAACTTAGCTGCAACACGCGGCATGACATTTTTACCACTAGCAGTTGCTGGAGCAAGAATATGGCTATATTGATTTGCAATCGCAAGTATCTGCGCAGCCAATGGTTCCGCCAATTGGTCGCCTAAATCAGACGCATCAATGTGAATCACTTTGTGCACTCCAACAATTTTGGATGCCTCAGTCGCCACTGCATCTGCGGCATTTCCGGCAATCAGTACATCCACATCACCGCCACACTGCACCGCAGCGGTAATGGTATGTAAAGTCGCCGCGTTTAAAAATAGATTGTTGTGTTCAGCAATAACAAGCGCGCTCATTTAAATCACCTTCGCTTCATTCTTGAGCTTCTCAACTAGCTCTGCTACGTTGGCCACCATGATCCCAGCCGCACGCTTGGGGGGCTCATCCACGCGAAGCGTTTTAAGGCGAGGGGCAATATCCACCCCCAATTCTTCTGGCTTCACAATCTCAAGGGGCTTCTTCTTGGCCTTCATGATGTTGGGCAAGGTGACGTAACGAGGCTCATTCAAGCGCAAGTCAGTAGTAATCACAGCGGGCAAGGTGAGAGCAATGGTTTCAAGACCGCCATCCACTTCACGGGTCACATTGACTTTGCCATTTTCTACCAGCACTTTTGATGCAAAGGTGCCTTGTGGAATATCCATCAGACTTGCTAACATTTGGCCAGTCTGATTGCTATCATCATCAATCGCTTGTTTACCCAATAAAATTAATTGGGCTTGCTCTTGATCGCAAATCGCTTTGAGTAATTTGGCAACCGCTAAAGGCTGAAGTTCAATATCAGTCTCAACTAGGATGGCTTTATCAGCGCCAATCGCCAAAGCAGTACGTAAGGTTTCTTGACATGGGGTTGGTCCCGCAGAAACGACTACGATCTCGCTCGCCACACCCGCCTCTTTTAATCGTACTGCTTCTTCAATTGCAATCTCGTCAAAAGGATTCATACTCATTTTGACGTTGGCAATATCAATTCCAGAGTGATCGGATTTGACGCGAACTTTGACGTTGTAATCCACAACCCGCTTTACTGCTACCAAGATCTTCATGCTGCTTTCACAATCTATCTAAAAACGATGTAAATAAGAATAAGACCCTTATTTTATCTTTATCCCTACAAAGCTATGAAGATTGACTAAAGATCGGCTAACGCCTTCACATGAGCTACAACACTACGCCCCAAGGCAGAAAGGTTGTATCCCCCTTCTAGGCAACTAACAATGCGGCCACCGGCGTATTGATCAGCAATTTCTTTAAGCTTTTTCGTCATCCAGACATAGTCATCCTCTACTAGGCCCATCTGCCCCAAATCATCTTCGCGATGCGCATCAAAACCTGCAGAAATAATGATGAGCTCAGGCTCAAAAGCGCGTAGACGAGGTAACCACTCCTGTTCTACGATCGAGCGCACCACATCCCCACGGGTAGTCGCTGGCAGAGGAATATTGACCATATTCTTCGCGTGATCTAGGCCGCTATATGGATAAAAAGGATGTTGGAAAAAACTACACATCAACACATGAGGGTCGTTGATAAAAGCCGCTTCCGTTCCGTTACCATGGTGGACATCAAAATCAATTAATGCGACACGTTCGATGCCATACTGCTCAATGGCATAACGGGCAGCAATCGCGACATTATCAAATACACAAAAACCCATTGAACGAGTGGGCTCGGCATGATGCCCCGGTGGACGCACCGCGCAGAAAACATTCTCCACTTCGCCCTTCATAACGGCATCAACGCCTGCAATAGCGGCACCAGCTGCACGCAAAGATGTCTGCCAAGTATGGGGGTTCATGATCGTGTCGCCATCCAACATAAAATAACCACTCGCAGGGGCGCTCTCCTTTACAAAAGCAACATGATCTGGGCTATGCACTAACTCCAATTGATCTTCAGAAGCCAAAGGCGCTTCAAGATGGGTCAAGAATTGATCAACTCCGCTTCGAATCAACTGATCATTAATTGCCTGAATGCGTTCCGGGCACTCGGGATGATGACTTCCCATTTCATGTTTCAGAAAATCGGGATGCGTAATATATCCTGTAGTCATTAAGAGTAATCCTTCATAGCCAAATGATCTTTTTTGTAATCTAATGCATTGTGCTCACAAATCGAGAAACTCTCCACCCCAGAATGAAGTTATTCCCAAACTGTTTTCTTAAGCCATTCCTGCTTACTTTAACTTTTTTATTGGCAGCTTGCTCTACGCCATCCCCTCGGGTGAACGATTCAGTAGATGCCGCGAGTCCAGACATGATTTCCCAAGCGGTTCTGGCCCAAAATCTCCAGCTTTTGATTGGCAAAGTGAGCGAATCTCAAGCTATCCCCCCAGCCTTCGTAGAATCGGGTTTTTCTGACACCAAGACCATTCCCTCTATCCGTAAATTGGTATTACCGCCATCCGGGACTTTTAAGAAAAATTGGGCAGTCTATCGACAACGCTTTGTGGAGCCTATTAGGCTCAAGGCTGGAAAAGCCTTCTGGGAGCAGAATCAAGCCTACTTAAGCCAGCTTGAACAGGATTCTGGAGTACCAGCAGAGGTCATTGTGGCCATTATTGGTATTGAAACCATCTATGGTCGCCAAACTGGAAACTTCAGGGTCAAGGACGTTTTATCGACCCTTGCGTTTAATTATCCCGACACACCCAATAAAGCGGTCCGAGAGCAGTTATTTAAGGATGAGATCAAATCCCTAATTTTGCTTTGCTGGACTCAAGCCGGTGGAAAGTTGCCCGCCAATAACGCCTCTCAAAATGTCAATCCAGAGCTTTTTAAGCAGTGTATTAATCAAAATAGCTCATATGCAGGCGCAATAGGTTTGCCTCAATTTATGCCCAGCAGTATTCGCGCTTATGCAGTGGATGGCGATGGCGATGGACAAATTGATCTGAGACAAAGTTCACGAGACGCTATTGCAAGTGTTGCCAATTTTTTGAAACAGCAAGGCTGGCAACCCGGCATGCCCATCTACTTTGCAATTCCACAGAGTACTTTTGCACAAGCAAGTGCTTTAGCTGATGGGGAGCCTCAACTGAAATATTCGGTTCAAGAGTTAATCGAGAAAGGGATTTTGACGCCACAACAGGGCGACCTCCAAGCCGGTGGCGTCTCACCTCAAAGCAAGGCATTGATCGTTGACTTACCTTATGCAGATCAAGATGGGACAGATAAGGTTCGATATGTGGTTGGTCTCAATAACTTTCTAACCATCGTGCAATACAACCGCAGTTATTTTTATGCTCAGAGTGTCGCTGAATTTGCAGAAGCCCTAGGCTATAAGAACCAGAGTGTGATAACCGCTAACTTACCTGCTCTGCCGTCCGCCAAGCAAAGTACAAACTCTAAAAAGAAGAAAGCGCTTCACAAAAAAGCGACTAAAGCTTCAGTTAATTAAGCTGGGAATACACCCGTTGAGAGATAGCGGTCGCCACGGTCGCAAACAATAAAGACTATCGTGGCATTTTCAAGCTGTCGGGCAATTCGGAGTGCTACAACCAAAGCACCACCAGCAGAGATACCACAAAAGATGCCCTCCTCTGCAGCTAAGCGTCTAGCCATTTCTTCTGCATCAGCTTGACTGACATACTCAATGCGATCAACTCGATTGCCTTCATAAATCTTTGGCAAATACTCTGGAGCCCATTTACGAATACCGGGAATTTGAGAGCCCTCTTCAGGTTGAGCGCCAATGATCACGATATTGGGATTCTTAGATTTGAGGTAAGTAGATACACCGGTGATGGTTCCCGTTGTTCCCATCGAGGAGACAAAATGCGTAACTTGACCATCGGTATCGCGCCAGATTTCAGGGCCAGTAGTTTCAATATGGGCACGTGGGTTATCGGGATTGGCAAACTGATCAAGTAATTTGCCACGCCCTTCTTTTTGTAACTGTAGCGCGTAATCTCGGGCGAACTCCATACCACCTGAAGCTGCAGTCAGAATGAGTTCTGCGCCGTAAGCAGCCATGCTCTGCCGGCGCTCAATACTTTGATTTTCTGGCATCACCAAAACCATCTTGTAGCCCAACATGGCGGCAGCCATTGCTAAGGCAATACCAGTATTGCCACTGGTTGCCTCTACCAGCGTATCGCCTGGCTTGATTTCACCACGCTCTTGTGCACGCAGGATCATCGACAGCGCGGGCCGATCTTTGACCGACCCCGCTGGATTATTACCTTCCAACTTACCCAAAATTACATTATTACGAGCAGCATTTTCAGCGCCTGGAATACGTTGCAATCGAACTAAAGGGGTATTGCCAATAGTCTGCGAAATCGTGAGGTAGTTAGGAGTAGCCATAAGACCATTTTAGCCATAAGACCACTTAAGCACGGAAAGGCTTAATTTCTCCGCGTGTTGCTTGGGCGATCCTGATGATTGCGAGTATTGCCTTGATTGCGGGAACTACGACGGCTGGATACTGAGCCCTCTTTTTTCGTGCGCCCATTAGGCTCCCGAAAAGAACTAGGGCTTTCAATCGTCAAGCCGTTGTCCACCATCTTTTCAACGGACTTCATCCCAATCCCCCGCACCCGCTTTTGTAAATCATTGGCATCCTGAAAATGACCACCATCCTCACGCTCAGCAATGATGGTTCTCGCTTTTGCGGGACCAATCCCTTTAATCGTCTCCAACTCAGACTGTGAAGCGGTATTGACATTAACCGGTGATGCTTGCGCATGACCCGCTCCTGACAATACAAGCCAAGCTGATAACAGTACTGCAGCAGCGGGCACTACTAATTTATTGAAAGCAAAATGTTTAATCATCTTTTCTCCAGAAGTAAATAAAAAATCCATGCCGAAAGAACATGGATCATTTACAACGGGGCTAAAGATGCTCGGTTGACTTCTATACCGACAACTACAAAGAGATCAATTAATTCCTACCAGGGATTGGCTAAGAAATCCGCATTGGCCGTTAACCAGTCGATATAACGACTGACACCTTGCTCAACATTGAGGAAGGGCTCGCTGTAACCAGCAGCTCTGAGCTTAGTGAGGTCTGCCTGAGTAAAGCATTGGTATTTACCTTTAAGCGCCTCTGGAAATGGAATGTACTCAATCGCCTTCATCTTGACGAGTTGCTCTAGAGGTTCTGAATTAGCACCATCTAGCTTTCTGAGTGAATTGACTACCGCATGGGCTACATCATTAAAGGGTTGCGCGCGACCACTGCCCAAATTAAAGATCCCGCTGATTTCAGGGTGATCAAAGAAGAAGAGGTTGACCTTCACTACATCTTCGACTGATACAAAGTCACGGCTTTGCTGCCCTTGTGCGTAGCCTCCATATTCACCAAAAAGCTTAACCAGTCCATCCTTCTTGTATTGGTGATATTGATGAAAGGCTACTGAAGCCATGCGCCCTTTGTGCGATTCGCGAGGACCATACACATTGAAATAGCGGAAGCCAACGACTTGCGCGGTATTGGCTTTTTCAGCAAAACGCTTGCGCATCACTTGGTCAAATAAGAACTTGGAATAGCCATAAATATTGAGCGGCTTCTCATGCTCACGGCTTTCAACAAAGACATCTGAGCCGCCATAAGTGGCTGCAGAAGAGGCATAGAGCAATTGCACTCTTTGTTCAGTGCAGATATCAAGGAGATCCATGGTGTAGCGATAGTTATTCGCCATCATGAAGATACCATCGGTTTCCATCGTGTCGGAGCAAGCACCTTCATGAAAGACTGCCCTTACCTTACCAAAGCGACCACTGCTAAATGCCTCGAGAAATTCATCTTTATCAAGATAATCAATAATATCGAGATCGGCTAAATTGCGATATTTATCAGCAGGACGCAAGTCATCGACTGCAATAATATTTTTCTCACCACGGGCATTCAAGCCTTGAACAATATTGGCGCCGATAAACCCAGCTGCTCCAGTAACGATAATGGTCATTGTAATTCCTCAGATGTAACGGTTGCGGTACCCAACTTACCAACCACAATACCCCCAGCACGATTCGCTAATGCCATCGCTTTCTCTAGGGGCCATTTTGCCGCCAAAGCAACCGCTAACGTGGCAATCACAGTATCGCCAGCGCCCGAGACATCAAAGACTTCGCGTGCTTGAGCATGAACATGACTCACACCAGCATCAGTAAATAGGCTCATACCCTCCTCCGAGCGAGTCAGAAGGAGTGCTTGTAGATTCAAAGAGCGACGCAGATCTTGCGCTTTTTTGGTGAGGTCCTCCTCGCTACTCCAGCGACCAACTACCTGGCGAAGCTCGCTGCGGTTAGGCGTCAATACAGTAGCGCCCCGATACTTTTCATAATCTTCACCCTTGGGGTCTACGAGAATCATTTTATTTTGGTTGCGAGCTTGCTCAATCATGAGCGTCACTTGATCTAGAGCGCCTTTGCCGTAATCAGACAAAATTACCACGTCAGCACCTGATAGAGACTTCTCAAAACGCTCCAGCTTTCTGGCTAATGCAGTATCGCTAGGGGCTTCTTCAAAATCGAGGCGAATCAACTGTTGTTGACGTGCGATCACGCGCAGCTTCACAATCGTCGGCACCTTACTATCCACTTCGAGCTGACTATCCACGCCACTGGTTTTTAGAAGCTGAGTAACGCGTTGTCCGGGCTCATCATCACCAATCACACCCAAAATCGTTGCATGAGCACCCAAGGCAGCAACGTTGCGCGCTACGTTAGCAGCACCACCCAAACGCTCATCAACCTTGCCAACCTGAACTACTGGCACAGGCGCCTCTGGAGAAATGCGATTAGTGTCACCAAACCAGTAACGATCCAACATCACATCACCTACGACGAGTAAGCGAGTTTTGGCAAATTGTTCTGGGTTAGCTTTTTCCACGGGCAGATGTGTTTCTAAGTGTGTTTTAAATAATTTTAGTTATGACGGCCAATACCTTGATACTCAATGCCTAATTCTTGCATAGCTTGCGGCTCATAGAGATTGCGGCCATCAAAAATGACTGGATGTTTCAGTTTTTGTTTTACAAGATCAAAGTCTGGGCTGCGGAAGGCTTTCCACTCAGTCACAATGACCAGAGCATCACAGCCGTCTAAAGCAGTAGTAGGATCATCGACCATGGCTACTTTTTTCAAGCCTTCAGGATTGCCTTTGAAGTCGAGCTCAAGGGCATGCTTCGCTTCGGGCATGGCTACTGGGTCGTATGCCACCACCTGAGCGCCACGCCTAACTAACTCGCCAATGATGATGCGACTAGGCGCTTCACGCATATCGTCAGTATTGGGCTTAAATGCTAAGCCCCAGAGTGCAAACTTTTTACCTTGTAAATCTTTACCAAAGCGCTTTTCAATCTTTTCAACCAATATGGTTTTTTGAGCTTCGTTAACAGCTTCAACGGCTACTAAGATTTTGAGATCTTTACCATGCTCAATCGCTGTTTTACTAAGCGCTGAGACATCCTTTGGAAAGCATGAGCCACCATAACCCGTTCCCGAATACAAGAAGCCATAACCAATCCGAGAGTCTGAACCAATACCCTGGCGAACCGCTTCAATATCGGCGCCCACCAGATCGGCTAAGTTAGCCAATTCATTCATGAATGAGATGCGGGTAGCCAACATCGCATTAGCGGCATACTTTGTTAACTCGGCACTCTTGACATCCATGTAGTAGGTGCGCTCATGATGACGATTAAAAGGAGCATAGAGTTTGCGCATCTGCTCTTTAGCGCGCAGGCCTGCAGCATCGCTAGAAGTGCCGATCACAATCCGATCTGGGCGCATAAAGTCCTCTACCGCTGCACCCTCTTTTAAGAACTCGGGATTAGAAACTACTGAACAGAGTTCTGGAGATAAATTCCTTTTTACCAATTCTTCAGTAATGGCTGCAGTGACCTTATCAGCCGTACCAACTGGTACCGTGGATTTATCCACAATCACCTTGGGTGTGGTCATATGCTTACCAATATTGCGAGCGGCGGCAACGACATATTGCAAGTCTGCTGAGCCATCTTCATCAGGAGGGGTACCTACGGCAATGAATTGAATCTCACCATGCTCAACCGATGCTTTGATATCCGTTGAAAACTGAATGCGTCCGGCGGCGCGATTACGCTCGATCATCTCCTTCAAGCCAGGCTCATAGATTGGAACGCCACCAGAATTGAGAATGTCAATTTTCTTGGGATCTAAGTCTAAGCAAAAAACGTTGTTACCTTGTTCCGCCAAGCATGCGCCAGTAACTAAACCGACGTAACCACTACCAATAATCGTAACTTTCAAAACGCCTCCGACTGATTTAATAATTTAACCGTCATTAAACTGTAATTTAATGACGATTTAGTTAATCTACCCTATCTACTAATCACATTGATGGACCACTTGGAGCGACCCCTTCGCTTCTTCTAGGAGAATACGCCTCCCAATGATTGCACCCAGGGCACTGCCAGTAAAAACGACGGGCTCTAAAGCCGCAATTACCACAGGTATAACGTGCCAGACTAGTTGTACGTTGCTTTAATAAACCCAGAATCGCCTTAATCTCGGCGATCTTATCGTCTGAGCCATTGCTTTCAGCTAAAGCCAAGCGGGTTTCGGCAAGCTTGGATAAGGCACTCAAACTGGGTGAACTTTGCATTACTTCAACCAGCATGGCTTCAGCAATATGAGACCCTCTTAACTGGGTAAGGTGCTTATGAACAATATCCAGCAGCTCGCCAGAGGCTTGAGTTTTGAGTAACTCAACCAAACGATCTAAGCCCTCTTCCGCTTTATCCAGATTGGCATGAGCGAGCATCCAACGATCTGCCAGCAAGTGCATGTAAGCAGGATGTAGCTTTGCAATGGCGCCCCAAGTTTCAATCGCTTGAGCGGGGCGATCTATCGCCATAAAGTAGTCGCCCTGCAAAATGAGGGCGCGCGCATGATTGGGGACTGCTTGAAGTGCACGGGCTATAGATTGCTCTGCCCCAGTTAAATCTTGGCGACGCAGTGCTTCTTGCCCTAACTCGCAATGAAACTGGGCGATTTCAGTTTGATGTGATTTACCCTGGAGCGACTCCAGCTCTTGTGCGGCAATGATCGCTTTTTGCCAATCGCGCTCAACTTGATACATCTCCAGCAAGCTCTCTTTTGCTGGTGCAGCGTACTTACCTTCTCCAACCCGATTTAAGGATGCTTCAGCTCGATCTAATAATCCCGCGCGCAGAAAGTCTCTACCTAGCTCATAAGCCGCATGATCGCGATCACGGGGCTTTAAATCATCTCGATTAGCTAAATGCTGATGAACCCGAATCGCACGCTCAGTTTCACCACGACGACGAAATAAATTACCCAAAGAAAAATGCAGTTCAATCGTTTCAGGATCGAGCTGCGCAATTTTGACTAGGGTTTCAATCGCCTGATCAGGTTGCTCATTTAGCAATAGGCTTAACCCCTTAAAGGTAGAACGCTGTTGGCGCAAACGCTCCAACTCATCCATTCGATGCTCAAGCCGAAGATCCCAGCGTGCAGCCATCCAACCCAATCCGAATAGAATGGGAATCAACAATAGCCAAGCAGTTGCGATATGAATCATAGCCCTGGGCTCTTGAATAAAAAAATGGTCCGAATGGACCACTGGTGGTTTGCCGAATGATTAGGCACCAGAACCCTCTTTGGGTCCTGACTGCTTCAGTGGCTTGTAATCAACCCGTTCACGTAATTCTTTACCAGGCTTAAAGTGTGGCACCCGTTTTTCTGGAATAAGCACTTTCTCGCCAGACTTGGGATTACGCCCAGTTCTTGCAGGGCGACTATGCAAAACAAAGCTACCGACGCCACGCAACTCAATCCGCTTGCCTTCAGCCAGTGCGTGAGTCATGGTGTCTAACAGCGTTTTCACCGCCAACTCCACATCCCGTGGCAAGAGCTGCGGAAACTGTTCTGCTAGGCTCTCCACAAGTTCGGAGCGAGTGATTGCTTGTTGCTCTTGATCTGACATGATCTATCAATAAAAAACCGCCGCCCCCAAGACTGGAGGCGGCGATATTGATTTAGCCTTGATTGTCCATTTTTGCTTTAAGCAAAGCACCCAAGTTGGTTGTGCCAGACTGCGCATCACCTTGGAGTTTGCTCATTGCGTCCTGTTGATCAGAGCTATCTTTTGCCTTAATCGAAAGATTGATTACGCGAGACTTACGATCAATGTTAATGATCATGGCAGTCACGCTATCGCCTTCTTTCAATACATTGCGTGCATCTTCAACGCGATCGGTTGAGATTTCTGAGGCACGTAAATAAGCTTCGACTTCATCAGCCAAATGAATGGTTGCGCCTTTAGCATCAACAGCCTTCACAGTGCCAGTAACAAGACTACCCTTGTCGCTAACGGATGTGTAGTTGTTGAATGGGTCACCAGACAATTGCTTGATACCGAGAGAGATACGCTCTTTCTCAACATCAATGGCCAATACGGTGGCTTCAACTTCATCACCTTTTTTGTATTTCTTAACGGCTTCTTCGCCAGGCTCATTCCAAGAAATATCCGAAAGATGAACCAAACCATCGATGCCGCCTGGCAAGCCAATGAATACACCAAAGTCAGTAATTGACTTGATTGCACCACTTAACTTGTCACCCTTTTGATGGGCGCGTGAGAACTCTTCCCATGGATTGGCTTTGCACTGCTTGATGCCTAAGCTAATACGACGCTTATCTTCATCAATATCCAAGACCATGACTTCAACCTCAGTACCCAAGGCAGTTGCTTTACTTGGAGCAACGTTCTTATTGGTCCAGTCCATTTCAGAAACGTGTACCAAACCTTCGATACCAGATTCGATTTCAACGAATGCGCCGTAGTCAGTCAAATTGGTTACCTTGCCGAATAAACGGGTGTTTGGTGGATAACGACGAGCTATACCTACCCATGGATCATCACCAAGCTGTTTCACACCAAGAGATACACGATTCTTCTCTTGATCGAACTTCAAAATCTTAGCGGTCACTTCTTGACCAACAGTCAACATCTCGCTTGGGTGACGCACACGACGCCATGCCAAATCGGTAATGTGCAAGAGGCCATCGATACCGCCGAGGTCAACGAATGCGCCGTAGTCAGTGATGTTCTTCACCAGGCCAGTCACTACTGCGCCTTCTTTCAGATTCGACATCAACTCAGCACGCTCTTTACCTTGGCTGGCTTCAACAACCGCACGACGTGACAACACGACGTTGTTACGCTTACGGTCCAACTTGATAACCTTGAACTCCATGGTTTTGCCCTCATAAGGGCTGGTGTCTTTAATGGGACGAGTGTCAACGAGTGAGCCAGGCAAGAATGCGCGGATCCCGTTCACCATCACCGTCAAGCCACCCTTGACCTTACCGGTAACAGTACCAGTAACAATCTCAGCTTGCTCGAGTGCTTTCTCTAAATTCATCCATGACGCTAAGCGTTTTGCTTTATCGCGTGAGAGGATGGTGTCGCCGTAGCCGTTTTCCAGGGCATCGATCGCAACAGAAACGAAATCGCCGGGGCTTACTTCAATTTCGCCAGCGTCGTTATGGAATTCTTCAACAGGAATAAACGCTTCAGACTTCAAACCAGCGTTAACAACAACGAAGTTATGGTCGATGCGGAGGACTTCAGCCGAAATAACTTGGCCGGTCTTCATATTCGATCGGGTTAATGATTCTTCAAATAGTTCTGCAAATGATTCAGACATGTATGTTCACTTTGTGCCGCCAGAAGGCCTGACGGGTTAGGTTGTAAAAGTCCTCAGAAACACGCTTATTAAGAAATTGCGTTGTGGAGTTTCCGAAGACGCCAAAAAACTACTGCATTCAACTACTTACGCGGATGCCGATTGATACCAAGCCAACACCGTTTGAACTGCTTGATCGATCGATAAATTCGATGTTTCAAGCACTTGCGCACCTTCTGCAATCACTAAAGGGGCTGTGCCTCGACTACTGTCTCTAGCATCGCGCTCTTGTAAATCTTGCAGCAAGTCCTCTAGTCTAGCAGAAATTCCCTTAGCTATCAATTGCTTATACCGTCGCTCGGCTCTAGCCGAGGCGCTAGCTGTAAGAAAAACCTTCAATTTAGCGTCTGGAAAGATGATGCTGGCCATATCCCGGCCGTCTGCGACTAAACCTGGTTTTTGACGAAAACTACGCTGAAGACCCACTAAAGCCCCTCGCACTGCTGGCTGAGTAGCTACGTTTGAAGCTCGTAGCCCATTAGCCTCGGTCCGGATCGCTTGAGTAACGTCCTCGCCACCCAGGAAAATTTCTCCGTCTTTAAAGCTAATCTGAAGTTTTTCTGCCAATTGACCCAATGCAGGGCCATTATTGACATCAATGCCCTGCTTTTCACTGGCCAGTGCAACTAGACGATATAGGGCGCCACTATCCAAATAATGAAAGCCCAACTCCTGAGCTACCAAAGATGCAACCGTCCCTTTACCAGAGGCTGTGGGTCCATCGATGGCGATAACAGGGGGCAAATTCATAGCAAACTAGGAAACAATTTTGGCAAATTCAGCAAAGTAAGTAGGGAAAGTTTTTGCCACGCAATCAGGGTCATTGATCTTGAGGGTATTGGGGCCAAAAGCGGCAAGTGAAAAACACATTGCCATCCGGTGATCGTCATAAGTATCAATTCCTGCTGCAGGAGATTTCCAATCGGTCGGTTTGGCAGGTGCCTCTACCGTAATGTAATCTGCACCCTCCTCCACAATAGCGCCAAGCTTACGCAATTCGGTTACCATTGCTGCAATACGATCGGTTTCCTTAACGCGCCAACTGGCAATATTATTCAGACGCGTTTGTCCTTCAGCAAATAAAGCAGCCACTGCTAAGGTCATTGCTGCATCGGGAATCTCAGTGCAATCTAGAGTGATCCCTTTGAGCTTACCGCTTGCATTACTGACCCCAGCAACTTCGATCGATTCATCTGTTGCAGTAATCTTGGCACCCATCTTTACTAGGGCATCCGCAAAAGCCACATCACCCTGAATACTATTGGATCCTACACCCAAGACTTTCACGGGGCCAGCACCAATGGCACCAAGCGCTAAGAAATAAGAGGCAGATGAAGCATCGCCTTCAACTAATAATTCGCCTGGACTGGAATACACATGCTCACTTGTTTTTGCAGGAATTAAAAAGGTTTGTGCATCGGGGCAAGTCACTTTGACGCCAAAACGCGCCATCAGCTTGAGTGTGATGTCGATATAAGGTCGTGAAATTAGATCTCCGATTACTTCGATTCGAATCGGCTCTCTTGCTACCAGAGGCAATGCCATCAATAGCGCAGTTAAAAACTGGCTAGACACATCACCTCGAATCTTCACAACATCTCTAATCTGAATCGTCGCCGCGCTAATTTGAATCGGTGGGTAGCCTGCTTGTTGCTCATAAGCAATTTCTGTACCGACTTGACGAAGGCCATCAACCAAGTCTCGAATCGGCCGCTCATGCATGCGAGCCACGCCAGATAATCGGTAATTGCCACCTTGCATCGCGAGGGCCGCAGTGAGGGGGCGAATGGCAGTACCAGCATTTCCCATAAATAAGTCTGCATCCCTGACCGGGAAATGTCCGCCACAGCCTTCAATCACACAAACTTGATTAGGTTGGTCAGTAACGGATATGCCCAACTTACGCAAAGCGTTGCGCATGACTTGAGTGTCATCCGCATCAAGCAAATTCTTGAGCGTGGTTTTACCTGTAGAAAGAGCTGCTAACAGTAGGGCTCGATTTGAAATGCTCTTTGAGCCGGGCAGAACCACTTCGCCTTGGGCTCGGGTCAATGGGCCGATTGTGATACTTGGCACAGCAGTCATCAGCTCGCATCCAAGTCTTGTCGCGCTTTACTCGCTTTTACAAACAGCTTTTCGATCCCCGCTCCATCATTCTCAGCAATCAATTTACGGAGATGTTGAAGGATCGCTAAATACTGATCTAACTCTTTCAGAATAGAAGTGCGGTTGGCCAAGCTAATATCACGCCACATTTCAGGACTTGAGCCTGCAATACGAGTGAAGTCTTTAAAGCCCGCGCCAATATGACTTAATTTATCTGCGGCATCTTCAGAATTGATAACGCTGGTCATTAATGCATAAGCAAGGATGTGTGGCAGATGAGAGACGGCTGCGTAAATAGCATCGTGTTGCACATTCGAAAGCATCTTCACTAGCGCGCCAACCGACTGCCAAAATTTCTCGATTAGCGCGATATCTTGCGGAGAATTTTCTTGCAAAGGGCAAATGATGACTTGCTTACCAAAGAACAAATCCGCTTTAGCAGCACTAGCACCATGCTGAGCGCCACCAGCAATCGGATGCGCCGGTACAAACTGACACGCTTTTTTGCCCAAGACTTCTTTGGCAGCCAAAATCACATCACCCTTTGTGCTACCAGCATCGGTAATCAGCGTCTTAGAGACGAGGTGAGGTTCAATCATTGCGAAGATAGTGCGCATTTGCGCAACAGGCACACACAAGACAATCACATCGGATTGCTTAGCAGCATCAATTAAATCCACCACCCCATCGATTGCACCCATCTTTAATGCGTGATCTAAATTAGACTGGCTTCGACCAACCCCAAGAATTTTTGACACAACCCCTGCTTGCTTAAGTGCCAAGCCCAGTGAAGCGCCAATCAGGCCTACGCCAACAATCGATACCACGCCGTAATTTGGTTTTGTCATCGCTTAACCCAGAATGGCCCGCATGGCACTGATGAAGGCAGCGTTTTCTTCAGACAGGCCTATAGAAATTCTGAGCCACTGAGGCAAACCATAATTGGCAACTGGACGCACAATAATGCCGCGCTTGAGCAGCGCCAAATTCACCTTCGCCCCCGAATCTGCCTCGTCACCCACTTTCACCAAAACAAAATTACCTGCAGAAGGCAAGTAGGTCAATCCCATTTCCTCGAAAGCATCAGTTAATTGCAGGTAACCTGCACGATTAAGGTCATAGCCCTTTTGCAAGAACGCGGTGTCTTGCAATGCTGCAATTGCAGCAGCTTGCGCCAAGCTATTCACATTAAAAGGTTGGCGAATGCGGTTCAGTAAATCGGTGAGAGCAGGTTGAGCAATACCGTAACCAATCCGTAGTCCTGCCAAACCATAGGCCTTAGAAAAACTGCGTGAGACGATTAAGTTCGGAAAACGTTTAACCCAAGCGATTGCATCGTACTGCTGCTCAGGCAATAGATACTCGTTATAAGCCTCATCTAGCACGACGATGACATTGCTAGGCACCTGCTCCAAAAATGACTCAATCTCTTGTGCACTCAAATAGCTACCAGTCGGATTATTGGGGTTAGCCACAAAAACTAACTTTGCTTTTCCCCCTGAGGTCTGAATTGCTTTGAGCATTGCATTGAGGTCATGCCCATATTGAGGTGTTGCAGCAACCTCTACTGCGCGCGCACCAACCGCTTGAGTGGCTAATGGATACACCGCAAAAGCATGCTTAGAGAAAATAATGTCGTCGTCAGTGTGCGCAACTGCTCGTGTAGTTAACTCCAGAATGTCATTGCTACCATTGCCCAGAGTAATCCAATGTGTTGGGACATCTAAACGCTCTGACAAGACATTCTTGAGTTCAAAACCATTGGAGTCTGGATAACGACCTAAGTCACTGGCCGCTTTCAGCATTGCATCATGAGCCGACTTGGGCATGCCCAGGGGATTTTCATTGGACGCAAGCTTGATAATCTTGCTCTCATCCAAACCATATTCACGCGCAACCTCGCTGATAGGCCTGCCACCAACGTAAGGCGCAATAGCTTGAATATGTTTTAAGCCGAAAGAACTCATAATCAAATGGCTGAGCGGGGATAGGAGCCGAGCTTTTTATAGAACGCAGCTGTGTCTTGAAGCTCAATTAGTGCCTTAGCAACTTTGTCTTCATCTGCATGGCCAGCCACATCAATGAAGAAGTGATACTCCCAAGTTCCCTTGCGCGCAGGACGAGACTCAAAACGATTCATCGAAACACCGTGCTTTGCCAAGGGAGCAAGCAAACGATGTACGGCACCAGGCTGATTATCAACAGATAGCACTAGCGAAGTTTGATCATTACCAGTCGCTTGACATACATAGTTGCCAATCACTACAAAGCGAGTGCGATTGTGAGGGTCATCCTGAATTTGTGATGCCACTGCTTGTAAGCTGTATGCAATTTGTGCAGGCTCACCGGCAATGGCTGCCAAAGTGGAATCTGCTGCTGCCATGCGCGCAGCTTCAGCATTACTACTCACTGCTTGGCGTTTTAACTGAGGGGCGTGCTCACTCAACCACTGTTGACATTGTGCAAGCGCTTGAGCATGGGCACAGACAGTAGTAACCCCATCCAAGCTTCCATTCTTCGTTAACAAATGATGACGAATAGGCAAAACGACTTCACCGCTGATTTGCAGAGGGGCATCGAGTAACAAATCGAGCGTACGAGAAACGGCACCTTCACTAGAGTTTTCCACTGGTACAACGCCAAATTGCGCAGCACCCTTCTCTACCGCTTTAAAAACCTCATCAATACTGACGCAAGGCAAACCGGCAATGGATAGACCAAAATAAGTTTGTGCAGCCTGCTCAGAAAAAGTACCGACCGGACCCAAGTAGGCAATCGTTTGTCGAGCCTCTAAAGCGCGGCAAGCAGACATCACCTCACGCCAGATCGCAGCAATACCATCAGGCAATAAAGGACCCTGATTGATCTCTTGCAGTTTTGCTACGACTTGGCGCTCACGCTCAGGCCGAAATACTGGTGAGGCAAATCCACCTTTGATATGCCCTACCTCTTGTGCAGCTTGAGCACGCTGTGAGAGCAGATCCAAAATCTTGGCATCTAAATCATCGATCTTGTCACGCAAGGGCGCAAGTCGCTGTTCTTCAGTACTCATTAAGCCCGCCTTTCAAAATCTTGCATAAATTCAACTAAGGCTTTTACACCCTCTATAGGCATTGCATTGTAGATACTTGCTCGCATTCCACCAACTGCTTTATGACCTCTCAGGGCCACCAAACCAGCAGCATGAGATTGCGCTAGAAATTCGGCATTCATCGCCTCATCTTTCAAGAAGAAGGTGACATTCATTCTGGAGCGATAAGGTTTTGCAATGCGATTCTCGTACAGAGTGCTTTGATCAATGCATTGATAAAGTAAATCTGCCTTTGCTTGATTCTGTTTGGCAATCGCTTTAACACCGCCCTGCTTCAGCAACCACTTAAAGCTCAGACCCGCCATATAAATCGCAAACGTGGGCGGCGTATTTAACATCGATTGATTGGCGACTTCTTTTGCCCAATCCCAAACCGATGGCGTAATTGGCATGCTGTGACCCAACAGATCTTTACGGACGATCACAATCGTGACACCTGAGGGCCCAATATTCTTTTGCGCACCCGCAAATAGCACTCCGTATTGGCTTACATCCATCTCTTTGGACAAGATATTGCTTGATACGTCCGCGACTAAAGGCACATTACCAACATCTGGCACCTGGTCAAATTCAACACCACCAATGGTTTCGTTAGAGCAGATATGCACGTATGCGGCATCACTCGAGAGATTCCAGGATGAGCGCGGTGGAATCGTGGTGAAGTGCTCTGCCTCTGAAGAAGCGGCTAGATGAGCTGCTCCGTATTTCTGAGCCTCTTTCAGGGACTTCTCAGACCAAATACCGGTAACGATGAAATCTGCTTTAGGCCCACTCTTGCTCAGACCCATGAGATTCATTGGGATCGCAGCATTTTGTCCAATACCACCACCTTGCAAAAGCAAGATCTCATATTGATCTGGAATACTCATCAAAGTACGCAGATCGTGCAATGTCTCTTCATACACCGCCATAAACTCTTTGCTGCGGTGGCTGATCTCCATGACACTGGTTCCAAGACCATGCCAGTTGAGCATTTCATCTGCAGCCTGCTTCAGAATCTCTTCGGGAAGAGTGGCGGGGCCCGCAGCGAAATTAAAAATGCGGCGGTCAAACGTCATGATGGTGTCGACTAGTCTGTATTCGATGCCAGCTTAGGCATCACTAGCAGTATCGCTAGCAGCATCACCGACATCGCCAGCATCAATCGAATCATCTTCTACAAGGTCATCCTCGTCATCTGAATCGCTTTCAGCAATCCTCTGCAAGCCAGATAAACGAGTCCCCTCATCTACGTTGATGAGTGTGACACCTTGCGTTGAGCGACCCATCTCTCTGATTTCAGAGACACGCGTCCGCACTAAGACACCACCCGTAGTAATCAACATGATTTGATCTTCAGGAGAAACGAGAGCTGCAGCAACAACTTTGCCGTTACGCTCTGATGTCTGAATGGCGATCATGCCCTTAGTACCGCGACCATGACGGGTATATTCAGCGATTGGAGTACGCTTGCCATAACCATTTTCAGTTGCAGTCAAGACGCTTCCAGGAGTCGCATTGGCTTCAGCATCTGCCACACTAATCTGCGCGCCCTCTGCCACTTCCGCAGGAGCTACTAGCATTGCAATCACTTGCTGACCTTCACCTAAGTTCATACCGCGCACGCCTCGAGCAGTACGACCCATTGGACGAACATCATTCTCATCAAAGCGCACCGCCTTACCAGCATCAGAGAACAACATGACATCGTGTTGGCCATCAGTAATTGCTGCGCCCACCAAGAAATCGCCCTCATTCAAATCAACCGCAATAATGCCGGCCTTGCGTGGGTTAGAGAAGTCAGATAAACGTGTCTTCTTAACGGTACCTAAGCTGGTTGCCATAAAGACGTACTGATCATCCTGATAGCCTTTGATTGGCAGAATCACGGTGATCTTCTCGCCTTCAATCAGCGGGAACATATTGACGATGGGCTTACCTCTTGAGGTGCGACTACCTTGAGGTACTTCCCAGACTTTGAGCCAATACATGCGACCGCGATCAGAAAAACACAAAATGGTGTCGTGTGTATTTGCTACGAATAAAGTATCGATCCAGTCTTCATCTTTAGTTGCCGCCGCCTGCTTACCGCGACCACCGCGCTTCTGCGCACGATACTCACTAAGCGGCTGACTCTTCATATAACCGGTATGCGAAAGCGTTACCACCATGTCTTGCGGTGTGATGAGATCTTCGGTGAAGAGTTCCGTTGCATTCATCTCAATAAATGAGCGACGACCGTTGTCGCTGCCTGCAATGCCGTACTCGGCCTGCACTTCTTTTAATTCGCTTTCGATGACCTGAGTGACTCGCTCTGATTTAGCCAATAAGTCGAGCAAGTCAGCAATCTCAGACATGACGTCTTTGTACTCAGAAACAATCTTGTCTTGCTCTAAACCAGTCAAACGTTGCAAACGCATTTGCAGAATTTCTTGTGCTTGGCTATCAGATAAGCGATAGAGGCCACTGCTCTGCATGCCGTATTCAGGCAAGAGACCATCAGGGCGATAAGCATTACGACCGCCTGGGGTATCTGTCTCTGCACGCGCCAACATCTCACGCACCATCGAGGAATCCCAATTCTTGCCCATCAACTCTGTCTTTGCTTCCACTGGATTGGCAGCAGCCTTGATGATCGCAATGAATTCATCAATGTTGGCTAATGCGACAGCTAAGCCCTCGAGCACATGACCACGCTCTCGCGCTTTACGAAGTTCAAAAATCGTGCGACGAGTAACAACTTCGCGACGATGCTGCAAGAAATACTCCAGCATCTGCTTCAAGTTCAACAGGCGTGGCTGGTTATCAACCAAGGCCACCATATTCATGCCGAAGTTATCTTGTAGCTGTGTGCTCTTGTATAAATTATTGAGAACGACCTCAGGCACCTCACCACGCTTGAGCTCAATCACAACGCGCATTCCAGATTTGTCGGACTCATCCCGCAAATCAGAAATACCTTCGACTTTTTTCTCATTCACTAACTCAGCAATGCGCTCGAGCAAGTTCTTCTTATTGACTTGATAGGGCAACTCATCAACGATGATGGCTTGACGCGAACCCTTATCGATATCTTCAAAGTGGGTCTTGGCACGCATGACCACGCGACCACGACCAGTGCGGTAACCCTCACGCACGCCTTGAACACCATAAATAATTCCGGCAGTAGGGAAATCTGGCGCTGGGATGATCTCAATCAACTCATCAATGGTGCAATCCGGGTTGTGCAAGACGTGTAAACAGGCCTGAACCACCTCATCCAAGTTATGAGGGGGGATATTGGTTGCCATACCTACCGCAATGCCTGAGCTGCCGTTAATGAGCAAATTGGGCACTTTGGCCGGCAGAATCAGGGGTTCCTGTTCGCTACCGTCGTAATTTGGCCCAAAATCGACCGTTTCCTTATCCAAATCAGCCAATAGGTCATGGGCAATTTTGCGCAAGCGGATCTCGGTATACCGCATCGCAGCAGCGTTATCCCCGTCCACGGAGCCAAAGTTACCCTGGCCGTCAACTAACATATAGCGTAGAGAGAAATCTTGGGCCATCCGGACAATGGTGTCATACACCGCAGAATCGCCATGGGGATGGTATTTACCGATTACATCGCCAACTATACGGGCAGATTTTTTGTAAGCACGGTTCCAATCGTTGTTTAATTCATACATCGCAAATAAGACCCGGCGGTGTACTGGCTTAAGGCCATCACGCACGTCTGGCAAGGCTCTGCCGACAATGACGCTCATAGCGTAGTCCAAATAGGACCGCCGCATTTCGTCTTCTAGGGATATTGGTAGTGTTTCTTTAGCGGCTTGTTCCATTTAGAAATAATATCATTTTGATGACGGAAGACCCCTATGCTAAGATTCTGTCAGTTTGTACGAAATTGAGATGTGTCGCTTTGCGGTGTTTTTGCTTCAAAGTAGGGCGAATTACATTTAAGTTTGACTTTAATTAAAAAGAGATTTTTGAGGACTAAAAATGAACAAAACCCTAAAACTGTTGCTCGCTTCTGTTATTACCGTTTCTGCAACCGCAGCAATGGCATCTGATAACTGGCAAAACGGCGACGGCTCCCTGAACTGGAAAAACGGCGACGGTACATTGTGCTGGCGTGATAACAACTGGACACCTGCAACTGCAGCTGCTGGTTGCGATGGTGCATTGCAAGGTCACTCCGCTGCTGGCGTTAGCCAAAGCAAGATCACTTTGCAAGCTGATACCCTCTACGATTTCAACAAGTCTGACTTGAAACCAGAAGGTAAAGCGACTTTGGACAAGATCGCTGCTGATCTCTCCAAGATCAAACTGGAAGTCATCATCGCTGTTGGTAACACCGACAGCGTTGGTACAGATGCATACAACATGGCCCTCGGTCAGCGTCGTGCGCAGTCTGTTAAGACTTACCTCGTAAGCAAGGGTGTTGACGCAAGCCGCATCTACACAGAATCCAAAGGCAAGAGCAATCCAGTTGCAAGCAATGCAACTGCTGAAGGCCGCGCTAAGAACCGCCGTACCGACATCGAAGTTGTTGGTACAGCTAAGTAATCCGCTTCAAACCTAAAAAAGCCCGGTTCTGCCGGGCTTTTTTATTTCCGCTATATTGGTAACATGAACGTTGATCAATCTGAAATCGCTAAATTTAGCGCCCTAGCCCATCGCTGGTGGGACCCCAATAGCGAATTTAAGCCCTTGCATGCAATTAATCCGTTGCGCCTGGATTGGATTCAATCCTTCGGCAGTTTGGCGGGAAAGAAGGTCTTAGATGTTGGCTGTGGCGGTGGAATCCTGGCGGAATCTATGGCTCAGTCCGGGGCTGATACCACCGGCATTGACCTCTCTGAGAAGGCTCTCAAAGTTGCTGAATTACATGCCCTCGAGGTGGGTGCCAAACTCAGCTATCGCGCCATCTCAGCAGAGGCACTTGCCAGTGAAAATGCTGGTCAATACGATGTTGTGACCTGCATGGAGATGCTCGAGCATGTGCCAGATCCCGCATCGGTCGTCAGAGCCTGCGCCACACTAGCCAAGCCTGGCGGCACCCTTTTCTTCAGCACCTTGAATCGCAATCCCAAATCCTATTTATTTGCCATCCTCGGAGCTGAATACCTACTTCGCCTGCTCCCCAAAGGGACTCACGAATACGCTAAATTCATCAAGCCATCTGAGTTGATTGCCTTTACTCGCGAGGCAGAATTAGAACTGCTTGGGATGAAAGGGATGAGCTACAACCCGCTTACCCAAGTCTATTCGCTAGGGAGCGATATGGATGTCAATTACATGATTGCTGTTCGCAAATGCAGTTGATGCAAAGCCCTTATCAGGGGATCTTTTTTGACTTGGATGGCACCCTAGCAGATACCGCCCCTGATTTAGTTGCCGCCGCAAATCAACTGCTCATTGCTCGCAAGCAAGCTGCACTGCCATATGAACTATTACGCCCTCGAGCCTCTGCTGGCGCTCGCGGTCTCATCGCAGGCGCATTTGGTATCACTCCGGAGCACCCTGACTTCAATCACTTGCGCGATGAATTTTTTGCTAACTATGAAAATGCCCTGCTAGTAAATAGTGTTTTATTCGATGGCATTGATGAGTTACTGAATCAACTGGATCAAGCTCATATTCCGTGGGGCATTGTGACGAACAAGCATGAACGATTTACCCACCCCCTGACTGAACAGATGGGCTTGCGTCAGCGAGCAGCGTCAACGGTATCAGGCGACACTACTCCGCATGCAAAACCCCATCCTGCCCCCATCCTGCATGCTGCTCAGCTAGCGAAGATTGATCCGACCAAAGGGCTCTATGTCGGCGATGATATTCGGGATGTTGTGGCAGGCAAGGCGGCCGGTATGAAAACGGTAGCTGCAGCATATGGTTACTGCGGCTGCACAGAGCCTCCCGAAACTTGGGGAGCAGACTATTTAGTCAAAACCCCACACGAATTATTTGAAATCATCTTTCCAGCTCACTCATAGGGCTTTAGTAAAAGTAACGAGCTTTTTTAGGCGGTCCGCCTTAAAATAGATCCTCTTATGCATTAACTCCGGGGTCGACATGGTTTCGACGTGGATTACAAAGCATCAAGGGCATACCGAGGACCCGTTATCTCGTAAATCAATGGGAATGTAATAACTGCTAACGACGAACGTTACGCACTAGCCGCTTAATTGCGGTTGCCCCTGAACTGATTCTCTCTTGGGTCAGCTAGCGAAAGCTAGATCAGGGTCATTTACAAGAGATAAGACTATCTCGTGTCACGTGGGATAGTACGAAAACTTAGTGAATCGTCAACGAGGAACGTGTCAGTCCGTGCCTAGTTGGTTAAATTAAATGATATGACTAAGTATGTAGAACTTGTTGTGGAGGATTTGCGGACGCGGGTTCGATTCCCGCCGACTCCACCATTTAAAGCAAACCCCTCTGAAGCTAGAGGGGTTTGTCTTTTGCTCTTGATCTTTTTATTTTACTCTTTACTTTAAAGAGAGTCGCCACAGCGATGTAACTTCTTTGCTGCGAGCAGTATGCAAAGCATCTGCTTGATCAAATACTTTTTTATGATGCGGCCTGGTATCCATTCGATGAATGACTTTAACTCCAGCCTCGTCAAACCAAGCTTGCAACTGCTCACGACTACGTAAACCCAAATGCTCAGCCAGATCAGACAGAATTAACCAGGCTTCACCCGTTGGCAGTAAATGCTCTTTCAATCCCGATAAAAATCCGATAAGCATTTGGCTATTGGGATCGTAGACTGCACCCTCCAGAGCTGAACTCGGTCTCGCAGGAAGCCACGGGGGATTGCAAACTATCAGAGCAGCCTTGCCCTCTGGGAACAGATCAGTCTGTACCAATTCAATTTGCTTGGTAAAGCCTGAACGCTCAATATTATCTTTAGCGCAAGCTAATGCCCTTCGATCCAAATCGGTCGCAACAATCTTAGCGATACCTCTGCTTGCTAGGATGATGGATAGAATCCCTGTCCCCACTCCAATATCAAATGCAATGGAATGTGAATCTAGAACTTGTGGCAAAGGTGCTCGATGAACCAGATCAATGTACTCGCCTCGTATTGGCGAGAACACTCCGTAGTGAGGATGAATGTGAAATGCTTCAGTCTCGCTTAGGGCAGGAATAAGCACTCCCTTCTTACGCCATTCATGAGCTCCAACCACACCTAGCAACTCTCGTAGTGAGACAAGATAGGATGATTGAGTGGGCCCATAAGCCTCTTCGCAAGCCTTTGTAATGTCGGGTGCTCGCCTTAATTCAATATGATGATCAGCATTACATTCGATCAGGAGCATGCCTAAAGTACGAGCGCGTTGTGATTGCGCCAGGCGATGCAAATTAAAAATATCGAGCTGGCTCTGATTGAGATCTTTTTTACTTCGTGAAGATTTCTTAGAGGGTTTATCGATTCGTCTTGCTAAGGCCTGCAGTAACTGACGTGCATTCTGAAAATCGCCGCGCCACAGAATGGCAGTTCCCTCGCATGCCATTCGATAAGCAGCATCTGCAGTCAGAGTGTCATCGCCAATCACCAATTTTTGGTGAGGTCGAATCCCATTTTCGGAGCGCCAAAAGGCAGAGTGGCTAACACCATCCTCTTCCCAGCTGATGGATTGATCAGGGCTCAAGGGTGGAGTCAGTGATCTTCGGGGGTGACGTCTAAAGCAATCAGAAAGCGCGAAACCATGTTGTAGGCAGCAATCACGCTCACTAACTCAACTACTGCAGTATTGCCCAGCTCTACATGTAAGCGCTTCATTAACTCTGGATCAACTTTGATATTGCGAGTCATCTGCAAGGTGAGCTCTGCAGCATCTTGCTCAATTGGACTAAATAATGCTTTCGGGAAACTTGCTTGTCCCAATAAACGGAGCGCATCCACTTGCTCTTGTGTCCCACCAGCCGCTTTGAAGGGTGGCGCATGATGAATGAATTCGTATTCAGCGCCATTCAAAACAGCTACTCCACACATCCCAAGTTCACGTAACTTGGGATCTAAGGAAAGGTGATTGCGGATTGCCCCGATGTAATGATTCCAGCCCTCAGCAATCGGCACACTATGCAAGAGCATGCGATCTAAATTAATAAACTTTCCGCCGCGTCGTTTCCGAATGGCAGCAACCAATTCGGCAGGTTCAGACAAATCCATCGGCTGGTAGTCAATTAGTCGCTGAGAGCGTTCCTTACTCATTGGCTTTATCACTCAAATAATTTATTGGGTTTCTTTAATATTGTTCTCAATAACAAACTTACCCCAGATTGCAATTTGTTTGCCAACGAAATCACCTAATACCTCAGGGCTACCACCCACGATTTGAATACCCTGGGCTTTAAACTTATCAGACACCGCGGGATTCTTGAGAGCCTTGTTGAGCGCTACATTCATCGCTTTCACAATCGCAGGTGGTGTCTTGCCTGGGGCTAACAAACCCCACCAAGCAGGCGCATTGAAGCCCGGAAAACCGCTTTCAGCAACCGTTGGAACATTCGGTAATTCAGGGGAGCGCTTGGCAGTTGTAATCACTAATGGCACAACTCCGCCGTTTTCAATATGGGGCATTACCAAGAATTGGGAACCAACACCCAAAGGTACCTGACCGCCTAAGACGTCTTGCATTAAAGGGCCGCCGCCACGGTACGGTACGTGGATCCAATCAAAGCCTGCCGTCTTAGCCAAACGGGCCATGGCCAAATGTCCAAGACTACCAATCCCAATTGAGCCATAACTAAATTTCTTGCCTGCTTTTGACTCTTCAACCAATTGCTTGAAACTCTTGATCCCCGATTGTTTACTGGCCACAAGGACCATTGGGGAAGTTCCAATCAAGCCAACGGGAGCAATATCTTTAATCGTGTCATAGGGGAGCTTGTCTTTCAGACTAGGATTGACGCCGTGAGTATCAAAGACCACCGCGAAGGTATAACCATCTGGTTCGGCCCGCGTCATTGCGGAAGTTCCAATGACGCCAGATGCACCGCCCACGTTATCTACAATGACGCTCTGCTTTAATTCTGCCTGAAGCGCTGGCGCCAAAATACGGGCCACCTGGTCAACTGACCCCCCTGCTGGGAACACTGCAATTAAACGGATTGGCTTCTGGGTAGGCCAAGTACCAACCCCAGGATCTGCAGCTAGCACGAGGCTGCTCATACCGCACAAAATAAGGCCCATCGATAGGGCTCGAGTGATTTGATTAAATAGGTGTCTCATGACAGGTCTCCTCCACTTAAGGACATAAGATTACCACTCCCAGAGCTCCTTGTTTGATAATAGAGGGCGCAACAGAGACAAAATCCATGAAACCCATTCTGAACATTGCTGCCTATTTATTCGTCAGCCTAGATAAGCTCGAAGAACTGCGCACGCGCATGCTTCAGGAGTGCAATGAACGTCATTTAAAAGGCACCATTTTGCTGACTGGCGAGGGTATTAATCTCTTCCTTGCTGGCGCAGAGCTAGAGATGCGTGGCTTCTTAAAATGGCTACGTAGCGACTCCCGCTTTGCTGCTATTGAGGCAAAAGAGAGTTGGTCAGATGAGCAGCCCTTTAAAAAAATGCTAATCAAACTCAAAAGTGAGATTATTCGCATGAATCACCCGAGCATTCAGCCAGAAAAGGGTCGAGCTAATTTTATTGCCCCCCAGAAATTAAAAGAGTGGCTAGATCGTGGTACTGATGATTTGGGACGGCCAGTCGTGATGCTCGATACGCGGAATGCATTCGAAATTGACTACGGCACTTTTGAGAATGCCCTGCACTTCAATATTGAAAAGTTCACTGAATTTCCCGAGGCGATTACTAAGCACAAAGAAGAGTTACTAGATAAAACGATCGTCAGCTTCTGTACTGGTGGCATTCGCTGCGAGAAATCTGGCTTGTATATGCGTGAGATCGGTATGGAGCACACCTACCAGCTGGAAGGTGGAATTCTGAAATACTTTGAAGAAGTTGGTGCAGCCCATTACGAGGGGTCCTGCTTTGTGTTTGATGAACGTGAGGCACTCGAGCCGAGTTTGGACATCATTCCACCCGAGCACTCGATTCGTAAAAAAATTCAAACTAGCTAATTGATAGACTCACTACGCCGACTTACCCACCAAATCAAAGTGCTCTACCACTGGTGGTTTCAGAAAAAATGGCCCCACAATCGAGCGCCACTCCGTGAAGGCAGGAGATTCCCGAAAGTCTACGGTGTGATTCTCGAGAGTATCCCAATAATTCATGAGTAAATAGCGGCCAGGGCTTTCCTGACTGTGATTCACTTTAAAACCTTGAAATCCCTTAGCCTTCGAAATCACGGTCTGGATGCCCCGCAAAATAGCCTCTTCAAACTCTTTTTGCTTGCTTGGATCAATTTCAATATCGGCAACTTCCAAAATCATGGCGTTTCCCTTATTTCTGTAAGACTAAATAGTAGAATTCCAACACAACAACATATTAATCCAAACCTAAGGATGCGAGACATGTCTAAATATTGCAATCGGCTGCTGCCGATTTTTTTATCCTCATTAGCACTGGCAAGTAGTTCCCTATTTTTCAGCCCTGTCGCGCATAGCCAAAGTGCTTACCCCACCAAACCGATTCGACTGATTGCACCAGTATCTGCTGGCGGTGGATTAGATAATATTGCCAGGGCAGTTGCAGAACGCTTATCCAAGAATTTAGGTCAAAGCGTGATTGTGGATAACTTATCTGGTGGTGGTGGCGCAATCGCATCCATTACCACGGCCAAAGCCAATCCGGATGGCTATACCCTCATGATTGCCTATGTCGGAACCCATGGCACAAACCCGGCTGTTCGTAAACTGAACTACGATGCAATCAAAGACTTCACCCCTATCGGCATGATCGGCGCAACGCCGAATGTCCTCATCATTAATCCTCAGGTGCCCGCAAAAACACTGAGTGAATTTATTGCCTATGCAAAAAAGAATCCATCTAAGCTCAGTTACGGTAGCTCTGGTCCAGGGACCCTAACACACTTGTCGATGGAAGAGTTCAAAATGGCGACTGGGATCTTCATGGTTCACATTCCTTATCGCGGCATTGCGCCCGCCTTTACAGATTTGATTGGTGGCCAAACCGACGCCATGTTCCCAGGATTGTTTGCAGCACTGCCTTACATCAAAACGGATCGAGCTCGCCCCCTCGCAGTTACTGGCCTTAAGCGGAGTCCTGCTGATCCCTCGATTCCAACCTTTAAAGAATTAGGCTATCCCGGCTTTGAAGGTCAGCAATGGTATGGCATTGCGGGTCCTGCCAATATGCCGCCAGCGGTAGTCGCCAAATTAAATGCTGAGCTCAATAAAGTATTGGCTAGTCCTGAGTTTGCAGACAAAATGTCTGCTGAAGCGCTTACCGTGATGCCAATGAATCCTCAACAATTTGCTACCTATATCAAGGATGACATTGCACGCTGGAGCAAAGTAGCCAAAGACCGCCACATCGAAATCGAATAATCACTCCACTCTTTATTTTTTAGGAATTCTTATGTCACAAGTTATTGCCGCAGCAGCCGATTTGAACGCTCCACCAGTCACCAAAACCCTAGCGGAGTTTGTCAGCACTCACCCATCTCAAGGATGGTCTGCAGAGGTTGAGCATGAGGCTCACCGTACTTTTTTAAATTGGTTAGGTTGCGCAATTGGTGCAGCCCAGCATGAGAGCGTTACATCTTCGCTGGCAGCTGTTCAAGAGTTTCAACCAGCGCCTCAAGCCTCCATCCTGGGACGCAAAGAGCGCGTGGATATGGGTGGCGCTGCTTTGGTGAATGGCATTAGCTCACATACTTTCGACTTTGATGACACACACCTCAAGACCGTCATTCACCCAGCTGGTCCAGTAGCCTCTGCCATTTTGGCGCTTGGCGAGCACATTAATACCAATGGTCGTCAAATCATTGATGCGATGGTTCTCGGTATCGATGTGGAATGTCGAGTGGGTAATGCGATGTATCCCGATCACTACCATCGTGGCTGGCATATCACTGGCTCTACTGGCATGCTAGGTTCTGCAGCAGCCTGTGCGCGCATTTTGGGTTTAGACACTCATAAAACCATCATGGCTTTAGGTATTGCCGCCTCACAACCGATTGGTATGCGCGAGCAATTCGGAACGATGACTAAACCCTTTCATCCTGGAGCAGCTGCCCGCGCTGGACAGATGTCAGCTCTGTTAGCGAAACACGGCTTTACTGCAAGCTTGCGTGCATTAGAGGCTGGTCGAGGGTATATGCAAACTGTCTCCACCAAAAATGATTGGTCGGAAATTGATCGTGATCTCGGTAAGTCTTTTGAAATCTCACTGAATACCTACAAACCCTTCGCTTGCGGTATTGTGATTCATCCTGCAATTGATGCTTGCGCACAATTGCGTGCTCAAGGAGTTAAAGCAGATGATGTCGAACGGATTGAACTGCGTGTTCACCCACTCGTACTTGAACTCACTGGCAAGAAAACCCCAAAAACAGGTTTAGAAGGAAAATTCAGCGTCTATCACGGCTGTGCCATGGGCCTCATGTTTGGCCAAGCTGGTGAAGGCGAATATGCCGACGACATCGTCAACAGACCCGATGTTGTAGCACTGAGAGCAAAAGTCAATGCCACTACGGATACCAATATTAGCGAAGCCTCTGTTGATGTCACAGCGATTCTGAAGGACGGCAAAGAAGTTCATGTCTTTGTAAAGAATGCAATTGGCTCTGTTGAAAACCCCATGAGCGACGCTAACCTTGAGCAAAAATTTACCAGTCTGGCTGAACCAATTATTGGTAAACAAAAAACGATTCAATTGATTTCAGCGCTTTGGAATCTCAGCAAAGCCACTGATCTCAAGCAAATCATTCAACTCTCTACACCAGATTAAAGCAATGACTGAAACTACCAAACCGACCATTGTGATTCTGGGTGACTACGAAAAAGCCTTACGTCGTTTCTCATCCTGGGATCAACTTGACCAGCGTGCGAGCCTCACCATTCATCACGAGCCTTTGCGAGATGAAGCCTTATATGAGGCAGTAAAAGATGCAGATGCGATAGCGATCGTGCGTGACCGCTCGCCCTTCAATGAGGCAATGATTGCGCGTTTACCAAAACTCAAGTTTCTGATGTTTACCGGGGAGCGCAATGGCACACTCGAGGCAGCAGCATTAGTAAAAAGAAATATCCCTATGGCATGCACCCATGGAGGCCCATCAAAAGAGACCACTGCTGAGCTCACATGGGCCGTCATCTTGGGCGCCTCTAAACGCTTAATTGAACAAAATCATTTAATTGCTACAGGGGGCTGGAGGGATTCTTTGTCGCTCGTTCCGATGCTATCAGGCGAGCGTCTTGGCATTATGGGTTTAGGTGCAATTGGTAGTCGAGTAGCAAGAGTAGGCGCAGCCTTCGGCATGGAGGTAGTCACCTGGAGTCCACGCATGACCCCAGAAAGAGCTGCGATAGAAAATGCGAAGTCGGTGAGCTTGGAAGAATTACTCAGCACCTCCAAAGTAGTTACGATGCATTTGGTTGCTGGTCCGGGCACCAAAGGTCTCATTAGCGCAGATCAATTAGCACTAATGCGCCCCGATTCAATCTTGGTTAATACCTCGCGTGCCGCACTCATTAATATGGCTGATCTGCAAAAAGCATTAGTCGCTGGCAGACCAGGACAAGCTGCAGTGGATGTCTTTGATCTCGAGCCACTTCCTCAACATGATCCCCTCCGCAATACCCCCAACTTACTGGTCACACCCCATTTGGGTTTTATTGCAGAGCCGATTTTTGAGACTTTCTCCAAAGGCATCACTGAAACTTTAGAAGCTTGGTTAGACCATAAGCCGGTACCCATGCCCTTCAAGCCACAATAATTTTTAATCCCTTTGAAAACCCTCACGCCCCTCCAACTTTTTATCGGCTTTTCGAGGATTGGTCTGTCGGGGTTTGGGGGAGTGCTGCCTTGGGCAAGACGCACCATTGTGGAAGAGGAACAGTGGCTCAGCTCCGAAGAATTTAGTGCCATGCTCGGCATCTGCCAAATTGTTCCAGGCCCGAATGTGACGAATTTAGCGGTTTGTGTGGGTTCTAGATTTTGCGGGGTAACTGGGGCAATCGCTGCCGTTTTAGGCCTCTCTCTCGGGCCAATTTGTATCGTCATCTTATTGGCCTTACTCTATAACCACTTTCGTGATTTAGAGTCTGTGCGCGGCATCTTAAGAGGCATCTCTGCAGTAGGAGTCGGATTGATTGCCTCTACCGGATTTAAGATGCTCAAAGACGAATTCCACTATCCGCCCAGTTTGCTGGTAGTCGTTGTGGTGATGATTGCAGCAAGCTTTTTTCATCTAGGATTGGGCTGGGTGGTACTGATTGCTTCACCAGTGGCACTGTTCTTGGCATGGCATAAAGCAAAAAGATAATGCCAACACTGATTGCCCTCTTCCTGAAGTTTTCGGCTTTCTCCTTGATTGCCTTTGGCGGTGTGAACGCCTTACTTCCGGTATTACTAGAGCTCACCGTATATCAAGAGCATTGGTTAGATCTGCAAACCTTCTCGGATTACTTTGCAATTGCCCAAGCCGCACCCGGACCAAACTTTATGACAGTCACCTTAATCGGGTGGCATATGAGCGGAGTGCTCGGCGCATTTGTGGCCACTTTTGCCATTATTTGGCCTGCTGGGATTTTAGTGTTCTTTTTGCAACGCTTTATCTTGAAGATGCAAGATCCCATGAAGAAGAAGGTGGTGCAATATGCTGCTGCTACTTTGGCAATTGGTTTAGTCCTTTCTTCTGCTCTCGAAATCGCCTTACAGATTAATCATGGCTTGATGGCCTACCTATTAAGTGGACTCACCATTGCGATTGTTTTATTGACACGCTGGCATCCTTTATATTTAATTGCACTAGGTGCCCTGTTGGGTGCATGTGGATTAATTTAGAGGCGAACTGCATGAGTAAACTGAATCTTTGGAAACTAGGTCCTTTAGTCCTGATCGTTTTTGCCCAATGCTCAGCTTGGGCAGATAACTATCCCAGTAAGCCCATTAATTTCATAGTGCCTTATGGTGCTGGGGGTGGAGCAGATTCTCGTAGTCGTCAAATTGCGCAAAAGATGAGTGTGCTCTTGAAGCAGCCAATTATTGTGGATAACAAACCGGGGGCTGGTGGCAATATTGGCACTGAATACATTGCCAGAGCTGCTCCCGATGGATACACCATCGGTATGGGCAACTTTGCACCCATGGCAGTTAACAAAACCCTCTTTGCTAATTTACGTTACGACCCAGAGACCGATTTGACCCCTATCGTCTTAGTTGAAAAAGGTCCACTAGTATTGGTTGTTAATCCCAATTCGCCATACAAGACTGTCCAAGATATTGTGGCAGCGGCTAAAGCAAAACCGGGTAGCCTGACTTTTTCTTCTGGCGGCATTGGTGGCAGCCATCAACTATCAGCCGAACTATTCCAGCAAAATGCAGGCATTGAGATGATTCACGTACCTTATAAGAGCGGTTCCGCTGGCTTAACCGATCTCATGGCAGGCAATGTCACGATGATGTTTGATCAGATGTATTCTGCGATGCCGAGTATTAAGGCAGATAAACTTCGTCCAATTGCGATCACCAGCAAAAAACGTTCGCCTTTACTCCCGGATGTACCAAGCTTTACAGAGGCAGGCTATCCCAAGGTTGTCGTGCTCAATTGGCAAGGTCTGATTGCACCTAAGGGCACGCCTAAGGCAATCATTGACAAACTCAACGCGGCAGCTAATGAAGCTTTGAAGGACCCTCAACTCAGAGAGCTCATGCTCTCTCAGGGAAATGAAATTGGTGGGGGTAGCCCCGCTGATTTTGCTGCTTTAATTAAATCCGAGTCAGCCAAGTGGAGCGCTGTAGTCAAGCTGGCAAATATCAAGCCAGAATAAGGCGAGTCTTACCTAGAGAATAAGGCCTGAAAAGTCATAATGCCAAGGAAGGTCAGCGTCAAAGAGCCTACCAAATGAATGACTGCTGTTCCGAGCGCCCAAGTGAACTCGCCACGCTGCATAAAGCCAACTACTTCGGCAGAGAAACTAGAGAATGTCGTTAGGCCCCCTAGAAAACCCGTAACGACTAATAGGCGCCACTCAGGAGAAAGGCTTGGGTTATTGCCAAAAAAGGCAACTGCTAAACCAATCAGGTAGCCGCCGAACATGTTCGACAGCAGAGTGCCCATCGGAATCACTGAAGGTGAATTAATCGTCCAAAAGTTAAAGCCAGCTCTGAGCAAAGCACCAAAGCCAGCACCAACGAAGATTGCGCAAACAGATAGCCACATAATTAGTCTATTGTAAATAAAAGCTGAGCATACTAATCGAACTCATTTCAATGCCATCTACCAGGAGCTTAACCTGCTCTCCTTTAGCCTGTAATGCGAGGGTATAGAGCGCGGGCCAATAGTGCTCCGGGGTTGGAATAGACAAGTGCGCAGCCTCGCCATATTGCTCCCATTCAATTAACTGCTGATGCTGATTGGCCTGGATTTGAGATATGAAAAACTGATTAAAGGATTCTGCCCAGGGGTAAGGTTTTGCATCACTCTGCCAGTGGATTGTGCATAAATTGTGGACCACATTACCACTTCCAATAATCAGAATATTTTCATCACGCAAAAATTGTAGCTGCTTTGCTAAATCGTAATGAGCTTGTGCACTCATTGCGCCGTTCAGACTAAGCTGCACTAAAGGAACATCTGCCTTAGGGAAAAGATATTTTAGGACTGACCAAGCACCATGATCAATCCCCCATTCATGCTCTTCAAGCACCACTGGCATGCTGAGTAATTCTTGGATACGGTCTGCTAATGCTGGACTACCAGGAGCAGGGTACTGAATCTTGAAAAGCGCTTCTGGAAAGCCGCCAAAGTCATGAATCGTTTTGGGCGCAGACATCGCCGTCACCCAAATACCTCTGGTTACCCAATGCGCTGAAATCATCAAAATCGCATCGGGTCGTTTAAGCGACTTACCTAAATTGGCCCAAGCATCGGTATAACGATTGGGCTCAAGGGCATACATCGGACTACCATGACCCACAAAGATTGCAGGCTGACGGTGAGTCATATGGGGAATCTAAATGCTACTTTTAACCGAAAACGTAGCCGATATGGGCGGCAACCAGAGCAAATAAAATCGCCAAACTAGTAGCGATTGCCAACATCACCACTAGGGTGATGATCTTTTTATTGATCACTTCTTTGGGTTCGTTTTGCCATTCATTCATACCAAATCCTTAGTAAATACAGTATTAATGGATTAATTATCCACTATCGGCCCCGACCAGCCTTACGCATCATCCCCTTACCCCCTCCAAAACCAGCCTGAGGGCGTCCGCCGCCAGCTTGTGGGCCCTTAGAGGGCTGAGGACGTAAGGCAGGCTTAGCAAGCACAACGGGCTTAGCGGGTACTTTTGCTACGGGTTTTTTATCATCAGTCACAATGGTCTCCTATCGATATCATATTGCCATGATTACTGACTATTCTATCCAAGCTATCGCAATTAATGCGATTCCCTTAATTTTTGCCATTACGATCCATGAAGCTGCGCACGGCTATGCAGCCCGCTACTTCGGCGATAACACCGCCTACGTCCTCGGACGAGTCAGCCTGAACCCAGCAAAACATATTGACCCTATAGGCACTGTTTTAGTCCCCTTAATGCTCATCTTGGCTGGCTCACCCTTCTTGGTAGGCTATGCCAAGCCAGTACCAGTCCGCTTTGACCGCCTACGTCATCCCAAAACAGACTCAATTTGGGTAGCCCTGGCAGGACCAGGAGCAAACTTGATGCAGGCCATTCTCTGGGCCATGGCTTGGGTGGTGATTCAGGGGCTCGGTATTCAGGAACCCTTTCTGACAGGCATGGCTCAAGCAGGAGTGATGTGGAATATCGGCCTTCTCGTGTTTAACCTATTTCCGCTTCCACCCTTAGATGGCGGTCGCATTCTGTCAGGTTTACTCCCCACCCGCCAATCCCTTGCTTTTGATCGATTAGAGCGCTGGGGATTCTTTATTGTTTTGGCTCTTGTATTTACTGGGATTATTGGCGAGTTGTGGATGCAACCTCTCAGCAATCTATTCTTGCGCCTGATTGATCTCCTGATGACACCTTTGCGGATGATTTTTTAATTGAACTCGATGTCGCCTAGCAAGGGCTTTAAAACCATTCTGCTATATCGCGTTGGCAATACCCTGAGCTACCAAATCATGATGGTTGCTGTGGGATGGCACCTCTATGAAATCACTCATAGTGTCGTCTCTCTTGGCTTGGTTGGTCTTGCTGAGCTTGTGCCTTATTTTGTATTTGCCTTGTACTCAGGGCATGCCGTCGATCACTACTCTCGAAAAAAGATTGCTGCTGTAGCGTGCTGCATTCACATGAGTGTGGCTCTATTTCTTACGGCAATCGCATTGGGTTGGTTAAGCCCTCCGGTACCTCTGATCTATACCGCTGTGGCTCTGATTGGGGTTGGCCGCGCAGTGATGCGACCCGCCTACCAAGCCTTGTTTGGACAAGTCATTCCACGCGAACATTTAGCACGCTATACAGCCTATGCCTCATCTGCTTTTCAGATCTGTGTCGTAGCCGGTCCCGGATTAGGTGGGCTATTAATTGGTTTTGCTGGGCTTGAGTGGACCTACCTTGTAGCAGCTGTAGCCGGCGCAATTGGTTTATATGGTGTCAGCTTAATTAAGGTTAAACAAGAAAATACCGGCAATCTTTCCGGAAACTTTTTGAAGAGTTTTCTGGAGGGCTTTCATTATGTCAAAGGACATGAGCTCATTCTCAGCACAATGGCCTTGGATATGTTTGCTGTGTTATTCGGTGGCGCAGTTTCAATATTGCCAGCTTTTGTTAAAGAAGTCTTACATGCTGGGCCAGAGATTTTAGGCATCTTGCGAGCTGCGCCTGCAGCGGGTGCGGTCATTACTGGAATTTATTTAGCGAGTAGGCCTCCTGTGATGGATTCAGGAAAATATTTACTGCTTGCTGTCGCTGGATTTGGTTTGGCCATCATTGCTTTTGGTCTCTCCAATAGCTTGTGGGTCTGCGCCTTTTTCCTATTTATTTCAGGATGCTGTGACTCGGTCTCCGTTGTTATTCGCGGCAGCATTATTCAGCTCACTACGCCAGATCATATGCGCGGCAGAATTGGTGCAATTAATGGGATCTTTATTGGGTCCTCTAATGAGTTAGGGGCTCTAGAGTCTGGTATTGCCGCTAGCTTGATGGGTTTAGTCCCTTCAATCATTTTCGGCGGGATCGCCACAATTGCCGTGGTCCTTATTACCTCCAAGCTAGCCCCACAATTACGTAAATTGCATATTCGGGATCTTTCCTAAGGCGGTGAATTTAGAAGTATGATTTATCCCATTCAATTTCATCTGACACCCTATTTCTGATTTGGAGCACCTATGACCTTTACCCTCCACCCCTCCAGCTTGCCTGCAGTGCTATCACCAGTCCTGACTCCATTTATGGCTGATGGCAATGTCGATCATCAGCGCCTGTTAAAGCACTGTCAGTGGCTAGCAAGCAATGGTGTTGGCCACGCATTATTTGGGACCAACTCTGAGGCAAACTCGATGTCGGCTCGTCAAAAGATGGAGGCGTTAACCAAACTGATTGAAGGCGGTCTAGATCCTGCCCATATTATGAGTGGCACCGGCGCCACTTCTATCGATGCTGCAGTCAGCATGACGAATCATGCACTAGCACATCATTGCGCTGCCGTCCTCATGATTCCGCCGTTCTATTACAAAGATGTTTCGGATGATGGATTGTTTGCGTATTTTTCTGAAGTGATTCAAAAGGTTGGCAACTCTGCTTTACAACTGTATTTTTATAACATTCCTGCCGTCACCAAAGTCACATTGAGTCTCTCTTTACTAGATCGCTTGGTAAGGGCCTATCCAAAAACGATCGTCGGCATAAAAGATAGTTCTGGAGACTGGGCTTATACCGAGTCAGTCATTAAACTCTTGGCGCCCCACGGCTTTAGAGTCTATGCCGGCAATGAAGCTTTTTTATTGCGCAGTATGAAAACAGGTGGTGCTGGTTGCATCTCTGCAACTGTAAATATGAATCCAAAGGCGATAGCCACACTTGCTGCAAATTGGCAAGACGGGAATGCTGCCGAGCAGCAAGCTGCCTTAGATCGAGTTCGCTCTGTATTTGATAAGCACCAAATGATTGCTGGCATGAAAACAGCGCTCGCCTTTTTTAGCAAAGATCCTGATTGGCTTCGGGTACGTCCGCCACTCATGCAATTGAGTGCAGATCAGCAAGGGCAATTGATGAGTGAATTAAAAGCGATTCATTTTGACATGCCAGGTCTGTAATTTAGCGTTCGCCTAACAAATGGTATCTACTAGCTTTAGTAGATAATGGTGTTGTGAAAAAAATTGCACTTTATAAGCCCCGCTTTCAGGGGCTGAAGATGATTGGCATAGCCGTACTGATTGCGCTTCAGATTCCTGGCTTTGAACTCATCTCCTATGCCAACGCACAAAGCAGCCAAAATAATAAAACTGTACAAATTCGTAAACGTGCAGGCTCTCAAAATACCCGGTCCGTTGGGCTGAAAGACAGCGCCACTTCTAAATCGAATAGCCTAAGCCCTAGCCTCATTGACGATAGTTCGACCCAAACTTTTGCCGGTGATGCTGCTGATAATTTGGACTATCGCGTTACTAGGGGTTGCTTGCGACGCAATCTTAACGACGATAATTTACCTGCGAGTGTAGGCATAGAAGATCGGGCATTCTCTGAGTTTTTCAGAAATCAAACTAGAAGCTTTTTTGATCATATGCGAGGTAATTGCGTTCCTTATGCAGTTGCCCTTGGTAAACGCAATCGATTTGAATCGCTGAGCATCATGAATGGTCCTGTACAGGACAATAAGACCGAAGTTTGGACCTTTACGCCATCTGCTGTTGGGGGATTTTTGATTCAGCAAGACTACCTTAAGGATGAGTCGAAGCGCTTTGTGGAAATTCAAATTCCTTTGCGGAATGTTTTATACGACCCCAATAAAGTCAGTGACAAACTCCCAGTCGAGCTAGTCTGGGATCTGAATGCATTGATTAAGCAAATTTATCCCGAGACAAGTAACGCCCTTGAAAATACCGATAGTGTGGTCAGGCTGATCATCGACTTTGGCGATCGAGAGCGCTGGGCACAGATTTGGGCCGCTGAAATCATCAATCCCGCCAACGGTGAAGTCTATGCAAGCGCCTACTGGTTAGACCGAGGCGACATTCCCGGAGGCTTCTTTACTGCAAGTGGTGAACCTCTTGAGCATTCGTTCTGGACCAATCCACTGAGCTATCGCCGCATCTCACGTGGTGTCGGCATGGTACCCGCAGGCAGAAGAAAAAGCGCCAAACCTACTGCCGCGAATACGAAAGCTGCTGTTGCAGCTGCCGCTAACTCTGAGCCTAAGCCTGGCTCCAGTAAGCAACGTTATCGTCCACATATGGGTATTGACTATGCGGCGCCGATTGGAACACCCGTCTTCAGCGTGGCTACTGGCAAAGTCATTCAACTCGGTTTTAGTGGCGCCTTTGGTAATCTCATCATTCTTGAGCACCCCGGAAGCTACCGTACCTACTACGCCCATCTCAGTAGCTTCAACCCAGAACTCGAGTTAGGCAATGAGGTCCGTCGTGGCTTTGAGATTGGCACTGTTGGCATTACTGGAAGATCAACGGGACCTCACCTACACTTTGAGTTACGCAAAGATGGGGTCTATGTCGACCCCTATAGCGCAAAGACCCAACTCAATCTCTGGCTCATGCGCGATATCGATAGCGGTCAACTCACCCGAGAAATTCTTTTACTCGGAAGTGTACTGAAAAACTAATCCTGCTAGATTAGCCCAGCACTAGCACTGGTAATTTGGTATGCACAATGACATCATGCGTTTCGCTACCAAGCAATACGCCCGAAATTCCGGTGCGCTTATGTGAAGCCATCACAATCACATCAGCTTTCGCCTTTTTAGCAGCATCCAAAATACCCTGCGCTAGAGAAATATCGAGAGCATGAATGGTGTTCACCTTCATTCCAGCGCCCAACTGGGTCTGCGCTTGCTTGAATACATTTTTTGCATAAGCCTCGCAAGCTTGCTTATGCTCTTTGGTGGTAATCATGTACCCCATAGTGCTATCTGAGTAAGCTAAAGGCGGAGTTGGGTCGGAAACATAAACCAAGGTCACTGCAGCGCCATCGGATTTGGCTAATTGAGCAACTTTCTTGAGCGATTTTTTGCTGATGTCTGAACCATCTACTGGAACCAATAATTGCTTAAACATATTACCTCCTGATTTATTCACTTTCGTGATGTTGGCACTTTATCTAATTCCATCATAATGCTATTTATCGATTCAAACCCCTACAAAGGTAACTTAAATGCTCAAGTATTTTCTACTCTATCTTGGCTTTCTTGTATCACTTGTTTCAATTGATTTGGTATGGCTATTGGGGGTCGCCAAAAACCTCTATCGCGATGAAATGGGTAGCCTCATGGCAACGGAACCCAAACTCTGGGCCGGCCTTGCCTTTTATCTTTTATATGCCCTAGGAGCCTGTATTTTTGTAGTCATTCCGGCGATATCGAAACAATCCTTATCGCACGCCCTGCTTTATGGCGCCCTCTTCGGCTGTTTTTGCTACATGACCTATGACTTAACCAATCTGGCCGTTATTCGGGATTTCCCAACCCGCTTGGCTTTCATTGATATTGCTTGGGGTAGCCTGGTAACCGCAACGGTATCCGGCCTCATTTATAAGCTAGCAGAGTGGGCAAACTAAAGCGGCATGCCCCGTTTCAGATGGGCTGACTAGCCCAGCCCCTGCTTCGCTCATAAAGAACAAATAGCGCGCCCCATATTACGATCGAGGCATAAGCCCAAATCCACGCATGGGGTGAGCTTCTTGATCCACTCATATCCAGGACCAAACCAAAAATGGCTGGGCCAAGTAAACCACCTCCAAATCCCATGAGGGAATGCAGCCCCATTGCGGCACCTTTAATGTCTGCTCGGGCACTAATCACCAAACCAGCAGTAAGCGTTGCCGAATCGGCCATGATAAAAATAGCATGTGCCACAGCCAGCATGACGATCAACCACCAACTTTGACCAGTTGAAGCTGCAAGAGATATTCCGAGCACTGCACTAATCAGCATCACTATACAGACCCATTTTTGGCGACCAATACGCAGCGCAATCTCATTTCCCAAAATAGATGCGGGGACCGCAAAGAAATTGACGATACCTGCTAGGGTGGTAGCTGCAATGAGAAAGTTGTGTCCCGCATAAGCTGCACAAAAACCAAAAAAGGCTACCAACCAACTACGCGAGGCAAATAGCTCTAAAGTGTGTGCGGTGTAACCCAAAATAAATCCTGCAGCATTGCGATCTTGTAAAACCAACTTCCACTTCGCCAGAGGAAAAATATCCTGTAATCCCAAATGAATAGGCCCATGCCACTGAGCAGATGCTAAGGGCGGAATACAAAAGAACACAATCGCTATTGCAGCAAGTGGCGCTAGGGCAATCCATGCAAACACCGCATGCCAACCATAGACCGAATTAATCCAACCAGAGCACAAATAAGAAAGTCCAGTGCCAATTCCAAAAAAAGCGGTATAGAAGGCAATATGCCGCGTGAGTTCACCGCCCTGAATACGATCGGATAGAATTTTTAAACCCGGCATATAGGTCGCGGCGAGTCCCGCCCCATTTAAGGCCATCCAAAAGAGTGCAGTAAAAAAATCGTGAGCGAAGAAAGCCATACCGAACAAGCCGCAACTCGCCAATACGCCGCCACAGAAATACACCTTACGTGCATCGATGCGATCTGTCAGTGCAGTAGCAAGAGGGACAGCTAGCATATAGCCAAAGAAAAAGGCACTTGCAATCAAGCCGGATTGCAGATTAGTAAGATGCCACTCCTCTTGTAAGGGAGTGAGGACTACTGCGTAGCAAGCAAAACCAAGTAAAGCGCAGACCTGCGCTAAGAGCATAAAGGGGGTGTAGGCTACAGAACCGATGCGCACAAAAATGAACTGTTTTTACTGTTGTGCCTGCTGGGGAGAATCCTGGAACCCATTTGAACGATAGGTCAACACTAAAGTATCACGATGGCCATGAGCAGCCAGCGGCTGAATCGGAGTTGATTCATGAATCATTTTTTCATCATTCATTAACAATAGGGACCAGGGCTGCGATAAAGTAAACCGGAGGCCAGCAGATCCATTGGCATCAAAGATACGGGTTTCACCACCCTTGATACCCACTCGATTCAATAAGAACACCGCGACAAAATCTACCCCATCGCGATGCGCACCTTCAGGTGTTGGGCGACCAATTCCATCCGTTGTATCAATCCGAAATTGGTGCGCCTCTACAAACCAAGTTTTAACTGGCTTCAAACTATTTAAGGTCTTTGCAATCCACAGCAAAATTGACTGCCATGCAACAGACTTCGCCAAATCGGCTTCAATAGGCTCAAACCATCGTTCAATCCCACCATGCAGCGCGTTATAAGTAACTGACTGCCAGTGAGCGCGATGTGGCACCATCTCCAACTGCTCATTAGTGATTTGATAACTGGCATGACGGCGATAGCGATAGCGACCACCATCCTTTAAATAAGGATCTCTGGGCATCTCATCCCAGAAGTGATTGAGAGCATTGAGCTCAATCGTGCCCACATGACATAACTCAGACACTGTTTCAGCGGAGATCACGGCATATCCATTCATTTTGAGCGACTGGACAATCTCCTGGCGTGGAGTTAGTAAGGGAGCTAATGTCATCACCCTATTTTAGGCTAATGCGCTAATGAAGGTTGCTTGTAACCGCTAAAATGGGGGCTACCATCATGAAGCCAGCCCACCCTCTTCTCGATTTTCTGCGCCAAGACCCACGATCTTCATTACCCTTGTGGGCGCTCACCTATCTCATTGCAATTGCCAGTGCAGCAATCGCCCAGCTTCTTCATACTCCGCTGCCCTGGATGCTGGGACCTCTCTTTGTTTTAGCCTTACTCGGCTCACTTGGGCTTCCTTTACAAGCACCACCACTTGGCAGAAGTATGGGGCAGTGGTCTTTGGGGATTGCGATTGGGCTTTATTTTTCGCCAAGTGCAGTTGCCAATATTGGACATGACCTCCCTTTTATTGCGATAGCCTGTGTGGTCTCAACGATCTTATTAGCCTTTGGCACGTGGATGTTATGGCGCTTCTTCCATATTCCGCTTAGAACCGCTTTCTTTGCCTCTGCCCTAGGTGGGGCATCTGAGATGACGGTGCTGGCAGAGCGTCATGAGCAAAGAGCAGACTTGGTTGCGGCCGCACACTCTCTTAGATTGCTGTTGATCCTAGCAATTATTCCTGGGGTCTTTCAGATTTATGGAGTACCTGGCAATCTCGATTTTCAATCTCTCCACTTACCAATCTCTTACTCTGGCATGGGTTTACTCTTGCTCTGCTCCTCAATTGGTATTGCCGGCTTTCATTTTCTAAGGCTGCCCAATGCATTTCTCTTGGGCCCACTAGCCGTCAGTGCCATCCTCACTGCATGTGGAGTTGAGTGGACCACTTGGCCAAAAGCGCTTTCCAATGCAGGACAGCTTTTAATTGGGGTTGGTCTAGGTATACGATTTACCCGAGAGTTTGTTATTCATGCTAAAAAATTAGCTATCGGCGTCACCATTTACACCCTGCTTGCCTGCATCATTAGCGTACTCTTTTCATTGGCAATTGCTGGCCCATCAGGGCTGGATATTGAATCACTGATTCTGAGCACTGTTCCTGGCGGCATGTCAGAAATGGGGATTACTGCGAAGAACTTTCACCTTAACGTCCCCGCTGTTGCAGTCTTTCACGTTCTGCGTATGGCTTTCGTGATTCTCTCCGCAGAATTATTTTTTCATCAAGTCCTAGGTCGTCTTGAGCGAAAATTTGACCTGCATATTGATTCCCCAAGATAAGATCATCCTTCAATATTCTCATCAGAAAGCATGTTATGAGCCAAACTCACAATAAAGTTGCACTAGTCACAGGTGCAGGTGCAGGCATCGGCAAAGCTGCGGCTAAAGCACTACTTCAGGGCGGGTATCGGGTAGTGCTGGCGGGGCGCAATCTCGCTAAGCTTGAGAAAGCGATGATCGATATTGGTGGTAGTGCAGAAAACTGCTTGGCTGTTACTTGCGATGTTGGTAAGCCAGAAGAAGTGAAGAATTTATTTAAAGCAGTCAAGGAAGGTTTTGGCCGCATTGATGTACTTTTCAATAACGCGGGCATGGGAGCACCAGCGATTCCCATGGAAGATCTCAGTTACGAGCAATGGATGAATGTGCTGAATGTCAACCTGTCAGGGGCCTTTTTGTGCTCCCAAGAGGCCATCCGAATGATGAAGACTCAGTCTCCACAAGGCGGCAGAATTATTAACAACGGCTCGATCTCTGCTCATGCACCCCGCCCACTATCAGCCCCCTATACCGCAACCAAACATGCGATCACAGGTCTAACTAAAACCATTGCCTTAGACGGTCGTCCCTTCAATATCGCTTGCGGACAAATTGATATCGGCAATGCCGCAACCGAAATGACGGAGCCGATGGCTGCGGGCATTTTGCAAGCAGATCAATCGGTTAAGGCTGAGCCAAGAATGGATGTGGATCACGTTGGTCAAGCAGTGCTGCATATGGCGCAGCTACCGCTTGAGAGCAATATTTTGTCGATGACCATTATGGCTACCAACATGCCTTTTGTTGGCAGAGGCTAGTAAAAGAAATTACTGCTGGACCCGATCAACAGTCAGGCGAATATTGCTCGAGCCGACTTTCACAGTCTGCTGACTGGAGAGCAGGTCGCCTGCTTCGGCTTTAGCCATGCCTGTTTTAGAAATACGCACTTCAACAGTGACCTCAGACTGCTGAGAAATGAGTGCTGCAGGATTCATCGCCAACGAATCATCTAAGGTAAATCGCACTGGGAAAGCGCTCACTGCTGTCTTGAGAACAGCTACCGGCATTCTTTCACCAGGCTTACGAGCAATGACCATGAGTAGCTCATCCGGCTTGATACGCGAGGCCAACTCTGGTGTGATTGTGATGACTCCGCTAACGCCTTTACCAACAACAGCCAGCGGGACTGGCAGATGTCCTTTGGCCCGCGCCTCTGCAATCGAATTCAAGACTGCACGCGCCTCCTCAGACTGAGGTGGTAACTGTTTAACGATCTTCTCCCAGTTCAGCACTGCAAGCTCAAATTGATTTGTGCTGAATGCATCGCTACCAGCCAACCATAAGGCCAATAGATTATTGGGGTCGAGTTTAAGAGCCTGTGCAATGAGTTGATGGGGTTTACCAGCAAAGTTACCGTTGGCGTTGGTAGCCAAGAGATCGGCATAGTCAGCCAATAGTTCAGCTTGATTATCGATATAGGAGCCAGCACGCTCATACGCTTTGAGCGCATCGGCATTTCGACCCATCACCCGATAGGATCGAGCCAACATAGCCCAGCCCTTGAGGTTAGTAGGATCTTTCTCCATCTTGGCAGCAAATTCACTAACCATTTTTTCAACATCAGCTTGTGAGGCTGGATGCTTAGCATGCTCCTCTGCCACCTTGAGAGCATCGCCTTGATAAAAATAGATAGCCGACGAGAGCAGAAAGATCGACAGACAAACAAAAGCAATGGTTTTTTTAATTGATCCAAAACTCGCTTGATCGTCTATTTCTTGGGTGTCTTGAAACAAACGTTGACGTAATTCAGCATGCGCCATCGCATAGCTTGTAGCATCCACCTCACCAGCTTGACGCTCTATTTCGAGTTTATCAAGCTCCTCTCGATAGATTGCTGCATTCATTTGGCGACGGGAAGTATTGGCTGCCTGCTTTCTGAAAAACAGCGGGCGCAAGAGCAAGCCAAGGCTGAGCAATAAAATACAGAGCGCCGCAATCAAAAAAAACATCATGGACGAGCATCCTTTTTGAATTCGGTTTCTACTGTGTTTAAGAGTGCATCAAGACGACGATTTTCTTCATCCGAAAGCATCTTGCTATCCATGCTGGTATTTCTCTGACGTAAATACATTAGCAAGCCGATGATCCCAATCAACAGAATCGTAAAAGGTCCGAGCCAAAGTAGCCAGGTAGTTGGCTTGACTGGGGGGCGATAGAGTACAAAGTCGCCATAACGATCAACCATATACTGTCTAATCTCCGCATCACTCTTGCCAGCCTTAATCATGCTACGAATCTGCGCACGCAAGTCATTAGCCAAGTCAGAACGAGACCCCGCCAAGGATTCATTTTGACAAACCAGGCAGCGCATTTCTTCTGAGATGCTAATCAGTCTTTGCTCTACAGCAGGATCTTCTGCCAAAGGGACGGCTTCATTTGCCATTAATCCATGACAAGCAAACATCAGCAGCAAAATTGCAATGAGGGACTTCATAATTGATTAAGCTCTGCAATCAAAGGAGCAATCTTCTCTTTCAGAATTTCTGGCGTAATCGGCCCTATATTTTTATACCGAATCACGCCGGTCTTATCGATGATATAAGTCTCAGGCACCCCATACACACCATAATCAATGCCAACCCGTCCATTGCCATCAAAAGCGCTCAGAGTATAAGGATTACCCTCCCGCGATAACATGGTCATCGCATCTGCTCTTTGGTCTTTGTAATCAAGGCCAATGATCGGCAAAGTTTTTGTCTTACTAAATTCTACTAAGAGGGGATGTTCTTCGCGACATGCTACACACCAAGAAGCCCAGACATTGAGCATCCATACCTTTCCCTTCATACTCTCCGGAGAGAACATTTTTTGAGGATCAGCCAGCTGCCCAATCTCAAAATTGGGTGCAGGTTTGCCAATGAGTGGAGATGGTACTTCATGGGGATCACGATTCAGTCCAATCGCCAAGAAAGCCACCAGCAAAATAAACAGAATCAAGGGGGCTAATAATCTAGGCTTCATGCGTCGCTCTCCACTTTGAACGATATCGCTTATCCGATATTGCAATCAATCCGCCCAGCGCCATGAGCAAGCAACCACCCCAAATCCAATCTACGAATGGCTTGTAATAGACCCTGACCGCCCAAGATTGGTCTGGAAGCGCTTCGCCAAGAGATACATAAATATCGCGAGTTAGACCAGCATTAATGGCAGCTTCAGTCATCGGCATCGTCGATGAAAAATAATTCCGTTTTTCAGGATAAAGTGTGGTTTCCAGTTGACCCTTACGGCTCACTTCGAAAGTTCCACGAGTGGCTTTGTAATTTGGTCCTGCCACTGCACCAATGCCCTTCATCTGAATTTGATAAGCGCCTACTGTCACCGTATCACCTGAAGACATCTTGACGTCCCGCTCTTCTTGATACGCGCCAACCATGGTGACACCAATCACGAAGATCGCAATCCCTAGGTGGGCAAACTGCATGCCAATAAAAGAGCGTGTGGGCCTCCCAGTTTTGAATTGGCGCATCACTTGCTGAATACCAGAGCCAATGATCCAAAAGGCTAGAAGAAAGCCCAAGCTAGCCAGCCATGTGAATTCACCCATGATGGTTGGAATGAGAACCGCTGCAATTACAGCTAGTAATGCGGCAATCCAAAGACGCTGAATCACCGTGAGCAAATGCGTATTTTTCCAATTCGTCCATGGGCCAATACCCATCAATACGAGCAAAGGAATCATGATGGGCACAAATACGGCATTAAAGTATGGAGGTCCCACAGAAATCTTGCCGAGGTTTAAAGCATCAATCAAGAGGGGATAGAGTGTCCCCAATAAAACAGAAGCTGCAGCAGCGACTAAGAAGACATTTCCGAGCAAAATCATGGTCTCACGCGCAGTCAGAGTAAATTGCGCACCCGTTGCGCGTTTTGGGGCCCGGATTGCATACAGAGTCAAAGATGAGCCCACCACTAGCGATAACAGAATCAGAATAAAAATGCCGCGCCTGGGATCCGTTGCAAATGCATGTACTGAAGTGAGTACACCCGAGCGCACTAAAAAGGTTCCCAGTAGGGATAAAGAAAAAGCTGTAATAGCCAGCAGCACAGTCCAACTCTTAAATACGCCCCGCTTTTCAGTCACTGCTAAAGAATGCAGTAAAGCCGTACCGACTAGCCATGGAATGAAAGAGGCATTTTCAACGGGATCCCAGAACCACCAACCGCCCCAACCGAGTTCGTAATATGCCCACCAAGACCCCAACGCAATACCCAGAGTCAGAAAAATCCAAGCAGCTGTGGTCCAAGGACGCGACCAACGCGCCCAAGCAGCATCTAAACGATTGGAGAGCAAGGAAGCAATTGCAAAGGCAAAGGCAACTGAGAAACCTACGTAGCCCATATAAAGCATGGGTGGATGGAAGACTAAGCCAGGATCTTGTAATAAAGGATTGAGAGAGCGGCCTTCTTGTGCAGCAGGTAACAATCTTTCAAAAGGATTGGAAGTAGCGATGACAAACAAGAGTAATCCACTGGATACCAGACCAAGCACCCCAATGACCCGTGCAACCATAAACTCATCAAGCGCGTCGGAAAGTTGCGCAACCAGAAAGGTCCAGGTACTCAGTAATAGGAGCCACAACAACAGCGAACCTTCATGCCCGCCCCAAACTGCTCCGAAGCGATAGACTGTTGGTAATTGGGTATTCGAGTGCTCAGCAACATAGAGCACTGAAAAGTCATTGACATAAAAACTCCATGCCAAACTCCCGAACGCAAAAGCCAACAACAAGAAAACCGTCTGTGCTGCTGGCTTTGCTAAAACTAACCACTCTCGTCGACCCTGATAAGCTCCCAGCAATGGCAATACCCCTTGGACCAAGGCGATACAGAAAGCCAGAATCAAAGCATAGTGCCCTAGCTCAGGAATCATTTCTGCACTTCCTGTTTTTGCGCCTGCTCTAGTGCATGTTTTGCTTCTGGTGGCATATAGTTTTCATCATGCTTTGCGAGCACTTCACTAGCCACAAATTCACCATTCTGATTTAAGCGCCCTTGCACAACAGCGCCCTTACCCTCTTTAAACAGATCCGGAAGAATACCGGTATAGCTCACTGGGATATCTTTAACCAAGTCAGTCACCACAAAGTGAACGGTGATGCCATCGCGCCTTAATGAACCACTTTTCACTAAGCCGCCAATCCGAAAGGTCTGCGATTGAGGTGCTTTACCATTGGCAACGTCGCTCGGTGTGACATAGAGGGCGATATTACTATTTAGAGCATTCAAGATCAGGAGTGCAGCAACTCCAATCACGATCAGCGCTCCAATAATCAATAAGGCTCGCTTATGACGCGGCTTCATATTATTTTGCAGGCTCACTGTCGACTCTCTTGAGGATATTGATCGGCGAGTAATGCTTGTCTGAGTCTGCGTAAAGTAGTCTTACGTTGTGAACGTACGATGAGTACCTCTATACAAAAAGCAATTGCACAGAGTCCAAAACTGCTCCAAACATAGAGTGCATAACCGCCCATCGCTAGAAACTCACTGACACTATTCCACATTAGCCCTTAACCTCTTTCAAGTTCTGAACCCAATCTGCATGGGACTCTCGCTCCAAGATGATGACCCGCACTCGCATCAGCGTCATCGCGATTGCATACATCCAGAAACATAGGGCCATGAGTAACATTCCCCACAGCATAGTGTGAGCCATCGAAGGGGATTTTGTCATCGAGACTGAAGCGCCTTGATGTAAGGTATTCCACCACTTCACCGAGAAATAAATAATCGGTACGTTGACAACGCCCACCAACGCAAGAATTGCTCCCGCTTTATCAGCACGACGTACTTGATCGATCGAAGCCTGCAAAGCAATAAAGCCAAGATATAAAAAGAAAAGAATCAGCTCAGAAGTCAGACGAGCATCCCAAACCCACCATGCTCCCCACATTGGCTTGCCCCAAAATGCACCGGTCCACAAGGACAGAAAAGCCATGACCGCTCCAATTGGCGCAATGGCTTGCGCCATCATGGCTGAAAGTCGAGTATTGAAAACTAAACCAACGCCAGCCCATGCTGCCATGACGATGTATAGAAACATCGACATCCAAGATGCCGGGACATGGACAAAGATAATGCGATAACCCTGACCCTGCACTGCATCTACTGGTGCAACAAAAAAACTCACCCACAGGCCAGCTAAACCAAATGCAATCGATAAAATCCAGAAAAAAGGAATCAGTCTGCCAGCCACAGGATAAAAAGTACTGGGGCTGGCAAGCCTAAACCAATTGAGCCAGGAAGTGTTAGTCAGATCGTTCATTCAGATTATTCAATCGCAATTCTAAGGGCAGCAGCACTAACCCAAGGGGCAAATGCTAAAGCTAAAATCAATAAGGCGCCGAGAAGTGAAAAATGCCCAGCGACATCAAGCCCAACACTTTTGGCATATACCGCACCAGCTCCAAAAATAAGCACCGGGATATAAAGAGGCAAAACGAGCAGGCTCATCAGCGCCCCGCCTCCCCGCAGCCCCAAAGTCAATGCAGCACCAATTGACCCAATTAAGGAAAGCACTGGGGTGCCCAATAATAGGGTCAGCAATAGGGTTTCTAAAGAGGCATTGTCTAGATCAAACTGCAAGCCAATCATGGGCGCCAATATCAACAGTGGCAATCCACAAACTAGCCAGTGAGCCGTGATCTTTCCCAAAACCAGTACGACGAATGAGCGGGGCGATAAAGCCAATTGCTCTAAAGTTCCATCAAGATAGTCACTCGCAAAAAGCCTTTGAAGGCCTAGTAAGGTAGCCAATAAGGCCGATACCCAAATCACCCCTGGTGCGATTTTGCGCAGCAAAGCCGTATCTGCTCCAATACCCAGGGGAAACAAGCTAGTCACAATCACAAAGAAAAATAAGGCGGTCAGCACCTCACTCTTGCGGCGCATGACTAACAACAAATCCCGATGAACCATCACGAAGAAAGCGTTCATAGTTGCAAAGCCCTTGATCCAGCAATACTGATCTCTTGGTGACCAGTGAAGATGGTCATTCCGCCTTGAGATAGATGCCGCTCAATCAGCTGAACCAATAATTGCACTCCTTGAAAATCAAGCGCATTAAAAGGCTCGTCCAATATCCATAGAGGCGCTCTGCGCATGGCAATCCGCGCTAGTACTATCCGCTTTTTTTGACCTGCTGATAAATAATGCACTGGTAGATCTTCCCGCTCCCGCAAGCCAAACTGCCACAAGCATTGCAAAGCAGTCTCGTGACTCAAATCGACTTTAGCGAGCGCCGCATACATCATCAGATTTTCCAAGGCACTCAAATCTTCTTTTAAGGCATCACGATGGCCCAGAAAGCAAAGCCCCTGATGGAAATTATCTAGATCGTTTTTGATATTCGCTGCATTCCAGATCACTTCGCCCTGCTCTGGCTGCGCAAGTCCAACCAATAATCGGAGGAGGCTAGTTTTACCAACGCCGTTCTCACCTTTCACATGCAAACAATCGCCTGAACTTAGAGTAAAACTCAGATTGGCAAAAAGTGTTTGCTCACCTCGAACACAGCTCAGATCCTTCGCTTGCAAGCTCTGGGAAGTAAAAGGGGGGTGAGAAATATAAGCTGTCATAGAACAATGGCTTGAAACAAAATTTTCAGAATATTGTCTTTTATTTCAAGTATTTAAAGAATTATAGACGCAAGCCCTAGATATGAAAAAACCACCCGTAGGTGGTTTTTAGGCTTGAGCTAGCCAGACTTATTCAGCCTTTACAGCCTCAATCGCAATCGCGATGGTAACTTCGTCGCCAACATTCGGAACGTACTTGGCCATATTGAAATCACTACGCTTTACTTTGGTCTCAGCATTTGCGCCGCAGACATCTTTACCAGACATCGGGTGCTTTTTGCACTCAAAATGGGTAATCGCCAAGGTAACTGGCTTGCTTACGCCCTTCAAAGTCAAAACGCCCTTCAATGCACTAGGTTTATCCCCTTTAAATACCATCTGGTCAGCTTGGAAAGTTGCGGTTGGGAACTGAGTAGTTGATAAAAAATCTTCACTCTGGATGTGCCCATTAAATACATTCGAACCAGTATCGACTGACTTGGTATCAATCGTAATATCAGCGCTTCCTTTTTTAGCAGCCTGGTCAATTGTGACTGTACCGGTGACAGTATTGAAACGGCTAGTCTGAATCGAGAAACCGAGGTGGTTATAAGAGAACTGAGCGAATGTATGGTTTGGCTCAGCAGTATAAGTAGCTGGAGCAGCAAACGCTGTCACTGTTAAACCGAGAGTCGCCAAAAGGGCAACGAGTAATTTAGATTTCATTGATTTCTCCGTGATTAAAAAACACTACTAATTAGAATTTAATACTAAATGGACTTTAACGGGCACCTCATTAGCAACCGCAGAGGTATCTGCCCAATTTCCCGCTCCTAAACCATAATCCAGTCTAAGCAGCTGAAATGACGAATCAAAGACGATTTGTTTGCCCTGCACCTGGTAGCTTGCCGACATCGTCAAAGGCATTGCCTTGCCCTTAATTGTCAACTTACCGGCAATCTCAAGTCGGTTATTGCCTAAGTTTTTAACTGAATCGCTCACAAAATTAGCGCTCGGAAAACTTTTGGTATTAAACCAATCCTTACCTCGAGCCTCTTCTTGCAAATCATCCCCACCAGCATTAAAGCTAGCAATCTCAATGACTAAATTGGCTTTGGCTTTTTCTGCTTGCTCGGGATTGAAATCCACCTTGCCAGAAAACCTACTAAAGCCGCCATTGAGGTTTGAGCCCATCAACTTCGTTGTAAAGGTAATCTTACTTTTGGCTACATCGATAGAATGAAATTCAGTTGCCTGAGCAGGCAATGTAAAACCACATAAGAATAATGTTGTGCTGAATACTGCGAAACCAGTAAAAAACTTTTTCATGCAGCCTCCCTCTTGTTCGATGACTTACAGAATGACATTCGAGTAATTAGGCCATCCTTATCAATAAACTGATGCTTCAAAGCAGCCAGCACATGAAGGGCAACCAAAATCATCAAACCATCAGCTAACAAGGCATGCAAATCTTCTAGCTGCTCGGCTAGAGCCTTATCTTTTGACACGAGATCTGGCAATTCAAATAGGCCAAAGTAGTTCACTGTATAGCCGTGAGCAGAACTCATTAACCAACCGACTACAGGAATAGTAAACATCAAAATATACAGAGCCCAATGTGTGAAGACCATGGTGCGCTCTTGCCACTTAGGCATCACGATATGAAGTTCAGGTGCTGGATGGGTCAGGCGCCAAACGATGCGCAATAAGACTAAAAATAAGATCGTGATTCCAATCCACTTATGCCAACTAAAACTCACAATTCGATCCGGTCCCAAAGGCAAATCTACAGCAAGCGTTCCGATAGTCCAGACCACAACAATTAAAATTGCCATGACCCAGTGAATCAGAATGGCGGGAGTGGTGTAGCGTTCGCGTTCCATGCTGATTTACTCCTTTGGCTTACTACTTTGCGGCGCTTTCTTGGGCAATGAAGCCAAAGTAGAGGCATCATTTAATTGCTGGTCGACTAAATAAAGTGTGCCACCGTAATTCGCTTGCAAATCATAGCCAGATAACCCGACGGTATAAAACGTAATATCGGGATTAAAGGAGCGAATTGTGCCGCCCGAACCTGCAGAGAAATTGGCAGCGATATCAATGCCGCCTTTCTGGCCATCTATGGAAGTCAGCAAAAACTCATCAATTGATCCAGGAGTTTTAAAGAAGGCGATTTGATATTGATCTTGATAGCCCGCACCGACGCCCTCACCAGTTTTTAGGGCATTCATGAAGATCGGCTCTTTGCGACGTTTATCAAAGAGCACTCCCTGTCCTCTTGCGACTACAACCAAAACTACATTGATATTGGTGGTGCTGAATACCGCGTATCCAGCAGATTTAGCGACGAGATCTTTTACCTTAGGGTTCTGCTTAATCAGCGCATCTAAGCCAGTTTGCGCCATCTTCAATCTGGCCTCGCGCATTTGATTAATCTGCGCTGGCGTTAGAGGCTCTCCATTATTACCAGTAGACTGGCAGCCCGCCAGCAACATCGATAAAACCAATAAGAACGTTGTCAGTTTTTTCATAAACCTAATCATTGCATCAATATATTAATAAACCCTAGGGACGAGTTTAGCAGTGCGTCTTTGATACTCTGCGTACTCAGGGTAAACCTGCCTCATCCAATACTCTTCCTGCCTAGACTTCACCTCAAAGAAAATCATCACAGCAATGAACTCAACCAGGGTCAATACAGCTTGAGTATGCAAAAACCAAGCTAAAGCCATCAAAATCACCCCCAAGTAGATTGGATGGCGCACATAGGCATATAAGCCAGTTTGAATAAGTTCACCATGTTCTTCTGGCATAGGCAAAGGTGTCAGATTCCGCTTGAGCTGTATGGCGGCAACAATAGCAATCAGAACACCTAACGGAAAGAGGATCAAAGCAATTATCTTTAAGGTCTCACTTACGCTCTGAGAAAGCGAGAGGATGCCCCACCAGTCTGTAGGCCCCAGAAAAAGTATCCCCAAAAGACCAGCTTGGATCAAAACGTAAGTAGCGCCATTTTGGAATAATTTTTTAATACTCATGAAGCTCTCTTAATCTAAAAACAAAAAAGCCCCACTGGATTGCGAGGCTTTTTTATATTGACAAACTCTCTAGTGCCTAAGGGATCATGATGATGGCACCAGACACTTTTCTTCCTTCTGCAGCTCGGTGCGCATCGGCTGCTTGCTCAAGCGGAAACTGAGCGCCAATTTGAACTTTGACTGCGCCACTCTGAATTGCATCAAAGACATCTTTTGCATTTTCTTGAAGCAAGGCAGCTGTCGCATTGTGAGGAAAGACGGATGGTCTAGTTAAAAACAGACAGCCCTTCTTGTTCAAAATCTCCGGATTGATATCTGGTGCAGGACCAGAGGCAGCACCAAAGAGCGCCACCGTTCCAAACGGCGCAGTGCAATCTAAAGATCCCAGGAAGGTAGTCTTGGCAACAGAGTCATAAACGACATTAGCCTTACGACCACCAGTTGCCTTAATCACCTCCTCTACCCAATTCGGCTTGGAGTAGTCCACAACAGCATCGCAACCTGCTGCCTTTGCTGCAGCAAACTTCGCTTCTGAGCCAACGGTGCCCACTACAAAAGCTCCTAAAGCCTTAGCCCAGCCTGCCAAAATCTGCCCAACACCACCTGCAGCAGCATGAACTAATACGACATCACCCGCTTTGACTTTATACGTTTTCTTTACCAAGTACTGCGCTGTCATTGCCTTGAAAAATACCGCGGCAGCCACTTCATCAGAAACACCCTCAGGGATATGAACTAATTTTTCAGCAGAGACATTTCGTAAGCTGGTATATGCACCAATGCCAGCATTAATATACATCACGCGATCGCCAACTTTGAAACTATTCACACCTTGACCAAGCGCTTCTACTACACCAGCAGCCTCATGACCCAAACCTGTTGGCAGCTCTAAAGGGTACATACCCGAGCGCTGATAAATATCGATGAAATTAAAGCCAACCGCGGTCTGACGAATTTGTACTTCACCTGCTGCGGGAGCGGGAAGCTCCTTGTCAATCAATTCAATCACTTCAGCACCACCATGCTTTGCAAGACTAACCATTCGAGCTGTTGCCACACGTCACCTCATTATTATTTTGTTAAGTAAACATCATAGCGTAAGACTTTCGCCTTACTGTGCCAAGTCAAATACCAAGACCTCAGCATTGCGTCCATTGCTCAGTTGAATTTCATGCTCTTGAGCAAGATAAGCTGCATCACCACTTTGAAGCACTTTGCCATTGACGGTGAGTTCGCCCTTAACTAAGTGAACATAGGCCTTACGGGATGGATCTATTGTTAAGCTAGCCGACTCAGCTCCATCAAATAAGCCAGCATATAACTTGGCATCGGCATGAATCACAACCGAATCTTTTTCTCCATTGGTCGAGGCTACTAAACGCAATTTGCCGCGCTTTTCTATCTCTGGAACCGTTTTTTGCTCATAGCCTGGAGGGATGCCTTTGACATTTGGCTCAATCCAAATCTGTAGGAGATGGGTTTGCTTACCTTCAGCATGGTTGAACTCACTATGGACTACCCCGGTACCGGCACTCATTCTTTGCACATCGCCAGGAGGGATTCCTTTGATATTGCCCATGCTATCTTTGTGAGCCAATTCCCCCTCAACGACATAACTAATAATTTCCATGTCGCGATGGCCATGATCGCCAAAACCACGTCCAGCCTCAATCCAGTCCTCATTAATGACTCTTAAATTACCCCAACCCATAAATTGAGGATCGTAATAGTTAGCAAAAGAGAAGGAGTGGAAGCTTTTTAACCAGCCGTGGTCTGCATAACCCCGTTCAGCCGATTTACGAATATTGATCATTTGTTTAACCTTAAAACATGTTATTTCAGTGAACAACTATCCTACACCAAGGACCAAAATCTGGCTGAGGCCCTTATTAGCCTTGTTTTAAATGCTCCTTCGACTCCCCAGCATCATCGGATTGTCATAATTGAATGGGAAACTTTGACCATATTCGATACCACAACCGATCGGGAGTGATGAGATGCTCTACCAAATTATTCCTCTTGAAATGGGCTCCATCGTTGAGCGCGAGATTTATCGCAAATCCAATATGGAAATCAAATGTGGCCTAGTCTGGAAGCTGGGATCCGTCATTACTCCCCATAAGCCTACTTTCCTCAAAACCTATAACCCTGCTGTTGGTATTTGTCTTGAGGATCTCAAGGGTGCAGAAATCAGCGATACCTATAACGGTGAAAAAGTGATCTATTTTTCGGAAACCGTTCCTGAGGATCTGCAAGAAGAATTAACCGATATTTTTTATGGCATCTCCCGCAAATACTCCGGTCCGCATCAAGCTGTTTTTGAGGACCTGGATTGGTCTCTTGAAAAAGTAGAATCCTTCATCTTTGGACAGTTGGAAGTAAAAGAATTAAAAGAAGAGGATTTGGCTGCCTATAAATGAGCAGTGGTAATTGGTTTTCTAAAACCAGTAGTCGTGCTATCGTCTTCTCGACGCACTCCCTAAAGCCCACCCCTACATCAATATGACTCGCTACTTCGTTTGGAACGCCTCGGTATTTCTTAGCATTCTGTTTGCTTATTTACTGTTAGCCGACCGTCAGACTCCCGTCATTTGGTATGGCCTCATTCTATTTTCCAGTCTCAGCATCATCGGGGCCCTCGATCAGATCCAGAAAAAACATGCCATTCTCCGCAACTATCCCGTCATAGGGCATTTGCGATTTTGGCTCGAATTCATCCGCCCAGAAATTCGACAATATTTTCTTGAATCCGATAATGAAAAGCTGCCCTTCTCCCGGAATCAACGTGCCTTGGTTTATCAACGTTCTAAAAATTTATCGGATCAACGTCCATTTGGCACGATCGATGACGTCTATAAGCCTGGCTATGAGTGGCTAAACTATTCCAATGCCCCTATTACAGAGGCGCTTCCTGATGACATCCGAGTCGAAGTAGGGCAAGGCAGTTGCTCACAGCCTTACTCCATTTCGCTATTCAATATCTCGGCAATGAGTTTTGGCTCCCTCTCAGCCAATGCGGTTTTGGCTTTAAACAAGGGTGCTAAGCTCGGCGGCTTCGCTCAAGATACTGGCGAAGGCTCAGTCTCCCCTTATCACAAGGTCTATGACGGTGATCTCATTTGGGAAATTGGCTCGGGCTACTTTGGATGCCGTAAGCCAGACGGTCACTTCGATATTGAAAAGTTCACTCAGGTTGCGAATGATCCACAAATCAAAATGATTGAGATCAAACTGTCTCAGGGCGCTAAACCTGGTCACGGCGGGATTTTGCCGGCAGCTAAGGTGACTCCAGAGATTGCTCTTACTCGAGACGTCCCAATGGGAGTTGATTGTGTTTCACCAAGTAGGCACACAGCTTTCAATACGCCCGTTGAGATGTTGGAGTTTTTCTCCCTATTGCGAGAAAAATCTGGTGGTAAGCCAGTTGGTTTCAAGCTTTGTATTGGTAAGCCGGAAGATTGGTTTGCAATTCTGAAGGCAATGATCGATACCCAATTAACACCAGACTTTATCGTTGTGGATGGCAGCGAAGGTGGCACGGGTGCAGCACCAGTCGAATTTATTGATCATATCGGTATGCCAATGCGCGATAGCTTGCGCCTCATCCATGAAACTCTCATCGGGGCTAATTTACGCTCACGCATCAAGCTAGGCGCTGCAGGAAAAATCATCTCTGCTTTTGATATTGTGCGAGCCTGCGCGATCGGAGCAGACTGGTGTAACTCTGCACGAGGATTTATGTTTGCAATCGGCTGCATTCAATCTCGTACCTGCAATACGGATATGTGCCCCACGGGCGTAGCTACTCAAAACACCTTAAGACAAAAGGCTTTAGATCCTGTTGACAAGGGAACCCGTGTTTATCAATTCCATAAAAACACGATGCATGCTTTAAAGGAAATATTAGCTGCCGCTGCTATTCATCATCCCTCTGAGCTAAAGCCCAATCACATTATGCGGCGCGATGAGAATGGGGTTACCCAGCCTTTCTCAAAACATTTACTTCACATAGCAGCAGGATCTTTATTGCAGAATGATCCAAGCAATGCATTTACAGGTGAGTATGCTTATCTGATCAATGCTTGGAATGCGGCGAATGCGAAGAACTGGTAGACGACTTAACGCTTGTAGAAACTCAGGGTTACCTCACCCAGGTAAATACCAAACTTACTCATTTGGGCTTTATTGAGCATCACTTTGGGCGTCACTAAATACATCCAGTCATTGAACTGGACCTTGTAAACATCTTTATCTACTGGCAGCGCTAAGGTATAGGTCCAATTGAGGGCATTGCCCGCAGACGCACCAATAGCCTCACCGACCACATCATCTGCCTTGCCAATATATTTACCTGGCGCTATCTCAGTTAACTTCCAAATTCGCTTTTGCTTTGTCCCGTCAGAGTATTCAAAGCTTTCATCAAGAGTGCCCACCTTTTTCCCGTCGATCACCTCCCAATGGCATTGCATGAGAACGGTGAAACGCTTAACAACCTCCCCGCTACGATCAGTAAATATTCCGTAAGCATCCAGTGTGCCGTTAAAGTATTCAGATAAATCGAGCGTCGGCTTCTGACTGGCATAGTCAGTCACCTTAGGGCTCGCACAAGCTGACAAGAAACCAATCAGGCAGATGGCTAATAGTCGGTAGAAGATTTTCATGGTGTGCAAGGCTCGCTAAATAAAGGGGACAGACAATTCTGTCCCAGTAAGGTTTTACGTAATTTAGGTGAGCTGGTTTTATCGGAAAACCAAACTCCAAAAAAGGCTTTGGAGAAATCCTCACCTGGAACTTGAGCTAAGGGCTTTTGATTTAACAGAAAAGTAGTGCCTTGCTTGGGGACATAAACTGCAGTCAACATCGTGCCGGGCTCTACATTTGGAAAAATTTTTGCCAACTCTTTGCCCCACAAATCCGCTTGCCTCTCAGGAACCCCGGTCTTGATCATTTCATCCGCGGTTCGACTGGCCAACGCATCCCCAGAAATAGAACGTTGATAGCGAATCTCTAGAGCAAACTCACTTGCATTGGGAGTGGCACTTCGATAGAGCGTAGCATCATAAATTGGCAAGCCCCAATACGTCAATCGACCAGTGCTCTGAATCTTGGCTTGATTAAGCAACTTATCCATATATAGAGCTTCATCAGCGTAGCTAGAGCCGATTGCAGCTAATAGCAACATGGCAGCGCAAGAGGTTTTGAAAAACACTTTCATGCAACCATCTTATTGCAAAAGGGTGTACGACGTATTACAGCCTGCCTATAGCGTTTCTAAGACCTCTGATAGGGATTTGCCTTCGTAATTCGGCTTCTCGCCAATCTCTTCAAATGGATGGCCAAGGCGATTGACCCAAAAGACATCGTAGCCAAACCATTTGGCAGCAAGAGCATCCCAAGCGTTGCTAGATACAAATAAGACTTCATTTTTCTGGACCGGAAAAGTTTGTAATAACAACTCGTAAGCTTGCGGTGCAGTTTTAAATAAGCGCACTTCTTCAACCGTCACTACTTGATCCAGGTAAGGCTTGAGGCCGTTACTCTCAACCACCGTTGCCAGCATCTCGCGACTCCCATTCGACAGAATCGCTGTTGCGATGCCCTTTTCCTTGATAGCCTTGAGCACACTTAGGCTATCCGCAAATCCAGTGAGCTTGGCATACTGATCCATCAAGCGTTTCTCATTTGCGGCGGATAGCTCAAGATCCATTCGCTTGCAGACGTAACCCAGAGAACGAATCGTCAAATCCCAAAATGGAATGTAGTATTTGCTCCCACTAGGATTGGGATCACTCATTGTGACTAAACGGGTGTACTCAATTTGGCGATCACGCCACATCAAGGCTAGCGCTACTCCATTTCCTGGGAACAACTCTTCTGCCAAAGCCCCCATGGAATAGACATCAAACAAGGTGCCATAGGCATCGAAAGCAATGAGTTTGTACATGAATATGAATGATTCCAGTTTTTTAATTTCGGCTAAGCATTTTTGTGTAAACGATTACGGACAGCTAGTAAGGCCAATAAAGAAATGGTTGCCGCAGTCGAGAGGTAGTAGCCCACAAACTCTAGGCCGTAGTTTGTCGCCAACCAAGTAGCGATATAAGGAGCTAATGAGGCGCCCAAGATACCAGCTAGCGTAAATGACAGTGATGAACCGGTATAACGTACAGTAGTCGGAAACAACTGGCCTAAAGCAGTGCCGAGTGGGCCGTAAGTAAAGCCCATCAACAACAAACCCATTGCTAAAAATATGACGGTAGTCAGCCAACTGCCTGAAGTAAAGAGCGGTGCGAACACGAGACCAAATACAAAGGCTGCCAGCATCGTCACAATGAGTACCTTGCCGCAACCAAATTTGTCAGATAACACCCCAGAGACCGGCACCCCAATGGCGAAGAACAGCACTCCAATCATTTGCGCAATTAGAAAACTCGAGCGAGGGTAATGCAGAACAGAAGTGCCCCAGCTCAAGGTAAATACTGTCATCAAATAAAAGACGGCGAAGGTTGTAATTGATAGCAAAGTTGCCCAAAACAAAGTAGCAGTATGTTTTGTGAGGACTTCCATCATCGGCATTTGCACGCGTTGATTTTTTTGAATCGCCTCCAAAAATGCAGGGGTCTCTTCAATCTTCAAACGCACATACAAGCCGACAAATACCAAGACCGCACTAGCGAGAAAGGGAATACGCCAACCAAAATCAAAGAACTGTTCATCTGTTAAGTTTTTACTCAAAATCAGGAAGGTTCCACTCGATAATAAGAAACCAATTGGCGCCCCCATTTGCGGGAACATGCCATACCAAGCTCGCTTACCTGCGGGTGCATTCTCTGTAGCTAGCAATACCGCGCCACCCCATTCACCCCCTAAGCCCAAGCCCTGGCCGAAGCGAAACAGTGCCAATAAAATCGGGGCCAAAATACCAATCGAGGCATAAGTAGGCAATAAACCAATCGCCACAGTAGAAGGGCCCATCGTCATCAGCGCAGCTACTAAGGTAGCTTTACGCCCAATCCGATCGCCAAAGTGTCCAAATAAAGCGGCACCGATGGGGCGTGCAAAGAAAGCCAGTGCAAAGGTGGCCAATGACTGAAGCACAGCCGTGTTTGCATCGCTTGATGGAAAGAACAGCTTTGGGAAAACTAAAACGGCTGCTGTGGCATAAATATAAAAGTCAAAAAACTCAATCGTGGTGCCAATTAAGCTAGCCGTTAATACGCGTGTTGCTGAATTTTTTTGGCTCATGCTTGTCTCCTATTTTTATTTTTAATTGCTAACCTTATAGACCAATCGTCTGCAAAATCATAGCATTGGGATAAAACGTAGATTGTGATCGAACCCCCTCCAAAACCCGTAATCGGTGGGCCTTTAGGCATTCAGAACCATGATTTTGGAGTACATTACAAGAAATCAGTGTGAGTTAAATACCCATCAAAATGAACCAAATCCCATCCATAGCCCCTCTGCGGAATTTCATTACGAGCATGACTCGCTTGGTTGAGAAAACTCAAGATGAAACGCTCTTGCTGGCAGAAAGTAAGCAACTTCTCGTAAACCTGATTCAAAGTGACTCCTGGTTACCTGAGTTTTGTACTGTGCCCCACCCGGAGTTCTATCAGCAATACTTGCTGCATGCTGATCCACTCGAGCGGTTTTCAGTGGTGAGTTTTGTGTGGGGTCCGGGACAAAAAACGCCGATTCATGATCACTGCACCTGGGGCTTAATTGGCATGCTCAGGGGCGCAGAAAAGGGACAGCGTTACCAATTCGATAGCGCTGGGAAGCTAGTAGCAGCTGGGCCAGAGACGACCCTCAAACCAGGTGATATTGATGCTGTAAGCCCACACATTGGCGACATTCATGTGGTGAGCAATGCATTTGATGACCAGACCTCCATCAGCATTCATGTGTATGGAGGCAATATTGGCGCCATCCATCGACACGTCTACCAGGCAGAAACCGGAGAAATCAAGCACTTTGTCTCTGGATACTCATCGCCCCAGACCCCCAATTTGTGGGATCGCTCAGCCGAAGTCAGAGCTCAAATTCACCAATAAACCTGCAAAAACAGGAAGTTAGACACAATTTTTTCTGATTGCTGTCATGCAATATTCATGAAAAGGGCTCATAATAGCTAGGTATTAACCCTAATACGCTAATAAAGGAGCCTTAAATGACACAATTATTGAGTCTCTGGAATGAGGTTTTTGCCCATAAAAGCAAGACCGCAAATCTTGAGCAATTTATTAACAGCCACAACCCCGCTTCTGAGCATGAGGTTGAAGTATTAACACGTGATTATTTATTTCACTACAGCACTGTACGGGGGCTCTAATCATGAAATCATTCAGTTCATTTTTACAAGATCTAGTGGCCTCTTACAAAGCCGCCAAAGAATGGCAAGAAAAAAATCTGCGCTCTGTGCTTGTCTAAAAGAGCAGTTCAGATTCTCTTAGCAGATTCTTGAGAGATAAAAAAATACCAACCTCTAGGTTGGTATTTTTATTTGTGCCATGCCGAATTAAATGATTTAGTAGTAGCTCAGCGGCTCTGTTTTTCCCCAAAAGATTTTGTAGGAATAGATGGTGTAGCCAATGATGGTTGGCAGCACAACAATGGCACCCCAAAATATCATCCATAAAGAATCTGTTGCAGAAGCCGCTTCCCAGATGGTCATTTTGCCGACGACAATATATGGGAACATACTGTAAGCAATTCCCAAGAAGGCCAACACAAAAATGGCGACGCTCAGCGCAAATGGAAGCCAGACAGGCGCAGGTTTATCTCTTTGCATTTTTACTAAATTCAAATCAATCAATACAAAACAGGCCAGTGATAACACAGGGAATGGCAATAAGAAAAAGATATTCGGGAATGTAAACCACTTTGCTGCAATCTCAGCACTAAAGAATGGAGTCGCTATAGAAATAATGCCCACACCCAAGGCTGTCAACCACAGGCATTTTCTGGCCCAAGCCACAGCCTTACGCTGAAGCCCTCCAGAGGTTTTCATAATCAGCCAGCCCGCGCCCAGCAATGCATAGCCAGCAGGCAAGCACAACGCCACAATGAATGCGAACAACCAACCCAAACCTCCGGAGTCAAAGCCGATCACCTCCCTACCCACCATCACGCCTTGTGATGCTGCCGCTAAGAAGCTGCCAAAAAAGAATAGAAAATTCCAGACGGCTTTTTGACTAAGATGTGCCTTTGCCCGAAAGTCAAAAGAAACGCCGCGCAAAATCAGTCCAGCAAGCATGATGCCAACGGGTAAATAGAGCTCGGTCAAAATAATGCCATGCGCCATTGGGAAGGCGATCAAGAGCACGCCAACGCCCAGCACTAACCAAGTTTCATTTGCATCCCAAAATGGGCCAATTGAAGAAATCATGATGTCTTTTTCTTCATCTGTTGCTTGATTAAGCAAAATGCCAACGCCTAAGTCATAACCGTCGAGGACAACATAGGCCACCATGGCAATACCCATTGCCACCAAAAAGAAAAGGGGTAACCAGCCTGCAGGTTCTAGTAGATTGGGAATCATATTTTTCTTAAGCTCCGATAGGACGGTTAACTAAGTTCGGCCTTGCGTCATCAGCAGCCTTTGCGGGTCCAGTCTGACGGGCCAAATAGAACACCACCCAGATATAAGAAAGGATCAGACCAAGATATAAGGCTAGATACATCACCAAGGTTCCTAAAATCATATTGGTTGGCAGTTTCGTTACTGCGTCAGCCGTTTTGAGAACCCCCGTGACTAAGAATGGTTGTCTACCCACTTCTGTCACATACCAACCGGCTACGACACCTACCCATCCAGAGAAACTCATGACGCTGAGGGTCTTTAAAAGCCATCTTGGCAATTCGTGTTTTTTTCTAACAAGGTAGAAACCCACAAAGGCCGTGAGCAGCATGAGCATTCCAATTCCAACCATGATCCGGAATGCAAAGAAGACAGGCTTAACCGGAGGATGCGTATCAGGGAATGCGTCTAAGCCCTGGACTTCACCATCCCAAGAGTGCGTCAGATACAAAGAAGCCAGTTTTGGCACAGCCACTTCATACTTATTTGCCTTGGCAGCTTCATCAGGAATGGCAAACAAAACCGCATCGGCACCTCTGGTGGTTTGCCAAATACCTTCCATTGCTGCTACCTTGGCAGGCTGATATTCCAGAGTATTTAAGCCATGCATATCACCCAAGACAATTTGCAAGGGGGCCAGCACTACCGCAACAGTCATGGATAGCTTAATCAATGCCCGGCTACCAGCAAGATTGATGCCTCGCAAGTATCGATAGGCAGAGATACCGGCAATTAAAAAAGTGACCGTCAAGAATGAAGCCGTCATCATATGGAAGAGTCGATACGGCATGGAAGGATTGAACACAATCTCAAGCCAATTGGTCGCATGCGCTTGACCATTAATCATTTCAAAACCTTGTGGGGTCTGCATCCAGGAATCTAAAACGATGATCCAGAATGCGGACAACGAGGTTCCAAAGGCAACCAGAAAGGTGGCAACCGTATGGGCTCTTTGTGAAACCCGTTTAGCCCCGAAGAGCATGATTCCCAAGAAAGTGGCTTCAAGAAAAAAGGCTGACAACACTTCATAGCCTAATAAGGGTCCGGCGATATTACCCACCGTTTGCATATAGCCTGGCCAGTTGGTACCAAACTGGAAGCTCATGGTAATGCCACTCACAACACCCAAGGCAAAGGTTAAGGCAAATATTTTGACCCAGAACTGGTAGGCCTCACTCCATTCGATCTGACCGGTCTTATTAAATTGAATCTTGAAATACAACAAAGCCCAAGCTAATGCAATGGAGATGGTTGGAAAAAGAATATGAAAAGTAATGTTGGCAGCAAACTGAATTCTGCTCAAAATAAGTGCATCAAGCATCGTATTACCCCTTATTTTTATCTTGTCCTTTCATTATGCTCTTCGGACTTGGGCAAAACAATTGCTTGATCAGATTACTCAACTACCCTTTTTCTGAAAGGGAAATGCCTTCTAGCGAGATCTAGCGCGGTATTCCTTAGCAGCCGCTTTTTGAGCGATCACCTTCTCGCGGAAATTAGCAACTAAGGTTTTTTGATGGGCGCTTCTATGGGTCTTGAGCCAATACAAAAATCCGAGCAGCGCAAACCAGATTGGCAGCACATAAAGTGCAACCCGGGTGTCCTCGCTTAGTGTGAGGGCATAGAGCACAATCGCAAAAAAAATAAATGCAACGTAAGGCATGACTTTACTCAGGGGCATTTTGTACTCAGACTCATCATGGGCTTGAGGCAGTCGCCTGCAGTAGGCTAGATAAGCAAGCAAGATCATCGACCAAATAAAGATAAAAATAATTGCAGCCACGCTACTGACAATCTCAAATGCACTCATCATAGATTGGGTGGTTGTGAGTAGCACCGTGGCAGACAGGATTAAGCCAGTTCCCAAAAAAATACCGCCAGATGGAATCTTGAAGGCAGACAGCTTGCCGAACACAGCTGGAGCATGATGCTGCTTAGCGAGACCATATAGCATCCGTGATGTTGCATAGATGCCGCTATTGCTTGATGAAGTTGCAGAGCTAATCACTACCAAGTTCACTAGCGATGCAGCACTGGCCATGCCAATCAAAGAGAACATGCCAACAAATGGGCTCTCATTGGGAGAAATGTCAGTCCAAGGCGTAACCATCATTAATACGATGATTGTGCCAACATAAAAAATCATGATCCGCATCGGGATTTTGTGAATCGCATCGGGCAGCATTACTTTTGGATTTTTGGTTTCAGCCATCATGGTTCCTATAATTTCCATGCCGGCAAAAGCAAAGATAGTCATCTGTAGCCCAGCAAGCAGGCCTGAAACGCCGTGCGGCATAAAGCCACCATAAGACCATAGATTACTTACCTTGGCATGAACACCGCCAGGAGATACAAATCCAGTCACGCACAGATAAAGACCCAAAACAATTAAGCCTACGATTGCGACGACCTTAATGATGGCCATCCAAAATTCCAACTCACCGAAGGCCTTAACAGTCAACAAATTTAGAGTTAATAACAACAGAATCAATCCAACAGCAGAAATCCAATTAGGCAGATCAGGAAACCAAAATGAAATATACCCAGTGATTGCAATAATTTCGGCAATCGCTGCGACAATCCAAACAAACCAATAAGACCAACCCACAAAAAATCCTGCTGTAGGTCCTAAGATGTCTTCTGAAAAGTCTACAAAAGATTTGTAGCTTAGGTTATGCAGCAATAATTCGCCCATAGCCCGCATAACAAAATACAAAATCAGTCCGGTAATCGCATAGATAAAGATGATTCCGGGTCCGGCCAAAGAAATTGTTTTACCTGAGCCCATAAATAACCCTGTACCAATACAGCCGCCGATGGCGATCATTTCAATATGGCGTTGGTTCAGACCACGCTCTAGCTCACTACTCTTTTCCATATGAGAGGACTTCCGTTAGGTATTGTCAATAAAAAGACTATATCAAAGATGACTTTAGCTGCAGAGCCATGCTCCTATCTAAATCAGCAGATGCCCAGTCTTTACAAAGATCGTGCAGCCTACTTTACTAAAGGGCTGGTGGAGGCTCATATGAGGGCTTCTAATCCATGAGCCAGCTGGATAGCGTCCGTGCTCATCCTCGAACACGCCATCAATTACAAAGATTTCTTCACCACCAAAATGCTTGTGTGGATTGAAGTAGGTTTGCGGCGCCCAGCGTACTAAAGTTGATCCGCTGCCTTGCCGCATCAGCGGCATTACCTGAAGACCGGGAACCATACCTTGATACCAAGCTGATGTTTTTGTATCAATCATTTCTCGCTCCACTTGATCCGGACCAAGATGTCGGAGTTTGACAAATAGAGTGCGCCCGAACTCACTAAATGGTGCATGGGAAGAGCCCGGTGGATTCATGATGTATGTGCCCGCAGAGTAATTGCCAGTTTCATCGCTAAATACACCATCTAAAACAAATATCTCCTCACCAAACTCGTGAGTATGGGTTGAAAACTTCGATCCTGGTTGATAGCGAACAATGGATGTTGCTTTTGCTACCTCATCACCCATCCGATCCAGCATACGCCTCTCCACTCCCAACTCGGGACTTGAGATCCACGGTAAGTCATGGTGATTTATCACCACCCTCTGACTGTAATCAGCATTGATATTCATGTAGTCATTTCAGATATTTAAAAACTTGACAAAGCATAGCAAGCAAAATGAATGCGTGCCCAAAAGACAAAACCCCCACCATTGCTGATGAGGGTTTTGTACGACTCGATACATAGTTAACACTTTATACCGGACACATACTTTACAGTTTTTGGCATAGGAGGGACCTTACTATGCCGTGGAATGAAAGTACGAAGATGGATGAAAAGCTCAAGTTTGTATCTCGTTACCTAAATGGCGAGAAGATTGCTACCCTGTGCCAGGAGTTTGGAATCTCCAGAGTCACTGGCCATAAAATCATTGATCGCTATAAAGACAGTGGTTTAGAAGCCTTTACGGATCGATCTCGACGACCATTTCGGCAAGCCAACCGCTTGCCCTTCCAGGTCGAGCAATTGATCGTGAACCTCAAAAAAGAGTTCCCAACCTGGGGCGCTCCTAAACTACGAGACCGAATCCATACCCACTACCCTGAGCTGGCTTTGCCCGCTAAAAGTACGGTACACGCAGTTCTGGATCGCCATGGCCTAGTCAAGAAGAAGCGACGCCGCCAGTATCCCAAACTTACCGGGACAAACCTATCGGATCTCAAAGAACCGAATGCTCTATGGTGCGTGGATTACAAAGGGGAGTTTATGCTGGGTAATAAGCAGTACTGTTACCCCTTAACCGTGACTGACTATGCCAGCCGCTTCCTCATTTGCTGTGAGGGCCTAGAGAGCACCAGAGAAGCTGGGGCCTTTACGGTCTTTGAACAACTCTTTAAGGAGTATGGGCTGCCAGGCTCTATCCGCTCAGATAATGGCGTGCCGTTTGCATGTGCTAATGCGCTCTATGGACTCTCGAGCCTATCGGTGTGGTGGTTGCGCTTAGGCATTGGTATTGAGCGCATTAAGCCCGGCAATCCTCAGCAAAATGGTAGGCATGAACGCATGCACTTAACGCTCAAGCAAGCCACGACTAAACCACCAGCCAAAACGATGTTGCAACAACAAGATAAGTTTGAAGACTTTATCTATGAGTACAACTTCGAGCGTCCCCATCAAGCTTTAGCGATGAAAAAACCAGCAGAGTTATATCTACCATCTACCAAGAGATATGAAGGGCTACCTGATGTGAGTTATCCCTTCCACGATAAGACAGTGACCGTGACTAACTGCGGACGCATCTGCTTGGATGGTAAGAAGATTCACTTTAGTACGGTGTTCGCTGGTCATGACGTGGGCCTGCGGCAAGTCGAAGATGACGTGTGGTTAGTCAGCTTTATGGATTACGATATGGCTTACTTTGATATGGAGTCTTCGCGGGTACAAGCCCTAGAAAACCCATTTGGTCCCAAAGGATTGGGGATGTGATTGGTAAAGGTGTAAACCGTGTGGTCGGTACCGGACGTAAAGCATGTGTCCGGTACGTACCTTTGCGTTTCTGGTGGGCCCACCAGGACTTGAACCTGGGACCAAAGGATTATGAGAGCAGACAACCAAAGAAAACTACTAGGATTTCAAGAGCTTACGTCTCCTGTATATTGGTGTGTAGCGTTTTGTGTAGTGGATTTAATGCAATTAGAAGAATTACTGACTCACTCTTTGGTTTTCAAAACCAAAGAAATTTTGGAACAACCGTTTAGCACTTCGTTGCTCCACAGTGTTTTTGAAGGTAGGCATCTCTAGAAAAATGCTATAGATTGCTTTGAGCAGCCTTAATCATTTTATTAACTTCTAAATTTTCATTAATGGAGTGAATGGTAATTTGTGGATTTTGCTTAACAAAAACACGAAACACTTCATCTGCAAATGCCTGACCAATTGACTCAACACCTTTAAAATCTAACAACACAGTTTTAAAGCGATCTACACGATTTAAAATTCGTTTTGCTTGTGAGCGTGAAATAAGTTGGCCGCCTTCGTAAAGAGCTAATTTCAGCGGAACAATAGTCTTATTAAACGCATAATCCTCTTCTTCCGTTCCGCTAAAACCATCAAACACTTTACGCAAGGTTCTTTCGGAGTTAAGCGCTATCTTCATAATCACTCGAGTTCCCTTGTGACTCCTCTCGTTATGCAACAAAAAGTCCATGCCAGAACTATCCGCGTGCGTAAAGACTAAATCCCCAGAAAAAATAAAGAACTCATCAAAAGCACGTGATGAGAAAAAGATTCCCTGTCCACTGTGATTACTTGGATCAGTAGTTAACTTTCCCTTGCTCAATTCCAAGATAGATTCGCGCGGATCCTGCAACTTTAACAATCTGGCAATATGGTCAAAAATACCCTCACCATTGTCGACAATCGAAATCGAAACAAAATCAGGCGTTCTCTCTACATGTATATAAACCTCAGTTCCTTCTGAGTGATCAATGGCATTGTTCAGTATTTCAGTAAAACCATAATGACAAATATTGGCAATTTCTTTTGGTAAGCCATTAAATATTTCACTAAAGTCTCGAGAGTAGACTTCAGACTCCTCCAACCCCTTTAATTTAAATATGCCATCATGAAAACGTTTTGCGCCCAACTGATAAGTACGAGCCTTAGTGCTTCCACTCGAAGCTAAAAACCCATCTTTTACTAACGCGGCAAAATGCGCATGAATGGCCTGCCTTGTAAGGCCAAACTTTTCTATTGCTGCATGTGATAAATCTGGCCTATTAGCTTTGACGCCATCTATCAAGTACTGACGAATCTCTTGGGAGCGTTTAGTTTTGGCAAATTTCATGTCAATTTTTGTAAAGTTTTATGGAATTATTGTAAAGTTTTTTAAATTTATTGTAAAGTTTTAAGCAGGTAATTGACAAGAAAAGCCTAAAGGCAGTGATTAGAGTCGCTATAAAGTGCCCTTAAACCCAATTCACTGCTAAATCAAACTGGGTTTCTTTGGTAGTAGCTCGTATCCACTTGTATCCACTTTATAGCGACATTGCCATACGGCACTATGCTCGCGTTGATAGAGGGTTAAGTTACGGTGTATGAGTTGATGTGTACTTTCTTTTTTATTTGACATACACATACTTTAGCTTCTGACACCAGGCTAGAGCAACCTGATTGGAGGAAAAACAGGGGTCAATTTAGCCAAAATAAAGAGTGGCTAAGAGTGGAGCGTTTGTGGGGATTATTGGGGAGGGTGAGCGTTACTTTAAGTAACGCTTATTTGAGCATTCCCTTTAATTCATTAATTTGATCATCAAAATACCTAAAATTGACCATAGCATTTATTGGAATATATGCTTCAGTGCAGCCAAGCCTATGATTGCTATCCCAAACCTCCAATACGCCATTAGATAGGATGCATCGCTTGAATTCAAGCGCATCAATTTCATAACTTATTGCCGATTGATTGCTTCTATTTGAGGTGATATTGAAATCATGAAGCGGATCAAATCTTAATTTTTCATTTAGAAAATCCAAATAAATTCGTAGCTCTATAAGCTCATTTGCAGATTTGAAATTAAGAATAATGCCGCCTTTCGTCAATGCATAGGTATCAGCGTTAAATGGCTCTAAGACATAAAAATGTTGTTCTCTTCGTGCAACGAATCTTAAGTTATCTGGAATATTGATGGTTAAATCTCGATCCAACACTCCACCAGCCTTAAGGATTGCATATACCTCTGAATCTACGACACCCCTAAATCCATCCAACTCATATAAATGCTCTTTATATATTGTCTTTAGCCTTTTAATTCCAAAACTTTCTTCTAAAGCCAACTCAACGTAACTCCTAATAAGGGGTAAATTTTTAGAAATTTCTATCAAATCTTCAGACTGATCTGGATTAACAAAGGGCTCTTTATCAGCATGAGCTATTGCATGCCTACATTCACTATATAAATACTCCCCAACATCACGTCCATCAACTTCCAACTCTCTTAATCTTTTAATAGCTAGATGATTATCAAGAATTCCTTTATTTGCATTCATCCAAGCACCACGATTCTTGGCATCTGATATTGCTACAGTAAATGCTTTATACAAACTGAAAAATGAATAGAATGGATTTTCTAGAGAAATACCCTCTCTAAAAAATGCCAATGCAGTTCTAGCGTTCTCACCCAAATATTGCGGAATATGCTCTGGGTCTAAATAATTGGAAATTCCATTATTTCGCATGACCCCCATTGACCTTGGGCGGTCCCCACCCGTCCAATGCACGATCTCAAGCTTTCCACCTTCAAGCCAAGCTAGTGCACTAGCAAACTCCAAAATTACTTTTTTAGCAGCACCGGCACTCAAATTGTACGAGTCTGCTTTTAACGCAATGGCTGGCAATGTTGGAGTAGGCACCCCTTGCGCTTCTTCATAAGGCATGAGAATGAAATTTTTGCCTTCGTATTCAACTGCTTGAATTTGGGGAGGCCAGAATATGCTTGTCTCTATAACAGCGACAGTCCAGCTGCCTCTATCTTGTATAAGACTTTGAGCAAACGTGAATGGATTTATCAACGGCTTCATATTAATTGCTTAATTTAAGTACATTCACTTTAATACTTTCCCATGTATATAAAAAGACAAAACCCCCACCATTGCTGATGAGGGTTTGCTTTTCTGGTGGGCCCACCAGGACTTGAACCTGGGACCAAAGGATTCCGGTTTGTGTAGCTTTCACTACTCCCTGGACTATGCCTTCACCATATGCTTACGCACTTAGGTGGGTGCCGTCTAGTCTCTACACGTTCAAAGTAATTTCTTACTAAGCTTCGCTCGGCGTTAGCTTGGATATTTCTACCTTTAGCTTTCTCCGAATTTGACACCATCCCTTATGCAGTTTCCACGCATAAGGCACAACTTTCGCTATGAGTCCTCTGCTCTAACCAACTGAGCTATGGGCCCTAAAACTTACATTTACTACACACCTTTTACAGATGTTTTTTACTGCAAAACCACACTAAAACTGCATTTACTACACACCATGAAAAATGCCCTGGTGTGTAGTCGGTGTGTAGTGAATTTATACCGCCTAATTCACCACTAACCTCTTGAATCTACAGAGGTCTTTACGACAAGACCCCTAGGGCTTCTTTCTTATGAGTCCTCTGCTCTAACCAACTGAGCTATGGGCCCGTTAATCTTTACATGCTGTTTTGTACTTCTTAACCACTTCAAAACCACACTAAAACTGCATTTACTACACACCATGAAAAATGCCCTGGTGTGTAGTCGGTGTGTAGTGAATTTATACCCACTTACTCACCGTTAACCTCTTGAATCTACAGAGGTCTTTGCTACAAGACCCCTAGGGCTTCTTTCTTATGAGTCCTCTGCTCTAACCAACTGAGCTATGGGCCAGTAAATGCTTCAATCAATCTTCCTCGAGGAAAGTTTTGAGCTTGTCACTACGACTGGGATGACGCATTTTACGGAGTGCTTTTGCTTCGATCTGACGTATACGCTCTCTGGTGACATCGAATTGCTTGCCCACTTCTTCAAGGGTGTGATCTGTACTCATCTCTACACCAAAGCGCATACGCAATACTTTTGCTTCGCGTGGTGTGAGTGAGTCCAAGACATCCTTAACGACATCGCGCATGGAGTCATGCAAAGCTGCCTCTGCTGGCGCCAAGGTATTCGAGTCTTCAATGAAGTCGCCCAAATGAGAGTCTTCATCGTCACCAATTGGAGTCTCCATAGAGATAGGCTCTTTAGCGATCTTCATGATCTTGCGAATCTTATCTTCCGGAATCTCCATCTTGAGCGCTAAGGTTGCCGCATCCGGCTCATGACCAGTCTCTTGCAAGATCTGACGGCTGATGCGGTTCATCTTATTGATGGTCTCAATCATGTGCACTGGAATACGAATCGTGCGGGCTTGGTCAGCAATAGAGCGGGTAATGGCTTGACGGATCCACCAAGTTGCATAAGTAGAGAACTTATAACCACGACGGTACTCAAACTTATCTACCGCCTTCATCAAACCGATATTGCCTTCTTGAATCAAATCCAAGAACTGCAAGCCACGGTTAGTGTATTTCTTAGCAATGGAGATCACCAAACGCAAGTTAGCGACAGTCATTTCACGCTTAGCTTCACGGGCACGCTTCTCACCAGCGATCATCTGCTTGTTGACTTCCTTTAACTCAGGAAGAGGTAATACAACGCGTGTCTGAATATCGATCAGCTTCTGTTGAAGTTCTTGAATTGCAGGAACGTTACGCTCCAATAGGGCTGAGTAAGGCTTGTTCTCTTTAAGAAGCTTGGTGGTCCAGCCTAAGTTCATTGACATCTTAGGGAATTCTTTTAAGACTTCGCCACGATTCACGCCGACCTTGTCCACTAAGAGGCTCACAATACCGCGCTCTAGCTTCCAAACTTGGTCGACTTGTGAGCGCATGGTGTCGCATAACTTCTCAACACTCTTCGCGGTCAAACGGAAACCTAACATCTCATTACGGATGTTTTCTTGCGCTTTGACATAAGCGGGGCAGTTATAGCCATCTTTATCAAAGGCTCTACGCATCTTATCGGCTTGGGTACGCACGACTGCAAATTTCTCGAGGGAGATTTGCTTGAGCTCTTCGAGTTGCTTAGCATTTGCTGTAGCAGCTCCACCACCACCGCCACCTTCTTCGCCTTCGCCCTCTTCACCCTCTTCCGCATCAGGATCAATCTCTGGCTCTTCTGGCCCTAACTTGATATCTTCAGCATTAGGATCAACCAAGCCATCCACAAACTGATCGATTTCCATTTCACCGGAAGCAATCTTGGCAGCGTTGTCTAAGATCTCAGCAATAGTTACAGGGCAGGCAGACAAGGCCATCACCATGTCTTTTAAGCCTGCCTCAATCTTCTTGGCAATAACAATCTCGCCCTCACGGGTCAAGAGATCAACCGTACCCATTTCACGCATATACATACGCACAGGATCGGTAGTGCGACCGAATTCAGAATCCACTGTTGATAAAGCAGCCTCAGCCTCTTCCTCAGCCTCTTCCTCAGAAGTCGCTGCAGCCGTGTTCTCGCTCAGAAGCAATGTTTCTGCATCAGGCGCTTGCTCGTAAACAGTAATGCCAATGTCATTCAATAAACCAATCAAAGTCTCTAATGCATCCGCATCAGACAGCTCATCTGACATCACGTCATTCATCTCACCATGGGTTAAGTAACCCTTGGATTTACCCATCTTGATCAAAGTCTTTAAACGGGCACGACGGAGTTCTTGTTGCTCTTCAGAACCCAACTGCTGCGCAGCGAATTCTTTTAAGAGGGCTTTTTCTTTTGCTTTGCGCTCACGGGCTTTTTGGCGATCGGTCAGAACAACTTCACCACTCTCAACTGGCGCAACTTCAGCTTTTGGCTTACGGCCGCGTGTTTTCTTTTCCTCGACTACCTCAACTACGGGCAACAACGCTTCTTTTGCTTTTTTACCCTTAGCAACTGGCTCTGGCTTTGCGACAGCCTTGGCGACTTTAGCCGGTACTACCTTAGCGACTTTCGCAGGCACTTTTACTGCCGCCTTAGCGACAGGCTTAGCAGCTTGCTTCGCGGTAGGCTTAGCTACTGGCTTTGCGGCCACCTTCTTAGCGACTGGCTTCGCTTTGACTGCGACTTTCTTGGCAACCGGTTTCTTAGCGACTGGCTTTGCTTTGACTGCGACTTTCTTGGCAACCGGTTTCTTGGCTACTGGCTTTGCTTTGACTGCGACTTTCTTGGCAACCGGTTTCTTGACTGCTACTTTTGCTGGTACTTTTTTCGCAGCAGGCTTTTTAGCAACGGCTTTAACGGCGGGTTTTTTTGTCTTGGTAGTTGGCATTTGTTAGTACTTACTTACATTACTGGTGATTGATATCGACTGATTAAGTACAGCCCCGTTTGTCACTTGCCCCAAATTTCATCAAAATAATGCGCAAGTGACTGAATTAAATCGGTTTTTTTCTGGGAATAGAGGATTATAGTCGATTACGACATTTTTCCCCTGCTTCATCAGCAAAATAAGGGGATATTTTCAGAAAAATCTAGGGGGAATTCTGTAAATTCTTATGAGAATTTCAGTTTTTCACCCAATTCACGATATCGGGCCCGGTCTTGGTCGCTTGCCGAACCATCAGACAGCTTTTTGGTGATTTCATTCATCTCTTTTTTGAGCTGATTGGCCTGGAGCTTTTTAAAGGCGCCCTCAAGGTCTGCGCTAGCACCGGCCAAATCTAAATCGGATTCCATGACCCTTTTGCGTAATACCTCGTAAAGAGGTGCCAATTCACTCTGTGCTAATTGTTCTTGAAACATTGCAAAAGCCCCGGCACCCACTTCACCAGCTCCGCCATGTTCACCGAGGATGAGCTCCACACTGTCACATTGGATCAAAAGGTCTTGCATCATGCTCTTGGCATTGGGTGATCGCTGCTCTGCTGCTTCAATTGCCATACTGCGCTGATCTGAATTCAATGCTTTACCAAAATGCGGAAACTGCAAAACCACTCGCAAAATTTGTTCGGCCAAATCCATGGGTGCTTGTGGAGGAGGAATATTCTGCGCCATTCTTTTAGAAGCGCCTTTACCTGCTTGCCATGGCCCGCCTTGAGTGCGATTAGGGAAATTGCTTTGCTCAGTGCGTGGCTGCATTCTGGGCTGAGCTGATGGCGCCGCAGGCATAACAGTCAAGCCACAGAAGGTCTCTAACTCAGCTGGCGAGGAGTTCGTCCTAATGGCCAACTCTCTCAAGATTTGTGTACGCAAGGCAATTGGCGGCATTGATAGCAGCAATGGCTTGGCGGCATGATGCGTTTGCGCCCTACCTTCAGGAGTGGTGAGATCGTGGTCTGCGCTCGCTACCCTAAAGAAAAAGGTTGAAAGTGATGCTGCTTCCTTAATGACTTTCTCAAATGCAGGCGCACCATAAGCACGCACATAACTATCGGGGTCATGCTCCGTTGGCAAAAATAAGAAACGAATCTCTTTGTCATCCGACATCAAGGGTAAACAAGCCTCTAGAGCTCTTTGCGCAGCGCGCTGACCTGCGGAGTCACCATCAAAAGAAAACACAATCCGATCTGTTTGACGCAACAACATGCGCACGTGGTTTGCGGTACATGCTGTGCCTAGTGTGGCTACCGCATTCGGAAAGCCTAACTGTGCGAGCGCCACCACATCCATATACCCCTCACAGACCAACACATACTCTTGTGCACGAATGGCCTGGCGGGCCTCAAACAAACCATAGAGTGTGTTGCCCTTTGAAAATAATGGCGTCTCTGGAGAGTTGAGGTACTTAGGCTCGCCTTGATCGAGAATGCGTCCACCAAATCCAATCACTTGACCTTTGGGATTGCGAATCGGAAACATGATCCGATCTCGAAAACGGTCGTAGCGACGCACCGTTTGATTACCTTCACTTGCCTCACTCTGAATCAACAAGCCACCCTCCAATAAAGTCTTGGCAACCTCATCATTACTGTAGGGTCCGAAGACTGCCTCCAAGCCCTGCCAACCATCGGGCGCGTAACCTAAGGAGTAACGCTTGGCAATTTCGCCCGTCAAACCTCGGCCTTTGAGATAGTCAATGGCACGTGGGGCATTCTTGAGTTGAGCGCGATACCAATCCGCTGCAGAACTCATGACCTCACTTAAGGCCATGGCCTGCTGTTGGCGAGCCACATCCTGAACAGTACGCTCTTCACGCGGAACAGTGAGTCCAGCAGAACGCGCTAAGTCTTCAATCGCATCAACGTAACCCAGGCCTGAGTACTCCATCAGGAAGCTGATTGCAGAACCGTGGGCTCCACAGCCAAAGCAGTGATAAAACTGCTTATTCGGTGAAACAGAAAATGATGGAGATTTCTCTTGATGAAAGGGACACAAACCTTGATAGTTTGCGCCAGCCTTTTTGAGTTTTACATGCTGCCCAACCACATCAATGATGTCAACCCGATTTAATAGATCAGCAATGAAAGATTGAGGGATAAGCGCCATGAAACTTATTTTGCGAGAGCAGCCTTAACCAAGCCAGAGACTTTGCCCATATCCGCTTTACCTGCCAACTGGGGCTTCAGAATTCCAATGACTTTACCCATATCCTGCGGACCAGATGCGCCACTAGCACTAACGGCGGCCGATACTGCGGCAGCAATCTCAGCATCCGATAATTGCTCAGGAAGATAATCCTGCAAAATCACCATCTCTGACTGCTCTACCGCTACGAGATCATCACGCCCTGCTTTTGCAAATTGCTCAATCGAATCTTTGCGCTGCTTGATCAGTTTTTCAACAATCGCTAAAACGCCCGCATCATCCACCACCACACGCTCATCTACTTCACGTTGTTTGATGGCTGCTAATAGCAAGCGGATGGTTCCAAGACGTGTCACTTCTTTGGCACGCATTGCGGTTTTCATATCTTCGGTGATTTGGTCTTTGAGGCTCATAAATAAATCCGTTTAATGGAAATGAATTCTTATCGTAAATGCTCTGGTATTAAAAAAGCAAAAACCCGCTGCGAATCACCGTCAGCGGGTTCAAAGCCTCTCGGTGAGGAGAGCTTTAATATTCTGAAAAGCTACTTAGTAGAGCTTCTTAGGCAACATTTGGCTGCGAATACGCTTGTAATGGCGTTTTGCAGCAGCAGCTTTTTTGCGCTTGCGCTCAGCTGTTGGCTTCTCGTAAAACTCGCGCGCGCGCAAGTCGGTCAAGAGGCCGTTTTTCTCAATGGTGCGTTTGAAACGGCGTAAAGCTACTTCAAAGGGCTCGTTTTCGCGTAGGCGGACTGTAGTCATACTGGTTTAACTCGTTTATGCTCGAAAAATATCGAAATTTAACTGAATCATGGATTCTAGCACGACCAGGCCAAAAATGATTGTTTTAGGAGTAGAAAGTTCTTGTGACGAGACAGGGGTGGCTTTATACAACACCAAGCCCTGGGAAAGGGGTCTACCCGCCTCACAAGGGGTTTTGGGGCAAGGATTGCACTCCCAGATTGCCATGCACCGAGATTATGGGGGTGTTGTCCCAGAATTGGCCTCACGCGACCATATCCGCCGGGTTTTACCCCTTTTAGAACAAAGCCTTACGGAAGCAAGTCTGAAGCTGCGCGATATTGATGCGATCGCCTATACCCAAGGCCCAGGTTTAGCGGGCGCCCTCCTGGTCGGCACTGCTTTTGCCAAATCTTTAGCTCAAGGACTCAATATTCCCTCGATAGGGGTCCATCATCTTGAGGGCCATCTGCTTTCCCCGCTCTTAGGCCCATCTGCACCCCATTTCCCTTTTGTCGCCCTACTGGTTTCAGGAGGACACACCCAGCTCATGTTGGTCAAAGATATTGGCCAATACGAACTTCTTGGCGAAACGGTTGATGATGCCGCTGGCGAAGCTTTTGATAAAACCGCCAAACTCTTAGGTCTCGATTACCCCGGGGGAGCCGCTCTTTCTGCACTTGCCGAAAAAGGGCAAACAGGTCGCTTTGATTTACCTAGACCTATGCTGCATTCAGGAGATTTCGACTTTTCATTTTCAGGACTCAAAACTGCAGTCTTAAATCAAGTCAAACAGTTCGAAGCAAAGAACATCGCTAACACTGGTGAAGTTATGCAATTTCATGCGGATCTTGCGCGGGGTTTTGTTGAGGCTTTGGTTGCCGTTCTGCTTCGCAAGTCTGAAAAAGCAATTCAGCAGACAGGCTGCAAAGACCTGGTTCTCGCTGGCGGCGTTGCTGCAAACAAGCAACTCAGATTCGCGCTGAACGCAAGCGCTAGTAAACATGGCTTTGCAGTTCACTATCCCCCACTTGCACTATGTACGGATAACGGGGTCATGATTGCATTTGCAGGAGCGTTGCGCATGCTACAAAAAAATAATGCCGCGACTCAATCGGGATCGTTTGATGTCAAGCCCCGCTGGGACTTAGTGGATTCTTAGTGAGTTACTTCGTCAAACTAATTTTGGCGTAGGCACTGTGATTGTGAATCGATTCAAAGTTTTCAGCCTCAACTACCAAAGATTGAATACGTTGATCTTGTTGTAAGCGGCCAGCCACATCACGGACCAAGTCTTCTACAAACTTCGGATTGCTATAAGAGTGCTCAGTAACCCACTTTTCATCAGGGCGTTTGAGCAAACCCCACAACTCACTAGAGGCTTCGCTCTCTGCAGCAGAAACTAAATCTTCCACAGTCATTTGTGTTTGAGGATCAAGCGCCACTGACATGGTGACGTGTGAACGTTGGTTGTGCGCACCAAATTCAGAAATCTCTTTTGAGCAAGGGCACAAGCTCATGACAGGAACAACCGCACGTAAATGCAGCTGCGTTTCCAGAGTGCCACTGGCATTTTGACGAGCATGGGCTGTCCATGTAACCTCATAGTCCATCAAGCTTTCAACGCCAGATACCGGTGCAGATTTTTTAACAAAGTGAGTGTACGTAAATTGCACTTGGCCTTCAGTCGCATTTAACAGAGGCAACATCTCCTGCACTAAATTCACCGCAGTTGTGCTATCCACTGCTGCCTCTTGCTTTTGCAAGAGTGCAATGAAGCGTGACATATGCGTGCCTTTAATGTGTGCAGGTAAAGCGACATTCATTTCAAATGTAGCAACCGATGGAAAGCTACCGGCTTTACTACGCACAGTTAAGGGATGACGCACTCCACGAATCCCAACTTGCTCGATCGCTAAGGCCCGCTCATCCCGAGTTGACTGCACATCGGGCATGCTTTGGGTCTTTAAAAAGGCTGCGCTTAAATCATTCATGGGTATATTTTCGGATAAAACCGAATTATTTGCCGATCACTGCCGGATTAATAGGCAGGATCACCGGAAATCGCTCCTGAATCGACTTCAAAATCCCTTCGGCATTTAAACCGCAGCCGGCCATCAGTAGCTTGTAATCACCATGCTCAATAAAGCTGTCGGGTAAGCCCAATTGAAGAAGGGGTTTATTGATACCCATTGCAGCCAGCGCTTCTAAGCAAGCGCTGCCCGCTCCACCCAGAATCACGCCGTCTTCAATCGTCACAAAGTAATCATGGTCCTGGGCCAAAGTCTTTAACAACTCGACATCGAGCGGTTTAACAAAGCGCATATTTGCTACTGAAGCGTTGAGTTGTTCAGCCACTTCCAGGGCGGGATAGAGCAAAGTACCAAAAGCCAAGATCGCAATACGCTTACCGGATACCGCAGAAGATCTTCGGCGAAGCTCTGCTTTACCAAATGGAACAGTACGCAATTCTTTTGAAGGAATTGAACCAATACCTGCGCCTCGTGGATAACGAACAGCACTAGGATGATTCTGGTGATAAGCCGTTGTCAGCAGATCTCGACACTCAGCTTCATCGCTTGGCGTCATGATCAACATGTTTGGAATACACCGCAAGAAAGCGATATCGTATGAGCCAGCATGGGTTGCGCCATCCGCCCCAACTAGGCCAGCGCGATCGAGAGCAAACAGAATCGGTAGATCCTGGATCGCCACATCATGAATCAATTGATCGTAGGCACGCTGTAAAAAGGTCGAGTAGATCGCAACAACCGGCTTCATGCCTTCGCAAGCCATGCCAGCCGCAAACGTGACCGCATGTTGTTCGGCAATGCCAACATCGTAATAACGATTTGGAAACTGTTTCTCAAATTCTACTAAACCAGAGCCCTCACGCATTGCTGGCGTAATGCCAATCAGCAAGGGATCGGCGTTTGCCATATCACATAGCCACTCACCAAAGACCTGAGTAAACGTTTTGTTAGCAGGAGCTGCAGGCTTTTTAACGCCCTCATCCGGATTAAATTTACTGGGGCCGTGATACAGGACTGGGTCCGCTTCGGCCAATTCATAGCCCTGACCTTTGCGAGTAACCACATGCAAGAACTGGGGACCACGCCCTTCTATCGCCAGGCGTCGTACGTTCTGCAACATGGGCACCAAGGCATCAAGATCATGTCCGTCGATGGGACCAAAATAATTAAAGCCAAATTCTTGGAAGATTGTTGAAGGTGAGACCATACCCTTGGCGTGATCTTCAAGACGCTTAGCAAACTCCCGTAGCGGAGGAGCAATAGAAAGCACACTATCGATCCCTTTTTTAGTGGCTGAATAAATATTGCCACTCAGTAATCTTGCCAGGTGACGATTCAAAGCACCCACTGCTGGTGAGATCGACATATCATTGTCATTCAGAATCACAACAAGTGGTAGATCGTCATAGACACCTGCGTTATTCATTGCCTCAAAGGCCATGCCGCCAGTCATCGCGCTATCACCAATGACTGCAACTGCTACGTGACGCTCGCCAAGGGTTTGAAAAGCACGGGCCATACCCATTGCTGCAGAAATACTCGTAGATGAATGACCGGTACCAAAGGCATCGTATTCACTTTCAGAGCGGCGTGGAAAACCTGCCAAGCCATCGAGTTGACGCAAGGTGTTCATTTGCTCACGACGTCCCGTCAATATCTTATGGGGATAACTTTGATGCCCTACGTCCCAAACGATTCGATCAGCTGGCGTATCAAATACATAATGAAGCGCAATCGATAGCTCAACAGTGCCCAAATTAGAGGAAAGATGCCCGCCTGTCTTAGAAACTGAATCTAAGATAAATTGACGTAACTCATCTGCCAGCTCAGGCAAGTCTTCGCGAGAGAGCTTTTTTAAGTCTGCGGGAGTGTGAATAGAATCTAAAGTCATTGAGTCAAAAAATAGGTGATGGTTCTTTACTTGCCGCGATTCACCATCAAAAGCGCCAACTCTTTTAATGCTTGCGCCTTACTGCCAAAACTAGCCAAACTCGCAATTGCCTCGACCTGAAGCTCTTGGGCCTGCTTACGGGCATAGTCTAAACCCATCAAGCTGACATAGGTTGGTTTGTCCTGGGCAGCGTCTTTTCCAGCAGTTTTTCCTAGGGTTTGACTATCGCCGGTGACATCCAAGACATCATCGATGATCTGAAAAGCCAGACCCAACTTTTGCGAGTAATTACGCAAGTGCATCATTTGAGCCTGATCGAGATGGGATGCGATAGCGCCCATCTCAACTGCACACGACAATAACGCACCGGTTTTCATGGCGTGCATTTGCTGCAAACCCGATAAGTCCAATTGCTTACCCACATTCTCTAAATCAATCGCCTGACCGCCAGCCATTCCTCGAGAGCCAGATGCTGCAGCAAGTGCACTGATCATCGAAAGACGAATCTCAGCTGAACAATTAGCATGAGCCAAGATTTCAAAAGCCCGTGTTTGTAAAGCATCGCCAACCAAGAGTGCAGTCGCTTCATCAAATGCTTTATGCACAGTGGGTCGTCCGCGCCGTAAATCATCGTCGTCCATGCAAGGCATATCATCATGGACTAGTGAATAGGCATGAATACATTCAATGGCGGTAGCAGCCGCATCCAAAGTTTCAGGATTAGCATCACCCAATTCGCCGGCGGCATAAACCAACAGTGGCCGCATGCGTTTACCCCCACCTTGAGCCGCATACCGCATTGCTTGATGCAAGCGCGTGGGGATCGAGGTTTGCGCATCGAGCAAACTTTCTAAAGCTTGCTCGCTCCTGTGCGTATGACTCGCAAGCCATTCAGTAAATGAAATTAATTCGCTCATGGTGAACTACCTAGAGTGCAATCTAAGCTTCGAAGACTCTCACCTGTTGCTCAACTTGCGCCAAGACAGCCTGGCAATGTTTAAGCAAGGCTGCGCCCCGTTGGTAGGCCAATAAAGTTTCTTCCAGAGAAAACTTGCCTGATTCCATGTCAGAAATCAGCTTCTCAAGCTCTTTAACGGCTTGCTCGTAGCGCAAATTCGGATCAATTTGAACCTCTAGGCCAGCGCCTGAGTTCTCGGGTTTTTTAGATGCCATATGCTGACTTTCTCTGGATTTCCATGCGAATAGCCCTACATATTAAAGCGATATGGGGTCTAGATGGGTATAATCACTCCCTTCCTTTCCAATATCGATACGTCGATGGTTGGATTGGTTATTCCGCTTAGCTTCGGCTGACGTTTTCGGGGGTGGGGAGAATGACTAATCTGGCTACCGTGCAGAAACTTGCACCGTCCAATCTACAACTGCCGGTTTCGGCATATTTTGACGTTGATTTATACCAACGTGAAATTGAACTGCTTTTTAAGCAGGGGCCGAGTTATGTCGGTCACGAACTCATGGTTCCTGAAAAAGGCTCCTATCGCACAATTGCTGCCGAAAACGAGGGGCGCATACTGGTGCGCAATGAATCTGGTGTCGAATTACTTTCCAACGTTTGCCGCCATCGTCAGGCGCTCATGCTCAATGGCAGCGGCCAAGTCGATAACATTGTTTGCCCCTTGCATCGCTGGACTTATGATTTACATGGCGAGCTCTTGGGCGCACCTCACTTTGAAGATAAACCTTGTCTTAACTTAGGCAAGTCTCCCCTGCAAAACTGGCAAGGGCTTCTGTTTGAAGGTCCACGGGATGTTTGCAAAGACCTAGCGAATCTCGGCGTTGCTGATGATCTCAAGTTTGATGGCTATGTCTTAGACCATGTTGAAGTGCATGACTGCAACTACAACTGGAAGACCTTTATTGAGGTTTATCTTGAGGACTACCATGTAGTTCCTTTTCATCCAGGCTTAGGTAAGTTCGTTTCTTGCGAAGACTTACATTGGGAATTTGGTGATTGGCATAGCGTTCAAACTGTAGGCATTCACAAGAATCTGGAAAAACCAGGCTCTGCTACTTATCAGCAATGGCATGACGCTGTCTTACGTCAATTCAATGGGAAGACACCGCGCCATGGCGCAATTTGGTTAACCTATTACCCTAATGTCATGGTTGAGTGGTATCCAGGCGTCCTCTGCGTTTCTACCCTGCACCCTATGGGCCCTAATAAAACTCGCAATATTGTCGAATTTTATTATCCGGAAGAAATTGCCCTATTCGAACGGGATTTTGTTGAGGCCGAGCGCGCTGCTTATATGGAAACCTGCGTTGAAGATGATGAGATCGCAGAGCGGATGGATGCGGGTCGCGCAGCCCTGCTGGCGAGGGGTATCAATCAGGTTGGCCCTTACCAAAGCCCAATGGAGGATGGTATGCAGCACTTCCATGAGTGGTATCGGCGAGTCATGCAATTTTCTGACATCTAACAATGCTTTAATTGGGAATCTCGCTTAAAGATAGGCTTACCAATGAACCCACTGATCACTGCTAATCAACTCGAAGAAGTCATTAATAGCGGCGAAGATGTGTTGATCTGTGACTGTCGCTTTGATTTAGCCAATCCATCAGCGGGCAAGACAGCCTATTTAGAAAATCATATTCCTGGCGCTCTTTACGTTGATCTCGATCAGGATTTATCAGGCAGCAAAACCGGTAAAAATGGTCGGCACCCTTTGCCATCCCCTGAAGCCTGGGCTGAAACAAAAACACGTCTAGGGATGGACAACAACACTTTGGTTGTTGCTTACGACAATCAAGGCTCCATCTTTGCTAGCCGTCTGTGGTGGATGCTCAAAGCTACAGGCCATGCTAACGTGCGCGTACTCGATGGTGGACTTGATGCTTGGAGTGGTCCGATTGGCAAAACTCCACGCCAACCTACTGCTAGCGCCCATCCTATCGATGCCATGCCTTATGTTGGGCTAGCATTACTGGAAGAGGTGCTTACAAATCTTCAAACTCATCAAAAGAAAATTGTTGATGCCAGAGCAAGCGATCGGTTTCATGGTGAGAATGAAACGCTGGATCCCGTTGGTGGCCATATTCCAGGGGCCCTCAATCATTGCTATAAAGAAAATCTCTCTGGAAAACTCTTCAAATCGCCTGAACAGCTCTACCAAGATTATGTGAACTTACTTGGCACCACTAAAGCAGCAGAAGTGATTCATCAATGTGGATCTGGCGTGACCGCTTGCCATAATTTACTAGCGATGGAAGTTGCCGGCTTAAGGGGTGCGTGCTTATATGCGGGCAGCTGGAGCGAATGGTGTGCTGATCCCAGTCGCCCTGTAGAGCGTTGATTTAAGCGCTATGACGCTTGCGATAAGAGCAGTACAAAACCTACTCCACAAGCAATCAATATAGTTTGGCGCAATGACTCGGCCCAATGTGGTCGACGATGCATTTGTGGAATGAGATCGCTCACTGCAATATAGATAAAACTACTCGAAGCAATCACCAGTAAGTAGGGCATCATCGCATGGGCTTTTTCTAGAAAGAAGTAAGCCAAAACACCTCCGATCACAGCTGATAAACCACAAAGCAAGTTATATAGGAGCGCTCGACTTTTTGAAAATCCCGCATTCAGCAACACCATGAAGTCGCCAATCTCTTGGGGAATTTCGTGAGCAATGATGGCAATCGCAGTAAAGAAGCCCACTTCATAATTAGCCATAAAAGCAGCGGCAATCAAAACGCCATCGACAAAATTATGCAGGCCATCACCAACCAATATCATCCACCCGCTTCTACCTGCGACTTCAGCATCATGGCCATGATGGTGCTCATGGCCATCACCCTCATGATGATGACTATGTCTTAGCAAAGCAATTTTTTCTAATAAGAAAAACCCCAACAGGCCAGCCAATAAAGTTCCGAACAAAATTTGCGGCTTGGTATTAGGAAAGCTAAATGCTTCTGGTAAAGAATGCAATAAGGCCGTTGCCAACAAAATGCCGACTGAAACGCTCACCATATTGTCGACCATCTTGGAAAGCAAGCCCAAGGAAAAGCTAGCTGCAATTAAGACACTCACCAATCCCGCAAGAATGGTCACTAACAGAATGTTTTGAAGAATAGACACCGGTTAAATAACTCCGTTTTTCTTGAACCAGGCTAAGCACTTGCTCCAGCCATCTTTGGCAGGACCTTCACGATAGGAGTCTCGATAGTCCGCATGAAAGGCGTGCGGAGTATCAGGATAGACCACGATCATAGAATCTCTCGCTGCAGGATTAGTGGGCGCTGCTTTTGCCAATGCTGCCCGCATTTGCTCAACACTCTCTAGAGAAATGCCGGTATCCGCTCCGCCATAGAGGCCGAGGACAGGGGCATGTAATTGAGCAGCAATGTCTACGGGATGCAAAGGATTACCTGGAGTTTTGTCACCAATTAAACGTCCATACCAAGCTACCCCGGCCCTCACTTGCGGCAAGGTCGCAGCTAACCAGGTGATACGACCACCCCAGCAGAATCCAGTAACGCCAACCCGTTTTAGGTCACCACCATTTTTGCCAGCCCAAGTCATGGTGGCCTTGAGATCACCAATCACCTGATCATCCGGTGTTTTAGAAATGACGTTAGTAAAAATCTCGGCAATGCTGCCATAGTTATTCGGATCTCCGGCGCGCATAAAAAAATCTGGTGCGATGGCAAGATAACCAAGCTTTGCGAAGCGTCTGGCAACATCAGCAATGTACTCATGCACGCCAAAGATTTCACTTACTACAATCATGACTGGCAAAGATGTTTTAGCATTCTGTGGACGTGCAACGTAGATGGGTAGCTGATAGTCGCCCATCTGAATATTCTGCTCGCCAGCCTCAAGACCGACAAAATCGGTTTTGATTGCAGCAGCCATCACTGGCATAGATGCTGGGGCAAAGCCAACCCCCATCACTCCTGCAGTCAGTGCAGAAGTTTTTAAGAAAGCTCTTCGATTTAAGGGCATATTTGATTTCATTAATGTGCTTCCTCCCAGTTATCACCAACCCCAATACTAACCACTAATGGGACTTTAAGTTGCGCAACCTGACACATCAACTCAGGCAATTTCGCTTGTAAGATTTCAATCTCGTCCAAGGGAACATCAAACACCAATTCATCATGGACCTGCAAGAGCATCTTAGTCTTCAATTGCTCCTTCTCTAACCAATCTTCTACTGCAATCATTGCCAGCTTAATTAAATCTGCCGCAGTACCTTGCATAGGCGCATTAATTGCGGCTCGTTCAGCACCTTGTCTGCGCGGACCATTAGACTTAATCTCAGGCAACCACAAGCGTCTCCCAAAAACGGTTTCAACATAACCCCTATCGCGAGCCTCTAGACGAGTTCTCTCCATGTATTGGGCAACGCCAGGGTAACGCTCAAAATACTTGGCAATGTAATTCTGAGCTGCCCCTCTTTCAATGCCCAGATTTCCCGCTAGACCAAATGCGCTCATGCCATAAATCAAGCCGAAGTTGATCACCTTGGCATAACGTCGCTGCTCCGAGCTCACCTCCGCCAAGGGGATCCCAAAGATCTCCGCAGCAGTTGCCTGGTGTACATCCTTGCCCGTAGCAAATGCCTCGAGTAGATTTGCATCTTCAGCAATATGCGCCATGATGCGCAACTCGATTTGTGAATAGTCAGCTGAGAGCAATTTACATCCTGGTGCGGGAATAAACGCTTCACGAATGCGCCGCCCCTCTTCAGTTCGTACTGGAATATTTTGTAAATTGGGTTCGCTCGATGCCAAGCGACCAGTGACTGCAACGGCTTGAGAGAAATTGGTATGCACGCGCCCAGTTTGAGGATCTGCCATCCTTGGCAATTTCTCAATATAAGTCGACATCAATTTAGCGAGACTGCGGTAATCCAAAATGCGAGCAGGTAATGGGTAGTCTTCTGCCAGCTTTTTTAAAACTTCCTCATCGGTGGAAGGGCTACCAGATGGGGTTTTCTTGATCACAGGTAATTGAAGCTGGCCAAACAGAATCTCCGCAATTTGTTTTGGTGACTGAATATTAAAAGGCTGACCGGCTAACTGATGGATCTCCCTCTCCAAGGCTAACAAGCGCTTACCAATTTCTTGACCTTGCTGAGCCAATAAGGAAGAGTCAATCCGAATGCCATTGCGCTCCATGATGCCGAGGACGCGCATTGCGGGCATTTCAATTTTTTCGTAGACGTAGAGCAAGCCGGGGCTAGTCTGAATTTGAGGCCACAAGGCCAGATGCAAGCGTAAGGTGATATCAGCGTCTTCAGCAGCGTACTTGGTGGCTGTTTGTAGATCAACCTGATCAAAACCAATCTGATGAACGCCTTTGCCACAAACCTCTTCATACTTAATCGTCTTCATCCCCAGATGACGCTCTGCTAAGTTGTCCATATTGTGTGGCATATGAGACTCCAACACATAAGACTCGAGCAAGGTATCGAACTGGACACCCCGTAAGGTGATGCCATAGTTTGCAAAAATATGGGCGTCATACTTTAAGTTTTGACCCACCTTGAAATGCGTTTTGCTCTCTAGCCAAGGCTTTAGTCGGTCAAGTACATACTCCCGCTTTAATTGCTCTGGCGCATTGAGATGACCTACCGGAATATAACAAGCCTCGCCTGCATGTACTGATAAGGAAATACCCACTAACTGCGCGGCAAGTGCATCCAAACTGGTGGTCTCAGTATCCACTGCGGTGAGACTCGCTCCTTGAATTTTCTGAATCCATTTATCTAGACCAGCCTCATCCAAAATGCACTCATAATTTTTTTCAACAGCACTGTGCATCGCACCCATTTCAGGCGATGGTGAAGTAGTAGCCTCCAAGGATAAGGAGGTTGGCGAAGTGACTTGAGATGAACCACCGACCTGCTCAACTTCGCGTAACCAAGTTTTAAATGCGTAACGTTCAAATAATTCACGCAGTAGCTGACTGTCTTCTGGTTTTGCATGAAGCTCATCTAGGCTGGGCACTTGGGATGACAAATCGCAATCTGTCTTCACAGTAATGAGTTGTCGCGCTTGAGGTAACCAAGCGAGAGCAGCTCGTAAATTTTCACCAACGACGCCTTTGACTTGATCCGCATTCGCCATCAAGTTGTCGAGGTCCCCAAACTCAGCCAACCATTTATTCGCTGTCTTTGGGCCTGCTTTTGGTACCCCAGGTACGTTATCTACCGCATCGCCGATGATGCTCAGATAATCTACGATGCGCTCTGGAGGGACGCCAAACTTCGCAACCACCCCTTCAGCATCCAGACGTTCATCAGTCATCGTATTAATCAAACTCACTGATGAGTTCACAAGCTGGGCCAAGTCTTTATCCCCAGTAGAGATAATCGTCTCCCAGCCAGCCTGAGTTGCCTGGCAAGCCAAGGTGCCAATCACGTCATCAGCCTCGACCCCTGAAACCACTAAAACAGGCCAGCCTAGGGCCTTGACCAGGGCATGAATTGGCTCGATTTGCTTCACCAAATCTTCTGGCATCGGGGAGCGATGGGCTTTGTACTCGGGATACATCTCATCCCGAAAGGTCTTCCCTTTGGCATCAAAAATACAGGCAATATGGTCAGCCTGAATCTCTGAACGAGCACGGCGCATCATATTCACCATGCCGTAGATCGCCCCAGTGGGGTCACCCGCCCCATTTCTGAGATCTGGCATGGCATGAAAGGCGCGATAGAGGTAACTTGAGCCGTCTATCAACAAGAGTCTATGTTTAGTCATCCCTCAATCGTACAATCTAGTGGTGAACTACCTACAAGTCTGGTGATGCTACTACTAGGCAGTGGGTTTAAAAAGGTGAAAATCATGCATGCTATCAATTACTTATTTGGCCACACTTTGAGCTCTTTCCTAACTTTATTGAGTTTTCTGGTAGCGTTTGCTGCTGTTGGGATTAACTCCAGTTTGGCGCAATCGGCTAGTCAAGCGCTCAGCCCTACCGAACTCGAAATGATCAACAATCAGCCGATCGCTAAATCATCGAGCGCCTCCGAGAGCACAACTACCCCCGCACAACGTAAACCAAGCTATCAATATACCGATAAGAATGGCACGCAAATTACCGAATACAAAGATGTCAATAGTCCAACCCAGGTTCAAGTCAAGACCCGCCTAACTACTTATGACATGTCTCCACCAGACTCAGTGATGCCTGGACCTTCCTCTGGCGAGGGTAGCTTACTGAGCGTACCTAGCATCAGCATTCCACTGCAGTAATTCATGGCTGTTTTTACCCCACTTGAGCTGAGCGATATCTCAGCGTGGATTGCTCGAGATTTTCGGATTGGCGATGCCACTGGCATTCGTGGCATTCATGGTGGAATTGAGAATTCCAATTTCTTTTTGGATACCTCGCTGGAAGGCAAGCCCCAAGAATATGTCCTCACCATCTTTGAAAGACTGACTGCCGAGCAGCTTCCCTACTATCTCGAGTTGATGCGCCATTTAGCCAATCGAGGTATTTCGGTACCCAGACCAATTGAAAACCAATATGGTGAAATCCTATTTGAACTTCAAGGCAAACCCGCAGCCATAGTCAGCAAGCTTCCGGGCTTATCTAGACTGAGCCCAGATAGCCATCACTGTGCCCTAGTTGGTGAAATGCTAGCCAAGATGCATCTAGCAGGAAAAAACTTTGGGCAGACCCAAGAAAACCTTCGCAGCTTAGCTTGGTGGCAAAAAACAGTTCCGGAAGTCCTCCCCCATTTGAGCGCAGATCAACAAGATCTTCTTCAAACTGAGTTAGCAGCACAAGAGCAATTTTTTGCTTCTTCTGAATATTCCGCGCTACCATTTGGCGCCAGTCACTGCGACTTGTTTAGGGATAATGTCCTGTTTGACCCACAACCGAATCAATCCCCCGATCTTCTGGGTGGCTTCTTTGATTTCTACTTCGCAGGAACTGATAAATGGTTATTTGACCTCGCGGTCACGGTAAATGACTGGTGTCTTGCTGAGAATAAAAAAGATTTGGATCCACAACGACTCGAGGCAATGCTCAATGCTTACGAAGCGATTCGTCCGTTAAGTCCCATTGAAAAAGAGTCTTGGTCAATGATGTTGCGTGCAGCTGCACTGCGTTTTTGGATATCCCGGCTCTGGGATTTTTATCTACCTCGCAATGCCGAAATGCTCACACCACATGATCCAAAGCATTTCGAAAAGATTCTACTTAGCCGGCGCGCCGTATGAAACTCAACTCAGTAGGCATTCAAGAGGGCTATCACTGGATTCGCCAGGGCTTTTGGTTATTTAAGCAAAATCCCCTTGCCTTTCTGATGCTCGTCTTCATCTATGTTTTAGTTGCACAACTGGCTATTTTGATTCCGATCATTGGCGTCATTGCCGTGCTCGTTTTGACCCCCACCCTATCTGTAGGCTTTATGACGGCTTGTCGCCAAGCGATTCAGGGAGAGCGGATTGTTCCACAAGTCTACTTTTGTGCGCTTCGATCAACTCCACTGATTCGCAAGCGCATTCTGCAATTGGGCTTGCTCTACGCCATCATGATTTTTGGGCTGAGTTTGATCCTGGGTTTATTCATCAACGTTCAAGCCCTCATTCCCTTAATTAGCAATGATCAAGCCATAACACCTGAAGCAATCCATCAGCTCTATTGGGCTTTACTGATTGGCGGTTTACTCTACTTCCCTATTGCGGTATTAATGTGGTTCTCCCCTGTACTCGTTGCTTGGGAAAACATGTCAATCCCACAGGCACTTTTCTCAAGTTGGATAGCGTGTTGGACAAACCGTGGGGCATTTCTGTACTACATCCTAATCTGGGCAGCGATTCTGGTCGCCATTCCTCTATTGGTCGGCGCATCACTAGATACAGTGAACCTGGGTCAAGCCGCTTCTTTCATCATTGCGCCGATTTCAATGGGTGGTCTCACCATCATGCATTGCTCTTTTTATGCGAGCTGGAAGGGTAGCTTCATTACTGATGAAGCAATGGTAATGGGCGATTAATCTATCGCAGCCAACTTAGCAATACTAAGCTGTAGCCACTTAATGCCATTGCGCTTGAAATGAATTTGGGCCCGTGCATCAGCATCCAACCCCTCTAAAGCAGTAACGCGGCCTTCACCAAACTTTGTGTGAAAGACATTTTGGCCAATCTTAAATGGATACGTATCACGCGGGGGCGCAGCCATTCTTTTGACGGTAGTTGCTAGCGAACTATGGGGCTTAGTCGCTTGACGATCGCTGCCGGAATCAAAGAAATCATTTGACTCATACTCGCGTTGACGGGTATAGCCGTCATTCCAGGTAGAGCCCGAAGTACGGCCACCCCAACGTGCGTCTTTGGCTTTAGGAGTTAACCATTTCAGCGAATCAGCCGGTAGTTCCTCGAGGAAGCGGGAAGGCATGTTGTAGCGCACCTGACCATGCAACATACGAGATTGGGTATGCGACAGATATAGACGTTCTTTGGCACGAGTGATCGCAACATACATTAAGCGCCGCTCTTCTTCTAGGCCATTGAGTTCGTTAACGCTGTTCTCATGAGGGAATAAACCCTCTTCAAGACCAGTGATAAAGACGGATGTGAACTCCAGGCCTTTCGCAGAATGGACCGTCATTAATTGCACAGCATCCTGCCCAGCCTGGGCTTGGTTATCGCCAGCCTCTAATGAAGCATGAGACAAAAAGGAAGCCAGGGGTGAAACTTCAACATCACCTGGCGCATTCTCACCGGGCAAGGTGGCTGCTTTAGCGTCTTGCCCATAGCCCTCTTCTGCAATAAATGCAGTAGCAGCGTTAATCAATTCCTGTAGGTTCTCCACTCGATCCTGGCCTTCGCGCTCACCCAAGTAATGCTGAATCAGGCCGCTATGCTGAATCACGAACTCCACGGTTTCAGGCAAAGTATTGTGTCGGGTTGCTTCACGCATATGATCAATCAAACGCACAAAACCGCCAAGCGCAGCTCCCGCCTTACCCTCTAGGCTAGAGGCAGCCAAGTAAAGAGAGCATTGTTGATTACGGGCGGCATCTTGCAATGCCTCGATTGAACGAGCACCTATGCCACGCGTCGGGAAGTTCACCACCCGCGAGAAAGAAGTATCGTCATTGGGATTCTCGAGCAAACGTAAATAAGCTAAAGCGTGCTTAATCTCAGCACGCTCGAAGAAGCGCAAGCCACCATACACACGATAAGGCAGCCCTGCAGAGAACAAAGCATGCTCAATAATTCGTGACTGGGCATTGCTACGGTAGAGCAGTGCAATCTCTGTGCGCTTAATACCACTATTGATCAGGGCCTTGATTTCATCTACGAGCCAAGCAGCCTCTAGGCCATCACTTGCAGCCTCATAAATACGTACTGGCTCACCATGCCCAGCATCTGTTCGAAGATTCTTACCGAGCCGCTCAGTGTTATTGGAAATCAGGTGGTTCGCCGTATCGAGAATATGTCCATGTGATCGATAGTTTTGTTCCAATTTCACCATCATGGGATGAAACTGTTTTTCATATAAACGCATGTTTTCAACATCGGCGCCACGGAAAGCATAAATACTTTGATCATCATCACCCACTGCAAAGACAGCACTTCGCTGCGTAGAGGAACGGCCACCGTCATGTCCAGAAAGTAATTTGAGCCAGGCATATTGCAAGGCATTTGTATCTTGAAACTCATCAATCAAAATATGACGAAAGCGTTCTTGATAATGCGTCCGAATCGCTTCAGAGTGCTTGAGCAATTCATAACTACGCAGCAAGAGCTCTGCAAAATCTACCACGCCTTCACGCTGACATTGCTCATCGTAGGCTTGATAGAGTTGTGCCATCTTGGCCTGAAAATCATCGCCGCTATCTATATCCTTGGCACGCAGACCTCGCTCTTTGGCATGGGCGATAAAGTACTGCAATTGCTTAGGTGGGTACTTTTCATCATCCACCTTTAGGCCCTTCAACAAGCGCTTAATGGCTGAGAGTTGATCTTGAGTATCCAGAATTTGAAAAGTGGAGGGCAAACCGGCTTCTTTGTGGTGAGCTCTGAGTAGTCGATTACAAAGACCATGAAAGGTCCCAATCCACATGCCGCGGGTATTAATCGGTAACATCGCCCCCAAGCGAATCAGCATTTCTTTGGCGGCTTTATTCGTAAAAGTCACCGCTAAGACCCCAATTGGGGAAACTTGCCCTGTTTGGATCAACCAAGCGATTCGGGTAGTGAGCACACGAGTCTTGCCACTTCCTGCCCCCGCCAGAATTAAAGCAGATTGGGCATGGCCGTTTTGATCAACAGGAGGGAGGGTAACTGCCTCGCCCTGTTCTGGATTGAGGTTGGCGAGTAAGTCGGAGTACATCAGCCCAATTATAATTTGCCTCTTATGCCAAATGCCTCGAATACCCCTAATTCATCATCAAAAAATCCTGAGGGCAATCAGCAACCCTTGGATGAACTTGCTAAATCCTATGAACCAGCCCCGATTGAAGCCTTTTGGGGTCCCGAGTGGGAAAAGCGGGGCATTGCCGATGCAACGCTAGATGAGGGTAAAGGTGACTTTAGTATTCAGCTCCCACCACCCAATGTAACGGGCACCCTCCATATGGGGCATGCTTTTAATCAAACCATCATGGATGGGCTGGTTCGACATGCACGCATGTCAGGTAAAAATACCCTGTGGGTGCCTGGCACCGATCATGCTGGTATCGCCACCCAAATCGTGGTTGAGCGTCAGCTCGATGCCCAAAAAGTTTCTCGTCACGATTTAGGTCGTGAGAAGTTCTTGGAAAAAGTGTGGGAGTGGAAGGAAACTTCTGGCTCGACCATCACCCGCCAAATTCGTCGCCTCGGTGCATCGATCGATTGGGCTAAAGAATATTTCACGATGGACAGCAAAATGTCCAAAGCCGTGGTTGAAGTCTTTGTGCGTCTCCATGAGCAAGGCCTCATTTACCGCGGTAAACGGCTTGTCAACTGGGATCCTGTTTTGGGTACTGCCGTTTCTGATCTCGAAGTAGTTAGCGAAGAAGAAGACGGCTCGATGTGGCATATCCGCTATCCGCTCGCAGACGGTTCTGGCCAACTGATTGTGGCCACCACTCGCCCCGAGACCCTATTGGGTGACGTGGCGGTGATGGTCAACCCCAACGATGAGCGCTATCAACATCTGATTGGTCAATCCGTTGTGTTGCCGCTTTGTGATCGTGAGATTCCAATCATTGCTGACGACTACGTCGATCTGAGCTTTGGTACTGGGGTCGTTAAAGTCACCCCCGCACATGACTTCAATGACTATGCGGTTGGTCAACGCCATCAATTACCTCTCATTAATATTCTCACACTAGATGCCAAGATTAATGAGCATGCACCAGCGGCATATCAGGGCTTAGATCGCTTTGCTGCACGCAAACAAATTATTGCCGATCTAGACCAAGCTGGACTCTTAGAAAAAGTGCAGCCTCACAAATTGATGGTTCCACGCGGCGACCGAACCCAAACCATCATTGAGCCCATGTTGACTGACCAATGGTTCGTGGCTGTCTCTAAACCCAGTCCCGATAATCAATACAAACCTGGTTCCTCGATCGCAGCTGCCGCCTTAGAGGCGGTAACCAAAGGCGACATCAAACTGGTTCCGGAAAACTGGATCAGTACTTACACGCAGTGGTTAGAAAATATCCAAGACTGGTGTATCTCTCGTCAACTCTGGTGGGGCCATCAAATCCCCGCTTGGTATGGCGATCAAGGTCAAATCTTTGTAGCACGCTCTGAATCAGAAGCGAAAGCGCAAGCAGCTGCAGCGGGCTACTCAGGAGAGTTAAATCGTGATCCCGATGTATTGGATACCTGGTTCAGCTCCGCTCTCGTTCCTTTTAGCTCTCTCGGCTGGCCAGATAAAACCCCTGCGCTTGACCATTTCTTACCCTCTTCTGTTTTAGTTACTGGCTTTGACATCATCTTCTTTTGGGTAGCACGCATGGTGATGATGACTTGTCATTTCACTGGTAAGGTCCCTTTCCATACGGTATATGTACATGGCTTAGTGCGCGATGCTGAAGGTCAGAAAATGAGTAAGTCCAAGGGCAATACCTTAGACCCCATCGACCTCATCGACGGCATTGAACTCGACGCATTGGTTAATAAGAGAACTGTGGGGCTTATGAACCCTAAGCAA